>Ga0081540_1004858_pt1 | contig 10129 bp, 7 predicted proteins | sample TabmetS2T1R1_FD_71024 | JGI IMG/M metagenome (GOLD analysis project Ga0081540, IMG submission 71024) | Tabebuia heterophylla rhizosphere microbial communities from the University of Puerto Rico - S2T1R1 | ecosystem: Host-associated > Plants > Roots > Rhizosphere ... | reverse complement strand
GCCGACGCCCAGGAAGCCCAGCGACGCCTCGATGATGATGGCGACACCCAGGTGCGTGGTGGCCAGGATCAGAAACGGCGCGATGCACTGGGGCAGGATATGGCGAAACATCAAGCGCAGGTTGGAGGCGCCAAGGCCCCGCGCCGCCTCGACGAAGGGCAATTCCTTGAGCGAGAGCGCCACCGAACGAATGACGCGGCCGCCAAAGGGAATGCGGGTGATGGCAATCGCCACAATGACGGTACCGGTCCCCGCCCCCAGCGCCATGGCGATGGCCATGGCGAGCACCAAATCGGGAAAGGACTGCATGAACTCGATGGCGCGCTGGCTGGCGATGTCGAAGCGGCCGCCGAAAAAGCCGCAGGCGAGACCCCACAGGGCGCCGGTGGTGGTGCCGAGCAGAACGGCGAAAAAGGCGACCGTAAGCGAGGCGCGGCTGCCCCAGATCACCCGGCTCAGGGTATCGCGACCGATCTGATCGGTGCCAAACGCATGGCCGGCGCTCGGCGGCTTGGTCATGGCGCGGAAATTGGATTTCAGGGGGTCGTAGGGTGCCAAGACCGGTGCGGTGACCGCCATGACAACGATCGCCAAGGCAATCAAGCCCCATACGACCGACATGGGCGAGCGACGCGAAAAGGTTAGGACTGCGTGTGTCCCGCGACGCCAGGCGGAGGGCGGCGGCGCCACGGGGGACAGTCGCGGCGGCGACGGGGTCAGGCCGACATCGGGCGTCGTGATGGTCATCGCAACCGTATCCTCGGGTCCAACCAGGCGATGATGATATCGACCAGAATGTTGAGCAGGACAAAGACGACGGCGTAGAGGAAGACGAGGTTCTGCATGACGAACACGTCCCGTTCACTCACGGCCGTGAACATGGCGTAACCGAGCCCGGGTGTGCCGAAGGCCCGTTCCACGGGAATCGAGCCCGCCAGCACGAAACCCAACAGAACCCCGGACAGCGTGATCACGGGCAGCAAGGCGTTGGGCAAGGCGTGAAAGGCGATGACCAGGCGGTTGTTGAGCCCCTTGGCCCGTGCCGTGCGCACGTAGTCCTCGCGCACCACTTCGAGCAAGCTCGAGCGTGCCATGCGCGCAATATAGGCCGCCTGCCCCAAGCCCAGAACGATGGCGGGTCCGATCACCATCTGCAGGGTCGTCCAAGGATCGGCAAAAATCGATGCCCCCGTCAGTGGGGCGCGGTAACCAAACGCAAACAGCAAGGTCAGGACGATCAGCATACCGAGCCAGAAGCCCGGCACCGCCAAAAACAAGATGCTCATTACGCGTGCGAGGTGGTCGGCAAGGCTATTGGGCCGGAGCGCGCTCAGAATGGCGATGGGAATACCGACCAGCCACGATAGCACCACCGACAAGAAGGCGATCTGAGCGGTGAGCGGTCCGCGCCGCAAAATCATCTCGGCAACGCTTTCGGATCGGAAGAACGAGCGGCCGAGGTTGCCGTGGGCGATGTCGTCGAGCCAGGCCAGGTACTGATACCAAAGGGGATCGTTGAGCCCGAGCTCGGCCATGTAGTGCGCGCGCTCCTGCTCGGTCAGCTTAGTGAAACCCTCGGGCCCGAAAATGGCAACAAGGGGATCGCCGGGCAAGATGCGCATCAGGACGAAGACGACGATCGAAACTCCGACGACGGTGAGGGCCCCAAACAGCAGTCGACGCATGACATAGTGGAACATCGGATCACGCGGGTGAGGTGAGCGCCGACAGGGACGCCGGCGCGCATGTCGGCCACAGCCCTGTCAGGTCACGGTTGGCGTCCCAGGCCTTCTGCATGCCGACTACGAGGCCCTTTGGGTTCCGCGCATGAGAATGCGCGAGGCGGCGCTAGTCACCTCGGCATGATGCGCAATCGCTGATAGGGAAAGATCAGCGCTAGGCCGTTCCTCCGGGTGGAAGTACCCGAAGCTGTCGAGGCCGCGCACCAGCATAGCGCTATCGACCATGCCCGCCGTCTGGCGCACGTGCGTGGGAATGTAGCGCACGGCGAGGCCAATCCGGCGGTGAGGCGATGGATTGGGCTCCGAACCATGGATCAACTTGACATGGTGCAGCGACATTTGTCCGGGCTCGAGTTCGAGGGCGACGGCCTGGCGCTCGTCGACATCGACGCGGATTTCCTGGCCGCGACTCAGCAGGTTGTCCTCCGCAAAGGTGTCGGTATGGGGCAACACCTCCATGGTGTGGGAGGCGGGCAGCACGCGCATGGCGCCGTTCTCCCGCGTGCTCGGGCTCAAGGCGATCCAGGCGGTGACGATGTCCGGCGGCTCGAGGCCCCAGTAGGTTAGGTCCTGATGCCAGGACACGAAGCTCTTGTTGTGCGGCTCCTTGATGAAAAAGCTCGTTCCCCACACCAGAATATTGGGTCCGATGACGGTTTCGACGGCATCGAGGACCTGAGCATGGCGCACGATTTCGTCGACCCAGGTCAAGAGCAGGTGGCACTTCGAGCGCAGCGCGCCTGCGGGCAGGCGGCCCGAGGCCTCGACGGCCTCGAGCTTGGCACGATAGTGGCGCGCCTTCTCCGGCGTGAGGGCGGCAATCGGCGAGAGATAGCCGTCCCGGCGGTATCGATGGGCCGCGGCTTGAGCCAATCCCATGGCCGGCCTCGCTTGTCGAAAGTGATCCACAACTGAAGAGACGCGGCCGCCCCCGCCTGCGCGACGGCCGCGCGGTCCTTGCCCTTAGGCTTTGTCGAGCCAAAAAGTATCCATGCGCACGACGTCGTAGATCCCGAAGTAGTCTTTGGGATTGTGCCCTTTGACGTAGTTGTACCAAACGTCGTTGATCTTCTCCCAGCAGATCGGGAAGACCGGGGCCTCTTTCTCGAGGATCTGCTCCGCCTGGCGGATGTGGGTCAGGCGCTTGGCCGGATCCACCTCGCCATCGATCAGCGGCATTAACTGATTGAACTCGGCGTTGTCCCAGGCCGAGTAGTTTTGCGGCCCATCTTTTTTGTACCAGGCATTGAAATAGTCGGACGGGTCGAGCAGCGTCGACACCACGGCGCCGACCGCCAGATCGAAGTTGCCCGATTTGATGTCGTCGAACCACACGGACTCCACGACGGTTCTGAGCTTGCATTCGAGCCCAAGGCCCTGCTGCAGCATGGCTTGGATGGCCTGGGCCCAGAGCTTGAAGGTCGCCACGTCGCGCACAAGGAAGTCGAGAGACGCACCGCCCTTGTAGCCGGCAGCCGCCATCAGTGCCTTTGCCTCCTTGATGGCCGCGGTTTGATCCTCCTGGTATCCCGGCCGCTTCACCAGCTCGGCGAGCGGTGTGGCGAAATCGGAGAAGGGATAGATAAAGCCACCCACCATCATCGGCGCCACATCCTTGGTCACGTCCACCAGCACGGCGCGGTCGAAGACCAAATGCACGGCGCGCCGCACGCGCGGGTCGTCAAAGGGTTTCTTCTTGGCATTGGGCCAGGTGGCCTGGATCACGCTCTGATAGTAGTTGAGCGAGGACATGCCCTGCGTTTCCTTGGCTTTGCGCGCCGTGATCGGGTCGACGATGCGCGCATAGTCCGTGCGCCCGGCGAGCACGGCCGAGCCCAGCTCGGGTGAGAACGGCAGACCGTGATAGAACTCGACGCCATCCAGATACGGCAATTCCTTGTTCCAGTAGTTCGGATTGCGCTCCATCACCCAGACTTCGTTTTCGACCCGGCGCTTGCTCTTGAAGGGACCGGTGCCCGGAATGTCGACGATGCGCCTTAGATTGTAGTTGTTGTCCTCCAGCGTCTTCTTGCGGAAGATCACGTTCCAGCCGCTGGCGAAGCCCGACATGATGAAGTTCGACGGCCTAGGCTCGGAGAGCTTGAACTCGATGGTGTGCTTGTCGCGAACGTTGATCTCGCTCACCGAGGTGAACAGGATCGAGCGCGGGATGGAAATTCCCGATGGCGGTTTGACGATCCGGTCATAGGTCGCCTTCACGTCATCGGCGGTGAACTCGGCGCCGTCGTGGAACTGCACGTCCTTGCGCAGAAAGAAAGTGTAGGTCTTGCCGTCTTTGGAGATCTGCCAGCTGTGGGCGAGATCGGGAATGATGGTCTTGCCGCTGTCGCGCGGATCGCGTCGAACCAGATTGTCGAACATGCAGCCCTGGCATCCCAGGCTGTTGATGGTTCCGGACTGGTGCACATCGAAATGCGGAGGGCGAGAGGTGATGCCGTAGCGCAGCACGCCGCCACGCTTGGGATTGGGCTCGGGCGCTTTAAGCTGGAACTTGGTGCCGTCAAACTCGGCCGGCACCTGGGCGAGGGCGAAATCGGGACGCAACCCGTACATTGCTGCCAGCGTGGCAGCCCCGCCCTGTAAACCGGTTTTTAGTGCCTCACGGCGAGTCCAATGGGGGCGCTTCGAGCGCTGGCCGGTCATACTGTTTCCTCCGCTTCATTTACTTTCTGGTCTGTTTGGGCTGAACTCGGGGTGGGATGTCCGTCGTCCGCCTGCAAAAGAAGACTACACGTGGTCTGAAAGGGAGTCACCCCGTGAGCCCGCCCCTTACGGTCGAAAGTAGCAAGCAGCCTAACCTTGCGGCGCCCTCTGCCGTCCTCGAGATCGACGATTTAAAGACCTACTTCTTTACGCCAGCCGGGGTGGTCAAGGCCGTCGACGGCGTGTCTTATTCCGTACGCAACGGCGAGACGCTGGGTGTGGTCGGCGAGTCCGGTTGCGGCAAGAGCGTCACGGCGCTCTCAATTCTGCGCCTGGTGGCCGATCCTCCCGGCCGGATCGTCGGCGGTAGCGTTCGCCTGCAAGGGCGCAACCTGCTCGACCTCGATGAGCGAGAGATGGAAGAGATCCGCGGCAACGCGATCTCGATGATCTTTCAAGAGCCGATGACGTCCCTCAATCCGCTCTTCACCGTCGGGCACCAGATCGCCGAGGCGATCGCCGTGCACCAGGGGGTCGGCCGCCAAGCCGCGATGCGCCAGGCGATTGAAATGCTGCGCCGCGTCTCCATTCCGCAGCCGGAGCAGCGAGCGCAGGCCTACCCCCACCAGATGTCGGGCGGCATGCGCCAGCGCGTGATGATTGCCATGGCCTTGTCCTGCAATCCCAAGGTTCTGATCGCCGACGAGCCGACCACGGCGCTTGATGTCACCATCCAGGCTCAGATTCTGGCGCTGATGCGCGAGTTGCAGCAGGCTTACGGGATGGCCATCGTCCTCATTACCCACGACATGGGCGTGGTGGCGGAAAATGCCGACCGCGTCATTGTCATGTATGCGGGCCGCAAGGTCGAGGAGGCCGAGGTCGGCGATCTGTTCGATCGGCCCGCCCATCCCTACACGCGGGGCCTGCTGGCTTCCATTCCGCACTTGGACAATGCGGCCATGGTCGGGGCAGCGCGCACGCGCCTCAATGAGATCAAGGGGCTCGTGCCCTCGCTCATCGACCTTCCCAAGGGCTGCAGTTTTGCTGCACGCTGTAGCCTCGCCACCGATCAATGCCGCACAGCCATCCCGCCGTTGGTCGAACATTGGCCGGGACATCGCGTTGCCTGCTGGCATGCGGCACGGGTGACGGGATGACGCTGGCACCCACATCTACGCACAAGCCCAACGGCGAGCCGAACGGCCCGGCTTCGCGCATCCCTCTGCTCGAAGTGCGCGATCTCAAGAAGCAGTTTCCGATCATCAAGGGCCTCTTTTCGCGCGTCTCCGGTCAAGTGCGCGCGGTCGATGGCGTGTCCTTTCAGATCGGGGCCGGGGAGACGCTGGGGCTCGTCGGCGAGTCGGGCTGCGGCAAGTCAACGGTTGGGCGCACGATGTTGAAGCTGCTCGAACCCACGGCTGGGACAATCTCGGTCGACGGCACCGACATTACCGGCCTTGACGCCGAGGCGATGCTGCCCTACCGCAGGCGCCTGCAAATGATCTACCAGGACCCTTACGCATCGCTCAATCCCCGCATGTCGGCCGGGCAGATCGTGGGGGAGCCGCTTGTCATTCACGGTGTCGGGCGTCCCCAGGAGCGGCGTGAACGCGTGGCTTTCCTCTTTAGCAGGGTCGGCTTGCGTCCCGAGGCCATGCATGCCTTTCCACACGAGTTCTCCGGAGGCCAACGTCAGCGTATCGGCATTGCGCGCGCGCTCGCGCTCAACCCCGACCTGATCGTCGGCGACGAGCCGGTCTCGGCGCTCGACGTCTCGATCCAGGCCCAGATCATCAATCTGCTCATGGATCTGCAGGAGGAGTACAAGCTCTCCTATTTGCTGGTGGCGCACGACCTCGCCGTGGTCCAACACATCTCGCACCGCGTCGCCGTCATGTACCTCGGCCGCATTGTCGAAATGACGGAGCGCAAGCGCCTCTTCGAGATGCCGCTGCATCCGTATTCCGAGGCGCTGTTATCCGCGGTGCCGATCCCGAAGGCGAGTGCCCGAAAACGCGAGCGCGTCATTCTGAAAGGTGACGTGCCGAGCCCGATCAACCCGCCTACGGGCTGTCATTTCCACACCCGTTGTCCCTACGTGCACGGTCGCTGCCGGGCCGAGTCGCCGACGCTCAAGCAGGTCGTGCCCGGACACTGGGCCGCCTGCCATTTGCACGATGGCGGCCCAATGTTTCCGCTGGCCGCACCCAAGGGCACGGCATGACCGCCGAGTACCCATGAAGCTGGCGCTGCTCGACGACTACCATCGCGTTGCCTTGCGGATGGCGGACTGGGGCCGGCTCGCCGGCCGCCTGGAGATCGTGAGCTTCGATGCCCCCATTGCGGACGCCACGGAGCTCGTCGATCGGCTCGCCCCTTTCGAGGCGATTGTGGCGATGCGCGAGCGCACCCCCTTTCCACGCTCGGTTCTGGAGCGGCTGCCCCAGCTTCGGCTTTTGATCACCACAGGCATGTGGAACGCGTCGATCGACATCGCGGCGGCGGCCGAGCTCGGCATTCAGGTTTGCGGCACGCGCGACGTGGGCCACCTGACGGCCGAGCTCACCTTGGGTCTCATTCTGGCGCTGGCGCGGCAGACCTCGCACGAGGAACGCGCGCTACGCGAGGGGCACTGGCAGGTACGGCTCGGCCATTCCGTGCGCGGCAGGACGCTTGGTCTTCTTGGGCTCGGCAACCTCGGACGGCAGGTGGCGGCTTTCGGGCACGCCTTGGGCATGGAAACGATTGCGTGGAGCCAGAACCTATCGGCGACGGCTGCCGCCCAGGCGGGCTGCGGTCTGGTTGAGCGCACTGAGCTCTTCAGGCAAGCCGATTATCTGACAATCCACGTGCGGTCGTCGGAGCGCACGCGCGGTCTGGTGGGAGCCAAGGAGTTGGGCGCCATGAAGCCCTCGGCCTACCTCATCAACACCTCGCGCGGTCCAATCGTCGACGAGCATGCCCTGTTCGCGGCGCTGAGAGACCGGCGCATCGCCGGGGCCGCCCTCGACGTCTATTCCAAAGAGCCCTTGCCGCTCGACGATCCGATCCGCGCGCTCGACAACGTCATTCTGCTCCCGCACCTCGGGTATGTGTCGGAGGAGAACTATCGCTGCATGTATGGCGACAGCCTGGAGGCGGTCGAAGGCTTCCTCAGGGGACAACCGGTACGCGCGTTGAATGCGCCGGCCTCACGAACGGTGCCGCGGTTGTAGCAAACGCCTCTGCGCAATCGAAACGCGTGCATAGAGTCGAATTGTAGTGGAAACCTGGGATGGACCGGTCGTTCTTTGTCACATTGACGCCCCGACTCAGCTAAAAGGCCCCGTCAGAGACGTAGGAGGCGGGTCCATGGCTTTGGTCGAAAGCGCCGCAAGTGGCGCCGTGGGAGCACTCTTTAAGTCCTTTGCCGACTGGCTTGAGGACGAGCGCTGCAAGCGACGGTTGAAAAGGACCCTGCGGGACCGGCGTTACCGCTTTGCGACCCTGACGCATCTCGCCTCCTGCAGCCGCGCCAGCCCCGATAAAATCCGACGCTTGTTGCTGGCAATTGGTGCGCGCCCCTCTGAGAGCGATTCCAGCATCTGGACGCTCAGGGCGCCGCGGGTCGTCTAGACCATCAACACCACTCGCTCTTATAATTTCAGGCGGTACGTGCGCGGGGCCCGGCGATCGTCATTTGCGGAGGGCTGACGGAGCTCGAGGCCGCAGGGCTGCTGAAAGAGGCAGGTTCCACGGGACCAGAGCACCACCTGCGCTATCCTAAGGCGCGTCGCTCGACTTGCCTACGGCTGCTCCGCAATGAGCTACTATCCACCATACGGTCGCGACAAAAGAGTATCTGATCCGTGATCAGACCTTAGGCCAAAAATCCGTCTCACCCCCAGCAACTGGCGCTTAGCCCTGCGCGTGTGGCGCGATTACTGTACTAACACTCTGTGACTGGGGCGTTTTTCTACAGCAACCCCGAAATCACTGCGCCCAGAGGCCGCTGCTAACCAAGTCCGGTCGGCCCCCCTATCGTAAGACATTGGTCCGTTCTGCTCACTCCCTCCACAATGCTATAGCCCCAAGCAAGGGTAGCCTGTTCAAGCCCAAGAGGCGGGCGAGAGGTCGCCAGGCCTGCCTGCCGTCTAATGCGGGAACCGTCACCTCGGGAAGGGTCCGACCCCCAATGGGCCTGGTCCGAGGCGATCGAGTGGGATGCGTGTGGGGAGAATTGCGTTATGGCATTTCCTGTCGTCGTTTTGACCGATGCGTTTGGCGAGCCCCTTGCTAGCAACGAGATCGATGCGGTAGAGGGTACGATCTATCCCCTCGTTTTCGACGTTACCGATCCGGACCACCCCGGCGCACATTTCGCGGACGGAGATTTTTCCATCACCGGTCCAGATGCGGACCTTTTCTACATTGTCGACTACCAGCTGATCTTCCAATACGAACCCGACTACGAAGATCCCATCGATTCCGATGCGGACAACCTGTACGTGATCACCGTTGCGGTCACCGATAGTGACAACGAGACCACAAGCCAGGACATCTATATCAATATTTTTGACGATCCGAACGACAACTTCAACACTGAGCCGCCGCAGTTTGTGTCCGATCCATTTGCGGTCGTGCCGGAGAATATCGACGACGTCGCTTACGTCGCACAAGTTGACAATTCTGGTCCCGGCAATGCCGAGGATGTGACATTTGCGATCGTCAATGGGCCGGATGCAAACTTGTTCAGCATCGATCCGGTCACGGGCGAAGTATTTTTCAATGAGTCGCCGGACTTCGAACACCCCGCCGATGCCGGCGCCGACAACACCTATGACATCGTCATTGAGGCCTTCAACTCACAATCGGGTCAATCATCTCAACTTGACGTAGCGATCTTCGTTACGGACGAGAACGATGAGGCACCGCAGCTTGACCCCGACGCTGCGGTATCGGTGCCCGAAAACACCAATGAGATCGTTTACGTCGCAGCGGCGACCGACGCGGACGCTGGCGACACGGTGACGTATGCCATTACCGGTGGCGCCGATATGGATAAGCTATCCATCAACGAGCTCACCGGTGAGGTGATGTTCAACCAGGTGCCGGATTTCGATCTCCCTGGCGATTCGGATGGCGACAACACCTATGAAATCGAGATCGTTGCCACCGATAGTGCCGGCAACGAGTCCCAAGTTCAATCCGTCACCGTCGCGGTCGAGGACCTAAGCGACGAGAGGCCCGTCATCACCTCGACGGAGGACACGGCCGAGTTTCTCGAGAATGCCTATGATGCGGTCTACACCGTCGAAGCAACCGACGCCGACGCCAGCGATACCGTGACCTTCCGATTCGCCGATAGTGCGGACGCCGGCTATTTCATGATCGATGAGTTCAGCGGTGCCATCTATCCCATCTTGCCGCTCGATCATGAGAACCCACAGGATGAGGATGGTGACAACGTCTACAAACTCGCCATCATCGCCTCTGACAACGGCGGGAATGATACTGAGGCCTTCACACTTTCGATCACGATCCTCAACGAGAATGACAATGTCCCGGTGTTCTATGCGGACGGCGTTGTCACGGTGGCCGAAAACACCAGTGGTCCGATCTACACGGTGCTTGCTTCGGACGCGGATGGCGATACGCTGGATTACACCGTCGACGGAGCCGATGCTCATCTGTTCGCCTACGACCCGAGCACCGGGGAACTGTCTTTCATCTCACCGCCT
>Ga0081540_1004857_pt1 | contig 10130 bp, 7 predicted proteins | sample TabmetS2T1R1_FD_71024 | JGI IMG/M metagenome (GOLD analysis project Ga0081540, IMG submission 71024) | Tabebuia heterophylla rhizosphere microbial communities from the University of Puerto Rico - S2T1R1 | ecosystem: Host-associated > Plants > Roots > Rhizosphere ... | reverse complement strand
CCGGCCTGCTTGTCGTAGTGCGGCGGCCAGGGCGCGTCGCCAAGCCCGGCCGCCTCGTGCTGGTCGGCCAGGGCGAGCAGGGCCCCCAGCGAGCCCGCCGCGCCGTCCATGTCCTGCCACGGGTCGCCGCCCCGGGCGAACCGCTCCGGCACGCTGCCGATGGTGAACGCCTCCGGGTCGCAGCCGGGCACCTCGGACCAGGCCAGGGGGGTGGACACCCGGGCGTCGGGGGTGGGGCGGATGGAGTACGCCGAGGCGACCGTGCGGTCCTTGGCGTTCTGGTTGTAGTCGACGAAGACGCCGTGCCGCTCCTCCTTCCACCACTTGGCGGTGGCCAGGCCGGGGGCGCGCCGTTCGATCTCCCTGGCCAGCGCGACCGCAGCCCGGCGGACCTGGGAGAACGTCCACCGTGGCTCGATCCGGGCGTAGATGTGGAAGCCGCGCGAGCCCGACGTCTTGGGCCAGCCGGTCAGGCCGAAGTCGGCCAGCGCGTCCCGGGCGACCAGGGCGACCTGCCGGATCTGTGGCCAGCCGATCCCCGGCACCGGGTCCAGGTCCACCCGCAGCTCGTCGGGGTGGTCGAGGTCGTCCGCCCGGACCGGGTGCGGGTTGAGGTCGATGCAGCCCAGGTTCACCACCCAGGCGAGCTGCGCCGCGTCGCTGACCACGATCTCGTCGGCGGTGCGGCCGGACGGGAAGCTCAGCGTGACGACCGGCATCCAGTCGGGGCGCTTGTCCGGCGCGCGCTTCTGGAAGAACGCCTCGCCGTCGGCGCCGTGCACGAACCGCTTGAGCACCATGGGCCGCCGCGCCACCCCCCGCAGCGCCCCGTCGGCGACGCTCAGGTAGTAGCGGACCATGTCGAGCTTGGTGACACCGGCGGCCGGGAAGAAGACCTTGTCCGGGTTGGTGATCACGACCGGGCGGCCCGCCACCTCCAGGGTCTCCTTGCGGTCCGGCATGTGGCCACCATAACCGGCCGCCGCCCCGGCGGCCCGCCCTGCCGCCCGCCGTGCGTGACCGGACCGGGCCCCGTGGCCGCCGTGCGGGCCGGGGGCGGCACGGCGGCCGAGCCGCGGCCGGAGCCGTACGGCCTCACGGCCGACTGCACCGACGACCAGGGCACCCGGTTCTACCTCGGCCAGTTCCCGGGCGGGTGACGCCGCTGCGGCGGCCCGCGGGCGCCGCGGTCCGGCAAGATGAAGCCGTGAAGGTGGTCGTGCTGGCGGATACCCACGCGCCCCGCCGCTGGCGCTCCTGCCCGCCCCGGGTGGCCAGCCATCTGCGCGGCGCGGACCTGATCCTGCACGCGGGCGACGTGTGCACCGCGGACGTGCTCGACGAACTTGCGGCGTACGCGCCGGTGCGGGCGGTGCGGGGGAACAACGACGGCCCCGACGTCGCCGCCTGGGGCGCCGCCGACGCCCTCAAGGCCGATCTCGCGGGCGTGGGCCTGGCGATGGTGCACGACTCCGGTCCCGCCGCGGGGAGGGCGGCCCGGCTGCGGCGCCGGTTCCCGGCCGCCGAGCTGGTGGTCTTCGGCCACTCCCACATCCCGGTGGATCAGGCCGTGGGCGGCCAGCGGATCTTCAACCCCGGCTCGCCGACCGACCGGCGGCGTCAGCCGCACGGGACGCTCGGGGTTCTGGACATCGCCGGTGGTCGGCTCGTGGCGGCGGCCATCGTCCCGGTTACCTGACGACGTTCCGGCGGCCCGAACCTCAGCCGCCGCTGCGACGGGCGGTGTTTGCCATTGTTCCGGCAGGCTGGAACGTCCAGCCGCCGCCGTCCCGGCGGTGATGATGCTGGTCGTGGCGCCTGTGCTGGTCGAGCATGAAGGCCACGGTCAGCAGGATCGTGCTGGTCGGGCGCACCTTGCCGGTCGGCTCGACCGCGAGTACCGTTCCGGTCTCCCGGCGGGAGAGGTGGCGCTGCACGCGGACGGCGAGCCCGAGGAGCATCAGCCGCTCGCGCACCAGCTCCAGCGGCCGCCCGATCAGGGAGTCCGCGGTGACCTCCACCGTGCCCGGTGCCGGTGGCGCGCTCGGCGCGGGCGACTGTGACCGGCTCGGCGTCGCCGACGGGCTCGGCCTGGCGGTCACGTGGCGGCTTGCCCGGCTCGGCGGGGGTGCCGCGCCTGCCGGGCCGCGGGCTGGCCCCGTCGTCGGCGCCGCCGCCAGCGCCAGTACCGCCACCGCGACGACGGCGGCTGCGGCCGACGCCGCGACCGCGATCCGCTGCGGCCTGCCCATCCGCCGGGCCCGCGGTGCCCGCCTGGTCCGCCGCCCGGCCGCGGGGGCCTGGACGGTGGCCGGCCCGGGTGCCGGGATGTCGGCGACGGTGGCCGGGACGCTGTACAGCCACGCCGCGGCGCCGTCGTCCCCGCCACCGGCCAGGTCCTCACGCAGGCGATCGGCCCGGGTGGCGACCTCCGCGGCGCTGGCCGGCCGGGCGGCGGGATCCTTGGCGGCCAGCTCGCCGACCAGCCGCGCCACCTCGGCGGGTACGGCACGGGAGAACGGCGGCAGTGGCAGGTCCCGGTGCGCGACCGCGACCTGCAGCGGCTTCCCGGTGAAGGGCGGGGCCCCGGCCAGGCATTCGTAGGCGACCACGCCGAGCGAGTACAGGTCGGACGCCGGCGTGGCCGACGCGCCCGACACCCTTTCCGGGGCTATGTAGGCGGGGGTTCCCATCACGATCCCGGTGCTGGTGACCGGCACCGACCCGGCCACGTGCGCGATCCCGAAGTCGGTGATCTTCACCTGGCCGTCCGCGGCGAGCAGCAGGTTGCCCGGCTTGATGTCGCGGTGCACCAGCGCGGCCGCGTGCGCCGCCTGCAGGCCCGACGCGACCTGGGCGACCACGTCCATGGTGTGGGCGGCACCCAGCGGCCCGGCCGTCAGGACGGCGGCCAGGGACGGCCCGTCCACGAGCTCCATCACCAGGAACGCGGGATGCGGCGGTACCGGGTCGCCGTAGTCGTACACCCGGGCGATGGCCGGATGCGACAGCGCCCCGGCGTGCCGGGCCTCGGCCCGGAACCTGGTCAGCGTCTCGGCTTGCGCGGCGAGCTCGGCCCGCAGCAGCTTGACCGCCACCGCCCGCGTCAGCACGGTGTCTTCCGCACGCCAGACCTCGCCGACACCGCCGGCCGCGATCTGGCTTTCCAGGCGGTACCGGCCCGCCAACAGCGGACGCGATGGCATGACAGCCCTGACCCTACTCGCGCGCCCACGGGAGAGTCCGGCAGTGGAGAAGATCCGCCCAGGTGAGGCGTTTGGTGGATGATGCGAAAATCGCAGAGACGGGCGACGGTGAGGGGGAGAGGGCAGCTGAACCTGGAGCCGGGCGAGGCACGGCGGCGGTTCGCTGCCGCCACCGTGGCCAGGCTGGCCACCGTGAGCCCCGGCGGCGCGCCGCACGTCGTGCCCGTCACGTTCGCCGTCGACGGGAACGTGATCTACAGCGCGGTCGACGCCAAGCCGAAGACGACCACGCGCCTCGCGCGGCTGCGCAACATCGCTGCCGAGCCGCGGGTGGCGGTGCTCACCGACCATTACGAGGCGGACTGGGACCGGCTGTGGTGGGCCCGCGCCGACGGCACCGCCACCGTCCTGGCCGGGCCCGCCGCGATGGCCGCGCCGCTGGCCCTGCTGGCGCGCCGGTACCCGCGGTACCGGGCCGACCCGCCGGGCGGCCCGGTGATCCGCGTCCAGGTCGGGCGCTGGACCGGCTGGGCCGCGTCGGCGGGATAGCGCGGCTCGCCGTGGCCGTCCCGGCGCCTAGACCCCGATCGGCAGCCGGTGCAGGGCGTCCTCCACGGCCTGCACCGGCAGGTCGAGGTCGGTCACCTGGCCGGCCTGGTAGTTGCCGTAGGCGGCAAGATCAAGCAGGCCGTGCCCGCACAGCGCGGTCAGGATCACCTTCTCCTCACCGGTCTCCCTGCACCGCAGCGCCTCCTCGATGGTGGCGGCGAGCGCGTGGGTGGGCTCGGGCGCGGGCAGGATGCCCTCGGTCCGGGCGAACCGCAGCCCGGCCGCGAAGCATTCCGACTGCGGCTTGGCCACGGCCTCGAACAGGCCGAGCTCGTACATGTGCGACAGCAGCGGCGACATGCCGTGGTAGCGCAGCCCGCCCGCGTGGATCGGGTCCGGCACGAAGTCGTGCCCGAGCGTGTGCATCTTGAACAGCGGTGTGGTGCCGGCCGTGTCGCCGAAGTCGTAGGCGTACACGCCGCGGGTGAACGACGGGCAGGCGGCAGGCTCGACCGCGCGCAGCACCGGGTTCATCCGGCCCGCCAGCTTCTCGCGCAGGAACGGGAAGATCAGGCCGGAGAAGTTGGACCCGCCGCCGGTGCAGCCGACGATCAGGTCTGGTGTGTCGCCCGCCTCGGCGAGCTGCTTGAGCGCCTCCTCGCCGATGACGGTCTGGTGCATCAGCACGTGGTTGAGCACGCTGCCGAGCGCATACCTGACGGCAGGGTCGGGCCCGGCCACCTCGACCGCCTCGCTGATCGCGATGCCCAGGCTTCCGGTCGAGTCCGGGTGCTCGGCGAGCACCGCGCGCCCGGCCGACGTGACGTCGGACGGGCTGGGATGGACCGTCGCCCCGTAGACCTCCATCAGCAGCCGCCGGTAGGGCTTCTGGTCGTAGGAGGCCCGGACCATCCAGACCTCCAGGTCCAGCCCGTACAGCGCGCAGGCGAACGCCAGCGCGCTGCCCCACTGACCGGCGCCGGTCTCGGTGGTCAGCTTCTTGACGCCCTCCGCCTTGTTGTAGTACGCCTGCGGCACCGCGGTGTTGGGCTTGTGCGAGCCGGCCGGGCTGCCTCCCTCGTACTTGTAGTAGATCCGCGCCGGGGTGCCCAGATCCTTCTCCAGCCGCCGCGCCCGGTACAGCGGCGTGGGCCGCCACAGCCGGTAGACGTCCAGCACCGCCTCCGGGATCGCGATGTGCCGCTCCGCAGAGACCTCCTGCTCGATGAGCGCCATGGGGAACAGCGGGGCGAGCGCGTCCGGGCCGACCGGCTCGTGCGTGCCCGGGTGCAGCGGCGGCGGTGGGGGAGCGGGCAGGTCGGGGACGACGTTGTACCACTGCCGGGGCAGCTCAGATTCCTGCAGAACGTATTTGACCTGGTGGTCCATGGATGCCTCCGGCAGCCAGGGCGGGAACGTGATCAATGCGACACTAGTGCACTGCCCGCTGCGGGGTACAGCAGGCTCTTTGCCGAGGTAGCGAGCCACTGCGGGCCCAGCCCGACGGGCAGGCGGTGCGCCACATCCCGGCTGGGCCTGGCTGCGTGCCACCCGCGGATCGGCGCTCTCCCGGGCAGGCTGGCGGCGGGCGGCTTCGCACAGGGCGCGGATTGCGGATTCTTTAGTCATCCAGATACCGTTGACATTCAAATACCGTTGGTATCTAATGTGGGCATGGCGGTAAGGCTGCGGCGGGCCGAGCAGGTCGAGCGGAACCGGACGGCCGTGCTCGATGCCGCCCGCCGCGTGTTCCTGGACCGGGGCTACGGCGGCGCCACCGTCGATGCCATCGCCGAGGAGGCCGGCTTCTCGAAGGGAGTCGTCTACTCGCAGTTCGGCAGCAAGGCGGACATGTTCATGGCCCTGCTGGAACGGCGGATCACCGAGCGCGCGGCGGAGAACGAGCGCATCGCGGCCGGGAAGTCCGTGGCCCAGGCCTCACGGGAGCTACTGCTGGCAGCGAACCGGGACGTGGTCAGCGAGCAGGGATGGGCACAGCTGCTGGTCGAGTTCCGCGTGCATGCCGCCCGCGATCCCGTGCTCAACCACCGCTACGCGGACGCGCACCGGCGCACGGTTGCGCACCTCGCCGCGCTCGTCGCCGGGCTCCACGACCGGGCAGGAATTTCACCGGCCGTGTCGCCGCAGTCGATGGCAGAGTTCGTGCTGGCCATGGGCACCGGAATCACCCTGGAACGAGCGGCGAACCCCGCCGCGCTCCCCGCGGACCACATCCTCGCCATGATGCTGCGGGCCCTGGATGCCGCGACTCAGTCCGGTGAGCACCCTGCTGACCAGCTCGTTTAGCTAGCTTCGGCCGGCCGGGGCGGCCTGACCCACGGGGGGATCTATGACGACAGCGACCAGGGCGGACACCGGCTGGCGAAACTTCCGCGCCGATTTCCAGGCCGACCTTCTCGCCCGCATCCCCGAGCACCTGGAGCGCCTGTCCTGGAGCGCCGAGCGGATCCAGGCCGCCCAGCGTGACGGCCTGCGCAGGCTGCTCGCGCACGCGGTGGCGCACTCGCCCTTCCACCGCCGGCGCCTCAGCGGCACCGACGTCGCCGGTATCGAGCCCGCCGGTCTGGCCAGACTGCCGGTGATGACGAAGGCGGACATGATGTCCTCGATCGGCGACGTCTTCACCGACCGGCGGCTGACCCTCGGCGCGATCGAGCAGGCGCTGGCCGCCACCAGCAGCGAGCCCGTCCCGGTCCTCGGCCGGTACATGGCTCTGGCGACGGGCGGAAGCACGGGCCAGCGTGGCGTGTTCGTCTTCGATCCGGCCGCGAAAGCCACGTTCATCCTCTCGATCATCCGGCCCCTGCTGGCCCGGCTTCACGCGGCCGGCGGGATCCCGCCGGGCGGGCTGCCCATGGCCATGGTCGGCGCGGCCTCGGCCGTCCACGCCACCGGCGCCGCCGCAGCGGAGACGATCGGGCCCGGCGTGCCGCTGCGTGTCCTGCCCGCCCCGGTCACGCTGCCGTTGCCGCAGATGGTGGACCGCCTCAACTCCCTGCAGGCTCCCTGCCTGATCGGGTATGCCTCGATGCTGGCCCGCCTTGCCGCCGAGCAGAGCGCACACCGCCTGCAGATCGCTCCAGCGGTGATCATCTCGACCGGCGAGACCCTGCCGCCCGAGGCACACGCGGAGATCACCGCGGCCTTTGGTACCCCGGTCATCAACACCTTCGCCTCCACCGAGGGGCTGATGGGCTCGAGCGAGCCCGGTGGGGACGTGCTGATGTTCAACAGCGACATGTGCATCATCGAGCTGGTCGACGCCGGCAACCGGCCGGTCGGGCCGGGGGTTCCGTCCGCGAAGGTGCTGTTCACGAACCTGTACAACCTCGCGCAGCCGCTGATCAGGTACGAGCTCGCAGACTCGTTCGCGCGCGTGCCACACGACTCCGGCCCCGGCCACCTGCTGGCCCGGGTGCAGGGACGGGCCGACGAGGTGTTCCACTACCGGGCCGGCGATCTGCACCCGCATGTCGTCAGGTCGGTCATGGTCCAGTCGCCTGAGGTCACCGAGTACCAGGTCCGGCAGACCCGGACCGGGATCGAGGCCCAGATCGTCACCGCCGGCAGCGCCGGGCCCGAAGCGCTCCGCCACCGGCTGGCGGACGCGCTCGCCCGCGGCGGGCTCGGCCAGCCGGACGTGACGGTCCACGTTGTGGGCGATCTGGCCCGGAACGAGGACAGCGGCAAACTCCGGCGCTTCATCCCGCTGGCCCGCACGGCCTAACGGCTGAAGGCGGGCCGGGCGCCCGCCAGGAGCGGCGGGAGCGCGCTGGCAGGGGACCGGCCACGATGCCTCGTTAAGCAGGATGCGGTGGGTTCTGGCGGGCGTTGAGGCGCACCGGCGCGGCCGGCCAGTCGGTGAGGTTGTCTAACCTGGGAATGTGTCGCAACGAGACGTCGGGCTGGAGCAGGCGTACGTGTCCATGCTCTACGGCCATCTCGACGGCCTGCGGGACCGGGCGGCGGGGCGGCTGGCGCAGACGCTGCGGCAGACCGGCGGTACCCCGCAGGCCCGGACGGAACGCGATGTCAACGCGGTCATGTACACGCAGCGGATCGCCCAGCTCGACGCGGCCGAGAACGGGCTGTGCTTCGGCCGGATCGACTTCCACGACGCCGAGCCGCGTTACATCGGGCGGATGGGCATCCGCGACGAGGCCGACGACTACGAGCCGCTGCTGCTGGACTGGCGCGCGCCGGCCGCGCGCCCGTTCTACCTGGCCACCCCGGTTTCGCCGGAGGGGGTGCGGCGGCGGCGTCACATCAAGACGCTGCGCCGGGAGGTGATCCGTCTCGACGACGAGGTGCTCGACCTCACCGACGCCGGGCGGGACGGGCTGGCCGATGGCCTGACCGGCGAGGCGGCGCTGCTCGCGGCGCTGAACGTCAGCCGCACCGGCCAGATGAGCGACATCGTCGAGACCATCCAGGTCGAGCAGGACTGGATCATCCGCTCCCCGCACAAGGGCGTGCTCGTCGTCCAGGGCGGCCCGGGCACCGGCAAGACCGCGGTCGCCCTGCACCGTGCCGCGTTCCTCCTGTACACCTACCGCGAGCAGCTGGCACGGCGGGCCGTGCTGGTCATCGGCCCCAACCCGACCTTCCTGCGCTACGTCGGGCAGGTGCTGCCATCGCTGGGCGAAACGTCGGTCCTGATGTCCACCATTGCCGACCTGTACCCCGGCATCACCGCACGCCGTGACGAGCCGGCCCCGGCCGCGCGGGTCAAGGGCAAGCTGGCCATGGCCAAGGTGATCGCCGCCGGGGTCCGCGCCCGGCAGGGGGGATCGCCGTCGGGGCTGGAGGTCCGCCACGAGCGCGACGTCCTGCGGTTGGACCGGCGGGCGTGCACCCGGATCCGGGACCGGGCCCGGCGGACCCGGCTGCCGCACAACCAGGCCAGGCCGGTCGCGCACCGCATGCTCATCGACGCCCTGGCCGGCCAGGTGGCGGATCAGATCGGGTACGACGTGCTCGGCGGCGGGAACCTGCTCAGCGAGGAGGATATCGCCGACATCCGCCAGGAGCTGCGGGAGAGCGTGCAGGTGCGTGCCGCGCTGGAGGAGTTCTGGCCGCGGCTGAGCCCGGAGGGGCTGCTGACGGACTTGCTGTCCTCACCGCAGCGGCTGGCGTCGGCGGCGCGCGGGCTGCTCACGCCGGATGAACGGTCCGCGCTGCTGCGGCCCGCTGGCGGCGGGTGGACCCCGGCGGACGTCCCGCTGCTCGACGAGGCGGCCGAGCTCCTCGGCGAGGACCGCCGCGCCGCCCGTGCGCGCGGCGAGCGGGAGCGGCGGCAGCGCATCGCCTACGCGCGCGGGGTGCTCGACCTCGCCTACAGCTCCCGATCGGTCGACCTGAACCCCGAGGAGGAAGCGGAGATCCTGTCCGCCTACGACATCATCGATGCCGAACGTCTGGCGGACCGCTACGAGTCGGATGACGACCGGACCGTCGTGGAGCGGGCCGCCGCCGACCGGACCTGGGCGTTCGGTCACATCGTGGTGGACGAGGCGCAGGAGCTCTCGCCGATGGCGTGGCGGATGCTCATGCGGCGCTGCCCGGCCCGGTCGATGACCGTCGTCGGCGACATGGCCCAGGCCAGCGACCTGGGCGGGGGATCATCCTGGCAGGAGGTGCTCGCGCCGCATCTGGACGACCGGTGGCGGCTTGAGCGGCTGACCATCAACTACCGGACCCCGGCCGAGATCGCGGATGTCGCGGGTGACGTGCTGGCCGCGATCGATCCCGAGCTGCACCCGCCGCGGCCCGTGCGGGATGCCGGGGTTGTGCCGTGGTCGCAGCGCGCGGAGGCAGGGGAGCTGCCGGCCGTGCTCGGGTCGCTGGCCCGCCTGGAGGCCGAGCGGATCGGGTCCGGGCGGCTGGCGGTCATCGTTCCGGGCTCGCGGCTCGCCGAGCTGACGGCAGCGGTGGCGGAGGTGGTGCCTGATGTGATCAGCGCCGACGCCCCCGACCTGGACCGTCCCGTCGTCGTGCTCAGCGTGGCCCAGGCCAAGGGCCTGGAATTCGACGCAGTCCTCGTCGCCGACCCGCTGCGCATCCTCGCCGATTCGCCCCGCGGGCTGAACGATCTGTACGTGGCGATCACCCGGGCAACCCAGCGACTCGGCGTGGTCTATGAAGACGACCTCCCGAAGGTGCTCTCCCGCCTGCAACCCCTGGACGATGCCGACCTCAGCTGAGGCCGATGGTTAGCTTCGGGGCCAGGTAGAACAGTTCAGGGTCACCTTCGTCCAGCCCGTAGACGATGCCAACAGAACTCCAGCCAAGGCGTGCTAGCAGGCGCTGGATGGGTTGGTTGGACAGGTTCGTCGAGGTGAACAGCTTGGCCGT
>Ga0081540_1004856_pt1 | contig 10132 bp, 9 predicted proteins | sample TabmetS2T1R1_FD_71024 | JGI IMG/M metagenome (GOLD analysis project Ga0081540, IMG submission 71024) | Tabebuia heterophylla rhizosphere microbial communities from the University of Puerto Rico - S2T1R1 | ecosystem: Host-associated > Plants > Roots > Rhizosphere ... | reverse complement strand
GCTGCTGATCGTCGAGGACGACAAGCCGTTTCTGGAGCGCCTGTCGCGCGCCATGGAAACCCGAGGCTTCGCGGTAACATCCTGCGACACCGTGTCTGACGGATTGGCGCAGATCAACAAGGCAGCACCCGCCTTCGCCGTAGTAGACCTGCGGCTCGGCGACGGTAACGGGCTCGACGTGGTGTCGGCGCTGAAGCGCAAGCGCCCCGACGCACGCACCATTGTGCTGACCGGCTACGGCAACATCGCAACCGCCGTCACCGCGGTGAAGATGGGCGCGGTGGATTATCTCTCAAAGCCCGCCGACGCCGACGACGTGGTCGCAGCATTGCTCGCCAGCGGCACCGAGAAATCCGAGCTGCCGTCAAACCCGATGTCGGCCGATCGCGTGCGCTGGGAGCACATCCAGCGCATCTACGAAATGTGCAACCGCAACGTCTCCGAGACCGCGCGGCGGCTCAACATGCACCGCCGCACCTTGCAGCGGATTCTCGCCAAACGCGCGCCGCGGTGATTTACGATCTTGTAGCCCGGATGGAGCGAAGCGCAATCCGGGAATCTCGCCAGCGGATCGGCCGACCCGGATTTCGCTTCGCTCCATCCGGGCTACGATTCGAAATCCTCTCAAAACTCCCCGTGCCCCTGCGGGTCGACCAGGCGGTTGATCCGTTGCGCTGCGGCCATGGCAAAGCGCACCGTCATCGATTTGCGCGTGGCTGCCGGCAGACGATGCTCGGGGGCCTCGCAATGCAGATGGGCGCCATAGGCGTCGGCGATGATCAGACCGGTATCTTCCGGGAAGATCTCGCATGGCAGGTCCTGCGTGAAGGCGAAGAACAGCCGGTCGCAATGCATCCGGTAATCCTGCCATTTCTGGTCGGCGCGCAGATCCTCCACCGATGACTTGATCTCGACGATCCAGATTTCGCCGCGATCGTTCAGCGCGACCAGGTCGGCGCGCCGGCCTGACGGCAGCGGCAATTCGCTGATGCAGGAAAAGCCGAGCGAGCGCAGCAGCCGCGCGGTGCCGCGCGCGATCGCGAGCGCCGTCTCCGACTGGCGGCGGTCGGGCGGCGGCACAAGGCTGATCTGGCGGGCCGGTGATTCCATGGCGGTTCGAACCATAACCGATTTCGCACCGTCCAACAGGCGGACCAGCGCACCGTCAGCCGCAATTTCGACCCCGGACCGCCTTGTTTTCGGCCACAGCCAACCGCGAAGGCGGTGGAACTTGGGTTCCGAGGGGACGAAACATCTGGAGGAGTCCATGAAGTCACGCACCACGCTCCGCTCGCTCGCATTCGCTCTCGCTACCCTTCCCCTGGCCGCCGGCCTGTCACAGGCAAACGCAAAACCCGCCGTCGAAGTCGCCTTCGTGCTCGACACCACGGGCTCGATGGGCGGCCTGATCGAGGGCGCCAAGCGCAAGATCTGGTCGATCGCAACCGCGATCGTCGATTCCAATCCCGACGCCGACATCCGCATGGGCCTCGTCGCCTATCGCGATATCGGCGACGACTACGTGACCAAGAAGATCGACCTCACCACCGACATTCAGGATCTCTATGCCCACTTGCTCGAACTGAAAGCCCGGGGCGGCGGCGACTGGCCGGAGAGCGTCAACGAGGCGCTCGATGTCGCCGTCAACAAGATGCAATGGACCAGCGGCGGCGATGTCAGGCGGATCGTGTTCCTGGTCGGCGATGCACCGCCGCACATGGATTATGCGCAGGACACCAAATATCCGGTGACGCTGTCGGTCGCCAAGCAGAGGGACATCATCGTCAATGCGGTGCTGGCCGGCAACGCCCAGGACACCACACGGATATGGCGCGACATCGCCCAGCGCGGCAACGGCCGCTTCATTCCGATCCCGCAGGACGGCGGCGAGGTCGTCCTGATCGAGACGCCGTTCGACGAGGAGATCATCATCCTGCAGCGCGAGATCAACGGCACCGTGATCCCCTACGGACCGAAACATCTGCAGAAGCGCACCGAGGGCAAGACCAAGCAATTGTCTGAGGTCGCCGCCGCCGCGCCGGCGCAGGCCTCGGAGATGGCGAGCTATCTCAACAAGCGTTCCAAGGCGACGTCGGAAGCCGTGACCGGCGATGGCGACCTTGTCGCCGACGTCTTTGCCGGCCGCAGCAAGCTTTCCGCCATCAAGGAAGAAGAGCTGCCCGACAATCTGCGCGCGCTGAAGCCCGAGCAGCGCAGCGAGGAAGTCGATAAGCAGATGAGCCAGCGCAAGGCGCTCAACGAGAAACTGGCGGCGCTGGTGGCCAAGCGCGACAAATACGTCGCCGACCAGCGCGCCAAGGCCCAGCCCAAGGCGTCATCGTTCGACCGCGTCGTCGAGGATACGCTGAAGGCGCAGATCAAGCGCTGATGCTCTCCAACTGTCGTCCCCGCGAAAGCGGGGACGACAGGAACCTGCAGCCCCCTCACCGCTTATCCCATGGCCGCTGAGGCAAACGCGAGGCGGACCAATGAGGGCTGCGCTCGCATGATCGATGACCTCTGGTACAAGAACGGCGTGATCTATTGCCTTTCGGTCGGCACCTATATGGACGCCAACGGCGATGGCGTCGGCGACTTCAAGGGCTTGCTGCGCCGGCTGGATTACCTGCACGGGCTCGGCATCACAGCGATCTGGCTGATGCCGTTTCAGCCTTCGCCCGGCCGGGACGACGGCTACGATATCTCGGACTATTACGGTGTCGATCCGCGCTACGGCACGCTGGGCGACTTTGTCGAATTCACCCATGGCTGCAAGCAGCGCGGCATCCGCGTGATCATCGACCTCGTCGTCAATCACACCTCCGATCAGCATGCCTGGTTTCGCGATGCGCGACGCTCCAGGGATTCCCCCTACCGCGACTGGTATGTCTGGTCCGACAAGAAGCCGGCCAACGCCAACACCGGCATGGTATTTCCGGGGGTGCAGAAATCGACCTGGACACGCGACAAGGAAGCCGGCGCCTGGTTCTTCCATCGCTTCTACGATTTCCAGCCCGACCTCAACACCTCGAATCCGCTGGTGCAGGCCGAGATCCTCAAGATCATGGGGTTCTGGATCCAGCTCGGCGTCTCCGGCTTTCGCATGGATGCTGTCCCCTTCGTGATCTCGACCAAGGGCGCCAAGGTCCGCAAAGCGGTCGAACAATACGACATGCTCCGCGCCTTCAGAGAATTCCTGCAATGGCGGCAGGGCGACGCCATCATCCTGGCCGAAGCCAATGTGCTGCCGAAAACCGACATGGAATATTTCGGCCACGACGGCGACCGCATGCACATGATGTTCAATTTCCACGTCAACCAGCATCTGTTCTACGCGCTGGCTTCTGCCGATTCACGTCCGCTGGCCAAATCGCTGCAGGCGACCAAGCCGCGACCGGCCACTGCGCAATGGGGCCTGTTCCTGCGCAACCATGACGAGCTCGATCTCGGCCGGCTCACCAAGGCGCAGCGCACGGCCGTCTTCAAGGCATTCGGCCCCGACGAGGACATGCAGCTTTACGATCGCGGCATCCGCCGCCGCCTCGCGCCGATGCTTGGCGGCGACCAGCGGCGGCTCCAACTGGCCTACAGCCTGATGTGCACGCTGCCGGGGACGCCCGTCATTCGCTATGGCGACGAACTCGGCATGGGCGACAATCTCGATCTGCCCGAACGCAATTGCGCCCGCACCCCGATGCAATGGTCGACCGAACCGCATGCCGGCTTCACCGAAGGCGACCGGCCATGCCTGCCGGTAATCGACAAGGGCGCCTATGGATACGAACACGTCAACGCCGCAAAGCAGCGCCGCGATCCCAACTCGATGCTGAACTGGACCGAACGGATCGTCCGGATGCGCAAGGAGGTGCCAGAGATCGGCTGGGGCGATTTCAAGGTGATCGCGATGCGCGACCCCGCGGTACTGGTGATTCGATACGACTGGCGCAACAACTCGGTGCTGTTCGTGCATAATCTGGACGAAAAGCCGCGCGAAATCACCTTTGCGGTCGGGCTTCCCGGCGAAGCCGGCGAGCTTTTGGTCAATCTATTGTCCGAAGATCACAGCCGCGCCGACAAGCGCGGCCGGCATACGCTGCTGATCGAAGGCTACGGCTATCACTGGTATCGCGTCGGCGGCCTCGACTATCTGCTCAAGCGCAGCGACATCGACAGCAAGACACCGCACGAGGCCGGTCAGCGGTCGTGAGCAGCGGCGCCGAGAATGACCCCTTCATTCGCACGCAGCTCGAGCGTTTCTTCCACCAGTTCGCCGCGCCGATCGAGGAAGGTCGACAGCAGGATTTCACGGCCGGAGCCGATCGAACTGGAAGCGATCGAAACCGGCTTGGCGCCGAGGTTCAAGGCGATCACCAGCGTGCCGTCGTCGCCTTCGCGGCGGTAGAGCAGGAGATCGCCCTCCGCCGCGATCGGCTGGTAGGCGCCCTTCACCAGTTGCGGCGATTTCTTCCTGAGCGCAATCAGCGCCCGATACATCGCGAGAATCGAGATTGCGTCCGCTTCGAGAGCGGCGACATTCGTTCTCACGTAGTCATTGGCCAGCGGCAGCCATGGCGCGCCACTCGAAAACCCCGCGCCGTCGGTGGCATCCCATTGCATCGGGGTGCGACATCCGTCGCGGCCGACGCCGATGCCCGGCACGTTCCTCTCGAAGGGATCGCGCACCTGGTGCGGGGCGATGGTGACCTGATGCATCCCGATCTCGTCGCCGTAATACAGCGTCGGCGTTCCCCGCAAGGTCAGCAGCAGCATCGCGGCGACCCGCGCCTGATCGGGTCCGACCCGGCTCGCCACCCGCGGACGATCGTGGTTGCCCAGAACCCAGTTTGGCCACGCGCCCGGCGGCAAAACCTTTTCATATTCGGCGATGATCCTTTCGATCGATCGCGCGCTCCACAGCGTCGACAACAGCGCGAAATTGAACGGCATATGCGCGCCGCCCAGGTCATTGCCGTAATAGGCAACGAGACGGTGCAGCGGAAGATAGATTTCGCCGATCAGGACGCGCGCCTTGAATTCATCGGTTACGCGGCGCATTTCCGCGACCAGCTCGTGCACCTCCGGCTGATCGGTGGAATAGCGCGTCAAAATCCGTTCGTGCGGCGGACGGCCATCGACATAATGCGGGTTGGGCGGATTGTCGCGAAACGACGCATCCTTGACCAGGTGCCAGATCACATCGACGCGAAAACCGTCGACGCCCCTGGCCAGCCAGAAGCGCATCACGTCGTAGATCGCCTCGCGCACGGCGGGATTGCGCCAGTTCAGATCCGGCTGCGCGGCGAGAAAGGCGTGGTAGTAATATTGGCCGGTCGCGTCATCGTACTGCCATGCGCTGCCGCCGAATTCTGACAGCCAGTTGTTCGGCACCCCGCCGTCCGGCGCCGGATCGCGCCAGATATACCAGTCACGTTTCGGATTATCGCGCGCGCTTCGCGCCTCGATAAACCAGGGATGCTGGTCGGAGGTGTGATTGGGCACGAGATCGAGGATGATCTTGAGGCCTTTCGCATGCGCCGCGCTCACCAGCGCGTCGAAATCTTCCATATTCCCGAACAGCGGGTCGATATCGGTGTAACCGGAAATGTCGTAGCCGAAATCGGCCATCGGCGAGGGAAAGATCGGCGACAGCCAGACCGCATCGATCCCGAGCGAGGTCAAATACGGCAAACGGGCGATGATCCCCTTGAGATCGCCGACCCCGTCGCCATCGCTGTCCTGAAACGAGCGCGGATAGACCTGGTAGAAGACGCCATGCCGCCACCAATCCTTGTCGCTCTGGTCGTCCATGCGAGAGATCGCCTTGGGATGTTTGAGCGGGGCAACGCTAAAGACCGCAATGGGTTCAACCGGATTTGCGAGGCCGTATGACGGCTAGTTCCGTACCACGACGATCATACCCCAGATGTACAATTGCACGTCTGAGGTTTGGTCCTGCGAACGATCCCGGAATCAGGGGTGCCGGCCGATGGCGAGCTGGTAGATCGTGATGATCACCTCGAACAGGATCAGGAGCACGATAATCACTTCGAGCCGCAGCGAACGCCGCGTGTCGATGATATCGGTCAGCACCTGCGCGCTCTCGGCGATCACGGCGAGCTTGCTGTTCAGCGATTCCGCGCGCTCCTTGAGCTCATACTCGTCCTCCAGGCGGGAATATAGCCGCTCCAGATGCGGCTTGTCCCAGAGCACGTCGGGCTTTTCCTCCACTTCGACCGGGCCGGACACCCGGTGCCGCACCAGCAGCGCATTGCCGATATTTTGCAGGATCGAGCGGCGGCTGCCGCGCGTGCGCCCGCTCCGCGCCAATTCCCGCGCAATCGGTTCGGTCGTGTCGAACACGCTGGCAACCTCGCGCTCGTGCCTAGCCAGAACGACGCTCTTCGCCAGCGCCTCGCCGATCAGGACCAGCCGTTCGGGCGACAGGCTTTGCAGGCAGATCGGGCCGCCGGGTGGAATCTGCTCCTCCTTTTCCGGCGCCAGCTCGATGATGGCGGTTTCCTCGTCGCGCCGCGCGAACTTGCCCAGCATGCGCTGCTCCAGGCTGCGCAGGAATTCCTCCTCTTCCAGCGCATTCAGCCCGATCAGGACCACCACGCCGTAGCGGAACAGAATAGCGACCCCATTGGCATTGACGCGAAATGCAAGCGGTATCGTGGCAAGAACATCGCCGCGTTCGAGCCCTGACGTATTCAGACGGTCGCTGACGAAGAAAGCGCGCGCCGTGGTACGGGACCCAACCAGCGGCGACACGGAGACTTGGTTCATGGAACACCCAACTTTGAAGTCGGCCAACCCTATCACGGAGCCGTGTAGGTCGCATGCCGCTTACATATCGATGGCAAACCCGTGTTGACCGCCACCACGGGATGAATATGTTCCTCTTATGGATAACAAAACCGACACCCAGGCGAAGGCCGGCGCGATGATCGTGCCGGTGACGCTGTTCGAGCAGAACTGCACCATTATCTGGCACGAGCCTTCCAAGAAGGCCGTGGTGATCGACCCCGGCGGGGACGTTCCCAGGATTCTGGAAGCGATCAAGCAGACCGGCGTCACCGTCGAGAAGATCTGGCTCACCCATGGCCATATCGACCATGTCGGTGGCGCGGCCGAGCTGCGCGACGCGCTGCAGGTCAAGATCGAGGGGCCGCATATCGCCGACAAGTTTCTGCTCGACAACGTTGTCTCGAGCGGCGAGCGCTTCGGCATGACCGGCGTGCGCAATTTCGGGCCCGACCGCTGGCTCGACGAAGGCGATCAGGTCTCGATCGGCGAACTGACCTTCGACATCCTGCACTGCCCCGGCCATTCACCGGGCAGCGTGGTGTTCTTCAACAAGGAATTGCGCTTCGCCCATGTCGGCGACGTCCTGTTCAGCGGCTCGGTCGGGCGCACCGACCTGCCCGGCGGCAGCCACGCTACGCTGATCAACTCGATCAAGGAAAAGCTGCTGCCGCTCGGCGACGATGTCGGCTTCATCTGCGGCCATGGCGCGGGCTCCAGCATCGGCCAGGAACGCCTGACCAATCCCTTCCTCACTGGCGAGATGTAATCGCAGCTATTCCGCCGCTATTCCCGGCATCTCGCCCGGGCCGGCCTGCGCGAGATGGCGCGCGCCCCAGTCGCGGATCGTGGCGATGACGGGAACGAAACTCTTGCCCCTGCGGGTCAGGCGATATTCGACCTTGGGCGGCACGACGCCGTAATCCTTGCGGTCGATCAGCCCGCTCTCGGTCAGCGCCTTCAACTCGCGGCTGAGCACGCGCGGCGCGATTTCGGAACTGCCAATGGTGCCGCGCAACAGGCCGGTCCGGATTTCGCCATAGCGCCGCGGACCATCCTTCAGGTCCCAGACGATCCGCAGCTTGTACTTGCCGCTGATCATCTTCTGGAAAGCGGCGACCGGACAGCCACAGGTCAGCGCTGATTTCGGCTTCGCCATCTCGTCCCCTCCGATGCATTGGAGGCGGTCAGGATACGAGCAAGCGCGGATAAGTCCATACTATCATTTTTGTCCATACTTGCGCTCCCGCTCTTAAGCGCACCAGATGCTTCGATGCAGCCCAACGAAGGAGCCTTCAATGAAGCACTTCATGATCAAATATCAGTTCGCCAATGGCACGCCCGAGGAATGGCACCGGGAAATCGGCCGTTTCATTGCCGCGCTCGACAATGACCCCGAACTGAGGGGGAGAATCATCTACCGCTGCATGAAAAACCGCGACGATTCCAGCTACTACCATCTCGCCTCAGCCACCGACGATTTGACGATCAAGACGCTGCAGCAGCGGGACTTCTTCAAGCATTATACCGAGAAGACCCGGCAGGTGGCGGGCGGCGAAGTCACGGTCACGCCGATCGAATTGATCGCCGAAACTTCGCCGTGAACGAGCGTGGCTACGTGGCGTGTCGAATCAGTCGTGAATGACAGCTGTCACCTCGATTTCGACTCGAGCCGAAGTGGGCGTTAGAGCGGCGACCTGTACAAGGGTGCTTGCTGGACGCGACTCACCGAATGTCTCCTCATGCGCGCGCGCAATTTGGTGGACATCTGCCATATCGAGAACATAGACAACGGTTCGTACGACGTGGCGTAGCTCCGCTCCGGCCTCCCTGAGCGCCACCGCGACCGTAGCGATTGCGGCCAGCATCTGCTCGTAGACATCGCCATCGAGGTGGTGAGCGCGGGCCGTCGTTCCGGAGACAAAGACCTGGTTCCCGACGCGGACGGCGCGTGTATAGCCATATACGTCCTCGAAAGGATAGCCCGAAGAGAAATTGGTTCTGATCAATGGCCAACTCCTCCGCGGCGCTGCTTCAGTACAGCACGCGCGTGAATGGATGTCTTCAAGCATTGTACCGAGAAGACCCGACAGGCGGCGGGCGGCGAAGTCACGGTCACGTCGAACCGATCGCCGAAACCGCGGCTGCGTGAGCGCCCCGCTAGCCGCGCCTATTTCATCAGTCCCGCCGCCGTCAACGCACGGGTGATGACGGCCCCGACATCGATGCCGCGGCGCTTCGGGGCGCGCGGCGCCGGCTTGGGTTGGCGAACCGGCTTGTGGGTCCTTGACCAGAGCGTGGCTGCGAGATCGGACGACTGCAGGGATTCCGTGGCAGCGGATGGAACGATCTTCGGCGCCGGCGTGGCCGCTTCGCTGGCCGGACTGACGCGATCGGTCAGGCCGAAGAAATCAGCGATGTGATAGGACGAGGAAATTCCCGCCTCGATCAGGAACGCGCCCTCCGCGCCGTAACGCTCGTCGTTGCCCGAAAGCCCCAGCGGCGTGCCATGGGCCATGTCGGTGATGGTGTAGGACTCGACAACGGTCTCGCCGTCGGCATTCCACCAGACCTCGCGCGGGTAGCCGTCGACATCCCCTGTCGACATAGGCGCCGCCGGCAGTCCGTGGACATCGAGCCACTGCTTGACGATCTCGTTGGCGTTGCCTGGGTTGACGGTGCGATCGGCGCTGCCGTGCCACACCGACACTTTCGGCCACGGGCCCTTGTGCTTGGAGGCCTTGCGTACGAGATCGCCCAACTTGCCGGCGGGGCGCGATGTCGACTGCATCATGCCGCCGAGCGCCTCTCGGACATTGCTGGCGATGCCATACGGCAGACCGGCGATGACCGCGCCGCCGGCGAACACTTCCGGATAGGTCGCGAGCATCACCGACGTCATCGCGCCGCCGGCGGAAAGCCCGGTCACATAGATGCGGCGCTGATCGATTTTGTGATCGGCGACCATCCGCGCGACCATCTGCCGGATCGAAGCCGCCTCGCCGCGGCCACGCGCGATGTCGCCCGGGGTGAACCAGTTGAAACAGGTGTTGGTGTTGTTGGCGGCATGCTGCTCGGGCATCACCAGCGCGAAGCCATAGCGCTTGGCGAGCGTCGACCAGCCGGTGCCGAAATCGTAGCCGGTTGCGGTCTGGCCGCAACCGTGCAGGACGACGACGAGCGCGGGCGCACGCGGCAATTGCTCCGGCACGTAGGCGAACATTTTAAGCGCGCCGGGATTGGTGCCGAAGCCTGCGATTTCGACGAGCGGACTCTTGCCCCCCGCCGAAGCGCTTCGGCCATAGATTCCCAGGCCATTAAACCCGTT
>Ga0081540_1004855_pt1 | contig 10134 bp, 10 predicted proteins | sample TabmetS2T1R1_FD_71024 | JGI IMG/M metagenome (GOLD analysis project Ga0081540, IMG submission 71024) | Tabebuia heterophylla rhizosphere microbial communities from the University of Puerto Rico - S2T1R1 | ecosystem: Host-associated > Plants > Roots > Rhizosphere ... | reverse complement strand
GCCGAACGGGTCGTCGCTGAAGCGGCGCCTACGAGCCATCGGCCCCCAGGCTATCGAGATCTGCGATCGGCACTCGCCGTTCCTCGCCCATGGCGCGCGAGCGGACGTCGACCGCACCGTCCTCCAGCGTCTTCTTGCCGACCGTGACCCGCACCGGCAGGCCGATCAGGTCTGCGTCGGCGAACTTCTCGCCCGCACGCTGATCGCGATCGTCCAGGAGCACGGCCTCGCCGGCGGCGTCCAGCTTCGCCGCGACCTCCTCGGCCTGCTCCTCGAGCCCCGGCAAAACGACGAGATGGACGTCGTACGGGGCGACCGACCTCGGCCACCGGATCCCCTGCTCGTCGTGATGCTGCTCGACGATCGCCGCCATCGTCCGCGCCGGCCCGATCCCGTAGCTGCCCATGATCAGCGGCTTCTCCGTGCCGTCCTCGTCGAGGAACGTCGCGTCGAGTGGCACGCTGTAGCGCGTCTCGAGCTTGAAGATGTGGCCGACCTCGATCGCGGTCTGGAGCCGCAGCCTCCCGCCGCAGTTCGGGCACGTGTCGCCCTCGCGCACCTCGCGGAGGTTCGCGAACCGGGCCTCGAAGTCGCGTCCCGCCTGCACACCGCGCAGATGGTGGCCGGTGCGATTCGCGCCGGCGACGAACTGCCCTTCGCGCAGCGCATCGTCGGCTAGGACCTCTACGGCGACGCCGACGGGCCCGATCGATCCGGGATCCGCGCCGAAGGCTTCGCGAATCTCGTCCTCCGTCGCAGGACGAAACGCCTCGCCGAGCGCCTCGACCATCTTCCCGTCGTCGAGGCGGTCGTCGCCCCGCACGAGCGCGAGCACTACGCGCCCGTCCGCGACGACAGGCATCGCCTTCGACGTTGCCGCATCGTCGATGCCGAGCATCTTCGCGAGGTCCTCGATCGTGGTCGCACCCGGTGTCTCGACATCCTCGGGAACGTCCAGCGCAGGCGGGAACTCAGGGGTGCGAGGAATCCCGCGGGCGATCTCGAGGTCGGCCGCGTAGTCGCCGCGTTCGCACGTGACGAGCGTGTTCTCGCCGGTTGCCGCAGGAGCGAGGTAGTCCTTGCTCGCGCTCCCGCCCATCATCCCCGACTCGGCCTCGACGACGTACACGTCGAGCCCGCAGCGCTCGAAGATCCGGTCGTAGGCGCCCTTGTGCAGCTGGAAGCTCTTCTCGAGCCCCTCGTCGTCGCGGTCGAACGAGTACGAGTCCTTCATGACGAACTCGCGCACGCGGATGAGGCCCGCCCGCGGGCGCGCCTCGTCCCGGTCTTTCGTCTGGAAGTGGTAGAGCATCTGCGGGAGGTCGCGATACGACTGGATCTCGCGCGCGTGGAAGGTGACCGTCTCCTCGTGCGTCAGCGGGAGGACGAACTCGCGGTCGTTCCGGTCTCGGAGCTTGAAGAGCTCGGGGATGCCGTAGCGGCCGGTGGCTTTCCAGAGCTCGGCCGGGGTCAGCACGGGCATGGAGATCTCCTGGGCCCCGATCGCGTCCATCTCCTCGCGGATGATCTGCACGACGTTCTCGTGGACGCGCCAGCCGAGCGGGAGGAACGTCCACAGGCCGGCGCTCACCTGGCGGATGAAGGCGCCGCGGACGAGCAGCTTGTGGCTGATCGCCTCCGCGTCGGCCGGAGCCTCGCGCAGGGTCGGCAGGAAGAGCTGGGACGCGCGCCGGATCATCGTCTCAACCCTAGTCGAGAGGAATCTCGGAGGCTTCCGCCATCGCGAGCGCGGCCGGCTTCGCCATCTTCAGCCGCTTGGGCCGGCGCATCCCGGCCTCGATCCACGTGTCGATCTCCGTGAACAGGTCGTCGACGAGCGTCTCGGACGAGACCTTCTTCAACACGCGGCCGTGCGCGTAGATGAAGCCGACGTCACGCCCGCCGGCGATTCCGAAGTCCGCGTCGCCCGCCTCTCCCGGGCCGTTGACGGCGCAGCCCATGACCGCGACCTCGAACGCCTGCGGATAGTCCTTGAGGCGCTCCTCGACCCGGACGGCGAGATTCTCGACGCCGACGTTGTCGCGGCCGCACGACGGGCACGCGATCATCACCGGGCCGCGCTCGCGGAGGCCCAGCGCCTTCAGGATCTCCCACGCGACCTCGACCTCCTTCACAGGGTCGGCCGTCAGCGAGACACGCAGCGTGTCGCCGATCCCGTCGGCGAGCAGCGCGCCGATGCCGACCGCGCTCTTGATCGAGCCGGCGAACGTCGTGCCGGCCTCGGTCACGCCGAGGTGCAGCGGATACGGCACGCGCTCCGAGAGCATCCGGTAGGCGCGGATCATCGTCGGCACGTGCGTCGACTTGACGGAGATCTTGAAGTCGTAGTACTCGAGCCGTTCGAGCAGGTGCACCTCCTCGAGCGCGGCGGCGACGAGCGCCTCGGCCTGGTCGTGCCGCGCGAGCTCGTGCAGGTGCTTCGGCAGCGAGCCGGAGTTGGCGCCGATGCGCATCGGGATGCCGGCTGCGCTCGCGGCGCCCACGACCTGCTCGACCCGTTCCGGGCCGCCGATGTTCCCCGGGTTGATCCGGACGGCTGCCACTCCCGCGGCGATCGCCCGTAGCGCGAGGCTCGCGTTGAAGTGGATGTCCGCGATGACGGGGATCGGCGACAGGCGGACGATCTTCTTCAGCGCGTCCGCGTCCTCGATCTTCGGCACCGCGCAGCGCACGACCTCGCAGCCGGCAGAGGCGAGGGCCGCGATCTGGGCCGTCGTCGCCGGCACGTCGTGGGTCGGCGTGAGGGTCATCGACTGCACGACGACGGGCGCGCCACCGCCGATCTTCACGTTCCCGACGCGGATCGAGCGTTCGCTCGCCATTAGTTCCCGAGGTTGCCGATGTCGTTCGAGAGCCCGATGAAGAAGAGCAGGAGCACGACCGCGATCCCGATCGCCGAGGCGCGCTCGTAGACCTCGCGCCCGACCGCGCGCCCGCGGATGCCCTCGATCAGCGAGAACACGATGTGCCCTCCGTCGAGCGGCAGAAACGGGAGCAGGTTGAGCAGCGCGAGCGACAGGCTCAGCAGCCCGAGCACCCAGAGGTACGTCTGCGCCCCCTGCGAGAGCGCCTCCGACGAGCCCTCGACGATCCCGACCGGGCTGGAGACCTCCTTCCGGTTCCCGCGGACGAGCCGCGAGAGCGAAGCCCCGATCTCCTTCGTGATCACCCCGGTCAGCTTCACGGATTCCCAGGTCGCGCGCGGCACGGACAGCTTCGCCTCCCGGCGCGGCCGGACCGGCCCGAGAACCATCGGGCCAGGGGTGCCCTTGCGGTGGATGGTGAGCGTGACGTCTCCGCCCTTGGAGTCCTGGATCAGGTTCGGCACCTGGGAGACGTCGGTCACCTTGTGCCCGTTGATCTTCAGGATCCGGTCGCCGGGCTGGAGGCCGATCTTCGCCGCCGGATGGTCCGCGCGGACGTCGTGCACGACCGGCGCGTTCGTCTCCATCGAGAAGCCGAGCCGGTAGCCGCCGCTGCCGACGACGAAGAGCGCCGCGAAGACGATCACGGCGAAGAGGAGGTTCGTCCCCGGGCCGGCGAAGATGACGAGCACCTTCCGCCAGGTCCGCTGACGCCAGTACGCGTCGGCGCCGAGGGCGTCCGCGAGCTCGTTCAGCCCCTTTTCCGCGCTGCGCCGCGCCATCCGGCTGATGTCGACGTGCTGGAGCGCCTCGGAGAGCGCCGGCAGCTGGCCGCGCGCGCCCTCCATGTCGCCCTCGTCGAGCTTGCGCTTCACGCGGTCGACCGGCGCGAGGAGCTGCGGGGCTTCCTCGAGCGCGGGCCCGAAGAACGTGCTCAGGTCCGACGGCGCCGGCCTGTGCATACCCGGGATCTTCACGTAGCCGCCGAGCGGGACCGCACCGATGCCGTACTCGATGCCCTTGCGCTTGAACTTGGCGATCGCCGGCGGGAAGCCGACGTAGAAGCGGCGCGGGCTCATGCCGACCGCGCGCGCGGTGAAGAAGTGGCCCGCCTCGTGCACGAGGACGAGGAGGCTGAGGCCGATGATCGCGATGAAGATGTTCACGACACCAGGGCTCCGACGGCCTCTTCCGCGAGGCGGCGCGCCTGCTCGTCCGCCTCGACGAGCTCGTCGAGGTCACCCGCGGGCGCGCCGTCGACGGCTGCGAGGACGTCCTCGACGACGCCCGCGATCCCGAGGAACGGCAGGCGACCCGCGAGGAACGCGCCCACGGCGACCTCGTTCGCGGCGTTGTAGGCGCACGGGTGGGTTCCGCCGGACTCTCCTGCGCGGCGCCCGAGGGCGAGCATGGGGAATGTCTCCACATCGGGAGGTTCGAACTCCAGGGAAAGGCCGTTCGCGAAGTCGAGCCCCTCGACCGGCGTCGCCGCGCGCTCGGGGTACGTGAGCGCGTAGGAGATCGGGACCCGCATGTCCGGGTAACCGAGGTGCGCGAGCGACGCGCCGTCGCGGAAGCGCACGATCGCGTGGACGACCGACGTCGGGTGGACGGCGACCTCGATCCGCTCGTACGGGAGCCCGAACAGGAATTGCGCCTCGATCAGCTCGAGGCCCTTGTTCGCGAGCGTGGCCGAGTCGACGGTGATCTTCGGGCCCATGCGCCACGTCGGGTGCGCGAGCGCGTCCGCGCGCGTGACGTCGCCGAGCTGCTCGCGCGTTCGACCGCGGAACGGGCCGCCCGAGGCCGTGAGGACGATCGAGTCGACCGACTCGAGGTCCCTGCCCTCGAGGCACTGGAAGACCGCGGAGTGCTCGCTGTCGACCGGGAGCAGCAATCCTCCACCCTGCTCCCGCGCTCTCAGCGCGAGCTCTCCCGCCGCGACGAGGCTCTCCTTGTTCGCGAGCGCGAGCGTCACGCCCCGTTCGAGGGCCCAGAGCGTCGCCGTGAGGCCCGCGAAGCCGACGACCGCGTTCAGGACGATGTCGGGCTCGGCGCGGTCGAGGAGGGCCATCAAATCGCCGCCGACCTGAGCATGCTCGACGCCCCGCTCCGCGGCGAGCGTCTCGAGCTCGCTCGAGCCCGATGCGAGGGCGCACACCTCCAGTTCGCCGCTCGTGTCGATGATGTCGAGCGCCTGGCGCCCGATCGACCCCGTGGCGCCTAGGACCGCAATTCGCTTCACAGACAAAATTGTAGGCGCCTCAGAGCTGACCGAAGGCGGCGACCACGTAGTAGGCGGCCACCCAGGCGAAGAGAAGCGCGTCGATCCGGTCCAGCACACCGCCGTGACCCGCCAGCAGCCGGCCAGAGTCCTTCACGTCCGCATCCCGTTTGAGCGCGGACTCGAACAGGTCGCCGAGCGGCGCGGCGATGGCGATCGCGAGCCCGAGCACGAGCGACTCCGGGATCGAGAGGAAGTCCTGCTTGTAGAGCGCGATGAACGTGACGGCGATCGTGGCCACGGTCCCTGCGACGAGCCCCTCCCACGTCTTGCCGGGCGAGACCGTCGGCGCCAGCTTGTGGCGGCCGAAGAGGAGCCCGATGAAGTACGCGCCCGCGTCGCCGGCCCAGACCGCCAGCACGACCGTGAACAGGGCCAGCACCCCGTGCTCGCCGATGTCGCGGAGGAGCAGCGCATACGCGAGGCCGAGCCCGATCCACCCCACTCCGAGCACCGTCACGCCCACCGACGAGGCCGAGGCGGCGCCCTTGAAGACGAACGAGAGCGCGAGGGCCGCGAACACGCCGCCCAGCGCCCACTCCGTCCCGCCCAGCTCGGCCCCGAGCAAGGTCGCGATCGCGCCGAGGTAGCCGGCGAGGACGACCGGGCGCAGCGTCCGCGTCATCCAGTACAGCTCGTGGAGCGCGATCAGCCCCGCGACGACGGCGAGCCCGAAGAGCGGCCAGCCGCCGAGGTACATCAACCACAGGACGAGCGGGATACCCGCCACCGCGATCAGGATCCGCGACCAGAACGAGCTCATCGCCGGCCGAACCGCCGTTTGCGGCCGGCGTAGGCGACCACGGCCTGCTTCAGCTCCTCCTCGCCGAAGTCGGGCCAGAGCGTGTCCACGAAGAAGAATTCCGAGTACGCGAGTTGCCAGAGCAGAAAGTTGGACATGCGCAGTTCGCCGGAGGTCCTGATCACCAGGTCGGGGTCGGGCATGTCCGGGGCGTACAAGTAAACAGCGAACACGTCCTCGTCGACCTCTTCAGCGCTCAGGCCCGCCTCGATCATCCTCCGCGCTGCGTCCGCCAGCTCCGCGCGCCCCCCGTAGTCGAACGCGATCCAGAGCTGGAGCACGTCGCGCCCCGCGGTCTCGTCCTCGAGCGCCGCCATGCGCTCGCGGAGCGACTCCGGCGCCCGGTCCCGCCGCCCGATGAAGCGCGTCCGCACGCCCTGGGCGGCCAGGTCGGGCAGTTCGCGGTCGATCGTCTCGTGGAAGATCTCCATCAGCGAGTCCACCTCCGGCGGCGGCCGCAGCCAATTCTCGGTCGAGAAGGCGTACACGGTGAGCGACTCGATGCCGAGGTCGATCGCGGCCTCGACGGTCCGCCGCAAGGCTCGCGTTCCCTGACGGTGCCCGGCCTCCACCGGCAGCCCGTGCGCCTCGGCCCAGCGGCCGTTGCCGTCGAGGATGATCGCGACGGAACGCGGAACTTCGCCCGGCGAGATCTCTGGCGGGCGACGAAAAGCGCCGCGAATCCGCTCGAGCAGGGTCAGACCTCGGTGATCTCGGCTTCCTTGCGCTTCAGGAGGTCGTCGATGCGGCTCGTGTGGTCGTCCGTGAGCTTCTGGACGCGCTCCTCTGCGCGGCGCTCGTCGTCCTCGCCCACCTCGCCGTTCGTCTTCAGCTCCTTGAGGTGCTTGTCGGCGTCGCGCCGGACGTTCCGGATCGCGACCTTGCCGTCCTCTGCGATCTGGCGGACGACCTTGACGAGCTCCTTGCGCCGCTCCTCGGTCAGCTGCGGGATCGGGAGCCGGATCACCTTGCCGTCGTTCGACGGCGTCAGCCCGAGCTCGGACTCCTGCACCGCCCGCTCGATCTCCTTGATCGAGCTCGGGTCGAACGGCTGCACGGTCAGCATGCGCGGCTCGGGGACGTTGATCGTCGCGAGCTGCTTGAGGGGGGTCTTCTGGCCGTAGTAGTCGACGTTGATCCGGTCGAGCAGCGCGGCCGAGGCTCGGCCCGTGCGGACGGTGTTGAACTCGACCTGGGTCGACTCCACGGACTTGTCCATGCGCCGCTCGGCGTCCTGCACGAGATCGTCGATGCCGTTCACGCGTGCTCCTTCCAGTCGTGCCGTCGAGCTTCTGGGTCGCGAGCACCAAGCAAGAGGCCGCACTCGCTCGCTGCCAAGGCTAAAAGCCTTGGTGAGAGCGAGGGTGGACTCTGACGCCGCGTGATCGCGGGCCAGAAGCCGACATGTACGGCTGGATGGAGCACTACTCCTTCTCCTTCTCCGGGGTCCGGATGATTGTGCCGACCTTCTCACCTGCGAGGACGCGCTTGATGTTCCCGTTCTCGAGCCCGAAGACGTGGATCGGCAAGCCGTTCTCCATGCACAGCGAGAGCGCAGTCACGTCCATCACCTCGAGGCCGCGCTCGATCGCCTGCAGGTGCGTCAGCTCGGGGAGGAGCTTCGCGTCCGGCTCGATGCGCGGGTCGGCGTCGTACACGCCGTCGACGCCGTGCTTGGCCATGAGGATCGCGTCGGCGTTCACCTCGAGCGCACGGAGCGCCGCGGCAGTGTCTGTCGTGAAGAACGGGTTGCCGGTGCCCGCGGCGAAGATCACGATCCGGCCCTTCTCCAGGTGGCGGATCCCGCGCCGCCGGATATACGGCTCCGCCACTTCGGCCACGCCGATCGCGGACAGGATGCGCGTGTGCGCCCCGAGCCGCTCGAGCACGTCCTGGAGCGCGAGCGCGTTGAGGAGCGTCGCAAGCATTCCGGCGTAGTCGGCCGTCGCGCGGTCCATGCCCTCCGCGGCCGCGGACATGCCGCGGTAGATGTTCCCCGCGCCGACGACGATGGCGATCTCGACGCCGGTCTGCTGGCAGTCGACGATCTCCTGCGCGATCTTCTCGATCACCGGGAGCTCGAGGCCGAACTCCTTGTCGCCCATCAGGGACTCGCCGGAGAGCTTGAGCAGAATGCGGTCGAAGGCGACCTTGTCCTCGGCCGGAGTGACGGGGCTCTCCTCCTCGCGGACCGTCACTCGGCGAGGGCGTAGCGCTCGAACTCGAGCACCTTCAGCCCCTCCTCCTCGAGCGCCTGCGCGACCGTCCTCTTCGGCTCGTGGATCCACGCCTGCTCGGCGAGCACGTTCTCGGCGAAAAACCGCTTGCCGAGCATGCCCTCGACGATCTTCTCGCGTGCCTGCTCGGGCTTCGACTCGACCTCGGGGAGCTTCTCGTAGATCTCGCGCTCCTTGGCGACCTCTTCCTCGGGCACCTCGTCGCGCGTGGCGAAGCGCGGCGCCGCGAACGCGATGTGCATCGCGAGCCTGCGCGCCGCCTCGGGCGAGCCCTCGGCCTTGACGAGGACGCCGATCTTGTTCGCCGGCGGGTGGACGTAGGCGGCGATCGCCTCGCCGTTGCCGCCCTCGAAGCGCGCGGCGCCGCGGACGAGGATGTTCTCGCCGATCCTGCCGATCAGCTCCTTGCGCTCGTCCTCGAGCGAGTCGACCGCATCCGGACCGTCCTGTTCGACCGTTTCCAGCACCTTCTCGGCGAAGGCGCGGAACTCGTCGTTCTTCGAGACCGGCTCGGTCTCGGAGCCGATCGCGACGATCGTGCCTTTCGAGCCGTCCAGGCGCGTCAGGACGACGCCCTCGGGCGTCTCGTTGCCGGCGCGCTTGCCGGCCGAGGCCATGCCGCGCTCGCGGAGGAGCTGCTTCGCGGCCTCGAGGTCGCCCTCGGCGTCGACGAGCGCGCGCTTCGTGTCCATCATCGGCGCTCCGGTCATCTCGCGGAGCTCCCGGACCATGTCTGCGGTGACCTGTGTCATTCGGCGCGCACCTCCTCGGCCGGAGCGGGCTCCGGCTCCTCGGCGGGCAGCGCTTCCTCGGCAGCGGGCTCAGCCGGGGCCTCCTCTTGCCCGGGGGAACCTCCCGGTTCACCCGAGACCCCCTCCACTGGTCCGCTTTCGCGGACAGGCGGCTGCGCCGCGTCCTTCTTTTCGAACTCCTCCGGCTTGACCTTCTGCTTGCCGGCCTCGATCGCGTCGGCGATCGTGCGGATCACGAGGTCGGCCGACTTGATCGCGTCATCGTTGCCGGGAATCACGTAGTCGGCCTCGTCCGGGTCGCAGTTCGTGTCCACGAGCGCGACAACCGGCAGCCCGAGGCGGCGAGCCTCACGCACCGCGATCGCCTCCTTGCGCAGGTCGACGACGAGCACGGCGTCCGGCTGGCGCTTCATGTCGGCGACGCCTCCGAGATGGCTCTCCAGGCGCTCGAGCTCCGCGAGCATCGAGATCCGCTCCTTCGGCGGGAGCAGCTCGAGCTGGCCCTCTTCGCTCAGGCGCCGGAGCTCGTGCAAGCGGTCGATCCGCGCGGAGATCGTGCGCCAGTTGGTGAGCAGGCCGCCCAGCCAGCGATGGTTCACGTACGGCATCCCGACGCGCTTCGCGTTGTCCTCGATCGAGTCCTGGGCCTGCTTCTTCGTGCCGACGAAGAGGATCGTTCCGCCTCGCTCGGAGAGGTTCCGCGAGAACGCGGCTGCCTCCTCGAGGAGCTGGAGCGTCTGCTCGAGGTCGATGATGTAGATCCCGCCGCGCTCGCCGAAGATGAATCGGCGCATCTTGGGATCCCAGCGACGCGTCTGGTGACCGAAGTGCACTCCGGCCTCCAGCAGCTCCCGCATGGTGACGACTGCCACGACTTGCCTCCTGTTGGTTGTTTTCGACGCAGCCGGCGGCGGCGGATGGAACCGCTGGTACAGCGGCACCACCATCCACCCTCCCGCCGGGACGGGTTACAGAGCGGCTGGAAGTCTAGCCGGTCGCCCGCAAGCGCCCGAGGTACGCGGCCAGGTCGTCCGGCAGCGGCGACTCGACCTCGATTCGCTCGCTCGCGAACGGGTGGGTGAAGGCGAGTCGATTCGCGTGCAGGAACTGGCGCCCGAGGGCGTTGTCCGGAACGCCGTACTGGCGGTCTCCGACCACCGGGAGGTCGATCGCG
>Ga0081540_1004854_pt1 | contig 10135 bp, 7 predicted proteins | sample TabmetS2T1R1_FD_71024 | JGI IMG/M metagenome (GOLD analysis project Ga0081540, IMG submission 71024) | Tabebuia heterophylla rhizosphere microbial communities from the University of Puerto Rico - S2T1R1 | ecosystem: Host-associated > Plants > Roots > Rhizosphere ... | reverse complement strand
GATCCGTCACGAGCGGCGGAATATAGATCACGACCAGCGCATCGATAGTGGCATCGGCGCCTACCAACTCGATCGTCCGGGTGTACTGTGCCGGGGTAGCTGAGGCAATCATATCGACGGGGTTCGCCACCCCGGCCTGCGGCGGGAGCACCGTGCGCAGCGCCGCTTGCGTCTCTGGCGTCAGTTCTGGAAGCACGAGACCGTGCGTTTCGCCCGTATCCGCGAGCAGAATACCAGGCCCACCGGCGTTGGTGACCACGCCCACACGCGGTCCTGGTGGCATGGGCTGCGTGGACAACAGCACGGCCACATCGAAGAGTTCTTGCAGGGTATTAGCACGGATCACACCGGCTTGCTCGAACAGGGCCTCGACGGCGGTATCGCTCGTCGCGAGAGCCGCTGAATGACTGGCAGCAGCGCGGCTCCCAGCCGCCGAGCGCCCAGATTTGACGGCAATGATCGGTTTGCGCCGCGCCACGTCAGGCGCCATACGGGCAAAGCGCCGCGGATTGCCAAAGCTTTCGAGGTACAACACGATGACGTCTGTGTGTGGATCATCGGCCCAATAGGCCAGCACATCGTTACTGGACACATCCGCCCGATTGCCCACTGAGATAAACGTCGAGAGGCCAACGTGGAGGCTCTGGACATAGTCCAGCATGGCGAGACCGAGCGCACCGCTCTGCGACAGCATGCCGATGTTGCCAGCCGGTGGTAAGACAGGAGTCGTAAACGTCGCATTGAGCGCAATCTCAGGAGCTGTATTGAGGAGCCCCATGCAGTTTGGACCTACCAGGCGCATGCCTGAGGCGCGTACCAGGGCACGCAGACGCTGCTCCGCCTCCCGCCCTGCTACTGAGGCTTCCGCAAACCCCGAGGAAATCACCACTACGCCATGAACGCCAGCAGTAGCACAATCGGCCACGACCTCCTCAACCGCTGCGGCGGGGACGGTAATGAGCGCCAGGTCGATCGGCGCGCCCACGGCGCTAGCGCGGGGAAAGGCCGGCAGGCCGTTGATCTCAGCAGCGTGCGGATGAATGGGGTAGAGCTGGCCCGTAAATCCGGCCCGTTGCAGATTGGCCAACAGTACCGCACCTACACCGTCTCCGCGCCGCGACACCCCCACCACGGCGACGGAACGCGGGTTGAGAACGGTGCGGATGCTCTGCGCTGCAGCTATGCGCTCACGCTCAGTGCTGGCGGCCCGCACCTGAGGGGTTTCTGCGGTCGAGAAGGAGACGTGGAAGACGCCGGTATCGAGGGCGCGCTGCACCGTGAAACCGCTCGCCTCAAAGACCTCCAGCATGCGATTATTCTCACCCAGCACATAGGCCTCGAAGGTATCAATACCCTGCCCCCGGGCAATGATGGCCAGATGCTCGAGGAGGAGCGTGCCCACGCCTCTTCCCTGATGCGTATCAGCCACGGTAAACGCCACCTCGGCGTGCGCGGTAGGGTGTTCGTCCTCGTTGATCCGGAAATAGCGGCCCACACCTATAATGTGCTCCTCCTGCCCTTCCTGGAGTGTCGCAACCAGGGCCACATCGCGAGTGAAGTCCAACTCGGTAAAGTAGCGCAGCTCGGCGTCGGTCAGGCGCTGTTTCGTCTGGAAAAAGCGAAAATAGACGGACCGGCTGCTTAAGCGCTCGAACAGTGCCAGCAGGCGTTGCTTGTCATCAGGCCGGATGGCCCGGATATGGATCGAGCCACCGTCGCGTAGGAGTGCGTCCGTGGCATAGTGACGCGGTTCTGTCACGCGCATCATAGACCTCCTTGGGCTCAGTCTGTGCAGCAAGACGTGCTGCCAGCCGCACGGTTGCATAGTTTACAGAAAATAGGCTCGTGAGTAGCAATGGATACTCCTCTGACGGTGATTTGAGATTGCAAAGTTACCATAACCGAGCCTCTCAGAGCTAGAGGTAGTGCGCTCCATGTCATACTCTACCACCACTGGCTACCTATCGCAGAGACTCGTGTAATGCTCTACACTTGTATCCGAGGGAGAGAGTGACCCGCTCCAGATGTGCGATGAGGCAAAGCGGTGACAACGCACGAGGAGATGTGATGGAAACTTTACATGATCGGCCCGATGTGCGAGCAGCGCTGCGGGCCTTGGATGCGGAGGAGTGCCAGGCCTTTGCGCGCCTACTGTCGCCCCGGGAATCCGTCGTACTGCACGGACGCTTCTTAGGCCAGCCCCCACGGAGCTGGGGGTCGCTGGGGCGGGCCATGGGCGTTGCCCAGGAACGAGTGCGCTACATGGAGGCCGAGATTATCAGGAAGTTTGATGCGTGGAAGAGCCCACACTAGCCCCGAAGAGCTTGTGGGTACCTGAGCACGCAATCACTGGCCAGGGCTGCTGATCTGGCCTGGTGATCGCTCCCACCTTGAGTCTTATCTTGGTGCTGGGGATCGTCCTGCTGTTTTTGGCGTGTATGTGAGGGGCGTCGCCTTCCGCTGTGCCGCGGGAGAGGCGAGAACAGTCGTGCGTGCTGCTTCACTGATCCTCTCACTCCTGTTCTTGCCGTCCTCTCCCTGCGTCCACTCGAAGTGTGACGTGAGAATAGGCGCCAGACTTTTCAAGACTTGGACCGGTAAGGCACTCGTGAACTGATAGCGCGCTGCCTCTGGCCCTGTCACATAGGCTGTCACCACCCCGAAGAAACGGTCGCCGAGGAAAAAGACAAATGTGGCAGCGCGGCTCACCACGCGCGACCCGATCACCCTACCGCGTGCGCCATAGCTTTCATACCGATGGTCGCCAGTGCCCGTTTTGCCACCGACCTGGAGTGGTTGACGGTCCGGTCGTTGGTAGACGCCTCTCAGACGGCGCGCTGTGCCTTGCTCCACGACGTCAATGAGGGCGCTCCGTGCTGCTGCTGCCACCTCAGAAGGGAGCAGACGTGTGCCCTGCCCTGGGGGGAGGGCAAGTTGCGTTTCATAGGGCGTTCCAGCCGCAAAATGGAAGGAGTCAAAACGCATAGACGGATACCCGACACCATCGTTGAGCAGAATGCCTATCAAGGTGGCCAGAGCTGCCGGTCGATCCCCGGCAGCCCCGATAGCGCTGGCATAGGATGGCGTGAGCGTCTCAAACGGATACCCGAGGCGTTTCCAGAACTGGTGCACCTCGGAGAAGGCCTCGAGCTCCAGCAGAGACTGGATACGCTTATTCTGAGCGTATCTTCTGCCACTCTTGAACAGCCAGCGATAGACCTCCTGGCGTTCATTGATGCTCGCGTCCATGACTTGCTGCAGCTTGGCTTGCGGATGGTGCACGAGATAGCTCACCAGCCACAGCTCCAGGGGGTGGAGATGGGCGATGTAGCCACGATCGTGCAGGTCAAAGCGCTCAGGCGCATAGGCGGAGTAGAGCTCGGCGATCTGCGTCTCCGAGAGCCGTGGCGTCTCGAGATGGGCCCGTATATAGTCCGTGAACGTGACCAGGTCGTGCTTCGGATACACGGTGCGATAGATGGTGGCGAGACGCGCGGGGGACTCCGTGGCATTGTGGGTCAGGAGCTCGAGCGCCTCCTGAGGGGACTTGCCACGGTATTTGGCATAAAAACGCCGGAGAAATACTTGCCCTTCGCGATCCGCAAAACGTTCCAGATAGGCACGGCGCTGGGAACCATCGTCGGCCTCGAGCTGTGAGGCAATGGCACCGGGCCGATACAGGTAGTGGTACACGATATCGCGCATCACCCGGATATACACCAGGTTGACTGAATCGCGCAGGGCCTGGCGCACCGACATAATTTTGGAGTCGTCCTCGTCATTGAAATTGGCAAAAGTGTGCAGACCGCCACCCGTAAAAAAGCTCTCCCCTGGGCTGGCGGAATAGCGACGTTCGAGGGCGGCATCCAGGAGAGCTACGAGGCTCGGCTGCGGGGTGACTTGCAAGCGCTCGACGACCCAGCGTGACAGGTAATCGCGTCGATCAAGCGTCAGTGCCCGGAGTTCCTGGGATGATTGGCCGGCGTAGCGCTGATAGATCTCGGCGATGAGGGCCAGGTAATGCACCAGGGTGCGCAGCTTGGCCGTCGAGCCCAGGTCCAGACGTATGCCATCATTGATGTCGAGAGGCTGCGTGTAGTTGTCAGTATTGACGCGCAACAGATTCCCCTGTGGACGGTGCTCGTACAGCGTGAAGCTATAGACGACGCGGCTCAAGTCCTCCTTGCCGCTAAACAAATGCTCGCCATAGAGACCAGCAGCGCGCGCGTACTCGGGCTGGCCGAGTTTCTGGAGCGCTTCAGTCACGGCCTTTTGGGTGGCTGTGTCAAGCGTGCTCGTGACGGTCACATCGAGGCGGTCGAGGTCATAGAGGCTGGCAACGCCTAGGTCCTGCGCGAGCCGAGCACGTATGGTGCTGGCAGTCTTATGATTCGGAAAGGGGCTGGTGTCTGCCGGCAGGCCAGAGGAGCGCAAGGAGATCGGCATGTCCAGTGCCGCATCGCGCAAGGCGACCGGGATCACACCCTGCGCCGCCATGAGACGTAAATAGCCATCGGCCAGGGTCTGCAACGCCGCGTAGCCCTCGCCGAGGTACCAGGCGGGACGCCGCTGCGCGATGAGCAAGCAGAGGATCTGCCGATATGCGGTTGCCTGCTCAGGGCTTACAGGGCCGGTTGCAGTGAGTGTATCTGCCCCTAATAAGCGGTTTATCAGCGCAAACTCCGCACCATACCACGCCCACAGGCCATCGCCGAGACTGTGCACTTCGCCATAGCCAGGGATGGCACCGAGCGGCACGGAGTTGAGGTACGCCAGGGCAATTTCCCGCCGCGCCGGTAGGGTATTAGGGCCATCCAGATAGGCGCGTATGGACGCACTCCCTATCTGACGGAATTTCTCCACGATGGAGCCCGTGCGTCCATCAGGGGAGTGACGGAATTTCTCCAGTTGTGTCGCCAAGGTGCTCCCACCAGACCTGGAGATGCGGAACGGCAGCACACGCAACAGCGTGTGGGCCACTGCCAGCCCGAAACGGTCCCATTCCACCGCCGGGTTGCGTTGCGGATAGCGCGCATCGAAGAGTTCGCGGTTCTCAATGAACAGCAAGGTCTGCAATACGATCGGTGGGATTTCGTCAAACGTGCGGTAAACATGTGCGGGGACAGTGGTACTGTACACCATCTTGCCGGCCTGATCGAAGAGGCGGAGGCCGGCCTGCGTCTTCTCGTGGTACATAGGAAAGAAGCCATGATCGACCACCTGGGCCAGCTTGGGGGAGACGTGGGCCTGGGCGGTGATGACAAAGCCGAGTGCGCGTAAGCGCTGAAGAAAACTGGGGAGACCCACGTAGCCGAGACGCAGATCGTACGGACCAGTTGTGGGATAGCGGATCAAGGGACTGGGGCCAGGCTCCACAGCAAAGGAGAGCTGGCTACCGAGTTCTGAGAGATAGCGGGCTTGCCGAGTCGAGGAGGGCAATTCATCACGCAAGAAGAGGTAAGCTTCCACTCCCAGCGCTATCAGGACCATGCCAAGGATGCCAAGAATGATACGCCCCCATGGCCAGTGTCGCCGCTGGCGCGGCAGGGCAGGGCGAACAGAGTCTCTCGTGTGTACGCTGACAGACACAACCTTCATGATGCTCATACAAGCTTAGAGTAAGTAGAAGAGATATTTAGAGAAGCCAACAGCCGGTATCGTCGTTTCAATGGCAGGCAGCAGATTTTCATAACGTTATTGAGCATCGTAAGGAAACTGCGATGTCCTTCTCCCGCCAGCGCAGGAGGATTACCCTACCCCCAGAGAACTATAGCTTAAAGGATACCAATTCCTGGACAATCAGGCTAGCCAATTTCAATGTCCATACGAACATATTGGCCTAGTATTGTAAGGGAGAGAGTGGCTGGTAGGACAGAATTGAGCCTCGATGAAAAAGGATGGTAGCAGTATCCTTCGAGCAGGCCGCCTACCAAAATGGTCATAGACTGAGGAGTCACCTATGCGAGACTGCCGCTACCTCCTGTTAGCATTGTTGCTGGGCACGCTGACCCTGACTTGCTGTGCGCGCCGCTCTGAGCCCATCGACACCCGCCAGCCTGCCCTGATCCACCCCGGCATGACGGAAGCCGAGGTTATGCAGCGTCTGGGACCACCTGTGCTAATCACGGAGCAGCCCTCTACGTATGTGCAGGTCCCTACCCCTACGGGCATCGAGTTCCGCGAGAAGCGCCGCTACACGTATTACTATCTCGGCCCGTCACAGGATCCGGATACGCTGATCACCTTGGAAGATGGTGTGGTGATTAATACGGGCAAGGGGACGCGTTGAGGACTGGCCTACATCCTCTATCCCCTCGCCGCTGCGGAGCGAGGGCCACGCCATCGCGACACAGCCCTGGAGGCCGAGGCATCATGACTCCGGGTGCACTGGCCTTGGCCGTTGATACACGGTGATGGCGCCTCGGTGCAGGGGCACTGGGGCATCCAGGTCGCGGGGTCGGGCCTGGCAGGTGCACTGCTGCAGCTGCGCCTGGACCTGCCCGATCGCGTTATCGAGGTTATCGATCAGGAGATCGAGGAGCGTTGCCAGACCGCCGGACTGCATTTCGGCGACGACCTGGAGTGCCGTCTTGCACCGGTCAAGCTCATCAATAATTTGCATGCTAGGCATATGCCTCTCCTTCAGATGGTGGGCAGGATGCGCACCCTGCTCTGTATGGCTACGGATCTTGTTACCAGGATCTATCGGCAACTTGGGGGGAGGAACATGAGTTAGCCTTTTAAGTACCGATACATGAAGGACTATAAACCGTTCGAGCTTTCTCGCTTGACCTGTGGTTGCCCTTCGCGTAGAGTCGTCTAGGTGGTCTGCCTGGACATAGGATAGCTGTAGGACGCCAGCCGCAGTCGGACATAGCAACCTGCTACAGGCACATGACCTCACGGGTGTGCATAGTGCATGCGTAAGGGAGCGCCATGGCACAGACTTTGGAGCAGCCAGTCATTCGCGGGGTGCGGTTTTTTTTGGCTCACACACCGGGCCTGGTGCGCTATGGCTCGAAACCAAGTCGTGATATTGCCCGCGACGCCACCATAGCCGACGCTATTGCCGCGCATCTGCGCAGTTATGAAGCGGCGGTGGCGTATCCTCCCAACCGCGCTTTTCTCGGCCACATACATCCCGATACACTCGCCGCCATGCCTCAGCCGTGGTTTACCAGCGCTGCCCCAGGTACGCGCTGGGGCGCGCATGGAGAAATCATGCCGGAGGAGGAGTTTTACGGGGTCCTGAAGATCTGTGATGCCTTTGATCTGGTGCACCTCGAAGCCGGCTTTGTAGAGGAAGCACGTGCCGCTCTGTCGCCCCACCCCTTGCTGACCCCGGTGGATCTGGAGCGCCTTGGGACAGGGTTTCCAGAAGCTGACATCGTCACCCAGTGTGGGGGGAGCCTGCCAGCCCTGCCGCTCTACCTGCGGAACGGGCGCCTCATCGGTTGCATGCAAGCGGCACATGAGGAAGACGCCTCTCTGGCAGCCGATGTGCTGCTGGAAAATCTCACCTGTAAGGCCTCGGCGGTGATGGCCATGCGGACCCTGCTGATTCAGGAAAAGCTCGATCCTCTGACGCTTCCATACGTGCTCAACAGCGGCGAAGAGGCGGTAGGTGACCGCTATCAGCGCGGTGGGGGCAACCTCGCCAAGGCGGTCGCGGAGATGTGCGGATGCCAGGCCGCTACTGGTGTAGACATTAAAGGCTTCTGCTGTGGGCCGGTGCATGCCCTGACGGTGGCGGGCAGCTTAGTGAGCGCGCGCGTGTTCTCACAGGTCGCCGTCGTGGGTGGCTGTGCCCTCGCGAAGCTGGGGATGAAATATCGCGGTCATCTGCAGTATGACCAGCCCATCCTGGAAGATGTGCTCGCAGCCGTGGCCATTGTCGTGAGTGCTGATGATGGGGTGTCGCCCAGGCTGCGCCTTGATGCGCTGGGACGGCACACCGTGGCGGCGGGCTCATCGCAAAAGGCGATTTTTGAGCACCTAGTCAGCCAACCCCTGGAACGCTTAGGATTGCACTTTACGGATGTCGACAAGTACGCTACAGAACTCCATAACCCCGAGGTGACCGAGCCAGCCGGGAGCGGGAACGTGCCACAACTGAACTACCGCGTCATCGCCGGGCTGGCGGCCATGCGCAAGGAAATTACGCCGGCCCAGGTGCCAGCGTTTGTGGCCACACACGGCATGCCAGGCTTTGCACCCACGCAAGGCCATATTGCTTCGGCTGTGCCCTTCCTAGGGCATGCGGTGGATGGCCTGCGAGACGGGAGTTTGCAACGCGTCATGTTGTTGGCCAAGGGCAGCCTGTTTCTCGGACGCATGACGCAGATGGCCGACGGTATGTCGTTGCTGCTGGAGCGCAATATGGCAGGCGGCAGTGAGGAGAAGAAGCAGTGAAATTACAGGGGAAAAAAGTTATTGCGTTGGGAGAACGTGACGGTGTGCAGGGTAGTGCTCTTGCTGCCTGCGCGCAGAGCGCTGGGGCAGAAGTGGTGCTGGAGACCACCTACTGCTTTGTCTGAACGGCTGCTGGTGCCCTTGACCTGGAAGGTCAGGAAGAAATCAAACGCGTTGCCGAGCGTTACAAGCCGGACGAGCTCATGGTGCTCCTGGGCACGCCGAATGCGGAAAGCAGTCGCCTGTATGCCATGACGGTCACTGAAGGTGACCCCTCCTGGGCTGGCGCCCTGGCGGGCGTGGCGCTGGGCTTACCTGTGTACCACGTCATGGAAGCGGCCGTGAAAACCCAGGTGGCTCCGGAGGTGTATGAAGAGCACGTGGCGTTGATGGAGATGGTGCTGGAAGCGAGCGACATCGCGCAGGCTGTGCAGGAAGTGCGTGCGCATATGGGACAAGGTGACTGAAACGACAATATATGGCACGAGCAAAACGTTACTGGTTGATGAAATCAGAACCAAACGTCTACTCCATCGCCGATCTGCGGCGCGATGGGTGTACGTGTTGGGACGGTGTCCGCAATTATCAAGCTCGCAACTTCATGCGGGATGAGATGCAGGTAGGCGACGAGATCTTTTTTTACCACAGTAGTGCGCAGCCAATGGGTATTTATGGTGTGGCAAAAGTGGTCCGGGAGGCATATCCAGACCACACGGCTTTTGATCCATCTGACCAACACTTCGATCCCAAAAGTGACCCCACCAATCCAACGTGGATGATGGTCGATGTGGGCTATGTCGGGACCTTCAAAGAGCCCATTACGCTCGCGACGCTCAAACAGACCCCCAAGCTGGAAAAGATGCTGGTCATTCAACGCGGTAGCCGCCTCTCGGTGCAACCGGTGACCCCAGAGGAATGGGACATCGTGATGCGCGTGGGAGAGCTAGTGCCCTGAGGAAGAGTGGCAAGCACTCCTAGGGCAGCCTCAAGCGACTATACTTCGACTTCATACGCGGTGACAGGATACGAGGGTAATGTCCAGGGGGGACATCCGTTTAATGCTGGCTGAGTTTGCCGTCTGCCTGGGCTCTTTGTCGACGGGGTAGGAAAAACAGCAAAGGCAGCGTGGCGAGAAACATGATCCCAAAGAGCCAGGCCAGGTCATTATAGGCCAGTATCGCCGCCTGCCGATGCACCAAACTGTCTACCAGGGCGAGGGCCTTGCCCTGAGCGGCAACCGGATCACCCGTCTGGCGCGTCAGACGGGCGGCCAGCATGGCATAATAGCTAGAATAGGCGCTGTTCAGGTTACTGATATGGGCGCTTAAGTGGACCTGATGGATGACGGAGAACCGCTCTACCAGGGTCGCTACCAGCGCATACCCGAGATTCCCACCCACCCGTCGAGCCAGCGTATAGAGACTCGTCGCAGCCGTCATGTCCTCCCTGCGGACGGTGCTGAGCGAGGTTGTACTCAAGGTTACAAACATACAGGGCAGGCCGGCCCCCATAATCAACATGATCGGGACCAGATTCCAGAACCCGACATTGAGCGAGAGATGGGAGAGCTGATGGAAGGCCAAGTAGGTCAGACCAATGCCCACCGCAATGAGCAACCGAGCGTCCACATAATTGAAGAGCCAACCGACCAGCGGCATGCCCAGAAAAAGTGTGACCGCACGCGGCAGGAGGACCAAGCCAGCCTGGTAGGCTGGATAGTGAA
>Ga0081540_1004853_pt1 | contig 10135 bp, 9 predicted proteins | sample TabmetS2T1R1_FD_71024 | JGI IMG/M metagenome (GOLD analysis project Ga0081540, IMG submission 71024) | Tabebuia heterophylla rhizosphere microbial communities from the University of Puerto Rico - S2T1R1 | ecosystem: Host-associated > Plants > Roots > Rhizosphere ... | reverse complement strand
CGTCATCGACATCACATCCGTGCGATCGGCAGTCGAGGCGCAGGTCTTTGCCGGCTATTCCGAGATCGAAATTTTTTCCAACGACTGGTGGAACAAGCCGATGGATGAAGTCTTGAGGACTTGCATCGAGCGGCATCGGACTGTGGTGTAGCAGGAACGTGCGTTAGACGCGCACTCGCTGTGTCATCCACGGACGATGTTGTCTCGTCGCTGAACTGGTGCGCGCCATTTTTCGAATAGCGTAGCAGAACGCGACAATTGGCGGTTCCAGATTTAACCTTTGTCCACGCTATTTAGCTTAACAAAGGGTTACCGTTGCGCCTCTACGATCTCCGGCGCTAGCTACGCCGCACGGAGAACGTCTCCGCGAGCGATGAGCGACAACATGAAAATCCTTTACGCAATTGCAGCCCTCGCCCTGCTGTCGACATCGGCGCAGGCCTGGCAGACCGTGGAACGCTGCACCCACAGCAAGTTCAATGGCAGCGTGTGCACGACGTCCTACCTGGAAGATCCGGTGCGCAACGCGGCGCAGGATCAGGAAGACGAAAAGGCAAGACGCGCCAGCATCGAAAAGTGGGAAGCGTTCTGCAAGCCGAAGCGCACCTATGACGATGAAGGCGTCGTCCGTCTGGTTTACGCCCGCAAGGGCTGCGAGTTCGGCCGCAGCGAGTAACGCGCTTTCGCGCCTCGCGGCTAGCGGGCGCATTCCGGGCTCGCTGGCTCGATGAATTCCGGTGCCTTGCCGCGCCCGAAAGACCGCTAAATCTTTAGCGACCAAATTGCGGCCCGGTTAGTCACGCCGCTTTACGCCGCCTCAATGCTTGCCGGGCATTCCTGACGTTCGGCATTCATTTCAAGAGGCAGTGTCCATGCGCGTCTTCATCGCAATCTCGATTGTCCTCGCTTCGGTATCGTCCGCGTCCGCGCAGTTCGCGATGGATCATGGCCACGCCGCCGATGCCGCTCGCGCGGCGCAGGCCGCAGCGGATGCCAAGGCCGCTGCTGCCGCTGCCCCCGGTGCGCCGCTGCTTCCCAGCCAGCAAACCAATTTCTACGTCGGCGGCGGCGGCACCGTGAAGATCGTGTCCCGGACAGCGGAAGAGCTGAAGGCCGATGAAGCCGGCCAGGCCGCCTGGAGCGCGCGCTGCCGGCCGACCGTGGTCGAAGACCGCGACGGCCTGCGCCGCGTGAAATATGCCGAACGCGATTGCGATCTCTCCCGCTTCAACACCGCTGGAAATTAGAATTCCCGTGCATTAGGCCAGAATCGAGCGGCCTGCTGCGAACCGGCAGTCCGGTTCCGGCTAGGCCCTCCCAGGTCGAAATGCTAGAGCTTCCCCAACTACCGTTGGGGCGACATGACTTTCACTTCCTGGCAGTTCGGCGTCTTCACCGCGATCGTATTTGCGGCCTATTACCTGCCGGCCCTGCGGGTATTTCAAGTCCAGCTGCTCGTTTTCGCGAGCCTGTTCTTTTACGGCTATGGCCAGCCTGAACTGCTCGCGCTGCTGGCCGCCGCGGTTTTTGGAACCTACCTCTTCCTGGTCCTGGCATTGCGAAACCGGCAGGCCTGGCTTCCGGTCGGCATCGCCTTCAACCTCGCGCTGCTCGCGTTCTTCAAATACAAGCTGCTGTTCATCGATCCGGCGTCCCCCAGCCTGGTCGACTTCGCGCCGCTTGATTTCCTGCTGAAGCTGCCGCTGCCGATCGGCATTTCATTTTTTGTCTTCCACAACATCAGCCTGCTGGTCGATCTGACCCGGCAGAAGGCGTCGCCGCCGACGCTGACCGGCGTCTTTCTCTACATCATCTTCTTTCCGCAACTCGTTTCAGGTCCGATCACGCGCGCGGAAATGTTCATGCCGCAGATCAAGCCGAAATATTTCGCGGACATTCCGTTCGTCGAGGCCGCGAAATGGATCATTGCCGGATTTTTCTTCAAGCTCTATGTCGCAAACAACCTCAATGAAATGACGTCTTACATGAGCTTCCCGCTCTACGAGACGCTGCAGACCCAGGATCGCTGGTTGCTCGTTTTCCTCTACAGCTATCAGATCTATGCGGACTTTTTTGGCTATTCCGCGATCGCGATCGGGCTTGGTCTCCTGTTCGGCTACCGCCTGCCGATCAACTTCAATCTTCCCTACATCTCGACCTCGTTCTCCGAATTCTGGACGCGCTGGCATATCTCGCTGTCGACCTGGCTGCGGACCTATCTTTACGTCCCGCTCGGCGGCAATCGCCATGGCTTGTGGCGGACCTATTTGAACCTGATGATCGTGATGGGATTGGGCGGCCTCTGGCACGGCGCCGGGCTAAGCTATCTGATGTGGGGTTTGTTGCACGGCCTGCTGCTGGTGCTCGAACGTCCCTTGCTGGCGCGGCTGGCTACGATCGACTCTGCGGTGTTTCGAACAGCGCGGATGACCGTGGTCTTTGTCAGCGTCACCATGCTCTGGATTTTCTTCAAGCTGCCGAACTTCGATCATGCGGTCGGTTACCTCACGGGCATGTTTGTGCCGAGCACGAATCCCAACCCGACCAAGCTGTTCTACAGCCTGGCGCTGCTCTATTCACTGCCAGTCATAATTCAGCACCTTGGTTTCGGTCCGCTGCTCGAGGGGAGACCGCGCCGGGCCGAGCCATATCTCTACGGCGCGATGGCTGCGCTGATGTACCTGGAGGCTGGCCCTGAAACGTCGTTCATCTACTTCCAGTTCTAGCGACGGGGAAAAAATGTCTGCCGCTCAGTGGTCGGTAAAGTGCGGTGCTGGCGCAGCGATTGTTCTGATCGCCTGCGGCTTCGCCACTGCGCGCTTCGGCGGCGGGCTGCAAATGCCGGCGACGACGACGCGGGACGGCACGCTGATCACCCTGAGCCGTTACCAGCGTGAGCCGGTGCCTGATACCGTGCTGGTGGGCAGTTCGATCACGTTCCGCCTCAAGGAGGAATATTTTGCAACGCGTGGCTTGCGGAATCTGGCGCTTGCGGGAGGCTCTCCGGTCACCGGGCTGGAGATCGTTGCGAACCAGCCGCAGCTCCCGAAATTCATTCTGGTCGAGGCGAATGTTCTCGCCCGTCCTACAGATGCCGTGCTGGTCGAACGTTACTCGCGCGGCGACACTGAGCCGTTTTTCTTTCGCCCCGTGCGGGCCGCGGTGGCCGTCTACGAGCAGCGGCGTCACGCGCCGCTGACCTATGAGCAGGTTGCACCCGACCTGGTCAGACTGGTCGCGCGTCCGCCGGACGATTTCGACAACCGGATCTATGCTGATCGCGCGCTGCAGCAATTCAATGCGGAGGATCCAACGGATGCCGCCCGGCTCAACGTGAAGCGAATTGGGGAATTGATCCGGCAAATGGAGCAACGCGGCGCGCGGGTGTTCCTGTTCGAGCTACCATATTCCGAACCGATTGAAGGCTCGCGCTTTGCAGCGACCACGCGGGAGATCGTTCACGCGGCGTTTCCGGATATGAAGCGATGGTTGCCTGTCGAAGTGAATCGGAGCGAGCTGCGCTGGGCGGACGGCGTTCATCTCGACGAACGCTCCGCGGTCATTGTAACGCAGGCGATGGAATGCGCCTTGGTAGCGTCGCGCGGGACGAAGTGACGGAGGAGGCTTGATCGTCCCCGTCTTCACCGGCTGAGGCCGCCGCGTTATCGCGATTGAGCAAGGAAGGCGATGATCTTTTTTCTTTCGCCGCCCGAGGCGAGGCCGCCAAACGGCTTCATGCTGTTGCCGGGTACGACCTCATCGGGGTTTGCAATGAAGCGATCGAGCTTTTCCTCATCCCAGACGAAACCGGCCTCCTTCATCGCGCTGGAAAACCCGTAGTCCGGCAGCGATCCTGCTTTCCGTCCGACAACCTTGTGCAGGTTTGGGCCCAGCCGATTGTCGCCCTCTCTCACCATGTGACATGTCCGGCAGGCATTGTTGAACGCCTGTTGACCCGAGGGGTCCTCGGCGCCTTGCGATGCCTGAGGCAGCGCGGAAGGCGATGGAAGCAAGTACGCCACTGTGCTCAATGTCGCTATCAGGAATATCCGATGACGGCGCCGCACTGATATGTCTCGCCGGCTGGACGTTGGCGAGGCGAGAAGCATGATGAAGTGCCATTGCCTCATTCGATCACCTCTTCAATCTTCAAGAGGATCGGGGGTTAAAATTGCAGTCAGGGGCTTGCGATCTGCTGCAGCGTATTGAAGCGCGCCTTCTGCTCGTTGCTCAGCGCGGCATAGAACTCATCCAATCCCGGCTGCACCAGCGCGGCTGCCTGCAGCATGGCGTCGAGCCGCTTTTCCATCGCCTCCAGCCGACCGAGCGGTGTGAGCGGTACGTCGTCGGGGCAGGCGGCTTGCAATTTTTCAACCGCATTCTTCGTCGCCGTGCTCAAGCGGTCGAGTGCTTCCTTTTGCTTGCCTGCCGGATGTATCACGGCTTCGATCCGCTCGATCGGTAGCTGCGTGAGGCTGGATTTTGGTTCGCCGCAGCGCTCGGCTTGAGCATTCGCTTCCTGCTGCGGCTGCTGTTGCGATCGCTCGCCGACGTTCGGGCCGAGCGCGTTGAAACGCGCCTTTTGCTCGTCGTTCAGCGAATTGTAAAACGCCTCAAGCGCCGGACGCACGATCCTTACCGCGTTGAGCGTGGCACTGACGCGGTTCGTCATCGCCCGCAGGCGACCGGGTGGCGTCATCGCATAGGAATCGACACAGGATTCCTTGAACGCGTCGGCAGCCTTTGCCGCAGCGGCCTTCAGTTCATCGAGCAGGGCGCGCTGCTCGGGCGTCGGCCGTACTGCCCGCGTGATCTCCGCGATCGGCCAGGCGGTCACGCCCTTATCCGGATCTCCGCACAATTGCCGGATAGTCTGCGGGCTCGCGCTTGCGCGTCCGCGCGCTCGAGAATCCGTGACCGCTGCGTCTGGTTCAGGATATCTGGCGTAAGCGGAATACGGACTGTCCGTGCCCCAGAACACCGTGTCGACGAAATCATCGTAAGCGTAAGCCCAATAGCCGGGGTCGTAGGCGGTGGGCCAGAAGGTGTAGTTGAAGATATCGGAATAGGCATAGGGCCAGAACACCGGACCGAGCCACGCCACAAACGCGGCGCGATGGCCGTGCCGCCAGGCGTGGCGGGGAGCCCAGCGGTTTTCACGGGCGGTGAGCGCGGCCCGGGCTTGCAGCGCATCATTGTTGCGGAAGTGCGCGGCAAATCGCCCGCGGGCTGCCGCCTGCGTGGCCGCTGCAGCGGTGGCTCGTTCTTCAGCCGCAGGCCGCGGTCCCAGCCGCTGCAGGCGTGCCTGATCACCTTGCTGCAGCCGTTGTTCACGCTGGAGCAGGCGGTTTTGGGTCTGCAGCAACCGTTCCTGCGCGCGTTGCGCCCGGCGACCTTCCGGCTTTTGCGACTGCAATTGCTGCACGCGCTGTTGCAAACGATCGATGCGGCCCTGTCGCGCTGTGCTTTGGCGCGACAGCATGTCGCGCTGCCGCTCCTGCACCATTTGCTGCCGCTGCTGGACGCGGTGCTCACGCTGCTGCACCCGCATTTCCTTTTGCGACGGTCGCGCGTCGGCAGCGGGCGATGTGCTCGATGGTGTAGCGATGCGCGGCTCGGGGCGTCTCGTCATGGCCGGTCGCTCCGGCGGCGCGGCGCGATGGATCTCGGGTCGTGGACCTGCAATGTGTGGTGCGGCCGGTCGCGGTGGTGCGGCGATACGTGGCGCCGCATGCGGGATCATGGCTGGACGCTGTGGCGGTGGAGCCGCCCGGAACGCCGGTGCGGCAGGGCGCGCCATTGCCGGAGGTGCCGCTGGACGAGCCATCGCGGGCGGTGCTGCTGGGCGGGCCATCGCCGGTGATGGTCCTGCCGGGCGGGCTGCGGGCGCAGCCGGGCCACCGAAGCCTCTTCGGTCTTGTGCGAACGAGCCAGTGCTCACCGCAATCGCGGAGACACCAAGAAGAAACGCTGCAACGCCGACGCTGCGCAGAAGCATGATCTCAACTCCCACATGCTTCGTCGCCCGAAAACAGCAACGCGCAAGCGCAGAAATCGTTCGCTTGGGGTCCATGACTTGCATTGCGATTTTGCGATGCGGGACTGGTGCAATTCGTCGCAGCCCTAGCCAACCGTGCAAGGCACGCTCAGATACCCGCGGAATCTCACCCGGCCGCCGCGTACCGGTTCGCCGTCGAGTGCATAGTCCGGAAAGCGCGCGAGGAAGCGCGAGATCGCGATCGCGCCCTCAAGCCGCGCCAGCGCCATCCCGGCGCATTGATGCGCGCCGGTGCCGAAGGCCAGATGCCGGTTCGGCGTACGGCCGATATCGAAACGTTCGGGATCGGCGAACTGCGCGGGATCGCGGTTGGCGGCGCCGATGCACAGCGTCACCGGCGTGCCCGGTGGCATCGCGATGCCGCCGAGCTCGAACGGTTCGACCGTCATGCGGTTGCCGAGCTGGTTTGAGCTTTCGAACCGCAGCATTTCCTCGATAGCGGTCTTGATCAGCGAAGGGTCTTCGATCAATCGCTGTTTCTCGCTTGCATGGTTCGACAGCGCCACCAGCCCGTTGCCGATCAAATTGGTGGTGGTCTCGTGGCCGGCATTGAGCAGGAAGATGCAGTTGTGCAGCAGCTCCTTCTCCGTCAGCCGCTCGCCATTGTCTTCGCCCTGAATGAGCCGGGTCAGCACATCGCGGTCGGGATTGCCGGGCTTGGTCCGCCGCCGCGCCACCAGCCCTTCGAGGTACGACAGGAAGTCCTGCACTGCCTTGTTGCCGCGGGCGAAGGCGTCCGGGCCGATCACCGGTTCCAGCGCGCCGAGGATGGCCAGCGACCAGTCGCGCAAGGGCTCGCGCTCGCCCTCGGGCACGTCGAGCAGGTTGCCGATCACCTCGATCGGGATCGCGGCGGCGAAATCGTCGATCAGGTCCACCTTGCCCTTGGCGGCCATCGCGTCGAGGAGGCGGTCGACGAGCCGGACCAGATCGGGCTCCATGCCGGCGATCGCGCGCGGCGAGAGCGCGCCCATGATCAGCCGCCGGACGCGGGTATGGGCCGGGGGATCGTTGAAGACGAGGCTCGTGGTGTGGTGCTCGTAGAGCAGGGAGGCACCGTATTTCGGCGAGAACTCCTTCTTCTTGTCCGATGAGAAGGCCTTGGTGTTCTTGTAGGCTGCAACCAGATCGTCGTAGCGGGTCAGAAAGTACGAGCCGTTCGGCAGCCGCTTGACCGGCTCGGCCTCACGCAGCGCGCGATAGGTAGGGTAGGGGTTGGCATAGAATTCCGGCGTCAGCCGTTCGAGGTCGAAGGTGGCTGCCAGTTCGCGCGCATCCAAATTCATGGCTCGCCATACTCTTTGGGAAGACAAAGTAAGCGACCATCAAATTAGTCGCAGTTGCAACTACCTTAAATGCCGTGCCCAAGACGTCAAGAAGACGTCAAGCCGGAGCGCAGGTTTCAGCCCCGTACCATCAGCGGCGCGTGGGGGTTGCGGCCGGTCCGGGATGAGCCGAAAAGCTGAGCGCCGGATTCCTGGGAAAATGATGCTCGAACAAGGCGATGCAGCTGTGTCTTTGACGTCACCCTGCGACAGAATCCGCTTGGTGCGCTGCAATAGATCCTTGACTTCGTCAAGGTGAGTGATTACTCACGCGCTCATGTCTACCTTGCGCATGACCAGTGACCTGCGGCGGCAATTGATCCTGAGCGCCGCAAAGCGATGCTTTGCCCGTAACGGCTTTGCCGGAACCACGACCAAAAGCGTGGCGGCGGCCGCGGCCATTTCGGAAGGGCTGCTGTTCAAGCACTTTCCTTCCAAGGCCGCGCTCTATGCCGAAATACTGGCGGAGGAGTGCGAGGCCGATCCGGATTTCGCGCACCTGCTCGGCCAGGAGCCTTCAACTGCCACACTGGTCGAATTGGTCAAGGGCATGGTTGGCCATTTCATGGAAGTATCCGACGGGTCGGATCAGGAGGAAGCGCAGCGAATGCGGCTGATGACGACGAGCCATCTCGATGACGGCGAGTTCGCGCGTCTGCTCTACGACAAGATCGGCGGCCTGATCGGGCCGGTGTTCAGGGCATCGATCGAAAGCGCGGTCGCTGCCGGCGACGCGGCACGGATCGGCAGCGATCCGCTCAACCTGTTCTGGTTCGCCCATCACACCGTGCTGATGGCGGCGCTGACGCGGCTTCCGGCCGTGCCCTGTCTTTCCTACGGCAACGCCGCCGATCTGGAGCGGCAGCTCTCTCAATTCATCCTGCGCGGCATCGGACTTACCGAGGCCGCCATTGCTTCTCATCTGGACGGCGAGCTGTCACCGAATTCGGGACAATCGGTAACTGCAGAAAGTGCATGACATGAATATCGTGACTGAACCCAAACTGTCGGGCAAGCCGATTAGCGACAAGCCGCACAAGCGGCCGGTTCGGCTGGTGCGCTGGTTCCTCATCGTTGGGCTGCTGCTTGCGGCCGTCGTGAGCGGTCTGGGGTTCTTCAAGTTTGTCTTTCTGCCCAATCTGTTCAAGGAGATCTTCAGCAAGCCGCCTCCGCCGAGCAACGTCAGCATCGCCACGGCCAAGTCTGAAACCATTCCGAATCTCCTGACCGCAGTCGGCGATCTCGCCGCCGTGCATCAGGTCAACGTGACCTCTGATGTGAACGGCCGCATCACCGACATCCAGTTCACGGCGGGCGCCAGCGTGAAGGCGGGCACGCCGCTGGTGCAGCTGTTCGACGGTCCCGAGCAGGGCGACCTTGCCAACTTCAAGGCCCAGCAGCGCGTGGCGCAGATATCGCTGGACCGCGCCAAGCAATTGGCCGAGCGCCAGGTCGGACCGCAGGCAACGGTGGATACGGCGCAGGCTGCGTTCGATCAGGCCAGCGCCGGCATTGCCAAGACGGAAGCCATCATCTCGCAGAAGCTGGTGCGGGCGCCGTTCGACGGCGAACTCGGCGTTCGCAAGGTCGAGGTTGGACAATATCTGACCGCCGGCACGCAGATCGTCTCGCTGACCGATCTGTCGGCGCTGTATGCGAACTTCACCGTGACGGAAAAGGATTCCGCCCAGCTCAAGGTCGGCCAGATCGTCCGCATCGCGGTCGACGCCTATCCGGGCCGCACCTTCGAGGGCAAGATCACCACCATCGAGCCGCAGATCGCGACTGACACGCGCAATATCCGCGTGCAGGCGACGATCCAGAATCCGGACAGGATCCTCAAGCCCGGCATGTTCGCAACCACCACCGTGGTGCTGCCGGACAAGCCGCCGGTCATCACCGTGCCGGAAACCGCGGTCGACTACACGCTCTATGGCGACTCGGTCTACCTCGTCAGCGAGAAGAAGGAAGAGGACGGCAAGACCAGCCTCTCGGTGACGCGGACCTTTGTGCAGACCGGCAACCGCGTCCAGGGCCGCGCCGAAATCCTGAAAGGGTTGAAGGACGGCGACCGCGTCGTGGCCGTAGGCCAGCTCAAGCTGCAATCGGGATCGGCGGTGACGATCTCGAACGATCCGGTGCCGCCGATTCCGGCGAAGCCACCGCGCTACTGACACATGAGCGCGGCCCAGCGGGCCGCGCGAGCGAAGAGCGGGCAGCGGTCGTTCCGGACCGCGCCTGAAATGCTGAACTCAGCGGGATAATCTGCGATGGCCTTAACCGATATCTTCATCAAGCGTCCGGTCCTGTCGGTCGTCGTCAGCCTGTTGATCCTGCTGATCGGCCTGCGGGCCGCCAGCGTATTGCCGATCCGGCAATATCCCAAGCTGTCGAACACGGTGGTCAACGTCACCACCGTTTATCCGGGCGCGTCAGCCGACCTGATTCAGGGCTTCATCACCACGCCGATCGAGCAGGCCGTCGCCTCCGCTGAAGGTGTCGACTACATCACCTCGTCGTCGGTGCAGGGCACCAGCACGATCCAGGTTTACATCAAGCTCAATTTCGATCCGAACCAGGCGCTGACCGAAGTTCTCGCCAAGGTGAATTCGGTCAGATACCTGATTCCGAAGGAATCCAACGACCCGATCGTGACCAAGACCACCGGCCAGACCACGGCGGTGATGTATCTTGGTTTCTCCAGCGACGAACTCTCCGGCTCGGCGATCTCAGACTATCTGACGCGCGTGGT
>Ga0081540_1004852_pt1 | contig 10135 bp, 8 predicted proteins | sample TabmetS2T1R1_FD_71024 | JGI IMG/M metagenome (GOLD analysis project Ga0081540, IMG submission 71024) | Tabebuia heterophylla rhizosphere microbial communities from the University of Puerto Rico - S2T1R1 | ecosystem: Host-associated > Plants > Roots > Rhizosphere ... | reverse complement strand
CTCCGGATGCGGGATCGTCGATCCCAGGGGTGAGATGCTGCCCCGAGCCGGCCCGAGCAACTCCGGCGCTTGCGTGCGGCACGTCGCTTGCGGTCGCTCGCCGCCTCGATGGGTTCCGGGCTCCACGCCCTTCGCCTCGCGGTGCGCTCTCTGGTCCGGAGTCCGGGCGTCTCCCTGGCCTGCATCCTCGCCCTCGGCCTGGGCATCGGGGCGACCACGGCGATCTTCGCCTTCATCGACAAGCTGCTCCTGGAGCCGTTCGCCTTTCCCCAGGATGGGCTCGCGATGGTGCTGGAGAGCAGCCCCGAGAGGGAGCGAAGACAGGTCCCTGCCGCCCTCGCGGAGGCCTGGGCGGCGAACGCAAACACGTTCACCTCGATGGCCGCGTACGAGTGGTGGGAGGTCAATCTCACCGGAGTGAACGAGCCCGAGCACCTCGTCGGTTACCGGGTGAGCCCGGGATTCTTCTCCACCCTCGGCGTGCAACCCGTGCTCGGCCGGGGGTTCATGACCGAGGAGGCGCGGCCGGGGGCCGAGGCAGTGGTGATGCTCTCGGAAGGACTCTGGCGCCGACGCTTCGCGGCGGATCCCGCGGTCCTCGGCCGGCGGGTGCTGCTCGACGGCGTGGGGCACACGGTGGTGGGAGTCATGCCGGCGAGCTTCCGTTTCCCGAAGGCCGCCGCCCTCTGGGCTCCGCGGCTGGTCACCGACGCCGACCGGGAGACGGTCGTTCCCCACGGTCTGTTCGTGGTGGGTCGTCTCGCGCCGGGCGCGAGTTTCGCCAGCGCAGGTCAGGAGCTGACGGCGATCTCCACCCGCTTCGACGTCGAGCATCCGACGCACCAGCGCGGACACCGCCCTCAGGTGTTCTCGATTCGCGAATACGGAGACCCCCAGACGAGGCTCGTGCTGTGGATCATGGCCGCAGGGGTCGGGATGATCCTCCTCCTTGCCTGCGCCAACGTGGCCAACGTGCTGCTGGCCCGGGCATCGGTTCGCTCCCGCGAGTTCGCGCTCAGGATCGCGCTCGGTGCACCGCGGTCGAGGATCGTCACCCAGCTCCTGGCCGAGGGGCTCATCCTCGCCCTCGGGGCCTGCCTGGTGGGTCTCGCTCTGGGCGAAGTGGGGATCCGACTACTCCGGGCGGGAATGCCCGCGAACATCGAGCGCTTCGTCGCCGGATGGGATCGCATCGGCCTCGACTGGCGGCTCCTCGCCTTCGGCGCCGCGGTCTCGCTGGTCGCTGCCCTCGCCGCCACGGCCTACGCGGCGATCGAGGTGTCGCGCCCGGCCCCGGCCCAGGCGCTCATCGCCGAGGATCCTCGCGCTGGCAGCGGCCGAGGGGGGCACCGCCGCCGCAGCCTGCTGGTCCTGGTGCAGGTGGCGCTCGCGCTGGTCCTGGTGAACGACGCCGGTCTCTTCGTCCAGACCCTGCGCCGGCTCCTCCTCGCACCGCACGGGTTCGACCCGAGGAACGTCCTCACCTTCCGGGTGGGAGTCGCCGAGACGCTCGCCCCGGACGACTCCGCGCTTCGCCGCAGACTGGAGGACGCGCTGACCGTTCTGGCGGAAATTCCCGGAGTGGAGCAGGTCGGTCTGGCGAGCGCCCTGCCGCTCAGCGGGCGTTACCGCGCCAGCTACTTCGAGGCGGAAGGACAGGCCCTGCCGTCCGACGGGCGCGCGCCGGCGTCCGTCGTGCAGGTGGTGTCCACCGGTTACCTCGGCGCGCTGCGCATCCCGCTGCAGCAGGGGCGCTCCTTCGGTCCGGGTGACGTCCCGGGCTCTCTCGACGTGGCGATGGTGAGCGAGACCCTCGCCCGGCGTCACTTTCCCGGCGGTGGTCCGCTCGGGGCACGCATCCGGGTCGGCGAGCGTTGGAGGACGATCGTCGGGGTGGTGGGGACGGTCCGGTACCTCGACGCCACCGACCCGGGCGTCGCCATCTACCTGCCCCTGACCCAGAATCCGGAGCGCGACGTCGCGCTTGCCGTGCGCACCCCGGGAGACCCGCTGCAGATCGTCGCGCAGGTCCGCGAGAGCCTGCGTGGCGCCCTGCCGGATCAGCCACTCTCGGATCTCATGCCCATGACGCAGGTGGTGGCCGAGAATGCGCTCCTGGCCGCGCGTTACTCGGCCGGCGTGCTCGGCGTGCTCGGAGTGATCGCCCTGCTCCTCAGCGCCGTCGGGATCTACGGGGTCGTCAGCCAGTGGGTGCTGCAGCGGGTGCGTGAGATCGGGATCCGCGCGGCCCTCGGGGCGCGGCGTGGGCAGCTCCTCGCGCTCGTTCTCTCCCGCGGTCTGGCGCCGGTTGGCCTCGGAGCGGCGCTCGGGCTCCTCCTCGCGCTCGGGCACGGCCCGGTCCTCCGCGCGGTGCTCTTCGGAATCTCGCCACACGACCCGGCGACGATCCTCTCGGTCCTCGCAACGGTGGCGGCGGCGGCCACGCTGGCCTGTCTGCTGCCGGCCCGGCAGGCGGCGCGGATGGACCCGGCCGAGGTCCTCCGCGGGGAATGAGAGTCGTCGCCGGGCAGGACCCGCGTGCCGATCGAGCGCTCCCCGGTCGCGTTCAGCTCGACCTCGCCGAAGCCTCCGGATGCGGGCGCCGGCGTTGACTTTCGGGTCAATCCCGTCGTGTCCTGGGTGAATGGCAGAGGCCTTGATCATCGATGCGGTCAGGACTCCCCGCGGAAAGCGGAAGGGGAGCCTGGCGGGAATCCACGCGGTCGACCTGGCGGCGCACGCGCTGAACGCCGCCCTGGAGCGCACCGGCGTTCCGGCGGAGAAGGTCGAGGACGTCGTGCTCGGCTGCGTCACCCAGATCGGCGAGCAGGCCTTCGACGTCGCCCGGGGCGCCGCGCTCGCCGCCGGCCTGCCCATCTCGGTGCCCGGCAAGACCGTGAACCGCCTCTGCGGCAGCGGCCTCACCGCGGTCGCCGACGTCGCCAGCGGCATCCTCGCCGGACAGATCCAGCTCGGAATCGGCGGCGGCGTCGAGTCGATGACCCGCATCCCCATGGGCTCGGATGCCGGGTTCGGCGACGGCCCGACCTCACCACGCCTCGCACGGCGGTTCCCCGACCTGACCCATCAGGGGCTGTCGGCGGAGCTCATCGCCCGGAAGTGGTCGCTCAGCCGAGGCCAGCTCGACGAGTTCGCCGCTGCCTCCCAGAGCAAGGCCGTCGCGGCCCGCGAGGCCGGCTGGTTTCGCCGGGAGATCGTCCCGGTCGAGGTCGCGGACGCCGCCGGCAACACCCGCACCTTCTCCGAGGACGAGCATCCCCGTCCGGGCACCACCGTCGAGACGCTCGCCGCGCTCAAGCCGAGCTTCCAGGAGGACGGGGTCATCCACGCCGGCAACGCCTCGGGCATCGTGGACGGCGCGGCTGTCGTGGTGGTCGCGTCGCGGGAGGCGGCCCGGGCGCTCGGGCTCCGGCCACGGGCGCGCATCGTCACCACGGCGGTGGTCGGGTCCGACCCCGTCCTGATGCTCACGGGCCCCATCCCTTCCAGCCGGCTCGCGCTCGAGCGCGCGGGCTGGACGGTGAACGACGTGGACCTGTGGGAGATCAACGAAGCCTTCGCTCCGGTCCCCATCGTCGTCGGTCAGGAGCTGGGCATCCCCCTGGACCGCATCAACGTGCAGGGCGGGGCCATCGCCCTCGGGCACCCCCTGGGAGCGACCGGCGCGGTGCTCCTGGCCACCCTCCTCGGGGCGCTGGAGCGACGCTCGCTCCGCCGGGGGGCGGTCACCCTCTGCATCGGGTACGGGATGGGCATCACCATGCTCGTCGAGCGGACGGAGGAGGGGTGAGCCGGAGCGCACCGGAGCCGACATTCCTTGCACCGGGGGCGCATGGCACGCGACGGGGCGAGGCATTAGCCTAGATGCCGTGAGCTTCCGTCCGGCCACAGCGCCCGAGGTCTTTCGACCCCGGCCCGTGCTCGCGGCGGCGATGGGGACCGCCGCGCTGCTCTGGGTCTTCGTGCTGGTCTACCTGATGCAGTTCGAGGGCGTGCCGGCGAAGACCTTCATCTCCGCGATCTTCTTCGTGGTCTTCTTCGGCGTGTCGCTCACCTACTACGCGCGCACCGCCATCGTGGTCGACGGCGGTGGCGTCACCTACCGCGGCATGGTCCGGACCGATTACTTCGCCTTCCGCGACATCCTGAAGGTCGACATCCTCCCGGGGCCGGTGACTGTCTACGCCGTCCGGGGCCGCGGCCGCGGGATGCACTTCACGAGCTTCTTCACCCAGCACCGCCGTCTGATGGAGCTGCTGGTGGAGCGGGCAGGCCTGTCCCCGATGCGCTGAGCGCGTCCGGACCTCGGCCGCGCTCCTCCTCCACGCTGCACCGCTCGGAGGACTCCCTCCGGTCGTGCAGCAGCGAGCGCCCCACTCCGAGCAGGTCGCCGTCCTGAAGGAGCCTGCTCGAGCGGAGCCGCGGGATGCACTTCACGAGCTTCTTCACCCAGCACCGCCGTCTGATGGAGCTGCTGGTGGAACGGGCAGGCCTGTCCCCGATGCGCTGAGCGCGTCCGGACGTCGACCGCGCTCCTCCTCCACGCCGCACCGCTCGGAGGACTCCCTCCGGTAGTGCAGCAACGAGCGCCCCACTCCGAGCAGGTCGCCGTCCTGAAGGAGCCTGCTCGAGCGGAGCCGGCGTCCATTGCAGCGCGTCCGGTTTCGGCTGCCGAGATCTCGCACCCGGTGAGTCCCGCCCGTGTCACGCAGCAGCTGGAGGTGCCGGCGGGAGACCGCCACGTCCCCGAGCCGGACCGCACACGTCGGCGCACGCCCCAGCTCCAGCGTACTTCCCGCCAGAAGGAAGACGGCGCCCGCCTCCGGCCCTGCCACGCAGAGCAGCGCTGCAGCCGCCGAGCACACCGGCGTCCCTCCGGCCTCGAGCAGGGACCGGACCAGCGCAAGCGTTCCGGTCGGCTCGGCGACTGCCCGGATCCGGAGCTGCGCCCTTCGTGACAGGCGCACGACCTCCCCGGGGAGCAGCCAGCGGCGCACGCCCGGCTCGAGCATGGCGCGACCCACCCGGAGCGGCAGCGCGCAGCGGACCCAGGCCCGGCTGGTCTCGAGGTCGAGCTCCATCAACCGCGACGGCAGTCCCGGGAAGCGGATGCCGTCGTCCTCCGCGCCGCCAACGGTCCAGGTCCCCGGCTGCAGCTCGAGCTCGGAGCCGACCCCGTGGGCCTCGAAGCGGACATGCATGCGGCGCCGGCCATCGCAATGCGCGTGCCAGGCGGGCCCGCCGACCGAGTAGGGTGCACGGCGTGCGCGTTCTCCGCCCGACGTTGCTCCTCTGCGCGGCGCTCCTCGTTCCAGCATGCCGTGACGAGCAGGCCGGCCCCCGTCCACGAGCGCGGGCGCCGGCGTCCGCGGCGGCGGAATCGACCAGCCCCGCGGGGGCGACCTGGGCGGGAGGAGCCATCCGGTACCTCGGGACGCGCGTCGAGCGGGGCCGGAACGAGCGGGGACAGGACGCGGTCCGCCTGACGCACGGCTTCGAGGCGACCCGGAAGCTCGATCCCGGGTGGCAGATCTTCGTCCACTTCGTCGATGCGCGGAACGGGCAGATGCTCGGGAACGCCGACCATCCGCCGCCGCTCCCGCTCGAGCAGTGGCAGGTGGGCAAGCCTGTGCAGGACGTGCAGGTCCTCGCGCTTCCGCCCGGGGCGCCGGAGATCCAGGTGCTCATCGGGTTCTGGCACGACGATCAGCGGCTGCCGGTGGACCAGCCCGAGGCGCAGGACGGGCAGCAGCGGATGCGGGGTCCCGTCATCGGCGGAGCGCCCGCGACACCTCCCGTCCCGGAGGCACGCGTCCGGAAGACGGCGACTCCGCCGAAGATCGACGGCATGCTCGACGATCCGGCGTGGCAGGCCTCGACCTCGCTGACGCTGGTGGACAGCCTGGACGGGCGGCCGACGCAGCTCAGGACGACCGCGCGACTCACCTGGGACGACGAGGCGCTCTACGTCGCCTTCGAGTGCGACGACCCGGACGTGTGGGGCACGTTCCGGAACCGCGACGATCCGATCTACACGCAGGAGGCGGTGGAGATCTTCGTCGACGCGGACGCCGACGGACGGACGTACGACGAGATCGAGGTGAGTCCCCACAACGTCGTCTTCGACGCGTACTTCCCGGCGCGGCGACAGGGGATGGATCTCTCGTGGGACTCGGGGATCCAGAGCGCGGTGAAGGTGAACGGCACCCTCGACGACGCGTCCGACCGCGACCACGGCTGGACGGTCGAGATGAAGATTCCCTTCGCCCGGCTGCACTCGGTGCCTCACGTTCCGCCGCAGCCCGGCGACCGGTGGCGCTTCAACCTCTACCGCCTCGAGATGCCGGACCGGAAGAACGCGCAGGGGCAGGCCTTCTCGCCGCTCTTCGTCGGCGATTTCCACGCGGTCGATCGCTTCGCCTGGCTCGTCTTCGAGCGTTGACCCTCGGTCCTGTCCGCGTGGATCCTCGTCCGGTGAAACTCCAGCCGCCGGGGAGGAGAGCCGCGCAGGCGATTTCCGTCGTCGTGTTCGTCGCGGGCGCACTCTTGCTCGTCACGTCGCTGGCATTCCTGGCGGGCGCCATTCTGGTCGACCCACCCGCGGGACCGGGAGGTTCCGCGCCGTTCCTCGTGATGGCCCTGGTCGGGGTGCTGCTTCTGCTCATCGGGAGGATCCTCTTGAGGTGGGGAAGCGGCGACCGCAAGTGATCTCCCCGCGGCGGCGGGGTTGCACGGAGGATCGCGCCGGAGGGCACGCGCGGAAGATCGACCCGGCCGGCTTCGCTGTCAGCCGGTCCGGAAGTCCCAGCGACTCTCCGCCTCGCTCGGTGCCCGCGGGTCCCCGAGGAAGTGCAGGTAGCCCTGCAGCTCCAGGGTGTCGACGACCGACTCGGCCTCCAGCTGGCTGAAGCCGTGCAGGTCCACCAGCGCGTCGCGCATCTTCGCCTTTCCGCGCAGGTAGCCCACCGGCTCTCCCGGGCCGAGCGCGTCGTGCAGCTCCCGGCTGAGCGCAGCGAGGTCGAGGTCCTCCGGAATCATCGCCCTGACGCTGCACTGGTGCCCCCGGCCCCGGCAAGCGAACGGGCAGCGAGCCGCCCAGCCCGCCCGCGGAACGTCTCCCACCGGACGCCAGACTCCTCGAGCGAGACGTGGATCGCACCGTCGACGTCCGTCCGGAGGATCTCCGCGCCACTCGCTCGCCATCGCTCGACGACCTCCGGTGCGGGCAGAGCGAACCGGTTGGCGCGGCCATCCGAGAACAGGGCCAGCCACGCCTCGGTCGACGAGACCAGCCGCGCGGAGCTCGAGGTGCGGGAACCATGGTGCGGCACCTTCACCACCGTGCTCGCGAGGAGGGGCAGCTCCGCCTCGGCCGCCGCGCCCGCGTCACCGGGAAGCAACAGCGACCGCCCCGCAGCGCTCAGATGGAGGACCAGGCTGCGGTCGTTCACCGTCCGGAACGCATCGACATCCCGCGGCGGCCCCAGGATGCGAACGGTCGCCCCGCCGAGCGTGCGGCGCTCCCCGGCAGCGAGCCACTCGACCCGCGCCGGCGCGGCCGCGGAGAGGAGCGCGTCCACCAGCGGGCCTCGCCCGATTCCCGCGGGCAGCCACAGCCGGTCCGCCGGCACTTCGCGGAGCACCGTGAGCAGACCCAGCGCGTGGTCCGGGTGCGGGTGGGACAGCGCGACCGCATCGAGCCGGCGGATGCCCCGCTCGCGCAGATAGGGGAGGACGATCCGCGCGCCAGGGTCGGCCCCGTCGGGAACGCCCCCGCCGTCGACCAGGAGGTAGGCGCCGCCCGAGGACACGAGCAGCGCGTCACCGTGGCCCACCGGGAGCGCGGTGACCTCGAGCGGCGGGACCGGCCGGAGGAACGGGCGCCCGAGGACAACCGCCAGCGCGAGGGCTGCGACCCAGCCGCTGCGGCGCACGCCGAGTGCCACGCCCAGCAGTCCGAGCGCGAAGGCGAGCGTCGCCGGCCAGGGAAACCCAGGCGACGGGAGCGTCCCCAGCGGCACCGCAGCGCCGGCACGCACGAGCGCGAGCAGCGCCCGGGCAGCGAGAGAGGCCACCAGCAGCGGCGCGGCCGCGAGCACCGGCGAGAGGCAGAACATCCCGGCGGTCAGGGCGCAGGCCAGGGTGAGGACCGAGGCGACCGGAAGCGCGACGACGTTGGTCAGCCATCCGATGAGCGAGATGCGATGGAACGCGGTCGCCACCAGGGGAATCGACGCGATGGTCACCGCTGCGCTCGCGGCGCAGACGCCCAGGATGGCCTCTCGAACCTGCTCCAGCCCGCGCCGCCACCGGCCCGGACGGCGCGGGTCGGGCCACGAGATCGGAAGCAGCGCCCGCAGCCGCGGCGCAAGCAGCACCAGCGCCAGCACCGCGGTGAAGCTCAGCTGCAGCGAGAGGTCCCGCACCGAGGCCGGGTCCACCGCCAGGAGGATGCCGGCGGCGAGCGCCAGGGCGTTGAGCGAATCGGTCGACCGCTGCACCACGCGACCCAGGAGGACCACCGAGAGCATCAGCGCCGAGCGGACCGCGGGCGGTTGATTCCCGGTGAAGACGACGTAGCCCCAGACCAGCGGCAACGCGGCCAGCGCTGCCGGGCGACGAACGTCGAGGTGGCGCACGACGGCGGGCACGGCGCGGAGCAGACCCCCGAGGAGCGCGGCCAGCACGAGAGCGAGCGCCGCGACGTGGAGACCGCTGACGCTCAGCACGTGGGCGAGCCCGCTGCGCGCGAATCGGTCCTCCCACTCGGGCCCGAGGCCGGACCGCAGTCCCGCGGCGAGCGCGCACACCAGCGCGGCATCATCCGGACGGACGAGCCGCTCGCGGGTCCAGGTGCCGAAGCGCTCGCGTCGTTCCGCGATCCACCGGCGCCAGGGCTCGGGGGCGGAGAGGGCAACGAGGGAGCCGGGAACCACCCTCCCCGAGGTCGAGAGCCCGCGGGCGCGGGCTGCGGCGCCGATGTCGTACTGGCCCCACGAGTCGGGCCCGAGGTCCGCGCGGAGCGCGGCCCGGAGCTGCACGCGCTGACCTGCCCAGGGACGAGGCTCCGACTCACTCCACCAGAGGCGGGTCCGCGCCCGCGCCGGCACGCCGTCGACCCGCGCCACCTCGAGCACGCCGCGCCCGCCCCGCGCGTCGACCTCCACCGATGCGAAACGGCCCTCTAGCCTCACGGAGCCGCCGGTCGGAATGAGGGTCGCGCGCTCCGCGCGAACGGCGAGCACGGAGCCGACGAGGACTGCCGACGCCAGCAGCCCGAGGTGGGCGCCGGGCCGGGTCCGCCCCAGCAGAGCGATGGTCGCCAGGAGAGCAGCTAGGCAAGCGCAGGGGAGGGGAGCCCATCGGGTCACCGCGGGGAGTGCGCACCCCCCACCGAGGGCGAGGACCGGGAACACGAGTGGCCGGATCCCGAGGTCCTTCCAGCGCCAGTCGTGCATCGTCCCCCCGTCCAGCCCATCGGACCGATCGCGGTCCGCCTCCGCCCCGGCTGCAAACCCCACACCCGCGAGGTCGAACCGTCACCGGACGCGCCAGACGTGGTTGCAACGCCGCGCGGGCGCCGGCCTCTCTCGGAGAGGGCGACAGCCGCGGCGTGTATCCTCGACGTGCAACTGGCCGGGGTGTGATGACCGGCGTGACGACCGTGAGCGGCGCGGCCCTCGAGGTGCGGCACCTGGCACCGGCGAGCCGTCCGCCGCGTCCCCGGAAAAAGGTCCGATACGCTAGTCGGCCTCGTATCTGCCGGTCAAGACGACGCGTTGCAGAAACGCCGATTTCGTGGTAACTTCTTGCACTTTGCGGCGTTCCAGGGCCGCGAGGAGGCAGCTCCCCAGTGCAGACCAGCTTCAAGACCGGCGACAAGGCCGTCTACCCCGGACAGGGTGTCGGCGAGGTGATGGGCATCGAGCACACCGAGGTCGCCGGCCAGCGTCAGTCCTTCTACGTGCTCCGCATCCTCGAGAACGGCATGCGGATCATGATCCCGATCAACAAGGTCGGCTCGGTCGGCCTGCGGGAGATCATCAGCGAGGACGACGTCAAGCAGGTCTACGCAATCCTCCGGGAGAAGGACATCTCGGTCGACTCCACCACC
>Ga0081540_1004851_pt1 | contig 10135 bp, 6 predicted proteins | sample TabmetS2T1R1_FD_71024 | JGI IMG/M metagenome (GOLD analysis project Ga0081540, IMG submission 71024) | Tabebuia heterophylla rhizosphere microbial communities from the University of Puerto Rico - S2T1R1 | ecosystem: Host-associated > Plants > Roots > Rhizosphere ... | reverse complement strand
CTGCCCATACTCTGACGAGAACGGATTGGAGAGCACCTGCACCGACCGAATTGCCACGGCCGGCAGGCTAAGCGCCGGTTGGCCGGTAAAACTATCCGTTACGCTCGCTGAATTGACCAGCGTGTTCGTCTGGTTTGTTCGTCCGCCCTTGATCCGAATAAGCCCATCGAGTCCGCGCACCACGCCCGGCAGCAATGGCAGTGCGTCCTGAAAGTCCTGATTGAGGCGCACCACCGACTTAAGAATCTTCGCATTCAAAGCTGGAGTGCCCCCATAGCTTGAGGTCACATCGACGCCAGAATTTTCAGCTTTAACCGTGATCGTTTCTGTCTGCCCTTTTGGAGCCAGCTGAATGTCGGCCTTCGCGATTTCATTCTTTTCATCGATCGTCAATTGCTTGACTACCGGTTCAAATCCGGCCAGCGTCACAGTGATTTCGTAGTGGCCATACAACACGCCTGTGAAGGTGTATTTCCCGAGACCGTCAGAAACAGTCGCGACCTCGTTGCTTGTGTCGAGATTCTTCAAAGTGACACGTGCGTTGGGCCACACTGTCTGCACCTGATCCGACCCCAGCGTAAAGATGACACCGCTGACAGAGGCCGTCTTCGCTTCCAGCACCGGTTCAAATACCAACGCAGCCACAATTGCAAGGAAAAGGCGTATGGCGTGTGCTGTCAGGTTCAGGAATTGGCGCCTTTGCAGGTACATTGCAGTACCCTCAGCGGCAACGCACGGATCATGCGCCGGCCGCTTAGGGTCTATTCTGGCACCGCGTGAGCCTCAATCACAAGACTCCAGGCAGGCGTGTTTGCCACCTCAATGAGTTCACTGTTTCGCGCCGCGGTTACGCTAAACCGTACTTTTCAATGCGATAAATGAGCGTACGCCGGCTGATATCCAGATACTTTGCTGCGTGTGTCTGATTGCCTTTGAAACGATCCAGCGCGCGTATGATAAGCTCCCGCTCCACAGCTTCGAGGCTGATCCCTTCGTCGGGAAGATCAACCGAGAACGAAGAGGCATTGGGTAGAACGCGCCGAATCTCCTCAGGTAGATCCTCTTCTTGGATGGAAGCGTGCGGAGTGAGCACAAGCAGACGCTCCACCACGTTTTCCAGCTCACGCACATTTCCCGGCCAGCGATATGCAATCAGATGCGGCATGACCGACGGAGCGAGTTTTACGTTAGGTATCGCGTGGCGCTCCTTCGCCCTTTGGAAGAGATGCTCAACTAATTCGGGAATATCTTCTTTCCTCTCACGCAACGGAGGAAGATGTAATGGAACCACAGCAAGCCTGTAGTAAAGGTCTTCACGGAAAGTCCCATCTTCGATCATGGCCTGAAGGTTGCGGTGCGTAGCAGCAATCACTCGTACATTCACCCGACTCAATTCAGCCGATCCAATCTTCGAAATTTCACCTTGCTGCAGCACGCGAAGTAGCTTTACCTGCGCATCAAGCGGAAGTTCGCCGATCTCATCAAGAAAGAGAGTTCCCTCATCAGCAGCCTCGATTTTTCCCGGCCGCGTAGTATTTGCTCCGGTAAACGAGCCGCGCATGTAACCAAACAGCTCTGCCTCCACCAGGTCCTTAGGAATAGCCCCGCAATTGATCGTGATAAACGGTTTCGATTTTCGCCGGCTATTATGGTGGATCGCGCGGGCGAGCAGCTCTTTACCCGTGCCTGTTTCACCATGGATAAGTACTGTCGAGTCATGCTGCGCAACACGCGCTGCTTGATCCAGTACGCGAAGAAAACTCTTGGCTCGGCCGATAATCCCCTCGAATCCATATCGCTCATCAAGAGCTGATCGCAAATGGCGAACTTCTTCGAGAAGATTCTGCCTTTCCATCGCGCGATGCACGACTAGCACAAGTTCTTCGAAGTCCAGGGGCTTGGTCACATAGTCGTAAGCACCAAGCTTCATTGCCTGGACAGCAGTTTCAACCGTGCCGAACGCGGTGATAATGATCAGAGTCGGCTGAATATCTTCAGCTGATATCCGGCGCAAAAGATCAAGCCCGCTGGTGGGCATCTTAAGATCGGTGATGACAAGTTGCGGCCTTATTTCACAGAGCCTGTCGTATGCTTCTGCGCCGTCTGAAGCAAGCGAGACCTGATAGCCTGCCTCTTCAAGCTGCATCTTCATAATGCTGCGAAGGCTGCTATCGTCATCGACCACGAGAATGCGATTCAAACTCATCGGGCGGCGGTCATCTCCCCTGGCTTTGACGGATGGCGAACTGGAAGTTCCAGAAGGAACGTCATGCCTCTCCCGGAATTATTCTTTCCCGTCAGTGAGCCTCCATGCTGTTCCACTATATTGGCAGCGATGGCGAGGCCGAGGCCGGTGCCATTTTCTTTAGTCGTAAAAAATGGATCAAACATTTTTTCTTGCTGATCGGGTGTGGTACCACTGCCCTCATCACAAACTTCTATGAGGAGGCGATCCGATCGATCATAACTGCGAATGTGCACTGTGCCGTGGCCTTCTGTTGCCTGTACCGCATTAATGATCAGATTGAGCAGAACCTGCTTCAACTGCTCGGCATCGCATTCAATTGTGCCCAAGCCCACATTGTGATCTACCACAAGTTCAACGTCGTGCAGGATTGCCGAATGACGGGCAATACTGGCAACGGATTCAATGAGATTACCCGCATCAACCTGCTGATACCGTGGAAGTCGCGGTCTAGCAAAGTCCAGAAAATTGGTTAGCAGCTTGTTAAGCCTTTGAGATTCCTTTTCGAGAATGCCGAGACATTCGTCCGTGTTCTCTGTCGATGCATTGCCACGCTTCAAAATGCCTGCGGCTCCGGAAATGCTTGCCAGCGGATTGCGAATCTCGTGTGCCAGGCTTGCTGCCAGCTGTCCTACCGCCGACAAGCGCTCCGCCTTTTTCATCTGCTCGATTTTCTGCCGTAGTTCCGTGTAGACGTGTTCTAACTCTGTCTTGGTGATTTCAACACGCAGTCTCTGCACGCGCTCTCGATCGGATAGAAATCCCGCAATGATTCCAGCAGCACCGAAAATACTCAGCTCAACAATCTGGTCCTGCGCGTCCATCGGCCACGACGTCCAGTGACGCGCTATGGTCGGCGACTGTACAAGTGCTGCAAACAGAAGGGCCCATAATGCTCCTCGCCAGCCGAAAATCATTCCCGCGATCATAAGCGGCAAAAAGTTCAAATGATGCAGGATATTGTGCAGTTCAACCGCATGCGGAGATGTAAGCCACGTGAAAACAGCCAATAGCAGAATGACGGAGCCTATGTATATGACCTTCCAGTATGTGCTTCGCATGCTGACCCAAGGTGCTGGCATCGTCTCATTATTCTCCCACGCGAAAGCGTGGCCGCTCATGTCTGGCAGAAGTGAGTGAGCCGCTACCTCAGAGGCTGAGAACCTTGGCTGCATAGCTTAGTGCTACTGCAATTCTGCGTCCAACCTTGCAAAGTATGCGTGCGAACAAGTTGGAAATGCCGATTGCCCCATTACGTACAGCTCACAGCAGCCAAGTGTACCGAATGGGACACGTCCATCCCGAATGCGCGTTATTTCAAGGGTTTCGATTTGGAAGCATGATTGCCTGTACAACTGTGTGCTATCTCGACTTGCAATATCGCTCCTTGCACTCTTGCCCTGTTCAGTTCAGGCCCTGCAATTGGCTGACACGCCAGTTGTTGCTGCCTCTAAAACACCTTTGCCTTCTGCTCCCGAGCCTACAATAGACACTTCCGATTCTTCCGCCGATGACACATCGCCGCCACTCACTTTGACTGAAGCGCTTGCACTCGCGGAAAGAAATAGCCCGCGCCTACATGCCGCAGCCGCACGATCTGCCCGTGCCGCTGGGGCAACGCAAACTGCAAAAGCATATACGAACCCCCAGGTTGAATATCTCGGCGGACACCAAAGCTCGCGCGATGTGGCTGTTCCCGGATTGCCCGGCCTTCTGCAACACTTTGGTGTCCAACAGACAATGGAGATTCCGAGTGAGCGCGATGCTCGTCAGCGAGTAGCCAACCTTGCCCGGACCAGCAGCGATTTCTCGCTGGCCAATGAACACCTGTCAGTTGTGGCCAATGTAAAGCATGCCTTTTACGACGTACTGCGCCGGAAGCAGGAAATTGTGCATGCCCAGGAAAACCTCTCGCTCGTAGAAGACCTGCGCAGGCGTGTAGAAGTCGAAGTAAGCGTCGGTGAGAAGGGACGTCTGGAGCTAACCCGAGCTGAAGCAGAACTTGCGCGCGCACGCTTCATACTACGCAGCGCTCGAATCCATCTTGCCGACTCGATCGCCGTACTTCGCGTAGCCATCGCTGCACCTGCGGACAGAACTCTTGACCCGCAAGGCGACCTGGATCCTGCGATACAGCTTCAGCCACTGCCGCAATTGCGGGAAGCTGTCCTGCGCAACCATCCTGTCATGGAGCAGTCACGTACTGACGTTCTTGAGGCGGAAGCTTCCCTCAAACATGAGCAGACTCTTCGCTTACCTCAGCCAACATTTGAAGCAGAGTATGAACCTCAACCCGATCTTGCTTTCTGGCGCGTCGGAGTAATGATCCCGTTGCCGCTCTGGGATCGTAGACGTGGTCAGATTCAGGAGGCCACTGCTTACATTCGTGAATCCGCAGCCACACGCGACCAAAGACAGCTGGAGCTTGTTTCTGCCTTGGAACGCGCTTACGAGCAATACCAGCTTGCCGATCAGCAAGTCACCTCGTTACAGGCAGGTTCGCTGCTCGAGGCAGAAAGCGCCGTCGATGCCGCTCAATCCGCATATCACTTCGGCGAACGCGGCATCGTTGAAGTACTCGATGCGCAGCGTGTACTGCAAAGCGTACGGAGCGACTTGCTCGACGCGCAATACGCACGTCAATCCGCCATCATCGACTTGGAAGAACTTGGCGCGATCACGCCCGGAGGAAGACCATGATCACCCCATCACACAATCAGACCTCGGCAAAGAAGCGCACGTCCCTTTTTCTTGGCTTGACCTCTTTGATCGCTCTCCTCGCCTTCTTTCCATTGATCAACGGCTGTTCGAAGCCGAAAGCTTCCGCGGAAAAATCTGGTGCAGGTCAAAACGATCCTGCGGAGGTGACGATCGATCCCGCTCTGGAAACGCAGCTGAAAATCGGCGAACCGCAAATCCGCGACGTGGCTAATTCCCTCCAGGTGGCAGCACGTATTGAGACAGACGCCAGCCGCATTGCACGCGTGGGCTCGCCCGTCGCCGGACGCATTATCAAATTGCTTGTGCTGGAGGGCCAGTATGTACACGCAGGCTCGGTCATGGCAACCCTCCATAGCACGGATCTTTCAGATACGCAGTTTGCCTTTATCAAAGCCTTTTCACAGCAGGCGCTGGCCCAGACGGCCACTAACCGCGCCGAACAATTAGTGAAAGCCGATGTCATTGGCAGCGCGGAGTTGGAGCGCCGCCGCGCAGAATTGCTGCAGGCAAGCACTGAAGCTTCCGCATTCCGAACGCAGTTGCGAGGCTTGGGCATGACAGACGCAGCGATTAACAAGCTCGAGACAACCCGCCAGCTGAATGCAGACTATCCGATTCTTGCCTCCATCTCAGGGACCGTGCTTGAGCGCAAGGTAACCCTGGGACAGATTGTTCAGCCTGCCGAAATCGCGTTCATGGTCGCCGATCTCTCGAACGTGTGGCTCGTAGCTGACGTCCCCGAAGAAAGCGCAGGCAAGCTCCACAAAGGGATGCATGTTGTGGTGAGAGTTCCTTCCCTGCCTGATGAAAAGGTGGAAGGTGAGCTTTCCTTCGTATCCCCTGTTGTCGATCCTGCAACACGCACCATTCCTGTGCGTATGGACCTGGCAAATCCTCGGAGCGTCTTCAAGCCAGCCATGCTCGCCAGCATGACCTTCATCGACCATACCGAACGTCGCGCTACCATTCCTTCCACGGCCATCGTGCGAGAAAACAATAAAGATCATGTCTTTGTTCAACTCGCTCCCGGTAAGTTCAAGTTGCAGGAGGTGACACTTGGCGCGGAGGCGGACGATGACCGCGTTCTCGAAGGTGGAGTGAACCCAAACGAGAAGATCGTGCTGGATGGCGCCTTTCACCTCAACAATCAACGCAAGCAGAACGCCATCAAGGGAGGCGAATAGCGAATGTTGAAGAGGCTCGTACATTCGGCGCTAAAGCATCGCTTGATTCTCGTTGTTGTGGCTGCTGTTCTCTGCGGTTTTGGTGTTCACGCAGCGCAGCAGCTTTCCGTGGACGCCTTTCCTGACGTAACCAATATTCAGGTTCAGATCGCAACCGAAGCGCCAGGAAAATCTCCGGAAGAAGTCGAGCGATTCATCACCATCCCCATTGAGATCGCCATGACCGGGCTCCCTGGCATGACCGACATGCGCTCTCTCAACAAGCCGGGCCTCTCACTCATTACCCTGGTATTCGAAGATGGTCGCAATCTCTATCTTGAGCGCCAGATGGTTTCTGAGCGCCTCAGCGAATTGCGCGACAAGATGCCCGAAGGCGTAACGCCAGTTCTTGGCCCCATCACGAATGCACTTGGCGAGGTCTATCAATACACACTCGAGACACCCGACGATGGCAAGCGCCCGCTTACGCGGCAGGAGTTGATCGAGCGCCGGACTGTCCAGGATTGGGTCGTACGCCCTCTTCTGCGTTCCATTTCCGGTGTCGCAGAAATTAATTCAACCGGAGGTTACGTCAAACAGTACGAAACGCTGGTCGATCCGCAAAAGCTCCGCTATTACAACCTCACAATTGAGGACGTCCGTAATGCGCTTGCCAGCAACAATGCAAACGCCGGAGGTGGAACCCTACCGCAGCATGCCGAGCAATATCTCATTCCTTCGGTCGGATTGATCCGCGGAATTGATGACATCCGCAGCATCGTTTTAAAGGAGAGTGGCGCGACGCCCGTCTACATCCGAGATGTAGCCGAGGTGCGTATCGGCACCGAAGTCCGATACGGCGCCATGATCAAGAATGGATATACCGAAGCCGTCGGTGGAGTCGTCCTGATGACTTCGGGCGGCAATGCGAAAGAGATCGTCGGCCGCGTAAAACAACGCGTGAACGAAATCAATTCAAAGCAGATGATTCCCGGCGGACTTCGCATTGTCCCCTATTACGATCGCTCGCAGTTGGTAGATGCTGCCATTCACACAGTGACCGAGGTGCTCGGCGAAGGAATCGTCTTCGTCATCATCATCCTCTTTCTATTTCTTGGCGATGTTCGTTCCAGCCTGATTGTCTGCGCCACGCTGATCCTTACTCCTCTGCTCACCTTCCTCGTAATGAACAAGATCGACCTGTCAGCGAATCTCATGTCGCTGGGCGGTCTCGCGATCGCCATCGGGCTCATGGTGGATGGCTCGGTGGTTGTCGTGGAGAACGTCTTTTCACGTCTCAGCCATGCCCATCACACCGGACACGATCCAGAGTCTCCGGCCGACAGGTTGAAGCTTACTCTTGCAGCTGTGACGGAAGTCGCAACGCCCGTGGTATTCGGCGTAACTATCATCATCATCGTCTTCCTTCCTCTTATGACGCTCGAAGGAATGGAAGGCAAGATGTTTTCTCCTTTGGCCTACACCATTGCCATCGCTTTGGGAATATCGCTGGTTCTGTCGCTCACAATTTCACCCGTGCTTTCTTTATATCTACTCAAAGGAGGATCGGAAGACGATACGTGGCTCGTGCGGCATCTGCGCCAGCCTTATAACAGGCTTCTTCATTGGGCAATGTCGCATAGAAGGGTCACGATTGTCGGCGTTATTTCGCTGTTTATCGCCGCACTTTGCCTCTTTCCGTTTCTTGGGACCGCATTTATTCCAGAAATGCAGGAGGGGACGCTCTCGCCAAACGCCGACCGTGTTCCAAATATTTCTCTCGAAGAATCGCTGCGAATGGAAATGGCAATGCAAGGCATCATGCTCAAGGTTCCGGGCGTGGACAACGTCGTCTCGCGCATCGGTCGCGGCGAGTCTCCCGCCGACCCCGCAGGCCCGAATGAAGCCGACGTACTTGCATCTCTGACTCCGTATAACAAGCGACCGCGCAACGTATCGCAGGATTCGATCGCCGAACAAATGCGGCGCGGCCTTACCGTCATGCCTGGAATCAATCTGGTCATGTCGCAACCCATCTCAGATCGTGTCGACGAGATGGTATCGGGAGTGCGCGCCGACGTGGCCGTCATGCTCTACGGCGACGACCTTGATGTTCTTGTAGAAAAAGCTCGCCAGATCGCCAGCATCGCAAATACAGTCTCGGGAACCCAGGACACTCGCGTAGATCGTGTTGGAGGCCAGCAATACCTCAACATCAACATTGATCGCAGCGCCATTGCCCGTTTCGGACTCAACGCTGCGGACGTAAACAATGTGATCGAAACCGCAATCGCCGGCAAATCATCGACAGAGATTTATGAAGGTGAGCGCCGATTCCAGGCCGTCGTCCGCCTTCCACAGAATCTACGCGACAGCGTTCCCGATATCCGCGAATTGCAAATCAGTTCCCCCGATGGACCGAAAATCCCTCTCGAAGATCTCGCCAGCATTCGCGTCGTCGAAGGTCCCGCGTTGATCAATCGCAGCATGGGCAAACGCCGCATCGTAGTTGGTGTAAATGTTCAGGGAAGAGACTTGGGCGGCTTCGTAGCAGAACTGCAGGAAAAGGTAGGCAGCCAGGTGCAGTTGCCGTCCGGTTACTACATCGAGTGGGGCGGACAATTCCATAATATGCAGCGCGCGCTGAAGCATCTTATGATCATTGTCCCAATTACGATTGCAGCCATCTTTTTCCTCCTTTTCGTTCTCTTCAAATCAGTTCGCTTCGCCGCACTGATTATCACCGTGCTCCCACTAGCGTCGATTGGCGGCGTATTCGGCCTGTTTTTCTCAGGCGAGTACCTTTCCGTGCCCGCCTCTGTAGGGTTTATCGCACTGTGGGGCATCGCCGTATTAAACGGAGTCGTACTTGTCTCCTACATTCGTAAACTTCGCGAAGAAGGATTGTCGCAAGAGGAAGCCATTCGCGAAGGCACGCGCCTTCGTTTCAGACCCGTAATGATGACCGCGACGGTCGCTGCGCTAGGACTGGTGCCATTCCTTTTTGCTACTGGACCCGGCTCCGAAATTCAGCGCCCATTGGCGATTGTTGTCATCGGTGGACTGCTAAGCTCCACCCTTCTCACACTCGTTCTCGTCCCGGTTGTCTACGCATATTTTTCAGGTGAGCGTAGCAGCAAGACTTCAGATCGAAACTCTGGGGTAGATGGCACCGACATAGGTGAACCACAACTTCGCCCGGAACTCGAAATGCACTAGTTAAAAGATGAAGAAGAAACTTACTTGATCAGGCACATCGCTAAATCACGTTTAGTAGCAACAGCACGATTACGATCAAAAGGATGAGTCCTAGGCCGCCGCTGGGATAGTAACCCCAGCTGCGGCTATAAGGCCATGCCGGGAATGCACCAATCAGCATCAGCAGCAGAATCACAATGAGAACATCAATCAACATTCCTTGTCCTCCAGGAAACTTTCACCATCTGGAGGATGCTTTCACTGTTGCTTGAAGATGCCCTATAACTAGGCAAACATTGCCTCAATTTCTTTAGCGTGATTGGCAACCATTTTGTCCGCGAGATTGAATTGTCTCTTACTTCAGACCAGCCAAGATACGGGCTCGTTTGAAGACTTCCAGAAACATCGCCTTAGTCAACTTTCCAGTATTCGTGTTCTGCAATGATGGGTGGTAACTCGCTAGCAGCCAGCGATTGCCAGGCACTGCATACTCTGCCCCATGCGCAAACTGCAGAGCGCCCCGTCTTTCTATCTGTCCCGTGCGTATCAGGTGTGCGATGAACCCATCGAAAGCAATCTTGCCCAGGCAAACAATGACACGCAAACGCGCAAGCAAGGCAATCTCCTCATCCAAAAAGGATGAGCAATTCACCAGTTCCTCCGGCAACGGCTTGTTCTCCGGAGGAGCACAGCGCCCCACGCTCGTAATCAGCGTGTCGTAGAGTTTCATGCCATCGTCGCGTGATCTCGCAAGCGGCTGAGAAGCCAACCCCCCCTCGTACAAAATCCGATAAAGAAAATCACCCGA
>Ga0081540_1004850_pt1 | contig 10136 bp, 10 predicted proteins | sample TabmetS2T1R1_FD_71024 | JGI IMG/M metagenome (GOLD analysis project Ga0081540, IMG submission 71024) | Tabebuia heterophylla rhizosphere microbial communities from the University of Puerto Rico - S2T1R1 | ecosystem: Host-associated > Plants > Roots > Rhizosphere ... | reverse complement strand
CGGGTGGGCCGCGATCCTGCTGGCGCTGGCGCTTTGCGCCCTGCTCGGCCTCGTCAACGCGTTCGGCCTGACGGTGATCGGCATCCCCTCCTTCATCATGACGCTGGCAATGATGCAGATCGCGGCCGGCATCTCGGCGCTATTGGTGCGCGGGCAGATCGCCTACAAGGTGCCGCCGCTGGTCACGACCTTGGGATCGACATCGATCGGCGGCATCCCCTGGATCGTGATCGTGGCAGCGCTAATGCTGCTCGGCGGCCATCTGGTGCTGACCTACACCCGCTTCGGCCGCTACGTTTACATGGTCGGCGGAAACCGCGAGGCCGCTGAATATTCCGGGCTCAACGTCAAGCTGATCCTCGGCAGCGTCATGGTGATTTCAGCGGTGTGTGCGGGCATCGGCGGCATGCTCGGCGTCGCCCATTTCGGCAGCGCGCAGCAAAACGAGTTCGACACCTATCTGCTGGACTCGATTGCTGCAGTGGTGGTCGGCGGCACCAGCCTCTTTGGCGGCCGCGGCGGCATCGGCAACACCATCGTCGGCCTGTTCGTGCTCGGCGTCCTCAACAACGGGCTCGACCACGTCAACATCGACAGTTTTCTGAAGATATTGATCCGCGGCCTGATCCTGCTGGCGGCGCTCATCATCAACGTCTATGCGCAGAGATTGCGGGAGCGGACGGTGGAATAGCGCGGCGCTAGCACCCGATGGCTTCCTGTAGTCAACAGTCCGTGTCCCGGACGCGGTGCAGGACCCCGGCCCAGCGGTGCGTCACGTCGCAAGCGTGGCGCGCTGCGCTGCATTGGGAAACGTTCTCCAATCCAGCGCCTGGCGGTTGGAACCGATACCGCCACCACTTATTAGTGCATGTACCTGCAACCGGCTTTGCTTAGGAGATCAGAACATGATTTTTCGCCCATTCATCGGCCTAGCGCTGGCTACAGCTGTTGCATTTTCCGGTCCCGCCTTCGCGAAGGACCGCGCCAACCCGATCAAGATGTTCGACTCCGACAATGACGGCACCCTCGATCTGGCCGAGGTGAAGAAGGCGGCGTCGGCAACGTTTGCCAAGTTAGACCCGGATCGGGATGGCACACTCGATGCGCGTGAGTTACGCGGCAGATTGAGTGCCAAGGAGTTAGCTGCAGCCGATCCCGACCGTGATGGCACGCTGACGCTGGACGAGTATCTTGCTGTCGTGGAGCAGCGCTTCAACGCGGCCAATCCAGACAAGGATGGAACGTTGGATGCCAAGGAATTGCGATCACCCGCCGGCCGGGCCCTGCTGCGGCTAATGAAATAAAGCTAATTTCGAGAAACCGTCCTCGCCGAGTTGTCATCAGGCGAAATCCGGCCGCCAGTCGCGCGCTTCCCGTGCCGCTTTCGTCACGGCGCCGATGCTGTCGAACGAAGCCGTCTCCACCATCATAGCACGCGCGAGCCGGAGGCTCCGCGCTTCGCAAATGGCCCGCTGCTTTGGGTCCTCGATCAGCTCGAAATCGGCATTGTGCGCCAGCCCGAGAATGCGGCGAATGATTTTTGCAGCCGAGAATCCCACGGTGTCGCCGAACAGCCGTTCCATATAGGCCTGCCGCTCGGCCTCCAGACGCGCCGCACCGGCCGCGCCGGAAAACAGCGTCCGGGGGTAGGCGTCGCCGTGGGCTTCCGTGCGCCAGAGTTCGAGGAACTCGCGGGCGAACTCCGTCCAGAGGTTTTCGATCGTTTCCAGCACCCAGACCTCGAACAGCCGTCGTCCGCCCGGCGAACGCTCATGACCGGCAGAGGCCAGATAGCTCATCAGGAGATTGCCGATGACCGCGCCGAGATCGAATCCCATCGGTCCGTAGAACGCGAACTCGGGATCGATCACGACAGTTGAGCCTTCCGTCACCATGATCGAGCCGGTGTGGAGGTCGCCGTGGATCAGCGCTTCCGGTGCGTTCAGGAATTTGAGCTTGAGGCGCGAAATCGCGGCGTGCAAGTCGAGGTCTTCCCGGAAAGCGGCCGCTGTCGCATCGAGCCAGGGCTGTGTCCAGCGGTTCTGCTCGGCCTCACGGTAGGGATCGGTGAAGATCAGGTCCTCGGTGATCTTGCAGAGCGCATGGTTGCCTGCGAACGCAGCGATGCCCTCCTTCTTCTTGGCAGCAGGAAGCGCGAGGTCGGAAGAGAAAAACAGCGTACGCGCCAGAAACGTCGCGATGTCCCCGACAAAGCGCGGATAGTGCGTGCCGGCAATCAGTCCCTTGCGCATGATGATATGAGGCTCGATCAACTCCATGACGACGAGCGCGAGGCCCTCGTTGTGATGCAGCACGGCCGGCACCAGGGCGGGCGCCAACCTCGCCTGATGCGTGAGCGCCAGATATTCGTAATGCGAGCGCGACAGCGGCAGCGGCCAGCTCTCGCCGACGAGCCGCACGTAAGGCAGCGCCTGCTTGACGGCGATGCCGCCCCCGGCCCCTTTGACGATGAACACGAGATTGAGATTGCCGTCGCCGACCTCGCTGATCGACCAGGCAGCCGGCGCGCCACCTAGCCGGGCCGCGACCGCGGGGAGCCCTGCAAGGTAATCCCGCAGATCGGCCTCATGAAGAATTCGGTATTCGTCGAGCCTGGGATCAGCCAATGATCGCTGCTGTGAACTCATTGCCGTCTGCCCCCATGCCGGTTGCGGGAGGTCCCACGCACTCCCGCTTCAGGAAATTCGATCCGATATCGGCCTTTTTCTTGACCGGATCATAATCGCAAAATGCGGCCAGCGACCAGCGTTCACCGTCCGCATTTGCGCTGGCGTCTCAAACGAGCTGCGCGAGCCAGATGGTGTGGCCACCGCAGTCCGGGTCCTCGACGACATGCGACACCACGCGAAACCCGTTCCGATCGAGCAATGAACGATATTCGGCCGGATCGAGGCTGGCGTGATACAGCGGCTCGCCTCCAAAACTCCCGATCGCCTCCCCGTGCACGGGACCGCTGGTGAACATCAGTGTAGCGTTCGGCGCTGCGTGCTGGCGAAACACCCGAAACATCCGGCGTTGGTCATCGTAGCAGAGGTGAAAGAAACTGTCCCACGCCAGGATGCCGGAGAACTGCCGCCGCAAGGCGAGCTTGCGCATATCGGCGACGATCCATTCCTGCTTGGGAAAATGCTTTCGACAGACGTCGATCATGGCAGGAGATGAATCCACTCCAACGACGGGATGGCCGAGTTTAATCAGATACGCGGCCATTGGCTCTGCGGATCCGCACCCGATATCGAGGATCGGCGCGGCAGCCGGCAGCAGCGTCCGGAACCGGTCGAGCCAGGGTTTTTCAGTTAACCTGGTACGTGCGCGACTCTCGATCCAGTCTCGCGCCTTGCGCTGGTACAGATCAATGATCCGGTCGGCCTCTTCCGATGCCATTCGGAGACTCACGCATCTCTTGTCGACCGAACCTATTCCCGTTCCAGGAAATTCGATCCGATATTGGCCTTTTTCTTGACCGGATCATAATCGCAAAAGACGCTATCGGCGACCAGGGTGTAACTCGGCAGGATCGTGTCCTTGTCGAGCTTCACCGAGCTAATGCCGATCACGGCGGTCTGCTTGCCGCCGGTCCAATTGAACGGGGTGGTGCTCTGCGCCCGCTCGCAAGCGGCCACCGCATCCGCGAACACCGAGCCCTCGACGAAGGCCTTCACCGTGCGAAGCTGCCCCAGCATCTTCCAGTTCATGTAGAACGACCCGGCAAGGCCTGCGGCGAGCAGGACCACCAGCGTCAGCAAAATTCTTTGAATGGTCATTCCTGTTCCCCCGGCAGATTAACGCTTGCCCGCGCTTGGCAGAGACTGCGCCCTCTCCTGGGTCGTCGAGACTCCGGTCGTCCGGTGAAAGGTCGGGACCGGGGACGCATTCGTTTTCCGTTGCGAAGGACTGGCGGCAAGCGAATGGCTTTTGTTCTGGGCAACCTGCCCTGCCCCGCAATTTTCCTGATTGGCATCGCAAGCCATCAGGCAGTTGGTTTCCTCCATGGCCGATTGATCCATCGCGGCAGCCTGGCCGCCGATCGATGCAAGCAACAAAACTACTGGAACGACGCTGCGCCGCATTGTGCTCAATTCCCTAGAACGGCAGCCCCATCAGCTTCGAGAGCCGCTCGATGTTCAGGTAACCCTGATAATACGCCCACATGCCGATGCCGAAGATCACGCCCGAGATTAGCGTGGTCCAGAGCAGCTTCCAGCCCATTCGCGCCATGACCGGCGCGCCGGGATCGGTGCCCGGAATAACGTGGCCGGCGCTTTCGCCGTCCTCATGCTGGCTGCGGACGCCGAACGGCAGGGTCACGAACAGCACGACCCACCAGAGCACGAAGTAGATCGCAAGCGCTGTGGAGACGCTGTAAGCCATGAGACTCTAGGCCTGTTCGATTTCGACGAGCGCGCCGGAAAAATCCTTCGGGTGGAAAAACAGCACCGGCTTGCCATGGGCGCCGATCTTCGGCACGCCGTCGCCGAGCACGCGTGCACCCTCGCTGATCAGTCTATCGCGCGCCGCGATGATGTCGGGCACGTCATAGCAGATGTGATGGATGCCGCCATCGGCATTGCGCTCGACGAATTTGGCAATCGGCGAAGCTTCGCCGAGCGGCTGGATGAACTCGATCTTGGTGTTGGGCAGCGTCACGAACACGGTGATGACGCCGTGCTCCGGCAGCGGCACCGCGCCGGAGATTTCGGCGCCGAACGCACCGCCATAGATTTTTGCGGCCTTCTCCGCATCCTTGACCGCGATCGCAACGTGATTGAGCCGGCCCAGCATGACACTCCACTCCCTGTCTCGACGTATTTTTCCGGCGAGAGCCCGCCGGCTCGCCCAGAAAACGTCTTTTACCTCAAACCGTCAGCACATGAACGAGGCAAATCGGCTTCTTGCCCCACTGCTCGTTGACGACGGCCCGCACCGCGCGGCGCACCGATTCCGCAGTCGCGTCCGCATCGCGCCGCCTCGCCCGTGGCAGCCCTTCCACCGTCGAAACCACCGTATCGAACACGATTTCGTCGATCACCTCGCCGGCCGCGTTCTTCTCGGGGATACCGACGAGATCAACCTCGGGATCGTCAGCCAGCTCCCCCTTGTCCGTCATGGCGATGGCCACGAAGGCGCAGCCGGCAAATCCCATCCGCCGACGCTCGACCACGGCGCGGGATTTTGAATCCTCCAGGATCGCGCCGTCCTTGTAGAGCCGCCCCGACGGCAATTCGTCGATGATACCGGGGTCGCCGGGCCCGAGCTTGACCAGATCGCCATTGCGGCAGGTCAGCACCTTCGGCACGCCGGCGGTGCGCGCCAGCTTGGCGTGCTCGGAAAGATGCAGCGCCTCGCCATGGACGGGGATCAGGATCTGCGGGCGCACCCATGAGATCATGTCGCGCAGCTCGTCGCGGCGCGGATGGCCGGAGACGTGGACGAGATCGGTGCGGTCGGTGATGACCTCGATGCCCTGCACCACCAGCCCGTTGATGATGGCGCCGACCGCCTTCTCGTTGCCGGGGATGGTGCGCGAGGAAAAGATCACGCTGTCGCCCTTGTTCAGCGTCACCTGCGGATGGTCGTTATTGGCGATCCGGGCCAGCGCCGCCCGCGGCTCGCCCTGGCTGCCGGTGCACAGCGCCAGCACCTTGTCCGGCGGAAAATGCCCATAATAATCGGCGCCGCGGAAATTCTGCACGCCGTCGAGATAACCGGTCTCGCGGGCGACCTGCACCACGCGCTCCATGGCGCGCCCGACCACCACCACCTCGCGATCGGCGGCCTTAGCGGCATCCGCGACCGCTTTCACGCGCGCGACATTGGAGGCAAAGGTCGTAACGGCGACCCGGCCCTTGGCCGCCTTCACCAGCTTGGCGATGGTGGCGGCAACCTCGGTTTCCGAGGGCGAGCGTCCTTCCCGCACCGCGTTGGTGGAATCGCCGACCAGCGCCAGAACGCCGGCATCGCCAAGTTCGCGCAGGCGCCGCTCGTCGGTCGGCAGGCCGATGATGGGCGTCGGATCGATTTTCCAGTCGCCGGTGTGGAGCACCGTGCCGGCCGAAGTGTAGATCGCCAGCGCATGCGATTCCGGAATCGAGTGCGCGACCGGGATGAATTCGACGGTGAACGGCCCGAGATTGACCCGGCCGCCCGATGGTACCACGATCACCGGGATCTTCGGCGGGTTGCGCTCGGCGGCACATTTGGCCTCGAACAGAGCGGCACTGAATTTGGTGGCGTAGACCGGACATTGCAGCTTCGGCCAGAGGTCGATGATCGCGCCGAAATGGTCCTCATGGGCATGGGTCAGCACCAGGCCCATCAGGTTCTTGCGCTCCTTCTCCAGGAAGCGGATGTCGGGCATGATCAGGTCGATCCCCGGCAGATGCTCCTCGTCGCCAAAGGAAACGCCGAGATCGACCGCCAGCCAGGAGCGCTGATTGCGGTTGCCGAGCCCGTAGATCGACAGGTTCATACCGATCTCGCCGACGCCGCCGAGCGGGGCAAAGGTCAGTTCATCCGGCCGCGCCATCAGGCCGCTCCCACTGATGCCGCGGCACCGAAATAGACCTCGCCCGCGGTGACGGCCGCGCGCTTGCCCTCGGCTGTACGAACGATCAGGCAGCCGGCTTCATCGATGGTGTCAAAGGTGCCTTCGACGGTGGCGGTTCCGGTCCGGATCGCCACCCGCTCGCCGAGGCCAAAGGCGCGCTCCAACCACCGTTTTCGGATGTCGGCAAAGCCGCGGCCATTGTCCCAGATGCCGCGGAATTCGACCCAGGCGTCCGAGAGCGCGGTGAACAGTTCCTCCGCGCCGATTTGAACGCCCAGCGCGGCCAGCGACGTCGCCGGCGTCGGCGTGCCTTCGGGCGCCGCAATGACGTTGGTGCCGATACCGACCACCACGGCCAGGCGATTGCCGGCCACGACCTCGGCCTCCAGCAGGATGCCGGCAAGCTTCTGCCCATCCGCCATGACGTCGTTGGGCCATTTCAGGGCGTATTTCAGCGCCTCCGCCGCGGCTCGCCGCAGATTGGCTTCGATGGAAAGCTTCTGCAGCGCGCTCTCAAGCGAAAGCCCCGCGGCAAAGCCAAGCGTCGCTGCAACCGCCGGAGAAACGTCCATGATTTCGAGAATGCTGCTGGCGAGGTTGCCGCGCGGCGCGACCCAAGCGCGCTGCCGGCGACCTCGTCCGGCCGTCTGCTCCGTTGTCACGAACCAGATCGGGCCACGCTCGCCGTCGCGGGCGCGGGCCATGGCTTCGGCGTTGGTCGAACCGATCTGGTCGAAGGCGGCGAGGCCATAGCCCGCCGATCCGGCTTTGGGACCGAGCGAAAAGGTCATCCTGGGAACAGCGACTTCGCCGCCGCCGTGGCGACGCTGACCAGCGGCCCCGGAAAGGCGAAGAAGAAGATGTTGAAGATCCCGGCCACCGCCAGCACCGTGCGCAGTTCGATGCGCATCGGATCGAGCTGACCGGCCGGCTCATCGAAATACATCGTCCTGATGATGGAGAGATAGTAGAACGCGCCCACGACACTCGATAGCACGCCGATGACGGCGAGCGTGAACAGGCCCGCCTTGATCGCGGCCACGAACACGTACCATTTGGCGAAGAAGCCGGCGAGCGGCGGAATGCCGGCCAGCGAGAACAGCAGCATCATGAAGAAGAACGCCAGCATCGGATTGGTGCGCGAGAGCCCTGCGAAATCGCTGATCTGCTCGACCGGCTGGCCGTTGCGCTTCATGGTGAGGATCACGGCGAACGAGCCCAGCGTCATCGCCACATAGATCGCGATGTAGACCAGCACGCCCTGCGCGCCCTCGACGGTGCCGGACGCGAGACCGACCAACGCAAAGCCCATATGGCCGATCGACGAATAGGCCATCAGACGCTTGATGTTCTTCTGGCCGATGGCGGCGAACGAGCCCAGCATCATCGAGGCGATGGCGACGAAGACGAGGATCTGCTGCCATTGCGGGACGATGCCCGGGAAAGCCGTCAGTGTCACCCGGGTGAACACCGCAAGCGCTGCGACCTTCGGCGCGGAGGCAAAGAACGCCGTGACCGGCGTCGGCGCGCCCTCATAGACGTCAGGCGTCCACATGTGGAACGGCACGGCGGATACCTTGAAGCAGAGCCCTGCCAGCAGGAATACGATGCCGAACACGATGCCGATGCTGCCGGTCTTCACCGCCGCCGCGATACCTGCAAAATCGACGGTTCCAGTGAACCCGTAGATCAGGGAAGCGCCGTAGAGCAGCATGCCCGAGGACAGCGCGCCGAGCACAAAGTACTTCAGGCCGGCCTCGGTGGACTTGGCGTTGTCGCGGTTAGAGGCGGCGACCACGTAGAGCGCGAGGCTCATCAGTTCGAGACCGAGATAGAGCATGATGAGGTCGGCGGCCGAGATCAGCACCATCATGCCGAGCGTGGAGAGCAGCACCAGGATCGAGTATTCGAAAATCCGCCGCGACGGATCGGACAAAAACTCCGTCGACAGGATCAACGTCACCGCCGAGCCAATGATGGCAAGGGTCTTCAGGAAGCGGGCAAAATCGTCGACGATGAAGCTGCTGCCGAAGGTCGTGAGCTTGCCGGCCGGCAGCATCAGTTCCAGCACGCCGGTGACGACCAGCAGCACCACCGCAAGCGTGGTGACGAGCCGGGTCGTCCCCTCGCCGCGATAGGCGCCCAGCATCAACAGCACCATGGCGCCGACGGCCAGCACCAGTTCCGGCAGCACCGGCAGCAACTGATAACCTGCACTCGAGAAGCTCATGGCGCTTTATATCCTTGACGCGTTTTCTTCACGCAAACCGGTTCCCACTTCGCTTGAAAACGCTGCGTTACTGGATCAGCGCGGCTGCCTTCACGGCAGTCACGGCGGCATTGTAATTGTTGACGAGTTGCTGGACCGAGGCGGCCGACATGTCGAGCACCGGCTTCGGATAGACGCCGAACAGGAGGGTCAGCGCGACCAGCGGGAACAGCGTCAGGCTCTCGCGCAACGTCAGGTCCTTGATGCTGGCGAGCGACGGCTTTGTCAGCGCGCCGAACACCACCTTGCGATAGAGCCACAGCGCATAGGCCGCCGACAGGATCACTCCCAGGGTGGCAAAGGTCGCGGTCGGGATCGAGACCTTGAAGGTGCCGAGCAGCGTCATGAACTCGCCGACGAAGCCTGAAGTGCCGGGCAGCCCGACATTGGCCATGGTAAAGACCATGAACACCAGCGCATAGAGCGGCATCCGGTTCACCAGGCCACCATAGGCCACGATCTCGCGGGTATGCATGCGGTCGTAGACGATGCCCACACACAGGAACAGCGCGCCGGAGACGATGCCGTGCGACACCATCTGGAACACGCCGCCGGCCACGCCCTGCGTGGTGCCGGCGAAGATGCCCATGGTGACGAAGCCCATGTGGGCGACTGATGAGTAGGCGATCAGCTTCTTGACGTCTTCCTGCATCAGCGCCACCAGCGAAGTGTAGACAATGGCGATCACCGACAGCGAGAAGACCAGCGGCGCGAAATCCTGCGACGCCAGCGGGAACATCGGCAGCGAGAACCGCAGGAAGCCGTAGCCGCCCAACTTCAAAAGGATCGCGGCCAGGACCACCGAGCCCGCGGTCGGCGCCTCGACGTGCGCGTCCGGCAGCCAGGTGTGGACCGGCCACATCGGCATCTTCACCGCGAACGAGGCAAAGAAAGCCAGCCACGCCCAGGTCTGCAAGCTGCGCGGCACCGCGGTGTGCATCAGCGTCGGGATGTCGGTGGTGCCGGCATTCCAGTACAGCGCCATGATGGCGAGCAGCATCAGGACCGAGCCGAGAAACGTGTAGAGGAAGAACTTGAAGGACGCGTAGACCCGGCGCGGGCCGCCCCAGATGCCGATGATCAGGAACATCGGGATCAGGCCGCCCTCGAAAAACAGGTAGAACAGCACGAGGTCGAGCGCCGAGAAGGTGCCGACCAGCAGCGTTTCCAGCAGCAGGAACGCCATCATGTATTCGCGCACGCGCATCGTGACCGATTTCCAGCTCGCAATGATGCAGAGCGGCATCAAGGCGGTGGTCAGGATCACGAACGGCAGCGAAATGCCGTCGACACCCATGT
>Ga0081540_1004849_pt1 | contig 10137 bp, 10 predicted proteins | sample TabmetS2T1R1_FD_71024 | JGI IMG/M metagenome (GOLD analysis project Ga0081540, IMG submission 71024) | Tabebuia heterophylla rhizosphere microbial communities from the University of Puerto Rico - S2T1R1 | ecosystem: Host-associated > Plants > Roots > Rhizosphere ... | reverse complement strand
GGCTTGGCGACACGCCACGCTTGGGCTAGCATTCTCGCCGTGACTCGAGCGGCGGGGGAACGAATGCACCCCAGCGGACCCCCGGAGATCCAGCGGGGGACCTTCATGCTCCTCGCCACCGGATTCCTCGCCTGTCCCCTGGAAGCCCGCGCGCAGCCGGCGGCCCGGATGGCCCGCGTGGGCTATCTCGAGACGCTCTTTACCCTCGCCATCAGCGCGAAAACTGCAAAGACGCTCGGCCTGCGCATGGACCCGTCGCTCCTCTCCCGCGCGGACAGGACCGTCCAGTGAGAAAGGTCCGGAGGCAGGCTCTCAGAACGGCGATGCTGCTCATGGCGGCGGGTGTGCTGCTGTCTCCGACCATGGCCGCGCACACCCAATCGGCGACGAAGGTCCATCGCGTCGGCTTCCTCGGCGCGACCTCGCCCAAGAGCCACGGTCCGTTCCTCGATGCCTTCCGGGAAGGCATGAAGGAACGTGGCTACGTCGAGGGCAAGAATCTCGTCATCGAGACGCGGTGGGCAGAGAGCGACTACGCGCGCCTGCCTGCCCTGGCCACGGAGCTCGTGCAGCTCAAGGTGGACCTGATCCTGACCCATGGCACTCCGGGAAGCCGAGCCGCCAAGGAGGCGACTAGCACCATTCCTATCGTCGTGGCGATCACGGGAGACGCCGTCGCCACCGGCCTGGTCCAGAGCCTCGCCCGGCCCGGCGGCAACGTCACGGGCTCGACCTTCTTCTTCCCCGAGCTGAACGCCAAGCGCCTGGAGATCCTCAAGGAGACGCTATCTGGTCTCAAGCGCGTCGCCGTGCTCCTGAACGACGAGAACCAGGGCAACGTGGTCACGTTCGAGGCGATGGCCAAGACAGGACGCACGATAGGACTCGAGGTCGTGCAGGTCTCGACGCGGAGCCCGGAAGACTTCGAGCGGGCCTTCGGCCAGGTCAAGAGCTCGGGCGCCGACGCCGTGGCGATCTACGAGGATGCGCTCTTCGTCGCCCAGGCGGGCCGGCTGGCGGCCCTCGCCCAGCGGCAGCGGCTCCCGGGCATCGGCTTCCGCGAGTTCGCGGACCTCGGCGGCCTGCTCGGCTTCGGCGTCGACTTCCCCGACGTATGGAAACGGGCGGCTGGCTACGCGGACCGGATCTTCAAGGGCGCGAAGCCGGCCGACATTCCGATGCAGCAGCCGGAGAAGTTCGACACCGTGGTGAACCTCCGAACGGCCAAAGCGCTCCAGCTCACGATCCCACGCAGGGTCCTGCTCCGGGCTGACAAGGTCATCGAGTAGGGCACTGATCCTAATGCCCGGATCCCGGTCCGGGTGCTGTCTTATCCTTGCAAGGAAGGTCGACGATAATTTTGAGCTTGCTCGAGCCGCTCCTGCGCTGAGGCGGAGACGTCATGTCCTCCTCCCTGCCTGTGCGACCAGGCCGCGGGACCAGCTGACGCGATCATGGCCCAACGGAGCCCCCTCGTCTCGGTGGTTGTCCCGTGCTTCAACCACGCGCGATACCTCGGCGAAGCCCTCTCTAGCCTGGCCGCGCAGACCCATCAGGCGTGGGAATGCCTGATCGTCGACGACGGTTCCACGGACGAAACCCGCGAGGTGGCGGGACGCTTCGTGGATCGCGACCCTCGCTATCGGTACCTCCATCACGCCCACATCGGACAGGCGGCGAGCCGGAACCGTGCTCTCTCCGCCGTGCGGGGCGAGCTGATCCAGTTCCTCGACGCGGACGACGTGATCCTCCCCGAGAAGATCCAGCGGCAGGTGGAGGCGCTCGGTCGAGGCAACGGGCTGCAGGTTGCCCACTGCGACTACTTTCACGGCCGCGTCGATTCCATCATGGAGCCCCACCGCGAGCTTCGTATGTCTCCTCTCTTCATCTATCGGAAACCGATATATGACCTGGCCTTGCGCTGGGAGACCGAGCTCAGCATTCCCATCCACTGTTTTCTCTTCGACGCGCGCATCTTCCGCGACCATGGCGTGCGCTTCGACGAAACGCTGCCCAATCACGAGGACTGGGACTGCTGGATGCACGTGTTCGCCCTCGAGCCGAAGTCGATCTATCTCGATGGCGTGCTCACCGTGTATCGGGCTTCCCGCTCCGTCAGCCGCGACAATCAAATCAACTACGCGGGATTCCTGTCGGCCCTGAGCAAGCAGCAGCGGATCTGGCGCGATGATCCAATCATGAGCCGCCTCCTCGACCTGATGGCCAAGCGGATCAAGCACTCCTACCGTCACGTCACCACCCGCCAAGGCCTCCTCTCCGACCTCGTGAAGCGCCTCGGCGAGAGCTACCGACGTGCCGTGCCCTGGCCCATCCAGCAAGTGGTGACTCGCTTCGGGGAAGCTCGGCGCAATCCGAATGCCTCGCTCCTCCGGAGGATCGGTCGCGTCAGCCCGTAGCGCACCCCGCGTCGCCCCGGCGCGAGGCGTTCCTTGACATGGCGGAGTGGCGCAGGCAAAGTTCGCAGCGAGAAGTCCACTCGCCGTCTAGCCTGCGCCCTAGCCTGGCCCCGAGGAGGCGTCATGACCGAGCCCATCGTCATGCAGGTGTTCTCCGACTACGTCTGACCCTGGTGCTATCTCAGTACCGTGCGTATTGAGAGACTCAAGGCCGAGCACAACGTGAAGATCGAGTGGGTGCACTTTCCCCTGCATCCCGACACGCCGGCGGAAGGCCAGTCGCTGGAGCAGCTCTTCGCGGGACGGAACGTGGACCGGAAGGCCATGCACGCTCAGATGAAGGCGCGCATGGACGCCGAGGGCTTGCCGTACGGCGAGCGCAGCATGACCTACAATAGTCGACTCGCCCAGGAGCTGGGCAAGTGGGCGGACACGCAGCCGGGGGGCGAGGCGCTCCACGACGCGCTCTTTCGCGCCTACTTCGTGGAGGCGTGCGACATTTCGAGTCCCGCCGTGCTGCTGGAGATCGCCGCGAGCGTGGGCCTCTCGCCCGAGGGCGCGCGCGAGGTGCTGGAGAAGCGGACGTTCCGCGATGCCGTCGACGATGACTGGGAGCTCTCACGCCGCTATGGCATCACCGGGGTCCCAACCTTCGTGATCGACCGCTACGGCGTAGTGGGAGCGCAGCCCTACGAGACGCTGGAGGGCCTCGTGCAGAAGGCCCGGCAGGCGAAGAGCGAGGCGTAGATCGTGCTCGCGCCACCGGGCTTCCACCATCTCCACTTGAACTCCCTCGACCCCGAGCCCGCCATCGATTTCTACGTGCGGCACTTCCCGCGCTCGCGGAAGACGGCCTGGGCCGGCCTCCCCGCCCTCGCGGCGCCGAACAACGTGCTCGTGCTGTTCACCCGCGTGGCCGCCCCACCCGTCATCACGCCCCAGAGCGCTTTCTGGCACTTCGGCTGGCACGTCACCGACACCCGCGCCAGCCTCGAGTCGTACCGGGCGCGCCCCGACGTCACTCTCCTGCCCCTCTACACGACGGACGAGGGTGGCTCGGTCTTCGTGAGCAGCGATACGTGGCCGAGCACGGGCCGCACCCCGGGCTTGACGAAAGCGCAGATCGCGGAGGCCAAGGCGAGCGGTGTGCAGCCCACGCGCACCGGAGGCTTCGGCTACCTGGAGGGACCTGACCGCGCGCTCGTGGAGTATGCAGGCAATCATCCCGCGGAGCGCTTCAACCACGTACACATGTACCAGGACCACCCGTACTGTGCGCAGCTCTGGTACCAGGAGCACCTGAACGCCCCGGTGTACGCGGGCCGCACGAGCGAGACGCCGCTCACCGAGGCGACCTGCCGCGTCCCCCGCGGCGCCGAGCCGAGCTGGCCGGCGCTCGATCGCCACGGCATGTTCCGCGCACCGTCCGCGGCGGTGGTGTTCGGCGACGTGGCCCTGCCGTGGTACGTGCGCCAGGGCGACGAGCCGCTGGCCAGCCCGCGCGGGCAGCTCTACGACCACATCGCGCTGAGCGTGGCCGATCTGGATGCCTGGACCGCCAAGCTGCGCGGCGAGGGCGTCGCCTTCCTCGAGGAGGAGTACCGGCTCGGGGAGACGCGCGCCGTCATGATCGAAGGGCCGAGCCGCGAGGCCATCGAGCTGGTCGAGATCGGCTGACGCCGGCCGCTCGAGATTCCGCTTCAGCGCAGGATGCAGCTCGCCTGCGCCGCGTGATCACCACGATTCCCAGTGGACGAGCTCGTCGAGAGGCTTCCGCCTCCGCGCCACCGAACTTGGCGGGGCCGTCCGCGCGGGATCGACGTAGCCGAAGGCGACCACGCGGTTGATCGTCATCTCGGGCGGAATGTGGAGGAGACGCGCCACCTCGCGCTCGGGGAGATGAGCGGGACACGATCCGATGCCCTCGCCCCACGCGGCCACCATCATGTTCTGGGCGCAGCGGCCAGCATCGAACTCGTGGGCGTGCGTCTGCGCGATCACCACGGTGACCGCGGAGCGCGCGATGAACTTCCCGAAGGGGCTGAGGGCAGCGAGGGCCTCGAGGCCGGCGCGCTCGCGCACGACGATCAGCCGATTGGGCTCGCTGTTCTTGCTGCTGCCCGTCATGCGCGCGGCCTGCAGGATCCGCCGAAGCGACGCCTCGGGAAGTGCGCGCGCCAGGAAATAGCGCTGGTCTCGCTTATCCACCACGGCACGATACACATCCACGCTCGTTCCTCCTCGGAGAAGCGGCGCCCACTGTAGCACGCTAGGCTATACTGCAGCGCCGTAGCCCACTTCGGTCCGGAGGAGCTCGATGCGTGCCGTGATCTGTCGCGCCTGGGGAGCCGTGGAGGACCTCACCATCGAGGACGTGCCGGTTCCCACACCGGCCACCGACGAGGTCCTCATCGATGTGCGCGTCACGTCCGTCAACTATGCGGATTCCCTCATGGTGGCGGGGAAGTATCAGACGCGGCCGCCTTTCCCCTTCAGCCCGGGGCTCGAGACGGCGGGCGTGGTGGCGCGTTGTGGGGGCGGCGTGACGCGCTTCAAGCCCGGCGATCGCGTGATGGCCACGCTGTCCTGGGGTGGTCTCGCGGAGCAGGCGGTAGCGAAGGAGGGCGAGACCTTCGCCATCCCGGACGGCATGTCCTTCGAGGAGGCGGGCGCCTTTCCCATCGCCTATATCTCGAGCGACGTGGCCATTCGCTGGCAGGGACGCCTCGAGGCCGGCGAGACCTTGCTCGTGCTGGGTGCGGCGGGCGGGGTGGGCCTCACCGCAGTGGAGATCGGCAAGGCCATGGGCGCACGCGTCATCGCGGGCGCGAGCACTCCGGAGAAGCTCGCGGTGGCGCGCGAGCACGGCGCCGACGGCCTCGTGAACTACGCCACGGAGAACCTGACCGAGCGCGTGATGGCCCTCACCGAGGACAAGGGCGCCGATGTGTGCTTCGACCCGGTGGGCGGTGAGCTGGCCGACGCGGCGCTGTCCGCCCTCGGCTGGGGCGGGCGCATGCTCCTCGTGGGCTTCGTGGGCGGCGTCCAACAGATCCCCGCCAACCGTCTCCTCGTGAAGAACCGTTCCGCGCTCGGGTGCTCCCTCCGCTATTATCGCTGGCACGCCCCCGACAAGATCAGGCGCTCCGTGGAGGCCCTCCTCGCCTGGTACCGCGAGGGTAAGCTCAAGCCGTGCATCAGCCATCGGTTGCCGCTGGAGAAGACCGTGGAGGCGATCACCCTGCTCACCGCGCGCAAGGCGCATGGCAAGGTGGTCGTGCTGCCCGGCCCGCGCTGATGGAGATTCGCTCCGAACGCCGCGGGGCGCACGTCGTCCTCGTCACCATCGACAACCCGCCGCGGCTCAACGCCATGACGCGAGCCATGCTCGCCGACCTCGCGAAGCTCTGGGACGAGCTCGAGGCGAGCGACTGCCGCTGCATCGTCCTCACGGGGGTGGGCACGCGCGCCTTCAGCGCGGGCGCCGACATCAGCGGCGACCTGAGCGCCTCCGCGGAGACGGCGCGCGTGGTGAGCCATGCGCTCCTCAAGTACGACGCCTACTCCAAGCCCGTGGTCGCTGCAGTGAACGGCGACTGCGTCGGGGGCGGCCTCGAGCTGCTGCTCTCCACGGACATCCGGGGCGCCGTCCCGCACGCGCGCTTCGGGCTCCCCGAGGTGAAGTGGTCGATCTATCCCTTCGGCGGCGCCACCCTCAAGCTCACCCAGCAGATCGGGCATGCGCATGCCATGGACCTGCTCCTCACCGGCCGCCTCATCGACGCGGCGGAGGCGGCGCGGATAGGTCTGATCAATCGCGTGATGCCCGCGGAAGAGCTCATGCCGTGGGCGCTCGCCACCGCCGAGCAGATCGCCGCCAACAGCCCCTCCGCCGTGCAGGCAGTGAAGCGGCAGATCAGCTCCACCATCTCCGAGCACGCCCGCGCTCGCGAGGCGATGGAGCAGGCGCTCGGCGACCAGGTACGGGCGAGCGCCCACTTCAAGGAAGGCGTGATGGCGTTCCGCGAGAAGCGCCGGCCCTCGTACGAGTGAGATGACGTCACCCGTCCGCGTCCATCTGCGCGTGCCCGGCACCGCGCCCATGTCCGAGCTGATGCGACTGATCCAGGACATCGAGGCGGCCGGCTTCGACGGCGCGGGCATCCTGGACAGTCAAATGATCTCGCGCGACACGTTCGTCATCCTCGGCCAGGCCGCGACCCATACGCGGCGCCTGTCCCTCTTCCCCGCCGTCACCAACCCCTTCACGCGCCACGCGTCCGTGCTGGCCTCGGCCATCCAGACCGTGGAGGAGCTAGCCCCCGGGCGCGTGAAGTTCGTCATCGGCACCGGCTACACCTCGGCGAGCACCATCGGGCGCAAGGCCGGAACGCTGAGCGAGATGCGCGAGTGCATCGCTACCGTCAAGACGCTGCTGGCCGGCGAGAGCGCGCGCTTCGGCGAGACGGCGGGCAGGCTCGGCTACGCGGCGGGCCGTCGCATTCCCGTGCTCATGGCTGCCTCCGGTCCCAAGGCCATCGAGGTAGCCGGCGAGATCGCCGACGGCGCCCTGCTCCTCGTCGGTGCCAACCGCGGCATCATCACTCGTGCACAGGAGCTGCTCGAGCGAGGCGCCCGCCGCGCGGGCCGGAAGGTCGAGGACCTCGAGGTGATCTGGGCCGTGCGCACCGCTGCCCTGCCCTCGACGGCGGAGGCGCTCCGGCAGGCGCGGCCGACCGCGGTGCATTGGGGCATCCTGCGCTGGGGCGGCTACTGGCTCGAGCCGGCCGGCCTCACGCTGCCGCCGCTCCAGATACCCGATGCGGTGCGGAAGATCTATCCCGATCTCTCGCACGCCCACGACTGGGAGGCGGCTATCGAGGCCACCTCATTCGTACCCGACGAGGTGGTGGCGCAGCTCTGCGAAGCGCTGGGGCTCATCGGCACGCCCACCGACTGCGCCACGCGCATCGGCGAGCTGACGAAGCTGGGCGTCCGCAATCTCTACTTGATGCCGCTCGAGACCTTCACGCCGCCCGCTCGCGAGATCGCCGCCTTCCGCGACGTGATCTTTCCGCGCCTCGCCGCGGCGGGGCTTCACTAGCTCCGAAGCGCGGGGCTACGAAGGGTCGCGAGCGGAGGCCAGCTTTTCGGCGAGTCGGAACTTCTGCACCTTGCCCGTGCCCGTGAGCGGGAGATCCTCGCGCGTCATCACGTGGATCTCCTGCGGGACCTTGTAGGCGGCGAGGGCGTCCTTGCAGTAGGCGCGGAGAATGTCCGGCTCGGCGGTCTGTCCCGGCTTCGCCACCACCACCGCAATCAGGATCTCCTCCTTGCGCGGATCGGGAATGCCGACCACGTAGGCTTGCTCCACCGCAGGATGGCCCAGCAACACTTCCTCCACCTCGAGGGGCGCCACGTTGATGCCGCCCGTCTTGACCATCTCCTTGATGCGACCGCGGAAGCGCAGGCGGCCGTCACCGCCCACGAAGCCGAGATCGCCGGTGAGGAGAAAGCCCTCGGCGTCGAACGACTCGGCGTTGCGCTCGGGATCGCGGTAGTAGGCGGGGGTGAGGAGGCCGCGCACCAGGATCTCGCCGATGTCCCCGTCCGGCAGCGGCCGCCGCGTCTCCCGGTCCACCACGCGGATCTCCATGCCGGGGAGCGGGTAGCCGACCGTGGTCAGGCGAACCTCCGTCGCGTCGTGGGCGTCGGTTACCGCGCAGTTGCCGTAGCACTCGGTCAGTCCGTAGACGTTGCAGATCTCCTTCACGCCCAGGTCCATCACCATCTGCATGGCCGCGGGCGGACCGATGGCCGCGCCCGTGCGCAGCGACGACAGGTCACGCCGGGCTCGGTCGGGGTGCTCGTAGAGAGCCAGCGCGATGTTGGGCGTGCCGTAGTAGACGGTGCAGCGCTCGCGCTCGATGAGGGCGAGGGCGGCTCCCGGGTCCAAGTGTTCTTGTAAGACGATGGTACCGCCATGGGTCATCACGGCGAGCAGCGCGTTGGCGCAGCCGAAGCTCCAGAAGAGCGAGATGCCCATCCACATGCGATCGGCGGGCGTCAGGTGCTGGCGCTCGCCGATGTTCCACATGTTCTCGATGAGACCGCCGTGGGCGAGCTGAACGCCCTTGGGCGTCGAGGTCGTGCCCGACGTGTAGAGGATGTAGGCGACGTCGTCGGGGCCCACGGCACGCTGCGCGGCATCGATCTCCGCATCGGCGACGGTGGCCCCGAGATCCCACAACGAGTCGAACGGCGTCAGCGGACTACGCGGCGCGCCGTCGACGATCACGACGCGCGCGAGCTTGGGCAAGCGCGCGGAGCCCGGACCGCCCAGCTCGGCCAGCATGCCGAGATAGTCCTGGCCGCCGAAGCGCGCGATCGTGATCAAGGTCGTGGCGTCGCAGTGGTCGAGCACGTAGCCGAGCTCGCGCGCCCGCGCCCACGTGCTGATGGGCACGAGCGTGGCGCCGAGCAGGGTGACGGCGAAATCGATCACGAGCCACTCGGGGCGATTGCCCATCAACAGCGCGACCTTGTCGCCTCGCCGGATGCCGAGCCGGTGGAGCCCCTTGGCGAGCCGGCGGGCCCGAGCGCGAGTCTCGGCGTAGCTCAGCCGCTCGCCGCCGCCGACGATGAGCTCGTGCGACGGGTCGCGGGTGGTGATCTCATCGAGCAGGTCGGGCAGGGTGCGGCTCCGCGGGTGGGCCACGACTCATCATAAGCCGACGCGCGGGTCATCCGGTATAGTGGCGCAGTTGACTCCGCATACGCTCGCGCTGTCCAGCGCCATGTGCTCGGCCGTCGCGACGATGCTGATCCAGCGCGGCCTCCGGCGCTCGAACTTCTACGCGGGCTTCTGGCTCAACGTCGCCGTGGGCGCTGTCGGGCTGTGGTCGGCCGTCCTTCTGCTCGTGCCCCGAGAAGACTACAACTGGCACGCGGCGCCGTATTTCATCGCGTCGGGTGTCGTCGGTACCGCGGCGGGCCGACTGTTCCGGGTCGCGGCGATCGAGAAGGTCGGCGCCTCGGTCTCGGCAGCGATTCTCAATCTGGCTCCGCTGATCTCCACCGTGCTGGCGATCGCTCTGCTCGGCGAGCGGATCACCCTGGCCATCCTCACCGGAACGCTCGTCGTCGTGCTCGGCACCATCTTGCTGTCGATGAGTGGCCGGCACGTCGGCTTTCGGCCGCGCGACCTCATCTACCCGTTCATCTCGGCCATGTGCTTCGGTGTCGTCGCGATCCTTCGCAAGCTCGGCCTCGGCCTGGCCGGGCCGCTGTTCGACTCGGCCATCAACATCACGGCCGCGCTGATCGCCTCGAGCGCGTTCGTCCTCGCGTCCGGGAACCTCGGCGCGATCCGCTACGATCGGCGGAGCTTCCTCTACTTCGCGGGCGGCGGCGCCTTCGAGAACACCGGCGTGTTCCTGCTGATCTTCGCGCTGGGGCTGGGCGAGGTGAGCGTGGTCGTGCCGCTGGCCGGCACCTCGCCGCTGTTCGTGCTGCTGCTCGCGTATTGCTTTCCGAGCGGGATCGACAGGCTGAACTGGCGCCTGGTCACCGGCGCCGTGCTGATCGTGCTCGGCGTGTTCCTCCTGACCGGCTGGGGAATCGGCCGCCTGGCTTGACGCGCCGTCGCGCGCGGCGCTACGCTGCGCGCCATGTCATGGGTGAACCCGCACTATCTCGTCGAGACCGACTGGCTGGGGGG
>Ga0081540_1004848_pt1 | contig 10138 bp, 9 predicted proteins | sample TabmetS2T1R1_FD_71024 | JGI IMG/M metagenome (GOLD analysis project Ga0081540, IMG submission 71024) | Tabebuia heterophylla rhizosphere microbial communities from the University of Puerto Rico - S2T1R1 | ecosystem: Host-associated > Plants > Roots > Rhizosphere ... | reverse complement strand
TTGCCTTTGTTGCAGGCCTGTTGCCGTTGTGTTTCGCTTCGGGCGCCGGCGCCATGGGTAACAGAAGCATTGGGACGGCAGCAGCGGGCGGGATGTTGTTTGGAACTGTGTTTGGAGTGGTGCTGGTACCCGGTTTGTATATATTATTTGCGACGATCCGCCTGCGTCGCAGGGCGCCGGCGCGGAAGGTTATTACGGCTGTGGCGCTTTTGGCGGTGTTGTTTTTTTCGGGTGTCGGTTGTAAGACGCCGGCGGCAGTGAGCATGCCGGAACCGGCCGTGGTGCCCGCGAGTTTTGCCGAAGACGCCGACACGACTAATATTGCGGATGTGCCGGTGAGGCAGTTCTTCCCGGATATTTATTTACAGCAACTGATCGATACGGCTTTGAGCAGGAATTTTGATGTCGGTGCGGCCTTGTCGAGGATCGGGATCGCAGCAGCAAACATTCGGGCGAGCCGGGCGGCGCTGGTTCCTTCCGTGTCGGCCATTGTTACCGCCTCGGTGGATAAATACGGCGACTATACGATGAACGGAGTAGGCAATCACGATACCAATCTGTCACCGAATATCGATGGGGACAAACGGATCCCGAATCCGACACCGGATTATTTCCTGGGATTGCGTAGTAGCTGGGAGGTCGATCTGTGGGGGAAGCTGCGCAACCGGAAGAAGGCAGCTATAGCGAGGTGGTTGGCGAGCCGGGAAGGGCATAGGCTTGTCGTGACGGCGCTTGTGGCGGATATCGCTTCATTGTATTATCAGCTTTTGGCGTTGGATAACGAACAGCGGGTGCTGGCCCGGAACATCGAGTTGCAGGAAAACGCGTTGGAGATCGTGCAGGTGCAGAAGGAAGCCGGAAGAGCGACGGAGCTTGCGGTTGAGCAATTCCGTGCACAGTTGCTGCATACGCAAAGTTTGCGGTATACGACGGCGCAACAGATCACGGAGACGGAGAGCCAGATCAATTTTCTTACCGGCAGGATGGGTGGATCGGTGCAGCGGGATAGCTCGTTGCTTGAGCATGCCATGCCGGACCGGGTTTCGGCGGGGCTGCCTTCGCAGCTTTTATTGAACCGGCCGGATATCCGGGCCGCCGAGCTGGAGTTACGGGCTGCGCATGCGGATATCGCGGCGGCCAGGGCGGCGTTCTTTCCTTCGCTGACGCTGACCCCGTATATAGGATATAATGCATTTCGGCCGGCGTTGTTATTTGAGGGAGGTTCGCTCGTCTGGGGCGCCGCAGCCGGCCTGATGGCACCTGTCTTCAACAGGCAGGCCTTCAAGGCTGACTATGAGCGGACGATGGCCGGGGGCAGAGTGGCGGTGTTTGGGTATCAGAAGGCAGTCCTGGGCGGCTTCCAGGAAGTAGTCAATAATCTGCGGGGAATTCGCAACTATACCGAGTATTATAAGCTGAAGCAGCAGGAGGCAGAATCGTTGAGCAAGGCCGTTTCCGTGGCTAACGATCTTTACCTGGTGGGCAAGGCTTCGTACCTGGAGGTCATCACGGCGCAGCGTAATGTGCTGGATGCCGAGTTGGAGGTGACGGGAGCGAGGAAGGAGGTGTTGTTGCGGACCGTGGCCCTTTACAGGGGTGTGGGTGGTGGATGGAGATAATTAACAATCAATCAAATTCAATGAGTGTTTTTGAAGAAAGAATTCCAGTTACGGACAACTGCCCTGTCCGGCAGGTGCTCGACCACATCGGCGACAAGTGGTCGACACTGGTGATCCTGATGTTGGGCAAGCACGGGATAGTGCGGTTCAACCAGCTTTTGCAGGTGATCGGAGATATCTCGCAGAAGATGCTCACGGTCACTTTGCGCAGTCTCGAGGCGGATGGATTGGTGTCGAGGAAGGTATATGCGGTGATCCCGCCGCGGGTGGAGTATGAGCTTACCGACATGGGCAGGAGCCTGTTGCCGCTGGTGAGGGCCCTGGAAGGGTGGGCGGAGGAAAATATCGATGAGATCAAACGGAACAGGGAACGGCGGGCGTCTTAGGATGAGGGCGAGCGGCAAGCGGGTCGGGGCTATGAGAACCGTTCCACTGCAAAGGGGGCCAGATCGATGCTGGTGGGTTGTTCGTCGATCAGTTCGCTTACCAGCCGGCCGGTGCCTGCGCCAAGGCTGAGGCCCAGCATCGAGTGACCGGTGGCTATGACCACGTTGTTATATCGCTTTATGCGGCCGATATACGGCAGACCGTCTGCCGAGCAGGGGCGATAGCCATACCAAATATTTTCGCGGGGCGGCATCGGGACATCGAAATCGGGGAAGAAGCGTTTCACTGCGTCGAGGATCCCCCGTACGCGGGCATAACGGGGTGGAGTGTTCGTACTGGTGATCTCCATGGTCCCGCCGAAACGGATCTTATTCCCATCCATGGGTGTGATGGCCGTGCGGCCTTCGACGAGGATAGCCGGGTAGTTCACGCGCCAGGGGGAGTTTTCGAGAGTGACGGAATAGCCGCGGCCGGGCACCAACGGCAGCCGGGTGTCCAGCAGTGAGGCGATCTCGCGGCTCCAGGAGCCCGTGGCGATGACGATGGCGTCCGCCTCAAAGGAATGGAGGTGTGTTACCAGGCGCTTCACGGCGCCGCCGGCAGTCTCGAACCGCAGAACCTCTTCGTGTGGGAGGAGCTCGACGCCGATGGTTTGCAGCAAGCCGATGAGTCCCCGCATCAATTTGTCGGGATAAAGATGGGCATCGCATTTGAAGAAGATGGCGCCCAGGCCGTTCACCCGGGTGTGGGGTTCCTTCTCCTGCAGGCCTTTGGCATCGAGGAGATCGACGTCCAGGCCGAGCTGGCGGGCCTTCTCTACGGTGTGATGGGCGTGGCCGGCTGCAGCTTCGGTCTGAAAGATCTCGAGCAGCCCTTTATGTTGGTAGGCAAAGTCGAAGTGAGGGGTAGGAAGCCAGGTGTTCTCATATTCGTACTGGCTGAGAACGGCGATGTCTTTCAAGGGAGCGGCAGAACGCTCGACATGTTCGGTTGTCGCGCTTTTCATGAACTTGAGGCCCCAGTCGATGAGCGAACGGCTTAAACGGGGTTGAACATAGAATGGGCTCCTGGAGTTCAGCATCCACTTCAAACCCTGGCGGACGATGCCGGGTGTTGCGAGAGGAATAAAATGACTGGGGCAGACGTAGCCGCAGTTGCCATAGGAACAGTTGTCCCTGAAGTCCGACTTATCCAAAACGGTAACCTGGTGACCGGCCTTTTGAAGAAAATAAGCAGAGCTCAACCCGATGATCCCGCCGCCGACGACGACTACATTCTTTCTCATTCGGCAAAAATAAGTAAATTCACCTGTCAATACGAGTGATGAAGGTACTGCAATTCACTATCCCGGTGCCGCATGATAAAACGGTGATCGTCCAAAAGGATGAGCTCCCCTACTTTTACCCGCATCTGCATCGTCACCAGGAGATCCAGCTGACCTGGATACAGCAAGGCGAAGGCACTCTTGTCGCGGAGAACAATATGTATGCTTTCCGTCCGGGTGATATTTACTGGCTGGGCGTAAATCTGCCCCATGTATTCAAGAGCGACCCGTCCTATTTTGCCCCTTCGAGCCGGAAGAAGGTGCATACCCTCAATATTTTTTTCAATATCAAGGGGCAGCTGGACAGTCTTTTTCAATTGCCGGAGATCAGGAATTTACGGGCTTTCATGCTGAACCGGCAGGCGGGATTCAAGGTTCCCGCGGCGCATTCTGCGGAGATTGGAGCGAAGATGCTGGAGATCCAGAACAGCATGGGCGCCGATCAGTTGATCCATTTTATCGAACTGCTGAAGCGGTTGAGCAGCTTCCAGGAACTAGAGCCCTTGTCGTCGGGTGCGCGGCCGGCGAATTACGGCGAACAGGAGGGTATCCGGATCGGGGCCATCTACAATTATATTATGCAGATGTATGACAAGCCGATCACGCTGGAGGATGTGGCCCGGCAGGCGCATATGACGCCGCAGGCGTTTTGCCGGTACTTCAAGAAACACACGCTGCACACCTTTGTTTCCTTTCTGAATGAGGTGCGGATCAATGAGGCCTGCAAAAAATTGATAGACGGCAACTATGACAGTATCGCGACGGTAGCCTACAACTGCGGGTTCAACAGCATCACCAATTTCAACCGGGTGTTCAAGAGCGTGACGCGGAAGTCGCCAAGCGAATATGTGAGCAGCTACCGCCGAAGCGTAGATGTGGTGGATTAGCGGCCACCGCCGGGGCAGTGGTCCCTGAGGTAGTCGGTGAATAAATGCGAGAGGTGTGTGCCGGTGCCTTCGCCTTCGCTGATGGAATGCGTGCGGTTGGGATAGACCATAATCTGGAATTTCCGGTCGTATTTGACGAGTTGGTTGATCAATTCCTCGGTTCCTTTATAGTGCACGTTATCGTCGCCGGTGCCATGAATGATGAGGAGGTTACCGCGGAGGTCTTTGGCGTAATACAGGGGTGAACCCTTTACAAAATCGTCGCGGTTCTCCTGGGGGAGGCCCATATAGCGTTCCTGGTAAATATTGTCGTACAGCAACTCATCGGCTACGGGCGCGATGGAGATGCCTGTCTTATAAATGTCGGGGTACTGGAACATCAGGTTGAGGGTAGCGGAGCCGCCGCCGCTCCATCCCCAGACGGCGATACGGCTGGAATCGACGAAGGGCCATTGAAGTATCTTTTTTGTGGCCATCGCCTGGTCGCGGATATTGATGATCCCGATCTTCCGGTAGATGCATTTACGCCACGCGGCGCCTTTTGGGGCGGGTGTCCCGCGGCCGTCGAGGCTCATCTGGATATAGCCATCGGCGGCGATGTCCCCGGAATAGAGCCGGGTGCCTGCGGCGCCGGCCACATCCCTGACCGTGGCAGAGGCAGGTTCGGTATAGACGTTGAAAACCACCGGATATTTCTTTGTGCTGTCGAAGTCCTTTGGAAGGATCATCCAGCCGTCCATTGTGACGCCGTCGTCGGTGGTGATCTGGAACATTTTTACCGGATACTGGGGGCGGCCGTTGGAACGACGGGGCTGGTCGTTCGTTTTGATGGTCGTGTGTTTCGGAAGGCTCACCCAATCGCTGGTGAATTCGTAGAGATGATTGGAAAAGTTATGCGAAGCGAAGAGCGCGTTTGGCGAGATATTGTAATTGTGGGAGCCTTTCTGGGACGCGGGTGAAACGAGTTTGAGGCTGCCCTTGCCGTCGAGACGGACGCGATAGAGATATTGTTGCGTGGCATTGTCGGGGGAGGCCATAAAATATGCGTAGCCACCCTTCTCATCGATAGCTTTGAGGGAGATGAGGTCGTAATTGCCTTTTGTAAGCAGCGTTTCTTTCTTTCCATCACGGCTGAGGCGGAAGAGATGGCGCCAGCCATCCTTTTCCGAGACCCAGAGAAAGTCTTTTCCGTTGTTAAGCCATTCCCAGCCGGTGGGGTCGTCGCTGTAGCGGTGTTTGACGTCGATCCACGCGGTGTCTTTTTCTTCATAGACCTGGTTTGCGGCGCCGGTGGCGGCGTTGCAGAGAAAGACCTTTGCATCCTGTTGTTTGCGGTCCAGCTGTTCGAGAACGATCTCGGTACTGTTGGCGGCCCATTCCATACGGGGGATGTAGTGTTGCCGGCTTTCGCCGGGAACGTTCATCCAGGTGGTTTTGCCTTTGGCGATGTCGATGACGCCAACCCGGCAGGGAGAGGGATCTTCCCCGGCAACCGGATATTCCACAGGAACGGTGAAGGGATAGAGTGAGTCCGTGTTGTTGATCATGAGGAAGTTCTTCACCTGTGTTGCATCGAGTTGCCAGTAGTCGATGCTTTTGCCGTCGGGGCTCCAGCGGAAGCCGTCGCGGCAGCTGAATTCTTCTTCGTAGGCCCAGTCGAAGGTGCCGTTGATAAGCCGGAAGGACCCATCGGTCGTCAGCGGGGTGATAGCGCCTGTAACAAGATCTTCCAGGTAGATGTTGTGTTCGCTGGTATAGGCGGCCTTTGTTCCGTCGGGGGAGAGTTTTGCGAACATGAGCGAGGAGGCGGGGCGGCCGGCGCCGAGTTGCTTCGGGCTGTGACCGGCGAGATCGAGAATCCAGTAGTCGCCGCGGGTGTTGTAGCGCCACACTTTTTTCGCATTGTTGAAAAGGAGCAGTTTTTTCCCGTCTTCGCTGAAGGAAAAGCCCTGGACGCCTTGTGGCATCTGGCCGGCCGGCACGACGACCGTCCGCTGGAAGCCGGGGAGATCGTACCGGATCAGATCGTTTGCTTCGAGTGTATAGTAGGAGTTCCCGTCCCTGGCCCACTTGACGTTGGCGCCTCCGCGCTGAGCAATGAGGGTATTGGCGAACAGGCAATAAAGGACGACCAGGGGGAGAAATCGGATCTTGCGCATTCGCGAATATAGTGCATTATGTCTACCAGGCTTCGTTCTTTTGAAAGGCGAGGATCAGGATTATGCCACTGATAAGCCCGGAGAAACCGATGAATTCCTGACTCTCGATGTCCAGGTAGCTGTACATGAACATAATTTGCCCAACGATCAGAAACAGGGAGAAACCGACGATCACCAGCTTACGAAGATTGCTTTTGCTTCTGCCTTTGAAGAAGCCGAGGATGGAAATGAGGGAAAAGAAGATTCCCACAAGCGTTGTCATAGGAAATGGATTTATTCCAATATACAGCCTGAAGAGCGCCTTTGCAATAGGAAATTTGCGCTGTGGAAAACGGAGAATTACTCCCGGAACAGTAACTCACTGGGAGACAGACCGAGGCCGCGGGCAAGAGCGAACAGCATCGTTATCGGGGGATCCAATTTACCGGCTTCAATGGCGGCGATCTGCCGGCTGCTGAGGCCGGCGAGCGTGGAGAGTTGGTCCAGGGTAAGATCTTTTTGGCGGCGAAGTTCCGCGATGCGGGCGCCGAGCCTGTGCAGGGCCTCTTGCTGTTTGTCCATAACATGCGTTGTAAAAGGAAATGGCGGCCGGACAGCAAGATGGATGATAGATCAGCCTGGTGGGGCTTATCCTTAATACGGAGTCAGCCCAATGGTAACCAAGGGGCAGGAAAAGATCAATTACTGACCTCGGGCTCGTATTCCAGCAGGATTGCGGGTTGGGCCTCGAGAGCAACGGCCAATTGAAGAAGAGTGGTAAATGTGATGTTGATCATCCCCTTTTCGATTTTTGCGATCTTACTGTTATCGATGCTGCAGGCATACGACATCTCGCGGAGACTGAGTCCTTTTTCCTTGCGGAGTTTTCTGAGGTTTTCACCAAACCTTTTCAAAACTTTTTTATCAGTTGGAGTTATCATTATCGTACCTTATGTGGGCCTAAGGTGGAAAGATTTTTCAAATTCATTGTGGTCCAACTAGGCCGCACAAAACTGATTTAATAATTCGTTCATCCACGGTCTCCACTAATTCCCTGAGTGTGTCGCCACAGCGATCTTCGAGTCGGCGGTACCGTAATACAGGAACCATCGATGATGAAAGAGTGCGAGGCCTTCGATAAAGCAAACGGCATTCACCTGGCCAGACAATTCATAGGGTTTATCCGGGCGCATAAAGTAGTGATCCATCCGCTGAAGGATACGTGTCGGATCTTTGCTGTCGAGCAACGCCTGTGAAGCAGTATACGTTCCTTCGGGCAGATCGGGGTCGCCGATCGAAGGAATATTCCGGCCGTTGTAGAGAAGAAGAATGCCTTTGGCGGTGAGCATAGCGGGTGGTCCGGATTCTACAAGATCGCTATCGAATGATCCAGTGCGAGTGGGTAGAACGATCTTCAGATCGGGCATGTTGAGCGCTTGTCCTCTCAGCGCGACGGGATCACGCTCGCCGGGTTTTTTCTCAACGGGCGTCCAGTCGGTAAGGTTGTCGCTGGTGGCGGCCCAGATGAATTGATCGCCCCAGTACATCCAATATTTTCCAGCGATACGGGCGGCGATGATCTTGCCGTCGATATACCGTGAGACGATAGCACCCGACTTGGACCATTTATCGAGGTATTTGCCGTGAAAGGCTTTGGCGAATGCCGGACCGTGTTTCGTCCAGCGCCGAAGATGGGGATCAGCGCAGGTGGCAACCATCAACCGGGCGATGTTGCCGTCATAGGCGGTATAGGTCATGTAGTAAACACCCTTTTCGTCTTCCACGACCCTGAGGTCCTCGCAGCCGCCCTCCCATTCATATTTTTTCTGGCCATCGTTATCAGGATAGAGCACCGGAGCCGGCTGCCGGGTAAAGTGGAAGCCATCGGCACTCTCTGCGAGACCAATGCGACTGGTGCCGGCGGGTTGGCCGATCTTGTCCTGCGCCCGGTATAGCAGGAAAACTCTATCTCCCCGGACGATAACTGCAGGATTGAAGACATCTTTTTCCTCCCACGCAACGGTGCGATGCAGGATGGGATCGGTGAAGCTGCCTGAGCCGGGAAGGAGGACCGGGTTTACCTTATCGGCTTTGGTAAATGGAAGGAGGGCCCAGGATGGGTTGTCCGATATTGCGATTGCGGCCGGAGCGGCGGCCAGAAGGATGGCAAGGGGAAATCTCATTCCCTAAAGGTAGGAATTGGCGCAAAATTCCGGCCGGCGGCCTTACTCGTACCAGTCATAAATGTGGTTACCGATAATGTCCACCATGATCGCACATTTTGGGGAATCCGTTTCCCAGTCCGCGCCTTTTCTGCGGACCAGACCATAGTAGACATTGTTCAGGAATACCTGGAAGGAAGTAGGAATGCGGTGTTGAAGGCCGGTTTGGAGGGGTTGGATCAGTCCGCTGTAACGTTTTCCGTCGTAATTGAAGTTGATCGGGAATTTATTGAACATAAAATATGTTTTTTCTTCATTTGGTAGTGAATAAATCATGCCAAATAAGTAAAACCGTCCTGACGGTGTTTTTGTTCATTTGATCTGCGGAAAGGCCATGCCGGTGATCTTCCGGTAGAGGTCGACAGCATAGAGATCGGTCATCCCGGCGATGAAATCGACAACGGACTGGATATCGTTGTAAAGCCGGTTGTCGCTGCGAGCGATAACGAACTGCCGGGAGATGAGCTGGAGCAGTTTTTCCGACTTGACATTGCGGGGATCGAGAATGGCGCCGAAGAATTCCTTCAGCATTCCGCCGATGACGTTATAGCCCGCGATCTCGATCTCGACCACGGAACGGTGGTTGTAAATATGCTGCACCGAGAAGGCGTCGATCTCCTTTATCAGGGCTAGTTCCCGGGGCGGCAGGTAGTCGATGAGGGATCTTGTCACCGTTCCCGCCAGCAATCCGGCTTCTTTTTCCATAAAAATGTCCCGGACACGGTAGATGAGGAGGTTGATGAGCTTTGCCCGAAGGAACTGCACCTTTTGGTTATCGTCATTGATGTCGCGGAAGATCTGTTCGACCCTGTCCCGGGCGTCGTAGCCGTCCTCTTCATCGAAGAAGGAAAGAAAGAGACGCGCAATAGTGTCGATGGAGATGATGTTCAGCCGGTGGGCATCTTCGAAATCGATGATGCGGTAGCAGATGTCGTCCGCCGCTTCGACCAGGTAGACGAAAGGATGCCGGGCGAAGACATTCTTTGACGGGTCGGGTTTAGGAATGCCGAGCTCGGTGGCAATGGAATGCCAGGTTTCGATCTCCGTGTCGAAGAAACCCGATTTTTTCGTGGTGAGCTGTTGCTTGTTAAAGCCGTTGAGTGAATCGGAAGGGTATTTGACGATGGACGCCAGTGTGGCGTATGTGAGGCGGAACCCACCCTGGGAAGGCTCGTTGAAATTATGGGTGAGCGTCCGGAATGCGTTGGCATTGCCTTCGAAATACAGGAAATCGCGTTGCTGGTTTTGGCTAAGCGTTTCGAAGCGGTTTTTGGATCCGCCTTCCAGGCTGCGGAAGAAATTGCGGATCGCGTCTTCCCCAGAGTGGCCAAAGGGTGGATTTCCGATATCGTGGGCGAGACAGGCGGCGGCAATGACGGAAGGCAGTTCGTACTTGTAGAATTCGCGGAACTGTTCCCCGTTGTTTGCGTGCCTTTCAGCGATGGCGTCGCCTACAGCCTTGCCGAGGGAGCGGCCGACGGATGCAACTTCGAGGCTATGGGTGAGCCGGTTGTGGACGAAAACGGGGCCGGGCAGCGGGAACACCTGGGTCTTGTTTTGC
>Ga0081540_1004847_pt1 | contig 10138 bp, 8 predicted proteins | sample TabmetS2T1R1_FD_71024 | JGI IMG/M metagenome (GOLD analysis project Ga0081540, IMG submission 71024) | Tabebuia heterophylla rhizosphere microbial communities from the University of Puerto Rico - S2T1R1 | ecosystem: Host-associated > Plants > Roots > Rhizosphere ... | reverse complement strand
ATGTCTCAAAAGTGCCAGACCCGGACATCAATCTTGGATTGGCGCGAGTCTTTGCCGGCCAATGATGCGCCGCCTTTATGGCGCGCCCGGTCGATGAAGATGGGCAATATTCGTTCGCCGTAGCGCTATGATTTGACGCGCCAAGACGCGACAGGCACCGAAACGCTCGGATATCGCCGTTGGCCTACGGCTTGCCAGCGTCTACATATAGATCCGGCGCAACGGCAAGATAGTGAGAGCGATGACTGCCCGATTATCGTATCCACCGCAGAATCCAGGCCAACAGTCCCCTTGATTGCGTCTCTTGCTGAACGGGGGTCACGGCGAGAGCTGGCCCGCGTTGGCGAGCGGGCTTGTGGCTACGAGCCGTGCTCGAGACGCGCGACCGGGGAATCTTCTTGGGACTCTTCGGCTTCGCCGCGGCGGCAGCCGGCGGGGTGGCCACTGGTTTCGGGGATGCAGCGCCCTGCGTCACACCGCGATCGCGCGGCGGCGGTGTCGTCGAGGCGCTAGCCAGCCGGAAACCGGCTTCCGTTTCGCTGAGCCCTTGAATCTGGCCGTCTTCCTGTACGGTGATGCTCAGGTGCTTATGCCCGTACCGCTTGTTTTCATACGGCACATCCATCAGGCCAGTGACGCTCACCCAACGCCCGACCCAAGCCTTTGAAGGTCGCTCCTTCAGCTTGGCAAGTCCGTCGGACCAGATCGAGATCTTGACGATGTTGCCTCGCCCCGATCCAAAATTGATAAAGACGTAGCGCTTGGGTGGGCCCTTTCCGGCCTTGCGGGACCCGGGCTCGACTTCGACGATCCGCCCGATCAACTCGACCCGGTCACCGACACGTTGCATCGCGGCGGAGAAATTGAGCGCATCGACGACCGGGTAGGCGGAGATGTAGCTGGCCGCCGGCCTCGCGGCAGGTGAAGGCTGTATCTTGATCTGCGTTTTCGCCGCCGGGATGTTGTGTCCGGCCAGGAATTCGTCGAGCGTCGGGACGGTCGCCAAAGGTGCTTCGCAGATCGCCCCAAAGCGGCGCGCCTCCTCCTTCAGTTTCGGCATCGCCAGCAGGCGCCGGAAGATCTCGCTGTTCTCCGGGGCAGCGAAATCGTTCGCCTTGAAGACGACCGTCTCGCCGCCCTCGCGAAAGTTCGCGTACAGCGATTTGTCCTCGATGACGGCCTTCAGGCTGAGATCGAGCGCAATGAAGCTGAAGCGGTCCATCTTGGGACCGAAATCGGAAACCCGCCGATCTGGATGCTGGAAGTGCTTGTGCCCGGTCTCGCTGCCATTGCCGGGGCGCATGCCGGGAACAAACATGCCGTCGTAATCGATCAGCTTGATGTCGCCGTTGGCGACCATCACGTTGCCGTTCTGGATGTCGCCGTGGGCGATACCCTTAAGCTCAAGAAAGCGCGCAATGGCAGCAAAATCGGTTCGCGCCTTCTCCAGCGCGCGCGGATCGTCGAAGTGCTTATCCAGCCAGATGCCCAGCGTATCACCCTCGACCCAGTCCATTCGCACGATCGGAAAGGTCTTTTGGCGGACGTTGATCCCGGACTGCTGGAAATCGAAATGGACGAAACATCGGTCAGTGAGCGCGCGTAACTTCTTGGAAATTGCGTCGTACTTCTGCTGGATCGCCGGAATCTCCCGATGAAAGCAACGCACGGCACACTTCCTGCGCGGTGTGGTGAGCGCATAGGTTAGCGCAAACCCTCCTGACATGACCAACGGCAGGCCCAAATTGTTTTCGGCGACGGCGCCCTGCTTCAATTCCGGGTCGACGAATGCCTGCGAGGGATGCTGCACCGCTTCGTGATATTCGACGATCTGCGGATATGACATTTTCCACCTACCACAACGCAATCAATGTGGTGTCGTCGCGCTTCATGCGACCGGCAGCTCGCTCCTCCTGCACGAACCGGGCGAATGCACCGGGCGTTCTCACCTTGCGCAGAATACTGATCGGAGACGAATCGCGATCGCGCTGCGACAGCAGCCAATGACCAAGCGCGTCGGTCATGCACAACAGCGCCGGCTGCTGCAGCCCGCGGAAGGTCCAGTCGGCGACGAGATCGTACGCTAAGTCCATTTGATCCAGGAACGCATTATGCGTCGGGTTGGTGCAGATCAGCCGCGGCGACCGGGTGAACTCCGCTGCGGTGGAGATAGGAAACGTCGCCTTGATGCGATCGCCGTCGCAGAGCACCGCTAAACTGTCGCCGACCGCTAGGACCTGGATCGCCCTTCCTGCGTCGGCAATCCGAACGCCGAGCAGCGAGGCGAAGCTGCCCTTGTCGAAAGATGCCTGCTGCATCCACGGCAGGCTATCGCGGTCATACAGCTTGCGAAACTCGGCGATCGCCGCCGACAGCCACTCGTGCGTGAACTCCGGATTGCGTGTGTAGCGGCGCACCAGGATGCGTGCCCACGACGCCGAGTCAAAGGACACCGACGCGCCGTCGCTTAACGCATAGATGCCCTTGGCCGAGCGGTGAAAGCTGTCCTCGTTGTGCTGATCCTCGCGCTTGGGGACGCTGAACGCCAAGGGCAGGCGCGATTTCGAACGTAGCTCCGTGGTGCTCACCGGTCGGCGACCAGCCTGGGTCGGGTGCCGATCTCGAAAAAGTCGACGACACATTGGGGGTCGCCGTTGAAGATGAAGCCGCGCGATCCGTCTGTGATCGAATAGCCCTTGTCGCCGGCAAACTTTGCAAGATGCGCTGGCAGCGGGCTCGACATGCGGAACAGCATCCGCGAGTACTCGTCATTGAGGTCGCTTTCGGCGGTCGGGAACACGATCTCCAGCCCGGCGCCGGTATTGACGTGCAGGTTGAACAGTAGCGCCTGACCATCTTTCGTTGAAATCTGCCTGAGCCCGTCCGCCGTTTCCTCGGGCGTGCCATCGGTCGATTGACCATCGGTGACGTGGAGAATGGTCGGCGGATAGGAGCCGGGGTGCTGCTCGCACCAGCTGCCGATCGTCTCGATAGTCCTGCCGAGGGCTGCGCGCATCGGCGTGCCGCCCTCGCTCTTCGGGTCGAACCAGACTGGAAACTTGGTCGTCAGCTCGATAATACCGCCGGCGCCGTCGTCCACCTTCTTTTTGCGCTCCTCGACGCGCAGCGTATTCTCGCTGATCGCCTGGATCGGATGCACGATGTCCCCGGCCAAGGTGCCGCCGAACCCACTCGTGACCTGCGATCCGGCATAGGCGATCACCCCCACGTCAAAATAGTTGCGCACGCCATCGGACTTCGAGCAACTTGTGATCAGCGTGTAGAGCGTCTTGTTCAGCACGTCGGCCACGAAAGCGGCCTTCGAGCGGCCCGCCTCGGTAATCTCGTCCATGGATCCTGATTGATCGATGACGAATAGAATGCAGGTTGGATTCTCCCTGCTGATCTCGGCCTGGTACGACATTGTTTTCCCCTCGATTTGGTTGGTCAGCGATCGACTGATATGGCCGGACGCGTGCCGATATCAAAAAAATCGGCGATTGTTTCGATCCCGGCGTTGAAGACAAATCCGCGTGCACCGGGGCGAACGTCATAGCCCTTGCGCGCCGCGGCCTCCAAGGCATGCGGCGGGAGGAGGCTCGACATGCGAAACAGCGCCTTGCCGAAGCGATCCTTGATCGCTCGCTCGTCATTCGGAAAAATCAGCGGCTCGCCCTCTCCCGCATCGACATGCAGGTTGAACAACAGACAGCTACCGTCGTTGGTCGCGAGACCCTTGAGCCGATCTGCCGTCGGCTCCGGATCGCCGTCGGACGGGTGGCCGTCGGTCACGTGCAGGACCGTTGGCGGAAATGCCGACGGGTGCGCGGCGCACCACTGATCGAGAATCTTGACCGCCGCGTTGAGACCGGCGCACATTAATGTCTTGCCCTGGCTTCGCGGCTCGAACCAAATGGGAAATCGCACCTGCTGCTCCATGACGTCGCCATTGACCCCGGCGACCTTTTTGGTGCGGGTTTCGACCCGAAGCGGAGCCTCGGCGAGGCGCGAAATGACATGCAATGGCTCCTCGCCCAACGCGCCTTGAAAGCCGTTGCTGGCGTCCTTTCCACCGTATGCAACCACGCCCACGTGAAAGTAGTCGCGGACGCCGTCGGCCTTGGAGCAATTGGTGATGATGGTATAGAGGGTCTTGTTGAGTACATCCGCCAGGAAGGCGGCCTTGCTTTGTCCGCTATTCAAGCGATGATTCATCGACGTCGACTGATCCATCACCATCAGGATCGCCGTCGGCGACGTGCGGCTGATTTCGGCTTGGTAACTCAAGACCCGTACCCCTGCAGATGGCCGCAGCCTGCGACCCGCGGCGGTGACAACCGTTGCCTGCGCGCGAGGGGCCGATGCCATAGCGGCAACGCCTTCCCTCAACGCGCTGAGCAACGCGTTATCCGCGCTGGAGTTCCATTCGATCGAGGCGATTTTAATTTTTTGCACCACGCGAGCACATGATCCGTGACTGCGACACGGCGAAATTTCAGTGATGATTCAATGATGCCCGCGATGGGCCGGGTCGTTTGATAGGGGGCAACGTGTGCCGGCACTCGGCAAGTCGCATGACCGAGCTAAATAATTGAGCGCGCGTGCCTGACTTTGGGAACCCGAAGCCCCTTTTTCGCGTTCTCGCCAGATGCTCGTCAGGTGGTCGAGCATCCAAGGCTTCGGTTATGAAACAGGTTTTCGATCAGCTCTTGAAATTCTTGCATGACGGGATTTCGGCGATCTTCCGCTTCGTCGAACTGGTCTGGAGCTGGTCGGTCGATCAGATCAGCAAGCTGGCAGCTGTGCCGTGGCAGCAGTGGCCGCTGTGGAAGCAGTTTCTTTTGGTCCTGATCCTTGTCGGAGTGATCTGGGCGCTTTACCGAGCGGGCCGCGAGCTCTTGGAGGCCGGCGCGGCAATATTGAGCGCATTCGCAGATCTGCTTGGCGTGCTCGTGCGAACTCTGCCGCATGTCATGTTGGCTGGCATTATCGCGCTTGGAGGTGCGTGGCTCGTTAATCACCTCGACAATTCGTTGGTGCAAATGCCGACCTGGCTCCAGGCCAGCGGGCAAAGCAGCTCACCGGAGAATCGCCAAAGCAGCCCGCCTTCGGGCCAGCCGAGCAGCGCGCCTCAAGAGCAGAAGTAGTGGGCTTCGAGCCAGCTCGAAAGCGTCAAGCCGGGCGCGCCCACGAAATCGGCGCCATCCGAGCGTTTGCGTTCCGCGGTGATCGGGCGCGCGTTCGCGCGACCCGGTGGCTCCCTTGCGCAAACGCTTCGCGTTTGTCGCAGGCAATGACGTGGATGCTGCCCTAATTCGCCGCCACCAGCTTCCGCTGCGCGGAATCGCTCGGCCCCGCCTGCGCGATCAGCCGCTTCATCTCCGGAATGCAGGAGCCGCAATTGGTGCCCGCTTTCAGTCTGGCGCCGATGTCCGCCGCCGAACGCGCGCCGCGCGCGATGGTATCGCAGATGGTGTTGCGGCCGACACCGAAGCAGGCGCAGACGATCGGGCCGGCGTTGGCAAGGCCATCGACCGATTTGCCCGACAGCAGCATGCGGCGCTGGTCGTTGCCGAGCGCATCCGCGGCGAACAGGTCCTTGACCACATTCCAATCGCCGGCGTCGCGCGCGGGCCCGATGAACAGGCAGGCCTCGATGCGGTCGCCGTCAAACGACGCCGCGCGATACACGCCGCCGCCGAAATCCTTGTATTCGGCGAGATCATCCGAGGTCACGGATTTCAGCCAGGACTGCCATCCCGCAACGTCGGCGTTATCGGCGAACAGATAGCCGTAACCACCATTGACAGCGACGCGCGCGACCCACGCATGATCAGGCAGCGCGAGCGGTCTTCGCGACAGCGCAAAGCCGCGGAATACATATTCATAGGGCGCGATCGATGCCGGCGTCGCCTTGTTCTCGGGCTGGCCGGAGAACGGATCGGTGATGGGAGCCACCAGCGAACCGACGCGCGCGCCGGTGGCGTTGGCCTCGCTCCAGTGGATCGGCGCGAACAGCATGCCGCGCTGCTGCCGTTCGCTGACGACGACACGAAGCGTACATTGCCCGTAATCGGTGGTGACCCGCGCGAAGTCGCCATGGGCCACGCCGTAACGCGCTGCATCGTCCGGATGGACCTCGACGAACGGCTCCGGCAGATGCTGGCCGAGCCGCGGGCTTTCACCCGTGCGGGTCATGGTGTGCCACTGGTCGCGGATGCGGCCGGTGTTCAGCCGCAGCGACCGCGCCGCCGTGGTCTCGGTCCGCAGCGCGGGAATTTCCGGTGCGACAAAGCGGGCCTTGAAATCATTGGCGAAGAAACCGCCTTCGGCGAAGAAGCGCGCTTGCGGCTCACTTCCCTGACGGACCGGCCACTGCACCGGCGCCATCGCGTCGAAATCGCTGTCCGACAGCGACTGCAGCGTGCCGATGTCGAAGTCGCGCGCGCCCTCGTTCTCGAATGCCGAGAGAGAAGCATGCTCGCGAAAAATATCCGCCGCCGAGGTGAAGCTGAAGGCCGCGCCGAAACCGAGGCGCCTGGCGACCTCGCCCATGATCCACCAATCGGCCTTGGCCTCGCCGGGTGGGGAAAGGAATGCGCGCTGCCGCGAGATGCACCGTTCTGAGTTGGTCACCGTGCCGGATTTTTCGCCCCAGGCCTGCGCCGGCAACAGCACATGCGCGCCGACGTCGACCGTGTCGTTGGAGATGACGTTTTCCGAAACCACGAACAGTTCGAGCTTCTTCAGGGCGTCGCGAACGCCGTCGGCGTTCGGCAGCGACACCGCCGGGTTGGTCCCCATCACCCATAGCGCCTTGATCTCGCCGCGCGCGATGGCCTCGAACATCTGGACCGCCTTCAGGCCTTCATGGGTGGCGATGCGCGGCGCCTTCCAGAACCGGCGCACGCGATCGATGTCGGGCGGCGAAAAGCCCATATGGGCGGCGAGCTGGTTGGCGAGCCCGCCGACCTCGCGGCCACCCATCGCATTGGGTTGCCCAGTCAGGGAGAACGGTGACGCGCCCGGCTTGCCGATCCGCCCCGTCGCGAGATGGCAGTTGACGATGGCGTTGACCTTGTCGGTGCCCTGCGCCGACTGGTTGACGCCTTGCGAGTACAGCGTGACGACACGCTCGGTGTTCGCAAACATTTGAAAGAATGTAGCGACGTCCTGCTCGGCAAGGCCGGTCGCCAGCGCAGTCGCCCCGACGCTGCCCGCGATGCTGCGCGCGCGGGCGATGGCGTCGTCGAAGCCGGCGGTGTGGAGTTCGATGTAGTCGCGGTCGAGCACGCCGTTATCGGCAAGATGCACCAGCAACCCGCTGAACAGCGCCGTATCGGTGCCCGGCTTCAAACCGAGGAACAGATCGTCGTCGCCGACGGTATCGGTCCGGCGCGGGTCGATCACGATCATCCGCGCGCCGCGCTTCTGCTTGTTGGCGAGCATGCGCTGGTACAGCACCGGATGGCACCAGGCCGCGTTGGAGCCGACCAGCACTAGAAGATCCGCCTCGTCGAGATCTTCATAACATCCCGGCACCGTGTCGGCGCCGAAGGCGCGGCGGTGACCGGCGACGGACGAGGCCATGCAGAGCCGCGAATTGGTGTCGACATTGGCGCTGCCGATGAAACCCTTCATCAGCTTGTTGGCGACGTAGTAATCCTCGGTGAGCAACTGGCCGGAGAGATAGAACGCGACCGCGCCCGGGCCGTCGCGCGCGACGATGTGCTGGAAGCGGTGCGCGACATGGTCGAGCGCGTCGCTCCAGGCGACCCGCTCCATGGTGCCCTTGCCGCAGCGGATCATCGGATAGAGCAGCCGGTTGGTCAGTCCGAGTGTCTCGCCGAGCGCCGAGCCCTTCGAGCACAGCCGGCCGAAATTGGCGGGGTGCTCGGGATCGCCCGATATCGCCGCCCCGCCCCGCCCGTCCGGCGTCGCCAGAATGCCGCAGCCGACGCCGCAATAGGCGCAGGTGGTGCTGATAGCGCGCAGGTCGGAATCGATGGCAGTCATGGCAGCAACCGGATCATGCAGCTTCGGAACGGATCGCGAGCGCGCGGCCGAACATCATGTCGGCGCGAATTCCTTGCGTCGGCTGCCGCGTGCGGATCAGTTCGAGATACCAGAGCGCGTCCGCGACATCACCGATCAGCACCGCGCCGGTCAATCGACCGCCAGCGATCACGAGCTTCTTGTAGGTGCCGTGATTGAGATCCGAGAGCACGATGGCCTCGCTGCCGTCGCCACCCATGAAATCGCCGGCGGAAAACACGCTGACGCCGGATACTTTCAGATTGGTCGCAACGATGCTGCCGGCATAGAAGGCTTCCCGCCCGGCGAGATGCCGCGCCAGCACCCTCGCCTGCTCATAGGCGGGCTCGACCAGCCCATAGCAAATGCCGCGATGCTCGGCGCATTCGCCGATCGCGAATACGTCTGCGGCGCCGGTCTGCAGATGGTCGTCGACCACGATGCCGCGGTTGACGGCAATGCCAGCTTCCTTTGCCAGTGCGATATTCGGCCGGATGCCCGCTGCAAAGATCACGGCATCGGCATCGATCCGCCGGCCGTCCACCAATTCGACGCCTTCGACGCGCGTCACGCCATGGATGCGCGCGGTGTTGGCGTTGAGCAGGATTTCGATCCCCTTGCGCTCGACGAGGGATTTCAAAAGTTCGGCCGCGGGCGCATCCAACTGGCGCTCCATCAGGCGGTCCATCAGATGCACCAGCGTCACCGGCGCACCGGCCTTGGCGAGCCCATAGGCCGCCTCAAGGCCCAGTAGTCCGCCGCCGACCACCACCACGCGCTTCTTCTGCGCCGCCAGCGTCAGCAACAAATCGACGTCGCGGCTGTCGCGGAACGTATGCACGCCGGCGAGGTCGGCGCCCGGCACGTTGAGCCGCAGCGGCGACGAGCCTGTGGTCAGCACCAGCTTCGAAAACGGAACGCTCTCGTCATTCTCGATCTTGAGCTCGCGGCGACCGACGTCGATCTCGGTGGCCATGCAGCCATATTTCAAGGTGACGCCGCGGTCGCGCCACCAAGAGGCCGGCCGCAGCTCGATGTCCTGCGAGGTGGTCTCGCCGGCCAGCACCGACGACAACAGCACGCGATTATAGGCGAGCCGCGGTTCGTCGCCGATCACGGCGATGGCGTAGCGGCCCAAGGCCACCTTGGCCAATTCGTCGACGAGGCGGGCAGCGGCCATGCCGTTGCCGACGATGACAAGCGGTTCGCTCATGACGCATCCTCACTCGGCGGCTTGAGTGCTGCCGTAGGCTTCCGAGATCATGTAACCAGAAAGCGTGCCGTAGGCCGTGGTCCAGGCTTCGGCGACATCCGACGTCCAGGCCTCGCCCAGTCCCTTCTCGAGCGTCCACAGCAGCACACCGCCGACGACGGGATAGTGTTCCGGCTTGGCGCCATAGCTGACATGTCGCTTTGCCAATGCGCTGGCGGCCGGCAACACGGACCCGAGATCGCCGAGGCCGTTGACCACGACGGCGAGCGTTCCCATCAGCTTCTTGCGCTGCTCGGCCATGTCGGCGGGAAACATCGCCTTGACCGAGGGAGCGACTTCGAACAGGCGGTCGTAGAACAGCACGGCGGCCTGTTCGGAAATTGGAGCAACCTTGGCGAAACTTTGCTGCACGAGATTGACTTGCTCAGGCGTCATCTTTCTTCTCCTGCCTCTTCCAAGCCCCGCCCCGCAAAGGACCAAGCAAAACTCAGGCCGCTTCGACGAAGCGATGCCGCTCGTAGAGGAACTCAAGCACGCGCTGCCGGCACTTGAGGTAGCCGGGGTTGGTCGCGAGCTCGAGCCGCTTGCGCGGTCGCGTCAGCGGCACTTCCAGCACTTCGCCGATCCGCGCGCTGGGACCGTTGGTCATCATCACGATGCGATCCGACAGCAGCACGGCCTCGTCGACGTCGTGGGTGATCATCAAAATGGTGTTGCCGAGCTTCTGGTGCAGCGCCATCACCGAATCCTGCAGATGCGCGCGGGTCAGCGCGTCGAGCGCGCCAAAGGGCTCATCGAGCAAAAGCACCTTCGGCTCCATCGCGAGCGCACGCGCAATGCCGACGCGCTGCTTCATGCCGCCGGAAACTTCCGACGGCCGCTTGTCCTTGG
>Ga0081540_1004845_pt1 | contig 10141 bp, 17 predicted proteins | sample TabmetS2T1R1_FD_71024 | JGI IMG/M metagenome (GOLD analysis project Ga0081540, IMG submission 71024) | Tabebuia heterophylla rhizosphere microbial communities from the University of Puerto Rico - S2T1R1 | ecosystem: Host-associated > Plants > Roots > Rhizosphere ... | reverse complement strand
CTGCCCGACCCCACCCGCTGGGGCCGGCGCGAGGTGCGGGTCCCGGGCGACCTGATCGTGGTCGCCCGCAAGCCCTAGGTTTCGTCGAGACTCTTAGACGTCAGGCGCGAGAGGAGCCGTTGTGGCCCGGAATCAGCCGGCCGACGGTGTCGGCGGCGATGTAGCCGGCGACCCGCGGGTTCTCCTGCAGCCGCCGCAGCGAGTACGCGTACCAGTCGCGGCCGAACGGCGTGTAGATGCGCAGCCGGTGGCCGCCGCGGACGAGCTCGTCGCCCATCGCGGGCCGCACGCCCAGCAGCATCTGGAACTCGAACTCGTCGCGGCCGAGCCCGCGCGCGCTCGTCAGCCGCTGGCCCTGTTCGACCAGCCACTCGTCGTGCGTCGCGATCCCGACATAGCACCCGGCCTCGAGCAGCTCCTCGAGCGCCTGCACGAAGCTCGCGCGGACCGAGTCGAAGTCGCGGTAGGCGATCTCCGGCGGCTCGAGGTAGATCCCCTTGCAGAGGCGCACGTTCGGCCGGTGCCCGGCGAGGTCGCGGACGTCCCGCAAGGTCCGCTTCAGGCGCGCCTGGAGGACGATCCCGACGTTCTCGTAGCCGGACTCGCGCAGCTCCCGGTACAGCCGCAGCGTGTCGTCCGTCGTCGACGAGTCCTCCATGTCGATACGGACGAAGTTGCCGTGGTCGGCCGCGTGTCGGGCGAGGCCCTCGAGGTTCTCGCGGCAGAGCTCGTAGTCGAGCTTGAGGCCGAGCCCGGTCAGCTTCACGCTCACGTTCGACTCGAGCCGCCCGCGCTCGAAGGCGTCGATCGCGTCGCGGTAGGCCGTCGCGATCGCGCGCGCCTCGTCGGGGCCTGCGACCTCCTCGCCGAGGACGTCGATGGTCGCCATTTTTCCTTCGTCGTTCAGGCGCCGGACGACACGCAGCGCGGCGTCGAGATCCTCGCCCGCGATGTACCGGCTCGAGATACGCCGCACCACCGGCTTCGGCACGGCAGGCAGGAAGCGGACGATCGCGGAGTCGACCAGGCTCACAGGCGGCGAGATTCTACGAGCCGTCTCGCTCGCGCCGCTCGAACTCGAGCATCAGTCGGCGCAGGAGCGAGTTCAGCTGGCGCTTCTCGTCGGCGCTCAGCGCGGCTGCGACGAGCGCCTCGTTCGCGGCTCCGGCCCGCAGTGCGTCCTCCCAGACCTCGTGGCCCGCATCGGTCAGCTCCACGAGCACACCGCGCCGGTCGTTCGGGTCGGGCACCCGCTTCACGAGGCCCGCGTTCTCGAGCCGGTCGATCCGATTGGTCATCGCGCCACTGGAGAGCTCCGCCCACGCCGCGAGCTGACCGATCGAGTGCCGGTGCGGGGGCTTGGCCAGCCGGAGCTGGTTCAGCGCCTTCCACTCACCGGGGTTGAGGCCGAACTCGATGAGCGTCTCGTCCAGCATGCGATGGAACCGGCGCCTGAGGCCGTTGATCCGATCCACCATCGCCTCGACCTCGAGGTCGATCCCGGGGAAGTGGTGCTCCTCGATGAAGCAGTCGATGTGGTCGCGCTCTTCGCCCGCTTTAGCCATGATCGTGATTCTTGATCAAAAAACTCTTGACGTCAAGATTCTCTATCTGTACCATCTCGTTCGACGTAAAGATACTCGAAGTCGAGAGGAGCCGCCGAATGTACGAGCACGAGATTCGCACAGAGGCCGCCAGGGAGCGGGCGGCTCACCTGAGCAGCGACTGGTCCCCGATCGCACCGCGCCACCGCGTACGCCTGACGCTCGGCCGCTGGTTGATCGGGGCCGGTCGCCGGCTCGAGGGTGCTGGCTCAAGCTTCGCCCTGGCGCGCCGCGCTCACTGAGGGCTGCGTCGTGGAGGCCGTGGCGGCTCTTGTCGCCGCGGCCGCCGCGTCCCGAGCGGTCTAGCCCTCGCGCATGAAGCCCTGGCGCGCCGCGCTGACCAGCGCCACAGCTTCTGGGAAGAGCACGCGCATCGCGTCGCGGAGCGCGATGGCCTGCTCGTCGGCGCCGCCGGTCGACTGAACCTGCTGCAAGGCCGCTGACGTGAGCTCGACCGCCGTGTTGAGCGTCAACGTGGCGAACTGCTCACGCTGGGCCTCCTGCACCGATTCGGCCTGCTGCTCGGCGAACTCGCGCAGGCTGCGCATCAGGTCCTCCGGGTCGCCGCCGAACGGGAATCCGCCGAAGCCGCTGCCTTCCATGCCGACAGGCTAGCTAAGGGGGAGTTTGTAGCCGCGCTCGACGTCGCGCGCGAGCTCGGCCACCGAGTCGGCGGCTCCCTTCACCGCGGCAGCGACGGCGGGGCCGCCCTCCGCGCCGAGCTCGTCCAGCAGGGCCGGACGGGCGACGCGCGGCGCCTCGGGCTCGACGCCGGTGGCGTCCTCCGCGACCTCGCACAGCGCCGCGATCGAGACGGCGTCGTGGACGAGCGAGCGGTCCCTGACAGGCACGCCGGTCGCGTCCAGCACGAGCCACGCCTTCGATTCGCCGTCTCCGTAGGCGCAGACATAGAGGCGGATCCCGCTCGCCGGCTCGGTCGGGACGATCCCCGAGACCTCTTCGCCGTCGGCCGCATGCCGTCCCGCCGCCTCCGCGATTCGCCTCAGGTCGGAATCAAGCCCCATCACGCCGAGCTTAGACTCCCGACGTGGAAGGGACGCGCACCGAGCTCGCCCGCGGCCTCTTCGCCCCGCTCGGCCCGACCTATGACCGCTACGCGAACGCGCTCTCGTTCGGCCAGGACCCGCGCTGGCGGCGCTTCCTCGTCTCTCGGCTGCCCGTCGGTCCCGACGACGTGGTGCTCGACGTCGCGACCGGTACGGCGGCGGTCGCCCTCGAGCTCGTACGCACGACCGGCTGCTCCGTCGTCGGGGTCGACCAGAGCCCGGAGATGCTCGACGAGGCGCGGCGCCGGCTGCTGCTCGCGGCCGAGACGAAGCGTGTTCGGCTCGTCGAGGCGAGCGCGCAGGAGCTGCCCTTCGAGGACGGGTCGTTCGACGGGCTGACCGCGGCCTACCTGCTGCGCTACCTCGACGACCTGTCGACCGACCTCGGCGAGCTTGCCCGGGTCCTGCGGCCGGGCGCGACCGCCGCGCTGCTCGACTTCGGCGTCCCGCCCGGGCCTCTCCCCCGCGCCGCCTGGAACCTCTGGGTTGACGCCGGCCTGCCCGTGCTCGGGCGCGCGATCTCGCCCGGCTGGCATGAGGTCGGCCGTTTCCTCGGCGGCAGCATCCGCGACTTCGACCGGCACTGGCCCGTGCCGCGGCTGCTGACGGCTCTACGCGAGGCGGGGTTCGACGACGTGCGCGCGCGGCGGCTGAGCTTCGGCGGCTGCACCGTCCTCTGGGGGCGGCGCGCGTGACGGAGGCGCGGGCGCGGCCGGCCTTCTATGCGCTCGCGCCGGGCGGCTGGCGGGACTACGTCACGCTGCTGCACCCGCCCTACACGGCCTGGCACCTGAGCTACGTCGTGATCGGCGCCTGCCTCGCGCCGACGCTGTACGAGGGGCGGCTGGCCGCGGCCGTGGCCGCGTTCTTCCTCGCGATGGGGATCTCGGCTCACGCAATCGACGAGCTCAACGGCCGCCCGCTTCAGACCAAGATCCCCCGCCGGGTGCTCGTCGTCCTGGGCGTCGTGCCGCTCGTGGGCGCGGTTGCGATCGGGATCGGCGGCGCGATCGCCTTCGACCCCTGGCTCCTGGTCTTCGTCGCGGTCGGAGCGGCGCTCGTGCCCGTCTACAACCTCGAGCTCTTCGGGGGCGCGATCCACAACGGCGCCGGGTTCGCGCTCGCCTGGGGCGCGTTTCCGCTGCTGACCGGCTACTTCGCCTGCGCGGGAACGATCAGCTGGGAGGCGCTGCTCGCGGCCGCGTACGCAACGTTGATGAGCTACGCGCAGCGCGTGCTCTCGACGCCGGTACGGCACATGCGCCGTCGCGTCGCAGGCGTCGAGGGGACGATCGAGCTGCGCGACGGCGGGAGCGAGCGCGTCACGCGGGAGACGCTGGCGGCCGTACCGGAGCGCGCGCTGCAGACGCTGGCCGCGGCGAACGTCGCTCTGGCGCTGGCGCTATTGGTGCTCCGCCTGGCGTAGCATGCCGCGCGTGCGCGCGGACGTCCTCGAGCTCGTGTTCGCGGCTGCGGTCGTGGTCGTGTTCGCGTCCGCCGCGGCAGCCGTGGTCGGTCGCGCGTCTCGGCAGCTCCTGCTCACGCTGACCGCGGTTCTCGCCGGTGCCGCAGCGATCGGGTGGGTCGTGTTCGCGCTCGATCCGTCGACCGAGCTCGCGGTGACGGCCGGCGGTCTCACCGTCTGCGCCGTCTTCGAGCTCGGGACGCTCGCGGTGTTGCGCCTCGTCGGCCGCGCGCAGGAAGTCGACCGGCGGCTCGAGGAGACAGAAGCGCGCTTCGACGCCGCGGTGGCGGCCGCCGCAGACTCGCGCTCCGCGGAGCTCGAGCGCACGCTCGCGCGCGCCCGCGCCGACTCGCTCTCGAAGCTCGTCGCGGAGGAACGCAAGATTGCCGAGGAACGGCGGGCCGCGCTCGCCGAGCGCGAGTACCGCGCCGGCGCAGAGCTGAGCGAGGCGCTCGCGAAGGTGGAGCAGCGCGTCGCGCAGCGCCTCGGCGAGCTGAACGCCGACATCGATCGGACGGAGCAGGCACTCACCGCGCAGCTGAAAGCGTTCGGCGACCGGCAGCAGCGGTTGATGGCGGGAGCCGAGTCGCGCCTCGCGCTCGATACCCAGCGCCTCGACGCGGCAAGCGAGGCGCAGCGGGAGCGACTGGCCGAGATCGAGCAGCAGCTCGCCGCCGCCGGCGACGAGGTCGCCGAACAGGCGCGTGAGCAGCTCGAAGCGCACGAGCGCGAGCGCCGCCGCGCGCTGCAGGAGGTGGCCGAGCGGCTGCGCCGCCGAGAGGTCGAGTTGCGCGAGCGCGTGGGGGCCGAAGAAGCCGAGGCGATCCAGCGCATCCAGGCCGGCTTTGCCGACATCGAGCGGCGGCAGCTCGACCAGCTCAAGCGTGTCGTCGAGCGCACCGCGGACAGCTTCTCCGAGGCGGTCTCGAAGCAGTTCGCCGAGGCGATCCGCAACTCCCGCGACGACGCGGCCCAGCGGCTCTCGCGCGAGCTCGACCGGGCCGTCGCCCACTTCGCGAAGGAGGCGCAGGGCGTCCTCGCCGAGCGGCTGGCCAAGGTCGCCGACGCGGGCGGCCAGCGGCTGGAGCGGAAGCTCTCGCAGATCGGGAACAACCTCGAGCACGAGCGCGACGAGCTCGTGGCCGACCTCCAGCGCCGCATCGGCGACGCCGAGGTCGCGCTCAGAGCCCAGGTCCAGTCACTCGCCGCGGACGCCGAGGCCGAGCGCACGGCGCTGAGTGCACGGCTCCAGGACCTCCAGCGACGCATCGACGAAGCGCTCAACGACGCGGGTTCGCGGCTCTCTCCCACGTTTCGGCGAAGCTAAACCGCGGAACCGCCAACTTACGGAAGCAGGGTTCGTCTAGGACAGGACGAACTACCCCACGCCGATGTCGCAGATCACCGAGACACCACGGGACGAGCAGGCGAAAGTCGAGAGTTGGCGCCTGCACGTGCTGATGGAGGCCGGGTTCCCGCTCCCGCTCGCGGAGAAGATCGCCCACAGCGACGCCGATCTGCACCACGCCGTCGACCTGATCAGCCAGGGCTGCTCGCCGGAAACGGCCGCGGAAATCCTCATTTAGCGACGGCAGCAGCCGTATCCTGGCCTCGTGAAGGTCGAGGCAACCGCGTACGGCGACCGCAAGGTCTACTCCGTCGGCGCGTTCAACCGCGGGGTCGCTTCCTGGCTCTCGCGCCTGCCGACGGTCTGGGTCGAGGGCGAGGTCACGGAGCTGCGGCGCTCGGAGCGCTGGGCGAGCGTCTTCTTCACGCTCAAGGACCCCGAGGACGGCTCGTCCCTCGGCGTCTCCATGCCGCGCGGGCAGTTCGACGGGCTCCGGCTCGAGCTCGCGGACGGCGATCGCGTACACGCGTACGGACGACCGGAGCTGTTCGAGGCGCGGGGCGAGTTCCGCCTGCGCGCGCTGTCCCTGGAGCGCTTCGGCCTCGGCGACCACCTCGCCGCGCTCGAGCGGCTGAAGAAGAAGCTCGCCGCCGAGGGGTTGTTCGCCGCCGAGCGCAAGCGCCCGCTGCCGTCCCTGCCACGGCGCATCGGGCTCGTGACCGGCAACGACGCCGCCGCGAAGCGCGACGTGCTGACCGTCGTCACGACACGCTTCCCTGCGGCAAACGTGCTCGTCGCCGAGACCTACGTGCAGGGACCGCGCGCCGCGGGGGCCGTCGTCGAGGCGCTCGGCGCGCTCTGCCGCGAGGGTGTCGACGTCGTCGTGATCGCGCGCGGCGGCGGGAGCTTCGAGGATCTGCTGCCGTTCAGCGACGAGCGGCTCGTGCGCGCGATCGCCGGGTCCCCGGTTCCAGTCGTGACCGCCGTCGGCCACGAGCAGGACACGCCGCTCTGCGACCTCGCCGCCGACGTGCGCGCCTCGACGCCGAGCGTCGCCGGCCGCCTGGTCGTTCCCGACCTCGCACAGCTCCTGGAGCGGCTCGACCGCTCCCGCTCCGGTCTGGAACGCGGCGCCCGCAGCAGCCTGGAGCGCGAGCGCCAGCGCCTCGACCGGGCGCACGAGCGCCTGCGCCGCGCGCCGCGCCTGCTCGTCGAGCGCGGCCGCGCCCGGCTGGAGCAGACGGCGGGCCGCCTGCGCACGCTCTCGCCGCAGGCGACGCTGGAGCGCGGCTACGCGATCGTGCGCGCGAACGACGCCATCGTCCGCTCGACCCGCGGTCTCGAGACCGGCGAACGCGTCGACGTCGAGCTGGCGGAAGGCGGCTTCGGCGCCCGCGTGGAGGAGACGCGATGACGTTCGAGGAGGCGCAGAAGGAGCTCGAGCAGATCGTCCACCGGCTCGAAACGGGCGAGGCGCCGCTGGATGAGGCCCTCAAGCTCTGGGAGCGTGGCGAGGAGCTCTACCGCTTCTGCAAGGAGCGGCTGGATGCGGCGGAAGGCAAGATCGAAGAGCTCGCGAGCCGCGCCGACGCTGCAAAGCCATAGAATCGTTACGTGGCCGACGAAGCACCAGTCGAGCTCCTTCAGCGCGTCCCGCTCTTCGAGGACTTCGAGCGCGGCGACCTCGACCGGCTCTCGCGCTCGTTCAAGCAACGCATCTTCGACGCCGGCAGCACGGTCGCCGACGAGGGCCGCACCGGCGCGGGATTCTTCGTGATCGAGAGCGGCGAGGCTACGGTCTCGGTCCGCGGCTCGGAGCGCGCCAAGCTCGGCCCCGGCGACTACTTCGGCGAAATCGCCCTCATCGACGACGGCGCGAGGAGCGCGACCATCACGGCCGACAGCGAGCTGCGCTGCTACGGCCTCACGTCCTGGGAATTCCGTCCGCTCGTGGAGGGCAACGCTTCGATCGCGTGGAAGCTCCTGGAGACCCTGGCGAAGCGGCTGCGCGCCGCTCAGAGCTGACCGCTGCGGCGGTCGACGACGCCGCGCTGGTCGCGCGCTGCCGCGTGGGCGACGACGCTGCCTGGCGCGAGCTCGTCGACCGCTTCTCGCGCTACGTCTACGCGATCGCCATCCAGGGGTTCCGGCTGTCGCAGCAGGACGCCGAGGACGTCTTCCAGGAGGTGTTCGCGCGGGTCTACGAGCGGCTCGACTCGCTGCGCGAGGACGAGGCCGTGCGGCCGTGGATCGCGCAGCTCACGCGCCGCCTCTGTATCGACCGGCTGCGGTCGAGGGCCCGGGAGTCGGACGCCGACATCGACGAGCTGCCCGAGCTTCCGGCCGAGGATGACCTGACCGCGCTCGAGGAGGCGTTTGACGTCCACGAGGCGATGGCGGGACTGCCGCAGAACTGCCAGCAGATCCTCGACCGCTTCTACGCGCGCGACGAGAGCTACCGCACGATCGGTGACAACCTCGGCCTGCCGGCCGGGACGATCGCCAGCCGCATCTCCCGCTGCCTGGACAAGCTGCGTGACTCATTCGAGGGAAGAAATCCACCCGCTCCTCCGTCAGGTGAGCAAGTGACGTGATGCGCGAATACGACGAACAACAACTTGGACGGTTGATCGGGATGCTTCCCCCAGCGCCCGAAGCCTGGGTGCGCGCGGCGCAGGAGCTGCCCGCGGCACGTCGAGGGCTCGACCAGCTCGTCGCCCGCGCCGAGGCCGACGCGGCCTTCCGTGCCTCCGTGCTCGCCGATCTCGAGAGCGCGCTGCAGGCTGAAGGCGTCGAGCCCCAGCCGCGCGTGGTGGACGAGCTCCGTCGCCTTCTGGCTGACAAGTAGCGCGGGCTAATCGCAGCGCACTACGATCTGCCCGTGGCGCAGGAGCCGGCAGACCTTCCCGCGTGGAGCCTCCCCGCAGGCGCGGGCGAGCGGATCTCGATCGGCGTCGAGTGGCCGGAGCGCGTCACCCGCGACTGGGCCTTCGGCGGCGCGACGGGCAAGGGCGTTCGCGTGTGCATCCTCGACAGCGGGATCGAGCCCGGCCACCCGCGCGTCGGCGGGATCCAGGGCGCCGTCGCCTTCGCCCGCGGCGAGGGCGAGGACGAGGAGGTCGAGGTCGTCGAGGACACCGAGGGCGACCTCTGCGGGCACGGCACCGCCTGCGCGGGGATCGTCCGCCAACTCGCGCCCGAGTGCAGCCTCTTCAGCGCGCGGGTGCTGGGCGCGGGCTTCAAGGGCAGCGGCCCGATTCTGCTCGCGGGGCTACGCTGGGCGGTCGACCAGGGCTTCGACGTGATCAACATGAGCCTCTCGACGACGAAGCGGCAGTTCGCGGAGCTGCTGCACGAGCTCGCCGACACCGCCTACTTCAACCGCACGGTGCTCGTCGCGTCGGCCCACAACATGCCCGTCGAGAGCTACCCGTGGCGCTTCTCCTCGGTCATCTCGGTCGGCAGCCACGAGGAGCCCGACCCGATGACGTTCTTCTACAACCCGTCGCCGCCGGTCGAGTTCTTCGCGCGCGGCGTCGGGGTCGAGATCGCCTGGCTGGGCGGCGGCACGATCCTGTCGACCGGAAACAGCTTCGCGACGCCGCACATGAGCGCCATCTGCGCGCTCGTGCTCTCGAAGCACCCCGAGCTGACACCCTTCCAGCTCAAGAACGTCCTCTACCTGACGGCCAACAACGTGGGAGGAGAGACATGAGCGACCTGCGCGCGGCCGTGGCCGCCGGCGCCCTCGGCTCGGAGGAGAGCTACCGCGAGCTGTTGCAGTCGATCGTGGAGGTGGCGCGCTCGATCTTCGACGCGCGGGCGTCGTCGGTGTTCCTGTTCGACGAGGAGTCGGACGAGCTCGTCTTCGAGGCGGTCGCCGGGGAAGGTGCCGGCGAGCTCGTTGGCCAGCGGTTCCCCTCCAGCACCGGAATCGCCGGGTGGGTGCTGGTCACGCGACAGCCGCTCGTGGTCGAGGAACTCGACAAGGACCCGCGCTTCGCCCGCGAGGCCGCGGAGTCGACCGGGTTCGTCCCGAAAGGCCTGATGGCGGTGCCGCTGCTGCACGAGGACAACGCGCTCGGCGTGCTCGAGGTGCTCGACCGGCCGCAGAAGGCGGCCTTCTCGCTGGCGGAGATGGAGCTGCTGGGCAAGTTCGCGAACGAAGCGGCGATCGCGCTCGACCTCCTGCAGAAGGCGCGGGCCGCGCGAACGGTGCTCGAGGACGAAGGAGCCGAGGCTGACGCTCTCGCCCGCTTCGCCGCGCGGCTCGACGAGGCCGAGCCCGAGAAGCGCGAAGCGGCGCTGCAGCTCCTCGACGCGCTCGGAAAGCTGCTCAGAGAACGCTAGGGAGGGAGCCTTTCGGCTCCCTCCCTAGCTTGGACTGAGCTCGAAGCCCTAGAACTTGTGCGCGTGCTTGTGTGCGTGCTTGTGCGCGTGCGCCTCAACATCGTCGCCCTCGTCGTCCTTGGCGACCTCATCCGCCTCGAGGTTGCGATGCTTGTGGGCGTGGCCCTCGACGTCGTCGCCCTCGTCGTTCGCAGCCTTATGCTTCGAAGCGACGGGGGCGTGCTTATGCACGTGGCCCTCGACCTCTTCGTCGATCCGTGTCTCCTGATCCGACACTGAACTTCCTCCTTTCGAACCTCCGGAACCT
>Ga0081540_1004844_pt1 | contig 10142 bp, 9 predicted proteins | sample TabmetS2T1R1_FD_71024 | JGI IMG/M metagenome (GOLD analysis project Ga0081540, IMG submission 71024) | Tabebuia heterophylla rhizosphere microbial communities from the University of Puerto Rico - S2T1R1 | ecosystem: Host-associated > Plants > Roots > Rhizosphere ... | reverse complement strand
TCGAGGCGGATGACCTTTGCGCCGGGAAAATCGTGCTCGAAGCGCAGGATGTTGTCGACCTCCGCGCCGCGCCAGCCATAGATCGACTGGTCGTCGTCGCCGACGCAGCAGATGTTTTTGAGCGGCGAGGCGGGTGTTGCGGTGTTCTCCTTCTCCCCGTCCTTCACGGGGTCGAGACGAGCGGAGCTCGCTCTTGGAGGGTCGGGGAGAGGGGCTGTCTCCGCGAGCGCAATCTGCGGAGAGTCCTCCTCACCCGGCGCGCTCTGCGCGCCGACCTCTCCCCGCAAGCGGGGCGAGGTTAGATCCCCCGGAATGATGGCCGAGAGCGGCGCGCCCGGCCGCGACGGCGCCTGCGACAGCAGCCGCAGCCACAGATACTGCGCGACGTTGGTGTCCTGATATTCGTCGACCAGAATGAACTTGAAGCGGTTCTGGTATTGCCTGAGCACGTCAGGGTTTTCCCGGAACAGCCTGATGTTCTCCAGCAGGAGATCGCCGAAATCGGCGGCGTTGAGGATCTTCAGCCGCTCCTGATAGCTCGCATAGAGCTTGCCGCCCTTGCCGTTGCCGAACATCGCGGCTTCGCCCGCCGGTACCTGCGAAGGCGCCAGCCCGCGGTTCTTCCAGCCGTCGATCAGCCCGGCCAGCATCCGCGCCGGCCAGCGCTTGTCGTCGATATTTTCTGCCTGCAGCAATTGCTTGAGCAGGCGAACCTGATCGTCGACATCAAGCACGGTGAAGTTGGACTTCAGCTGCACCAATTCGGCATGGAAGCGCAGGATGCGTCCGCCGATCGAGTGGAAGGTGCCGAGCCACGGCATGCCTTCCACAGCTTGCCCCAGCATCTGGCCGAGCCGCAGCTTCATTTCGCGCGCGGCCTTGTTGGTGAAGGTCACCGACAGGATTTCATGCGGCCGCGCCCGGCCCTGGCTCAGGATGTGCGCGATGCGCGTGGTCAGCACGCGGGTCTTGCCGGTGCCGGCGCCGGCCAGCACGAGGACCGGTCCATCCAGCGTCTCGACAGCTTCGCGCTGCTCGGGATTGAGCCCGTTGAGATATTGCGGGCCGGCCGCGGCCCGCGCACGCGCGGCGATGCCGCCAGCCGCGGGCTGGTGCTCGGGGACGCCGTGATGCGGCAGTTTCGGCTCGGTCATTTGTCGAATCATCTCGGCCCCACGATGGCACCGTGAGGCGTTAAAGGGGAGCCTTCATAGCAGGGATTAAGGGCCATATAGGGCCTGTCCGGCCGTTTTGACAGGTTTATCCCGGCGCGTTTGCTGCCCTGATTTCGAGGCCCGGCTCGCGATTTTGTTCCGCCGGAATCGTCAAATTTCGCGGTTTTTCGGCCAGGAACCTTCGTTCCCGGGCCGGATTGTTTCATCAGTCGGTGGGCGACACCCGGTCGCGGGCCATCGAAGGAGAAACAGGCATAGAGGTCGCGTCATGTTGAGCTGGGTCGTTACGTTTCTGGTCATCGCGCTGATCGCGGGTGTTCTTGGCTTCGGCGGCATCGCCGGCGCCTCCGTCGAAATCGCCAAGGCGATCTTCTTTATCGCGGTGATCCTGTTCTTGATCTCCGCGGTAGTCGGAGTGGTGCGCGGGCGCAGCAACGTCTAGCCAGCGCAACGCAAAAGGCTGCCGCGCGAATCTAGCGCGCGGCAGCCAGCAATTAGCCTGAGCGCGTCAGCGCTTGGAGACGACGACTTCCAGATATTCGCTCGGCAGCACCATGGTGCCGTCCTCGGCGCGGTTCATCGAACCGATCAGTGCGAGGATATCGTCGGCGAGCCGGCGCTGGTTGGTTTCATCAAGCGCCGCAAAGGCTTTCAGCGTCGGTCCGTAGTAATTCCTGAACACGTCCAGAAAGTGCAACGGCGAGCGGTAGCGGAACGTGAAGTGCCGCTTCTCGGCCTTGATCGAGGCTGCAGATGCTCCGAACATCTCGGTGATGCGCGCCTGCGTGCCCCACAGCGCCGGCGATTTGGCGCCGGCCGGCGGCGGCAGATATTTGCCGAGCGTCTTGAACAATTGCCCGATAAAGCCTTCCGGCGTCCAGTTGGCGAGGCCGATCTTGCCGCCGCTCTTGCACACCCGCAAAAGTTCGGACGCGGCGCGGTCCTGGTCCGGCGTGAACATCACGCCGAAGGTCGAAACGACGACATCGAAGGTGGCGTCGCCGAAGTCGAGCGCTTCCGCATCCGCCTCCTTGAACTGGACCGACAGGCCTTCCGCCGCGGCGCGGGCGCGGCCGCGTTCGAGCAGGCTCGGCACGTAGTCGGTGGACATCACGTCGCACCAGCGGCGCGCCGCGGCCAGCGTGACATTGCCGTTGCCGGCGGCGACATCGAGCACCTTTTGGCCTGCCCGGAGGTCGAGAGCCTCGCACAGCTCTTCGCCGACGATCTGCAGCGTGGTGCCGACAACGGCGTAGTCGCCGGACGACCAGGCGCCATGCTGGCGGGTCTTGAGGGCGGAAAGATCAACCTGGTCGGCTTGCGGGTTCCGGACGGCGGTGGATGTAGCCATGCATTTCTCTCCTTTGCTGGGATTGACGTGGCCACGGCTTATTCCCGGAGCCTCGAGAGCGCCTATCCAGTTCGCGACACGGCTATCCGGATTGTGAACTTTTCCGCTCCGTCCGAGACCTATCCTCGGGAGATTGCCCTTGGGGCTCTTGGAGTTTGCGGATGCTCGCCGGCCAGGACATTTCTTCGGTAAATTCGCCGCTGCCGCGCGGCGTCCGGCGCGCATTGGCTGCAATGAAGGCCAATGTCGGGCGCAATTGGCGCGTGGCGGAACTTGCCGCCCTTGCCGGCGTCTCCGCGCGCACGCTGCAGCGGCAATTTCTGGATTTTCTCGGCAAGACGCCCCGCGCCGTGCTGCGCGAGATCGGCTTCGAGGCCGCGCGGCGGGAACTGTTGCAGGGCCCATCCGGCGTCAGGATCATGGACGTCGCGGCGCGCTGCGGCTTTGCCCATTGCGGCAGGTTTTCGATCGAGTATCGCCGCCGCTACGGCGAGACGCCGTCGCAGACACTTGAACGCCAGGCGGCGTTCGACGCCGCGCTCGGTGCGATGCCGTCGCGGTTGGCTTCGCTGCGGGACCGGCCGGTGCTGGCGTTCGGGCCGATCGAGGCGGTCGCAGATCACCGCGAGCTGGCGGCCGATCTCGCCGACGATCTTCTGACCGCGTTGACCCGCGCAGGCGTCGCGGTTGCCAGTCCATCAAGGGCGGCGCGTTATCAACTGACCGGCGCCATCAGGGGGACCGGCCCGCAGGCGCACATCACCTTCCGCCTGATCGACATCGAGACCGGCGGGCAGCTCTGGGCGCATCGCTGCGACGGCATCGGATACGAGGAAGCCGGCGTCGGAGAGCAGCTTGCCGCCAGGATCGCATCCGCGCTGCAGCCCTGCCTGCGCATGGCGGAGATCGATCACGCGCTGCGCAAGCCATGTGCCGACCTCGCCGCCTACGATCTGGCGCTGCGGGCGATGCCGGGCGTTCTCTCGCTCGATGCCAACGGCAATGCCCGGGCGCTGGAATTGCTCGAGCGCGCGATGGAGCGCGATCCCGACCATCCGCTCGCCCTTGCGCTCGCGGCCTGGGCGCATGTCCAGCGGGTAGTCTATCATTTTACATCTTCGCCGAAGGAAGAGCGCGCCCGAAGCCTCGAACTGGCGCATCGGGCGAAGTCGCTTTGCGACGATGCCACCGTGCTTGCCGTGCTCGGCAATGCGCTGACCCTGCTCAACGAGCAGGAGGCCGCTGACATGGTCATCCGCAAGGCGCTCGCCATCGATGGCGGATCGGCCTGGGCGTGGGGCCGCAGCGGCTGGATCGACGTCTACAAGGGCGCTCCGCAAGCCGCCATCGAGCGCTTCAGGATCGCGCTCGACCTCGCGCCGCACGATCCGCTGGCCTTCAACAGCATGGTCGGGATCGGCTGCGCGCATTTCAACGCCGGCCAATATGCCGAGGCGGCGCAATGGCAAGAGCGGGCGCTGATCGAACATCCCTCCGCAAGCTGGGTGCATCGAACGTTGTGCCCGGCCTATGTGCTTGCCGGACAGGCGCCGCAGGCCCGCCGCAGCCTCGGCGCGCTGCGGCAGCATTACCCTGGTCTGACGGTATCGGAAGTGCAGCGGGGCATGCCGCCGCTGCCGTCCAGCCAGTGCGAGCTGGTTGTCGGCGCACTGCAGGAGGCCGGACTACCGGCCTGAACGGCTTGCTATTTCGACGGCATCGCGATCTTGCGGCCGATCCCCTCGGGCCGCGGCACGGCCGCATAGGAATCCACCACCGCCTGGATGCGGGCGCGGATATCGGGCGGGAAGGGCGCAACCTTGCGCTCGTTCATGTTCATGTGGAGCGTCATGTTCTCGGAGGTGGCGGAAATCCACCCCTCCGTGGCGTGGCGCAATTCCTCGAACGTATGCAGCCGCTTCTCGTCAGCGGCTAGCAGATAGACTGAAATCTGCACGGGATCGCCGAGATGAATCTCACGAACGTAGCGGACATGGCATTCCGCCGTGAACGTCGAGCAGTGGCGCGCCTTCATGTAGGCCGGCCCGATGCCGAGCTGCAGCCACATTTCGTCGATCGCGCGGTCCATCATCACGTTGTAATAGGCCATGTTGAGATGGCCGTTGTAGTCGATCCATTGCGGCTCGATCTGCATCACCGAGGACAGGAACGGGGCAGGCGGCAGCGGCATGTCCCTCAAGCTGTGGTTCAACTGTTCCCCAACCTTTTCCTCTGCCGCGGCAATGCTGGTCATCATCCATTCCGTCGTTCGTTTGGCGCTCTTGACCCTCTTTATATCCTTTGCCACCGTCCGCTTAAAGCCGGGAGGATTTTGCGTGGCGATGACGATATCGGGAAATGTGAAGCGGCCGGAGCCGCAGGCGGTGGCCAGCGCCGTTGAGGCGCTCGCGGCGCGGTTCGGCAACCGTTTGATCACCTCTCAAGCCGTGCGTGAACAGCACGCCCATACCACCACCTGGCTGCCAACGCAGCCGCCGGACGCCGTGGTGATGGCGCAGGAAACCGCCGACATCCAGGACGTGGTGCGGATTTGCGCCAAGCACGGCGTTCCCGTGATCGCGTTCGGAACCGGCACCTCGCTGGAGGGGCAGGTCAATGCGCCCGCCGGCGGCGTCTGCATCGACCTGCGCGACATGAACCGGATCCTCGAGGTCCATGCCGAGGATCTGGATTGCGTGATCCAGCCCGGCGTCACCCGCAAGGCGCTGAACGAGCATCTGCGCGACCAGGGATTGTTCTTTCCGATCGATCCCGGGGCCGACGCCTCGCTCGGCGGCATGACCTCGACCCGGGCCTCCGGCACCAACGCGGTGCGCTACGGCACCATGCGCGACAACGTGCTGGCGCTCAAAGTAGTGCGCGGCGACGGCGAGATAATCACCACCGGCACGCGGGCCAAGAAATCCTCGGCCGGCTACGACCTGACGCATCTGTTTGTCGGCGCCGAAGGTACGCTCGGCATCATCACCGAGCTCACCATCAAGCTGCGCGGCATTCCCGAGACCATCGCAGCCGCCGCCTGTTCGTTCGAAACCGTGCGCGGCGCCTGCCAGGCGACCATCCTGGCGATTCAAACCGGCATTCCGCTGGCGCGCATCGAACTGCTCAATGCCGAGCAGGTGCGAGCCTGCAACGCCTATTCGAAGCTGACCTTGCCGGAGACGCCGCTGTTGCTGCTGGAATTCCACGGCAGCGAGATCGAGGTCGCCGAGCAGTCGAAGAATTTCGGCGAAATCGCCAAGGAATGCGGCGGCGGTGATTTCACCTGGACGACCAAGCCGGAGGACCGCAGCAAGCTCTGGCAGGCCCGCCACGACGCCTATTGGTCCGTCAAGGCGCTGCGCCCCGGCGCGGGCGTGGTCGCGACCGACGTCTGCGTGCCGATCTCGCGGCTGGCCGATTGCGTCACCGAGACCGAGGAAGACCTCAAGCGGCTGAATCTGCTGTCGCCGATCGTCGGCCATGTCGGCGACGGCAATTTCCATTGCTCGCTGGTCTGCGACGTCGACAACAAGGAAGAGATGGCGCGCGGCGAGGAGTTCATGCATCGCCTGGTCGAGCGGGCGCAGTCGATGGGCGGCACCTGCACCGGCGAGCACGGCATCGGGCAGGGCAAGCAGAAATACCTCAAGGCCGAACTCGGCCCCGAGGCGATCGACGCCATGCGGGCGCTGAAGCAGGCGCTCGATCCGCAGAACATTTTCAATCCCGGCAAGATCGTGCCGGTGAGCTAGGCGCGCCCGGGGCACGCCACCTCTGTGTTGAAACCGCAAGTGGCAGGAAAACCCCTGCAACGGCTTTCTTCTCTCACCGGTTGTACATTGTGGCGGCCGTCTCAGTTTGGTTCCAAACATAGCCACGTTTCACCACCGCACCGCCAGACTTAAACATCATCGCGCCTGAACTGCCCTCCTTTGGTTGGTTCCGCAACATGTGTTGCGTGTGTGCGTGATGAGGTGCGTTGATGCGTTTCGTTTCCTGGGGGATTGTTGCCGCTTGCGGCTTTTTACTGGCAGGTCCGGCGATGGCTGCCGACCTTCGTGTTCCGGACCTGCCTCCGGCTTCGCGGCCGCCTTCGCCTTCCTATGACTGGACCGGGTTCTATGCAGGCGTTTACGGCGGCGGCGCGATTGCCGCGTGGGAAGCCGATTACTGCCGCGGTAACGCCTGCCGTCATGTGGAGGGGCATGAGGAGGGCTTCGCGGCCGGCGTCTATGGCGGCTACAACTATGAGTTTGCCAACCGCTTCGTGATCGGCGGCGAACTCGAATGGGGCAAGTCCAGTTCGTCACGGGACGAACTGATCCTGGGCGACGGCGCCCTGCAGTCGAAGTTCGGCGCGTTCGGCGCCGCTCGCTTTCGCGGAGGCTACGCGTTCGATCGCCTGCTGGCGTTTGGCGCGGTCGGTGTCGGCTTCGCCAGCATCGGCAATGGCTATCGCTACACGGTGCAGAAGGGTTGTGACACCATCGAGCAGGCTATCTGGGACGAAAACGTCAAAACCGGACTGGTTGCGGGCGGCGGCTTCGAGTATGCCCTCACCAAGCATTTCGTCGCGCGCGGCGAATATCTCTACGCCGATTTTGGCAGCGTCACGTTATCCGGGAAAGACCGAACCAAGGCAGAATTCCGCAACGAGATGCATCTCGTGCGTGTGGGCGCCAGCTATCGGTTCTGATACTCCGCTTGCGATGGTCCGGCGGCGATCGCCGCCGGATCGTCAAGTCAGGCTTTTCCTTGCATCTTATTGTACGCGCGGCGCTGTGATGGCCTTGCGGATCGCGGCCAACGGCGCTGTGTCGTCGAATTCGAGGCTTTCGCCCTGCGGCTTCAATCCGAGGTCGCGCCATAGCGAAGCAAGATCAGGCGTCACGGGCTTCGGCCCCATTTCGCGATGCAGACGCGTCAGCACGTCGACGCCGACGGCCTTGTCGGCAGTTGCGAGAATGCGCTCGATCGGCCAGTCCTGCTCGTGATTGCCGCCGGCGGCAATCACGCCGCGCATCGCGTCCTGCAGGCCGAGGCGATTGTTAGTGGCTTTGCGGATTTCGATATCGGCGAGCAGGCAGAACATCGCGCCGCCCCAATATTTGCGGCCCCAGGTACCGGTGTTGTCCAGCCCCTGGTCGCCGGCCTGCGGCAGCCCCTTCGGCATGTCGCGCATCATCGCCTGCCAGATTTCCCGCGCGGTGAGGTCTCCGGCCTGCACCCGCGCCACCGGCTCGACGTAGACCGCCAGTCCCTCCGACAGCCACGCATAGCGATCGGGCATGTCGGGTAGGGCGGTATGCACCATCTCGTGCACCATCACCCAGTCGCGCCGCAGCACATCTTCGGTGGCGTCGCGGCCCAGCGGGATACGGATGGCGGCGCCGCGATAACCCCATGTGGTGCCGCCGCGGATGCGCCCGCCATCGACCGGCACCAGCAGCAGCCGCAGCGAATTGACGGGAAAACGTCCGTAATACGTGGTGACGGCCTTGGCCGACATCCTGACCCAGTCCAGCACTTTTTCCCTTGGCAGCGCGATATCACCGGGCGCGAACGCGACACGGATGGCGCCGCCGGAAACTTCCAGCTCGGTCGCGGGCAAGCGGTCGAACGCATCGTAGGGCATGCGATTGCCGCGCATGTATTCCGACTGCGCGGCGGCGCAAACGGCGACGACGCATGCCAGCGCGGCGGCGACGATTGTGGCAACGGTCCGGCGAGCGGTAATGGCGCTTCTCATCACAACACGCTTCGAAAACGCGTCAACACATTAGCTACGAGCCGATGGAAACTTCCGTCAAAAGGCCCGCCGTGATCCAGCCGTGCAGATAGCCCGCGCCGCGGCCGGCTGCATTGTCGGGGTCGTCATAGGTCGCGAGCATTTCGCAGAGCACGCCGAACGGAATGCCGTTCGCCGCTTCATCCCACATCATCGCTTCCTCGGCAGGGAGTTCGCGAAACATCGGCGTGACGTCCTGACGCCAGATCAGCAGGCGGGCCGGCTGGTCCAGCGCGGCCGCTTCCGACGGGGCTTCGTCGTTCTTGAGCGCGAGCCAGATCGCGGATGCGTTGGTCGCGAGATCGAGCCGACATGCGCTCGGATGCGGCCGGAAGGTGAGGCCGGACCAGACTTCCGGCGCGAAGCCGGCCATCTCGGTCAGTTCGACCACGGGACCATCAGCGGCGTCGAAAGCGTCATTCAGCGCCTTTTCCAGCGCGGCGAGATCGGACAGTACCGGATGCTCCGAATACGGCGCCGCCGATTTCAGAAACTCAGGCAGGCCTTGCGAAAACCAGCGCAGGTTGGGGTGAGTGGACGGCCGCGCCTTGACATAGGCATGCGCCATCTCGTCGAACATCTCGTCGCCGAGATAGAGATGCAGCAGCTCGTGATCGTTGCGCATGGCCTCGACCAGCCGCGAGCCATAGGCATGGCGATAGACGCCGAACAGCGCTTCGCGCTTCTCGCGAGGGCTGTCGAGAATTTCAGCCAGCACGGTTTCGTCGCCGTTCAGGATGCCGCTCTGAAACGCGGCCTGCTGTCGCGCGAAGTCGCTCATCGCGCCTGGCCACCCGCGGGCAACACTTGCTCGGCAATCTCGCGGGTCCTGGCGACTTCGGCTAGCAATTCGTCGAGCGGCGGAATGTTGTCGTCACGCTCGATCATGGTCGAGACCCGGCCGAAGCGCTTCAGCGCCGCGGCATAGAGGTCCCAGACATCTTCGCAGACCGGGTGGTCGTGGGTGTCGATGATATGGGTGCCCATGTGGCTGTGGCCGGCCATGTGAAACTGCACGACCCGGTCGGCGGGAATTCCGTTCATGAAGGTCAGCGGATCGTAGCCATGGTTGAAGGCGCTGACATAGACGTTGTTGATGTCGAACAGGAGCCAGCATCCAGAGCGGCGCGACAGTTCGGACAGGAACTGCCATTCCGTCATTTCGGAGTTGTTGAACTGGACGTAGGTCGAGACATTCTCGAGCACGATGGCGCGGCCGAGGAAGTCCTGCACCAGTTGCACGCGGCTGATGACGTGATCGAGCGCTTCCTTGGTGTAGGGGATCGGCAGCAGATCGTGCAGGTTCTTGCCGTGCACGCCAGTCCAGCACAGATGGTCTGAGACCCATTTCGGCTCGACGCGCTTGGCGAGGTCTTTCAGCCCCTGCAGATATTCGAAATTCGGCGGCGCGGTGGAGGCGATCGACAGCGACACGCCGTGCATCACCACGGGATAGCGTTCGCAGATCCGCTCCAGCGTGCGCAGCGGCCGGCCGCCGGGCAGCATGTAGTTTTCGCTGATGACCTCGAACCAGTCGATCGGCGGATTGCCGTTGAGGATTTCGTCGTAATGCTGGTGGCGCAGGCCGAGCCCGAAGCCGAGGAAGGGCGGCTTGCCTGCGTCCGTCGCGCGGTCTGCAAGCGCCGCCGCCGGACTTTCGGGCAATCTGCTTGCGACGTTCATGTCGTCTCCGCTCAAACGGCGCCGCCAATGCGGCGACATCTCACCAAATTATCACTGAAGCGGGGCCCGGCCTACACCGGGCCCCGCTTCAATCTGCACCTCAGACGGCATAAACTTGCCCTTTGCGGGGTCGCCCTTTTTC
>Ga0081540_1004843_pt1 | contig 10143 bp, 10 predicted proteins | sample TabmetS2T1R1_FD_71024 | JGI IMG/M metagenome (GOLD analysis project Ga0081540, IMG submission 71024) | Tabebuia heterophylla rhizosphere microbial communities from the University of Puerto Rico - S2T1R1 | ecosystem: Host-associated > Plants > Roots > Rhizosphere ... | reverse complement strand
GCGCCCAGCAGCGGTTGTTATAGGCCTCGACGTCCTTCGGGTTCAGCCGCAGCGAATTGTTGAAATCCTTGATGGCAAGGTCATAGGCGCCCTTGCTGGCATAGACCTGGCCGCGCCGGTACAGCGCTGCCGCATCATCCGGATTGTCATTGAGCTTGGCGCTCAGGCTCTTGATGGTCGGGTCGTCAGCAAGCGCGACCTCCGTCTTTGCCGGCTGCTGCGGCGGTGGAGGCGGGGGCGGCGGAATATTGACCTCGATCTGCTTGGGCGGCGGCGGAATATCGACGCGCTGAGGCTCCTGCGCCGGCGGTGGGGGCGGCGGAGGGGTGGTCGTAGGCGTCACGGTCGTTGTCTGTTGCCCCGAAGGTGGCGGGGGCGGGGCCGGGGCCGGGGTCGATGGTCGCGAGCCGCCGCCACCGCCTGGGATGAAGGAAAAATCTTCGGCGAGCGAGGACGAGATCCACGGCACCTGCTCACTGCGCGAGGCGCGGGTGACGCCGACCCTTGTGCGGTTCAGCGTCTCCTCGGCCATCAGGTCGGGAACGCGGATTTCCTTGAGCAATTCACGCACGAACAGGCTGCGATCGCCGCCGCTGTCGCCGACAACCGAAGACAGGGCAGCCGAGTACATCACGAGCGTGCCGTTCGGGGCGATGACGGGGGCAAGGCCGGCCGAGAAGCTGCGGAACCGGCGTTCAAAGGGATTGCGCCTGGAGGCATCGATCAGTGCGATCTTGACGCCAGCGCCGCGGCTGTTGATCTCGCCCAGCACCGTTTCGAGGCTGAAGCCGTCGCGGCGCACATCCGGCTCGGTCCAGATCTGCGCATCCACCGGGATCATGTAGCTCTGGCGGCCGGACTGGATGCCGAAGCCGGAGAAGAAGATCAGCGCGACCGAGCCGGGCTTGATCTTGCCGTACAGCTTCTCGAAGGCGCGGCGCATCTGGTCGCCGGTCAGGTTCTCGCCGATCTCCACGGCAAAACCGTCGCGCTTCAATTCGGCAGCGACCTCGCGCGCGTCATTGATCGGTTCGCGCAGCGGCGCCTCGGCGTCCGGATATTTGGCGTTGCCGATGACGAGCGCCAGGCGCTCGCCCGCGGCCAGCGACGTCGCAGCCGAGGAGACAGACAGCAGCAGGGAGAGAAGCAATACGCGGATTTTCATATTGGCGGCGGTCCAGCCCAAAAGGCGCCGATCCAGCTCGCGCCGCGGCGACCTTACTTGACGAAAAGCGCATTATCAAACCCAGCTTTCGGACCGTCAACCGCTTGCCGCTTCACCGTTAATTGCGACAATTCATCGCGACAAAAGTAGAAGAGGAAGCGGGAAGAAGCGGCGCGCGCAAGGCGCTCGGCAGTGTCTCGGATAGGCGAAGTCCGGTTCCCGGGCTCCGATAGTCCTGCCAAATCAATGTGATTGGCCTCACATTACGGCCGCGAGTCCACACGCCTGACATGCGCGGGCGCGGTTTGACCTTTGCCTGTCGCAATGGCTTGGTTCTTGGCCCGCCCGTCACCCAATCAAAAAGCAAAGCCCATGGGAAACGCCTACGAAATCTACGCGCTGCGCTACGCCACCATGTCGCCGCGCACGCCCCACATGAATTTCCTTAGTCCCGATCCGCATGACACCACCGCGCAGGATCTGGATTATTTCGTCTGGCTGATTCGGGGCGGCGGCCGCGACATCCTGGTCGACACCGGCTTCAATGCCGAGGAAGCAAAGGCGCGCGCCCGCAAGCTCACGATTAACCCTGTCGATGCGCTCGCAGGCTTCGGCGTGAAGGCGGAGACGATCAAGGACGTCATCGTCACGCATCTGCATTACGACCACGCCGGCAATCTCGACCGTTTCCCCAATGCGCGCTTTCATTTGCAGGATCGCGAGATGAGCTACGCGACCGGGCGCTGCATGTGCAACGGCATGCTGCGGCATCCATTTTCGGTCGAGCACGTCACGCTGATGGTGCGCCATGTCTATGGCGAGCGCGTCACCTTCCATTCCGGCGATGGCGAGATCGCGCCCGGCGTGACCGTGCATCGCGTCGGCGGCCATTCCGACGGCCTGCAGGTGGTGCGGGTCGAGACCGCACGCGGGCCGGTGGTGCTGGCCTCGGATGCTGCGCATTACTATGCGAACCTGCACAAGAGGAGCCCGTTTCCGATCGTCTACAATGTCGGCGACATGGCGACGGGCTGGGAGATCGTCGAGCGGCTCGCCGCCCATCCCGATCGCTTCATTCCCGGCCACGATCCGATTGTGTCCGAGATCTATCCGCGCGCCAGCGACAAGGTCGATGCCTACGCGCTGCATCTCGCGCCATCGCGGTCATTCGTGAAGTAGAACCTGCATGAGCGAGTACAGGACCATCGGCTTCATCGGCCTTGGCGTGATGGGCGAGCCGATCTGCCGCAATCTCCTGAAGAAGAGCGGCTGCCGTGTGCTGGCGTTCGATCTTGCCGCCGAGCCGCTGGTGCGGCTGCGCGACGAGGGCGCCGATATCGCGGCTTCTGTCGCGGACGTGCTCAGGCAAAGCGATCTCGTGTTTCTGTGCCTGCCCAGCGCGAAACATGTGCGCGCGGTGTTCGAGAACGACGGCATTTTGAGGAATATCCGCCCCGGCCAGGTGATCGTCGATCTCGGCACATCCTCGGTCAGCCAAACCCGCGATTTCGCCAAGCAGCTGGCGGCGAAGGGCGCCTCATGGGCCGATGCGCCGATCGCGCGCACGCGGCAGGCGGCGCAGGATGGCACGCTCAGCGTCATGGTCGGCGCGACAGCAGCGCTCTATACCGCGATCGAGCCGTTGATCCGTTGCTTTGCCACCGACGTCACCCATTGCGGCGATGTTGGCGCCGGACAGGTGATGAAGATTCTCAACAACATGGTGCTGTTTGAGACCGTCAATGCGCTTGCGGAAGCGGTTGCGGTCGCCCGGCACAACGGCGTCGATGTAAAACTCATGCTGGAGACGCTGTCCAAGGGTTCGGCGGATAGCTTTGCGCTGCGCAACCACGGCATGAAGGCGATACTGCCCGGCGTGTTTCCGGAACGCGCGTTCTCGACGGAGTATGCGCTGAAGGATCTGTCCTACGCGCTGGAGCTCGCCAGCGATGCCGGAATCAGGATTCGCGGCGCAGAGCTCGTGCGCCTTATCCTGCAGGAAGCGATCGATGCGGGATCGGGGGGAAACTATTTCCCTGTCATCGCGAAACACCTTGGTGAGCGCAAGGGCACCTAAATCCAACCGGAGACGACCATGATCACGCGCTTTGCCGGTCTCACACCTACCCGCAGTCGTGCGGTCGCGCACGGCGATCTTGTTTTCACCGTGGCGGTCGCTCCCGATCCGGTCAGTCCCTCGATGTATGAGCAAAGCGTAAAGGCGCTCGGTCGTATCGACGAAAGCCTCGCGCTGTGTGGCACCGACAAGAGCAACATCCTCTCGGCAATCGTCTACATCACCGACATCAAGCGCAAGGGCGAGATGAACCGGGCCTGGGATGAGTGGGTCGATCGCAAAAACCCGCCCATGCGCGCCTGTATCGGCGTCGACCTCGAACCGCCGCACATCGTGGAGATTGTAGTGACGGCCGTGAAGTAAGCGGTTGGGGCGTATCCTTCGCGTCAGTTTCCTCGCGCTTTTGCGCCGCGTCGGCTCATGGCTTGCGTTGCGAACCTCGATCTCCGGCGAGCTGTTGCATCAGCAAATGCAGGTTCACCGTGTGCCACATCTCGACGACCTTGCCATCTTCCAGGCGATCAATCGCTACTCCCGTATAGCTCACGCGTCTGCCCGTCGCAGGGAAGCCGGCAAATTCGCCGGTGTGCGTGCCACGATAGGTGACCCGTGTCGCCACCCAGGGTCCTTCGGCGATCTGTTGCTCGATAACCAACTCCTGGTCCGAAAACGCCTTGCGCCTCGCGTCAATGCGGGCCAGTTGCGCCGCGAGATCGCCGTCGCCGTTGAAGGTGACGGCAGGCGCGAAATAAAGCTCGCGCGCGGCGATGTTCCCGCGCTCGGAGATTTCGTCCAAATAGGCGCGAACGGTTGCCTTGTTGCGATCCGCGACACTTTGGTCCGACATCGATTGTGCTGTTGCTGCTGCGGGCGCTATGGCCATTGCCAGACCTATTGAGCTGGTGAAGAGTGGAGACATGAGTGCCTCTCCTTGATCGGTGATGGGGAGCCCAGGGTCGGACATGACGAAACAGGCGGATAGAACGATTGCGACACCAGTGCGCTCTTGCAACACGCCCTCCGACGCTGAGTCTTGCAGACGGTTCGAGACGCGTGCCTCTCTGGCTGCATGTGTTCGTGGTTTCGTGGTCCGCCGGGTGGACCGTGTAATGGATACAGAACATTTCAGCCGCATTCCGGCAACGACGAGCTGCAGGATGAGCTGGTTTATCGATGGTTCCGTCGTTCGCCTGTCCGGGCAGCAATCGACCCCGGAGCGCATCGTGTTTTGCGGGCCGCAGACGCACCCGGTCGTCGCGCGGCATCGCGGTCCGCTCCGCGTGTTCATCTTGCTGCTCGCTCCGGACGCTTTTTACTCCCTGACGAACATCGGCGCAGACCGTTACCTCAACCGCATGTGCCCGATGGCATCCGTGCTTGACGATTCGTGGCAAGCGATGGCGGCCGAGGTGCTTCGCGCCTCCACAGACGAAAAACGCATGAGTCTGGTCGAGGAGTTTCTGGAACCGCGTTGGCGCGCCGTCCTGTCGCGGGATCGCGCGCTGGCGTGGGGGCCGGCCCAACGGCACGGCGAATGGTCGCGAGCAGCCATATCGCGAGCGGCCACAATTGCAGAAGGGCGCAGCCGGCGTCAGCGCGAGCGACACATGCGCTCCATGACGGGTTGGTCTGCCCGCGCGCTACGCAGTCTTGCACGCGTGGAGTATGCTCTGCTGATCGCGGCTCGCTCCGCGCAGAGCCATATCAACTGGGCCGGTGTTGCCGCCGAAGCCGGTTACGCGGACCAGTCACATTTGTGCCGCGAGTTGCGCCGCTACACTGGTCTCAGCCCGCAGCAACTCTGGTGTCGCATGCCCAACGAGCAGGCATTGTGGGTCTACAGGGCGTGGTTTGGTCGAACGGTCGCAACTACCAGCACCACTACCTAGTACGCCTCCTTCGCGTCCGCCTCCTCGCTGGTCTGCACCAGGTTCAGGCTCGCCTCGAGCTTGGTAAGCAGCGTCGCGAAATCGCGGCGCTCCTGTGCGGAGAGGCAGGCGAGGATTTCCTGCTCGCGCTGTAACAGGCGCGGGAACAGTTCTTCATACAGCGCGCGGCCCTTGCGAGTGAGGCGCAGGCGGAATTCGCGGCGGTCGTTCTCGTTCTCCACGCGCTCGATGAAGCCGCGCTGCATCAAGGCCGTCACGGCGCGGCTGATGGTGGATTTATGCGTGCGGGTGCATTCGGCGACATATTGCGCGCTGCAGGCATCCTTGCGGAAGCCGAGCGTCGCCAGCACCCGCCAAGCGGGAATGTCGAGCCCGTAACGCTCCTGGTATTCGACCGCCAGCGCATTGGAGACCTCCGCCGCCAGCCGGTTGAGGCGGAACGGCACGAATTTGAAGAGATCGAGCCGCGCGTTCCTCTTCGCCGCGCTTTCGTCGCGCGGCGGGGCGGCCTGCTCGCTCAGCAATGTCTTGGCCAAAGAATATTGCTCCAATTTGAGTTGACGCCGGGCCGCGGACGGAGTTTAAGATAGTTGCAGATGCGACTAATTACCAGAACAGCCAGCCCTTGGCCAGAGCAAACCCAAGGAAACCCATGCCGCAGAGCAAAGTCCAATTCGGCTACCGACGCCACCCCGACCAGGATCGGCCGGGCACGGCGCCTGCCGAGCACGCGGTCGTGGTGGTCGGCGCAGGACCGGTCGGCCTGTCGCTCGCCATCGATCTCGCCCAACGCGGGCAAAAGGTCGTGCTGCTGGATGATGCCGACCGGATCGGCGAGGGCTCGCGGGCGATCTGCTTCTCAAAGCGATCGCTGGAATTCTGGGACCGGCTTGGCATAGGCCAACGCATGGTCGACAAGGGCGTGGTGTGGAGCGTCGGAAAAATCTTTCACGGCGCTTCGCAGCTCTATCAGTTCAACCTGCTGCCGGAGGAGGGGCACAAGCGGCCGGCGTTCATCAACCTGCAGCAATTCTATGCCGAGGCCTATCTGGTCGACCGCGTCGCGCAGTTGCCGGATATCGATCTGCGCTGGCGCAACAAGGTCAGCGGGCTCGAGCGGCGCAATGACTATGTCGCGCTGACGGTCGATACGCCGGAAGGCCCGTACAAGCTGCACGCGCAATATGTCATCGCCTGCGACGGCGCGCGCTCGTCGCTGCGCCAGATGGTCGGCGCGGAATTTTCGGGGCAAGTCTTTGAGGACCAGTTCCTGATCGCAGACGTCAAGATGACGGCCGCGTTCCCGACCGAGCGCTGGTTCTGGTTCGATCCGCCGTTCCATGCCGGCCGCTCGGCGCTGTTGCACAAGCAGCCGGACGACGTCTGGCGTATCGATCTGCAGCTGCATCCGGATTCCGATCCGACGGTCGAGAAGAAGCCGGAGAATGTGCGGCCGCGCATCGCGCGCATGCTCGGCCATGACAAGTTCGATTTCGAATGGATTTCGCTCTACAAGTTCCAGTGCCGGCGCATGGACCGCTTTGTTCATGGCCGCGTGATCTTCGCCGGCGACTCCGCGCATCAGGTCTCGCCGTTCGGCGCGCGCGGCGCCAATTCCGGGCTGGAGGACGCGGAGAACATTGCCTGGAAGCTCGATCGCGTGCTGCTCGGAACGTCGCCGGAGAGCCTGCTCGAGACCTATCACACCGAACGCAGCGCTGCGGCCGACGAGAACATCCGCGAGTCGACCCGATCGACCGATTTCATGGCGCCGGCGACGCAGCAGGAGGCGCGGCTGCGCAAGGCTGTGTTGTCGCTCGCGAAAGAGACAGAGTTCGGCAAGCGCATGGTCAATGGCGGCAGGCTGTCGGTGCCGTCGGTCTACGACACGCCGCTGTCGACGCCTGATGCGGATAGCTGGCGCGGCGGCCCGCGGCCGGGAACGTCCATGCCGGATGCACCGGTGGCGGACCAAGCAGGCAATCCGATGTTCCTGACCGAAGCCTTCATCCGCAGGGGAACGCGCTTCACACTGCTGACGTTTGGTAATGGCAAGGTGGCCGATATGCCCGAGGGCATAGGGCATATTCGTGTCGGTGGCGAGGACGGGTTGATCGACGCCGCAGGGCTCGCCGGCAAGCGCTACGACGCCGAAAGCGGCGCGACCTATTTGCTTCGACCCGATGGCTATGTCGCCGCGCGCTTCCGTCAACCCGGTCGGCCGGCCATCGATGCGGCGCTGGCGCGCGCCTGCGGGCTCAACTGAGGTTTTCGCAATGCCGCTATCGACCAGCTCCAACTTCGCCAAGCCCGATGACGCCTTCCGCGCCATTGTGGAGGCGCATCGCGGCTTGAGCGATGCCGAGAGCGCCGATCTCGATGCCGCACTGGTGCTGGTGCTTGCCAACCACATCGGCGACATCGATGTGTTGAACGAAGCCATCGCTCTCGCAAAACGGCGCATGCTGGACGCGAGCCAGCAACAGCAACAGCAACAACAATAGGCTCAGGGAAATCGTATTAATGGCGACTATCAGTTTCGCGTCCACCGGAGATCTTGCGGAGAAGAAAGTCACCTTCTCCGAGATCGGTCCAGATCTCTACGCCTTCACCGCCGAGGGCGATCCGAACTCGGCCGTGATCGTCGGCGAAGACGGCTGCCTGGTGTTCGATGCACAGGCGACGCCCGCGATGGCCAACAAGGTGATCGAGCGGGTGCGCACCGTCACCGACAAGCCGATCAAATATGTCGTGCTGTCGCATTATCACGCCGTGCGCGTGCTCGGTGCTTCCGCCTACAAGGCGCAGGGCATCGTGGCGTCGCAAGAGACCTATCGCCTGATCCAGGAGCGCGGCCAGCAGGACTGGGATTCCGAGTACGGCCGCTTTCCCCGCCTGTTCCAGGACGCCAAAAGCATTCCCGGCCTGACCTGGCCGACGCTGACCTTCGAGACCGACATGACCATCTATCTCGGCAAGCGCGAGGTGCGGCTGATGTCACTTGGCGCGGGCCACACCTCCGGCGACATCGTCGCCTGGGTGCCGGACGCCGAGGTTATGCTGTCGGGCGATCTCATCGAGTATCACTCCGCCTGCTATTGCGGCGATGCGTATCTTCGCGAATGGCCGGCGACGCTGAACGAGGTTCTCGCCTTCAATCCCAAGGCGATCGCGCCGGGCCGCGGCGACGCACTGAAGGGCGTTAGCACCGTACGCGATGCGATTGCCATGACCCGCGACTTCGTCACCACGCTTTATGGCGCGGCCGAAACCTCGGTCGCCAGGGGCCGCACCCTGAAGGAATCGATGGCGGCGACGCGCGAGGTGATGGATCCGAAATTCTCGACATTCGCCATCTATGAGCACTGCCTGCCGTTCAACGTCTCGCGCGCCTTCGACGAGGCTTCAGGGCTGGACGAGCCCGTGATCTGGACCGATGCGCGCGATCGCGAAATGTGGGCGGCCCTGCAAGGAGGAGGATAGACATGAACATCAACACCTCGCCTGACACCATCAGCCGCAGCTCGGTGCAGATCACGCCGGGTTACATGTCCGGCTTCGGCAACAGCTTTGAGACCGAGGCCTTGCCCGGCGCGCTGCCCGTGGGGCGCAACTCGCCGCAGCGCTGCGCCTACGGGCTTTATGCCGAGCAGCTTTCCGGCTCGCCCTTCACCGCGCCGCGCGGCACCAATGAGCGCTCCTGGCTCTATCGCATCCGGCCGTCTGTAAAGCATTCCGGTCGCTTCACAAAAGTCGACATGGGTCTTTGGCGCACCGCGCCCTGCCATGAATACGAGCTGCCGATCGCGCAGCTGCGCTGGGATCCGGCGCCGCTGCCCAAAGGCGACGTCACCTTCCTGCAGGGCGTGCACACCATGACCACGGCCGGCGACGCCAACACACAAGGCGGCATGGCGGCGCACATGTACCTGATCACCAAATCGATGGTGGACCAGAATTTCTACAATGCCGATGGCGAATTGATGTTCGTGCCGCAGCAGGGCAATCTGCGCCTCGTCACCGAGTTCGGCCGCATCGATATCGAGCCCGGCGAGATCGCGGTGATTCCGCGCGGCGTGAAATTCCGCGTCGAGATCCCGAACGGTCCCGCGCGCGGCTATCTCTGCGAAAATTACGGCGGCGCCTTCACGCTGCCGGAGCGCGGCCCGATCGGCGCCAATTGCCTGGCCAATTCGCGCGACTTCCTGACGCCCGCGGCGGCGTATGAAGACAAGGACACGCCATCAGAGCTTTACGTGAAATGGGGTGGCTCGCTGTTCAAGACGCAGCTCGCCCATTCGCCGATCGACGTGGTTGCCTGGCACGGCAACTACGCGCCGTACAAATATAATCTGCGCACCTTCTCGCCAGTCGGCGCGATCGCCTTCGATCATCCCGATCCCTCGATCTTCACCGTGCTGACATCGCCGTCGGAGACCGCGGGCACGGCGAATATCGATTTCGTGATCTTCCCTGAGCGCTGGATGGTGGCGGACAATACCTTCCGCCCGCCATGGTACCATATGAACATCATGTCGGAGTTCATGGGGCTGATCTACGGCGTCTACGACGCCAAGCCGCAAGGTTTTGTCCCCGGCGGCGCGTCCCTGCACAACTGCATGCTGCCGCACGGCCCCGACCGCGAGGCGTTCGATCACGCCAGCAATAGCGAGCTGAAGCCGGTGAAGCTGACGGGCACCATGGCCTTCATGTTCGAGACGCGTTTTGCCCAGCGCGTGACCGAGTATGCGGCGAAGTCGTCGACGCTGCAGGACGATTACGCGGACTGCTGGAAGGGACTGGAAAAGCGGTTCGATCCGAACAAGCCGTGAGCTCGGTGACCCTCTCCCCTTGTGGGAGAGGGTCGCTTCGCGCAGCGAAGCGGGGTGAGGGGTCTTTCTCCGCGGATAGAGACCCCTCATCCGTCGCGGACTTTGTCCGCGCCACCTTCTCCCACAAGGGGAGAAGGGAAGAAAAAAGCGAGCCAGAAATGCCACATCCCAACGACCCCA
>Ga0081540_1004842_pt1 | contig 10143 bp, 7 predicted proteins | sample TabmetS2T1R1_FD_71024 | JGI IMG/M metagenome (GOLD analysis project Ga0081540, IMG submission 71024) | Tabebuia heterophylla rhizosphere microbial communities from the University of Puerto Rico - S2T1R1 | ecosystem: Host-associated > Plants > Roots > Rhizosphere ... | reverse complement strand
GCGGTTGGCGACGAAGGGGCAGTTGTCGAAGCCGTCGGACTTGCCGTCACCGTCGGCATCGTCGGTGTACGACAGCGTCTTGCCGTCGTCGGTGTAGCTCACCCACACCGAACAACCGCAGCCGCAGCCACAGCCGCCGCCGCCCTGTTCCTGCGGCGTACCGCACTGGGTACCAAGACATTCCGGATTGTCACTGTTCTGCGCCAGTGACGGCACGGCCCAGAGCAGGGCCAGAGCGATCACCGCGCTTGCTAGAGCTCGGGTCATGCGAAACCTCCAAGTTTTCGGAACGTGTCGCTAGCAACGAGCGATCCAGCGGCTTGCGAGGAAGAGAAACCTCGAAGCTCCGGGGAGTTGGCCCGAGGCCCCGCGGTGGGCGCGCGTGGGCTGTGGCGCCCACCCCCCGGTCTCGGCCCCACACCGGGACGAGGAAAAGATGCCTTCGAGCCCGAACGCGCACAGCGCGCCACTGTTCGGGCTCAGAGAGTCAGGAGGTAGGCCAGGAGATCTGCCTTCTCCTGTGCATCCAGCGTGGCCGCGTTCCCGTGAGGCGGGGCGGAGTAGCGGTCGATCATCGCGCGCAGAGGCACGGGGTCCGACGGGACCGCGCGGCCATTCTCCTCGCGGAAGCCGGCCAGCCCGGTGGTCAGCATGGGAAACACGTCCCAGGCGCCCACGAGCGACGGGACGCCCACGCCCCGGAACACCGTTTCCTGATCTCCGGTCCGGAGCGGGAAGGCCCGCGGAGTGCCCACGTCGACGAAGTGGCCGCGGGTCGACAGCTCCTGGTCGGTGGTGAAGAGCGGCGGTGGGTGGCAGCGGATGCAGTCCGCCTTCCCGTCGAACAGTCGCCGCCCTTCCAGAGGCCGGCCGTTGCCTCCGCCAGGGAGGTCGATGGAGGCCGGCGGAGCGCCATCCGGTCTCCGGTACGGATTGGGCAGGTTGGTCACCGTGGAGCTGAAGAGGGTGAGCTGCCGGACCTCGGACTCGGTGAGCGTCGGGTTCATGTACCGGTTGCGGTCCCCGACCGTCCGGGCGGTCTCGGCCAGGCTGTGGGTGCTCGCCGGAGTGAAGTACGGCGGCGTCTCCCGGGTGCCCCGCACCGTGGGGCTCCGGTAGATGCGCAAGGGGTGGGTCTTCTCGAAGAGGATGCCCTCGTCGTGGCCCTCGAGATGGCAGCTGTCGCAGCTCATCCCGCTCCGGCCCATGTCCGCGAAGTAGAGGACCTGTCCCAGCCGCCGGTCGCGCGGACCGATGGAAGGCTCGAGCGCGATCTGCCGGGCGAGCCGGGGCCGGTCGGTGCGCACGTCCTCCACCACCGCCACGGTCGCGGTGAACCGGTCGAGCACGTACAGCTGGGCGGCGGACGCGGAGAGCGCAAGCGCGCGCGGGCCCGAGTGCAGCTCCACCCCCGCCCGGCCATTCACCCCGTAGTCGGCGGCGGGGCGGGCCAGCGGGAACTCGGGCGGGGGCGCTATCGGAAGCCGCCACAGCTCGGCGGTCCGGGCCGGACCGTCTCCGGCTGCAAGCGCCCGCGCATCCAGGGCGCGCACCAGCCCCAGCGCGGGGTCCGCGACGTACAGCCGGCCGGCGTCGTCGTCGAGGGCCATCCCCTCGGTGACTCCCGCGCCGAACCCGAGGTGCCGCTCGAAGCGCTGCGCGCCGAGATCGACCACGCCCACGCCCCCGTTCATCGAGACCTCCATCCTCTGGGGGTTGGGGCCGATGTTGGGACCGATGCTGGTCACGAAGAGCTTCGCCAGCCGGGCGGACCAGAGCAGCGACCGCGGCGCCTTGCCGCCCATCACGTCCCGGGCGTGGGGCTCGGTGTGACCCCCGACGATGGGCGTGCCCGGCCGCGGGCCGATGGCTCCTGCGGGACGGCCGTGGTCCAGCCACAGCGGCTCGAGCTCACCGGTGCCCTGGCTTCCCACCACCAGCCAGCCGCCGGCGAGCGCCAGCGGCTTCGGATCCGGCAGCACCTCGCGCCGCCAGACCTCGTGTCCGTCGTCGAGCGAGAGCGCGCGGACGGTGTTCTCCACCGTCTCGGCCACGACCGCCAGCCGCCGGCCGGGATCCACCACCAGTCCGGTCACGTAGCGCGGAGCGGCCAGCGTGCGGAGCACCGCGCCCGAGCGCGCGTCGAGGATCCACAGCTCGCCGATCCAGGCGTGGGCGACCGCCAGCCGCGGCGCGCCGTCCGGGTCGGTCCAGGCCGCGAGGGCCGAGGGACCATCCCCTCCGGGGAAGCGGGTCACCTCGCCGGAGGCCGGGTCGATCCGCGCCAGCGCATCGGTGGTGGAGGAGGCCGCCCAGAGCACGTCGCCGGCGCGGACCAGCTGCGTCCAGTCGGCGAAGGCGGCGTCGTTCACCACCGTCAGCCCCACCTCGGATCGGGCGGTCTGCCCCTCCACCGACAGCGTCGCGGTCACCTGCGCGGTCTGGGCCGGAAGGGTGAGGTCTGCCGGTAGCCGCGTGTGGGCGTGCTCGGCGTCGACCACCGCCAGCGGGACGGTGCGATCGAAGGGCGGGCCGATCCGGAGCTTCATCCCTCGGCGGAAGTTCGCGCCGTAGAGGGAGAGCGGCTGCGACGTCTGGTTGCTCACCACCCGCGGGCCCACGTCGGCGAGGCGAGGCTCCGGACGACGGAGCCGGGTCTGCCAGGCGATCCCGGCCACCACGGCGAGGAGGGCGAAGCTCCCCGCGAGCAAGGCTGAGCGGCGCCGGGTCACTCCGAGTCGGACTGGACCAGACCGTACTTGTGCAGGAGCGAGTAGAGGTGCTTCCGGTCCAGCTCCGCCTCTCGGGCCGCCTTGGCGACGTTGCCCTTGGAACGGGCCAGGAGCCGGGTCAGGTACTCGCGCTCGAACTGGCGGACCAGGTCCTCCTTGCACTCCTTGAACGGTCCCCCGTAGCTCGCGGGCAGGAAGTCTCCGCCCGCCGGCACGTCCTTGGCGAACTCGCGGAGCAGCGAGCCGCTGGACAGCTCGGGGATGTCCACCATGTGCCGGGCGCGCTCGAGGGCGTTGCGCAGCTCGCGCACGTTCCCCGGCCAGGCGTGGGCCATGAACTGGTCCCGAACCGCGGCGGGCAACCGGTCCCACAGCGGCTCGCCGGAGAACGCGTCCACGAGGAGCGCGATGTCCTCCTTGCGGTCCCGGAGCGGCGGAAGGCTGACGGTGAACACCGAGAGGCGGAAGTAGAGGTCCTCGCGGAACCGGCCGGCCTGCGTCTCGGCCCAGAGGTCCTTCTTGCTGGCGGCGACGATGCGTGCGTCGAAGGCCACCGGGGAGCTGCTCGCGCCGAGGCGGCGGAACTCGCGGTCCTCGATTGCCCGGAGCAGCTTGGGCTGGAGGTCCAGCGCCAGGTCGTCGATCTCGTCGAGGAAGAGGGTGCCGCCGTGCGCCCGCTCCAGGCAGCCGATCCGCTGGTTGACCGCGCCGGTGAAGGCGCCCTTCTCGTGGCCGAAGAGCTCGCTCTCGATCAGGCTGTCGCTCACCGCGGCGCAATCGAAGACCACCAGCGGGCCCTCGCGCCGCGGCGACAGCTGATGGATGGCCTTGGCGGCAGCGCCCTTGCCGCTCCCGGTCTCGCCGACCAGGAGGAGCGTCGAATCGGTGGAGCTGATCCTCTTGAGGAGCGCGAAGATCTGCCGCATCGGCACGCTCTTGCCGACCAGCTCTCCCAGCCGGTCCTCCACCGAGGGTGCGATGCGCACCGGGGTGAGGGTGGACTGGAAGCGCAGCTGCACGTCGCCCAGCTCGAGGAGCTGCCCGGGCTTGAGGTACGCCTCGCGGATCTGCGCCCCGTCGATGAAGGTGCCGTTGGTGGACTGGAGGTCCTGCACCAGGAACCGGTCGCCCTGTCGCTGGATCACGATGTGGTTGCGGCTCACCGTGGGCGAGTCGATCACCACGTCGTTGTCCGGGGCCTTGCCGATCTTCAGCGTGTTGTCGCTGATCGGGAACGACTTTCCGACCCCGTCGGTGTTCGCCAGGACGAGGTGGAACTCCTGGGCGCCGAGCCTTTCGGACTGCGCGCGCAGTCCAAGGACGGTGTGTGCGGGGATGGTCGCGGAGGAACCAGTGGTCATCGCGGGAAGGGCACCATTCTACGGAGTTCGGCACGCAACGAAAGGTCCGTCACTTCGCGCGGCTGCCGTCGCACACACCCTCTCGCACAGCCGGCGGGGCGGCGGTGTGGTAGTGCGGTGCCGCGGCACGAGTCACACATGGCGCGCGGAGAACGACGCAGATCGCTCACCGTGGTGGGCGGAGCACGAGGCGAGGTGGCGCGATACGCATCGCTGCTGCCCGAGTCCGGCGGACCGGTGCTCGTCCTCGGGGTGGCCGAGGGGCGCCTGGCGGAGGCGCTGGTCCGGCGAGGCGCACCGGTGACCGGCGTGGATCCGAGCGCGCGAATGCTCGCCCGGGCGGAGGAGACGAGAGCCACGCTCCCGCCGGAGCTGCAGGGCCGCCTCCAGCTGATGCGCGCGGACCTGCGTTCGCTCCGGCTCCCGCAGCGTTTCGTGGGAGTGTTCGCCCCCCGCGATGCGGTGGCGCTGGTCGCGACCCGCGGCGATCTGGAGGCACTGTTCGTCACCGCTCGTGAGCACCTGGCGCCGGGAGCGAGCTTCGCCTTCGACCTTTCGCTCCCGCCGCCGCGCTGGCTCTTTCCGGAGGACGTGGATCCGCACGAGGGCGTGCAGCCGGAGCGAGCGGTGTTCACGCCGCACCTTCACAGTCGGCGCACTCGCCAGGGACACCGGGACATCCACCGACTGCTGCTCCGTCACTTCACGGCGGGGGAGGTGGACCACGCGCTTGCCGCCACGGGCCTGGAGCCGCTCACCCGCGACCGCGACTTCGAGGGTCGACCCTGGGAGCCCGGATCGGACCGGATCGTGGTGGTGGCCCAGGCGCAGCGGAGCTGAGACCGGCAGCGGTCAGGCGCGCGGCTTCGGTGGCTGTCGCTCGCTCTCGGGCGTGGACTCCATCTCGAACGCCATCTCCAGCAGATCGAGGAGCTGCGCCCGCGCATCGACGGTGTCGGGCGAGAGCAGCACGACCTCGATGGGCATTCGGTCCTCGGGCGGGACGGGTTCGGGCTCGATGGGTTTGCCGTCCGGGCCGAGGTCTTCGACGAGGAGGTCTCCATCACGGTGGACGGTGTATCGCCGGTACATGGCGTGCCCACATATCTCCACCGGACGGAAACTTGTACCTACACCGTGCGGTGCGGAATCCTTCCGGAACTCCGCATCATGGAACTGCCGACCAGCGCCCCGCTCACCGACTGGGTCCGCCGCCTGGTGGACGACGAGCCTGGACTCCAGTCGGCGCTGGAGACGCCGGTCGTGGTCTGGGAGGGAGACCTCGCCGACGCGAGCTGGGTGGTGAAGCCGCCCGAGCACGCGCCGTCGCCGGAGAACCCGGTGGTGTTCCTGGTGAAGAAGGTCCCCAGCCGCGCGAATCCCTTCGGCGCGGGCGTGACGATGGGCCGTGCGGAGCACAACGACCTGGTGTTCCCGCATGCGTCCGTCTCTCGATTCCACGCCTACTTCACGCCGGACCCGACACAGATCGCGCGCTGGAATGTGATCGACGCCGCGAGCCGGAACGGGACGCTGGTCGACGGGGTGCCGATCCAGCCGAACGCTCCGGCCACGCTCGGGGGCGCGACCCGGCTCACCGTGGGAGAGATGGCGCTCACCTTCCTGTCGCCGGTGGCGTTCCTTCGCTGGCTGACGAAGGTGGTGGACGCGGTCTGACCTCGGAGGACCCGGCTCCCCGGCCTCCGTAGGTGATCCGTCCGTCGGGCCAGCGCACCGCCCCGTAGCGCGACGGCGCATCAGCGAAGGGCGCGGCTTCCCGCTCCTCCTCGCAGATCCACCTGTCCCACGGAACCCGGCACAAGCCGCGGATCGTGGCCGCCCCGGGCGCATCGGCAGGGAGACCGTTGCCCATCTCCGAGCGCGCCGGAGGATGGTCGCTGTACACCTCGCCGAACCACTGCAGCCCGTCGGCCTCGGTGAAGGCGGAGGACCAAACCTCGGGCGAGAAGACCCCGAGCCAGTGATCGTCCAGCCACGCCCACCACGAACCGTCGACCAGGACCAGGCCCAGCGTGACCTCGGTCCCGACCCGGGCCGCGAGCGAATCGCCGGGGCGGAGATTCCCGGGCGCATCGGCCCAGCCGCACCCGTCGTAGCAGGTGCGTTGGCCGGCGGCCCAGGCGAACACGAAGAGGTGCGGGTCGGCGTCGCCGTAGTCGGTGGGCGAGATGCGCAGACCGAGCTCCGCCGCGTGCCGGGGTGACGTCCCAAGCTGTGCCGAGATCTCCACCAGCGCGTGCTCGTGCTCGACCACGCGCGGACGGGTCACCAGCACGCGCGCAGCGATGCCCCGGTTGGTCCCGCTCCACCGCGCGCCCGCGCGCCCCCACCGTGAGTCCTCCCTTGGTGCATTGGAGCCGGAGGCCGCGACGGGCTCGATCCCTGCCGCCGCCGGGGACACGGGCGCGAGGACCGGAGGCGCGACGGCCGGCTGGCGGGTGACGCGGCCTCGCTGCAGTGGACGCGCGCCACAACCGGCCGCGAGCGCGGCCGCGACGGCGAGGAGCGCGAGTCGGGCGATTGGTCCTACTTGGTCGCCCTGGGTGGAGGTGCCGCAGGAGGATTCAGAAACGCCTTCTGGATGCCCTCCACGTAGCCCCGGAGCTGGTTGATGTACTCCGGCGTGATGCGTGTGCCGTCGCGCGGCTCGAACGCCTGTGACCCGCCCGTGCCATTGACCGCGAGCTGGCGGGCGCGCTCGATGTCTTCCTCGAGGCGCACCTCCACGCCGCCGTCTGCGCCAGGCACCGGGACCACCCCGTATCCGACGAGTGAGGTGGGCGGCTGGCCTGGAAGGTTTGGCGGATAGGGGTCGCGAGGGTCCGGCTCACCCGGAGGATTGAACTTGCCGCGGCAATCGTTTTGCCAGCAGTAGTAGCCCGCCGGCGGAGAGGACGAATAGCGGCGGAAGACGGAGAAGAGGTCCACCCAGTCGTCGTAGGTGCGGACCGGGCCGATGATGCGCTCCACGAGCGGAAGCTTGACCCGGGCCCCGCCCTCCCGCGGCGCCTCGGAGACCCGGAAGATCACGAACGAGTAGGCCTTCAGCTTCGTGCCCGGGTCCGTCTCCTCTGGCACGCCGATGAAGACGTAATAGCCGCGCGCCGGATAGAAGTTTCTGTAGAACTCGATCGACTCCTTGACGCTGTATTGCTTTAGGTCCTCGCCCAGAGGCGAGTTGGGCGCGGTATCCCAGGGGCCAACGGTCTTGCACGCGCCTACAACCAACAGCGCGACGACCGCGAAGGAGCCCAGGGTCAGCCGGAACGGTTGCATTCGATTCCCCTCAGTCGAACAGCACGATCTCCTGCGACCAGCGCTCCCCTCGTCGGAGCCATTCCACTCGCTCGTCTCTCAGCGCCACGCTGGGCGCTGCCCCTGCCTCCACGCGCCGGGCCACGGCCGAAAGAAACTGGCCCACCCGATCGTCGGGTAACTCTGCCAGAGAGGCGATCACCGCGCGAGCCCCGGCCTGGACGAAGGCCTGGGGGAGCGACCAGGTGGAGTCTCGATAATGAGACCCGGTCGCCGCGCGGCAGGCGCCGAGCAGCACCATCGGCGCGCGCTCGAGTCGGAGCCCCCGAATGTCGGAGGCGGACAGCGCATACGTCCCGCTTCGGTCCGGGCTGAGCACCAGGACGGCCCCGTCGGGCACCGCGGCGTCGACGATGCCGTGCACCTCGAAGTCCACCAGATCCGCTCTCTGCAGCTGTGCGCGGACTCGCGACGGCGTTGCATCGGACCCCTCGACGATCTCCCAGCCAGACGCCGATTCGGCGCGCGCGCCGAGGGGTGGGAGCTTGAGGTCTGCTGGGGCTAGCGCGCCGCGGACGAGGAGCCGTTGGTCGAATCGGGATGGAGCGGCTGGACGCGCCGGGCCCACCCGCAGGCTCCAGGCCTGGTCGGCCGGGAGCCAGCGCGGGACATCGAGAAACCCGTTGGGGGCGAGGACGCTGATCGCCGGACAGGCAGGGTCGAGACGGGGAGGGCTGGCGGATGCGCCGCCCGGAGATCGAGACTGGACGTGCTGCGACACCGCACCCCGTCGGTCGACGGAGGCGAAGCCCACCCGCCGGCCGTCAGAGATCACCGCGAGCGCACAAGCGTCCGGAGCTGGTGTGCCGAGCATCTCGGCGGCGAGGGCCACCACCTCTTTCCCTCGCGATTCCCCGAGGAGCTGCAGCTCGACCGACCTGCCGGCCCTGGCGACCAGATCCTCGCCTCCGGTCACCACGCGCGAGCGCTCGAGCACCTCTCGATACCTCGAGAGTGTCCCTTGCTTGCCCTCCTCGGCGTCCAGCATCAGCTTGAGTGTCCCGACGGCGAGCTGCTCGACGGGGCTGCTCGATGATCCCGCCACCCTCGCGACAGATTCTCGTGCCCGGGTGCGGTCGTCGGCGGCGCCGCTGAGCACTGCGAGATCTGCTTGGACCTCGGCCGTAAGCGCTCCGTAGGAGTGGTCGCAAGGAGGAACCGAGACCAGCACTGCGCGCGTGCTCTGGGCATCGCCCCGGCGGATGTACGCTTGGGCCAGCGACAGGAGGCTGTACACGCGCGTTTGGCAGTCGGCGCTGTTCAGCTGGTCGGCTTCCTGGAACTGGGCCCGGGCCAGAGCCACGCGGTCGGCGTCCGCGTTGGTCGCGCCCGCGTGAAGGAGGAGCCCCCGGTCGCGGATGGGGTGCGGAGCCTTCGCCGCCTCGGTCCGTGAGCTCTCGAAGACTCGCTGCGCATCGCTGGGACGGCCGGCGTAGGCGTAGGTCTGGGCCAGCTCGTACGAGAGGTTGAAGCACTCGCCGGAGAGCGTCTCGTCGCGGCACAGCCCCTCAGGCGCGGACCGGGCAAGCCGCTCGGCTTCCGCGAGGCGTCCCGCGTCCCGCTCCACCCGCGCCCGTGAGGTGAGCAGCCGCAGGTCCCAGAACGGGTCGTGCAGCCGCGGCACCAGCTGCCCGAACCGGTCGTCCCGTGCGGGGAACTCCCGAGAGAGGATGTAGAGAATCTGATCTTCCTGTCCGGCGGCCTCGGACTCGGCCAGCAGCGAGGTCCGCATCTCTGAAGGAGATGCCTCAGTGAAGTCCCGGAGCCGCGGGGCCAGGGCTGCACGCCGGGCGTTGCTCCGTGCGGCGGCGCGGCTGACCCACTCTTCCAGCCTGTGCCCAGCACTGATGCCGTCCAGCTGCCGCGCAAGGGGAAGGAGCTTCTCTACCGCAGGCCGGTCGGGCGCGAACGCCAGGGCGGTGTAGAGCTGGAACCGGAAGGTGCCTGGATAGGCTTTAACCATCTCCGAATCGGGAAGCGTCCCGCCCAGGAGAGCGCGCCGCGCCGCCTCCACCTGCTCCGACCCGGCGCTGCGGCTCTGAACGGTGCGCTCGAGCGCGGCCACGGTACGAGCCGCCTCGTCCTTCCACCCGCCGAGCGCGACCTGGCTCGCCTCGCGCATCGCCTGGAGCCCGGCCCGCGGAAGCCCCAGTCGCTCCAGCGCGAGAGCGCGGTTGAATTCGATCGGGGCGAACTTTGGGTCGAGGTCGTGCGCCTGGTCGAAGGCTTCGAGGGCGGCCTCGAGACTGCCGCTGTCCATCAGCGCAAGGCCGAGGTCGTTGAGCGTCGCGACGTTCCGCGGCGCGCGCCGCAGATAGCTCAGTGCCTGCGCGTACTCGCCCTGCACCAGCGCGGCCGTCCCTAGCGCCTGCCAGTTCCCTGCCTCCTCCAGCCGGGCCAGCCCCCTCAGCGGCGTGGGGGCGGCGGTTCCCCGCTGCACCACGTAAGGGCGGTACTCGCGGGCCCCGGCATAGCTCGGCCACCCCGAGGTGCGGCGCGCATCCAGCGAGGCGAGCAACGTGGGGAGATCCGAACGCGAGGCATTCACCCGGAGCGCCAGCACCAGCGCCGCGGCGATCGCCACCGCCCCCACCACCCCCACCCACGCCGCGCGGCGGGGCCGTGCGCGCCGGTCCTGCGCGGCCAAGACGACCGGCGCCACCTCCGGACGCGCTGCCGGACGCCCCTCCCCGGCCTGCTCGGCCCGCGCCGAC
>Ga0081540_1004841_pt1 | contig 10144 bp, 10 predicted proteins | sample TabmetS2T1R1_FD_71024 | JGI IMG/M metagenome (GOLD analysis project Ga0081540, IMG submission 71024) | Tabebuia heterophylla rhizosphere microbial communities from the University of Puerto Rico - S2T1R1 | ecosystem: Host-associated > Plants > Roots > Rhizosphere ... | reverse complement strand
GCGTTGGCCGCGGCGAAGTCGAGGGTCGGCTCGCCGACCCGGACGCCGAACTTGGCGAAGCTCTCCTCGGCCTCCTTGATCGCGAAGGCCGTCTGCACCCAGGCCTTGGTCGGGACGCAGCCGACCCGCAGGCACGTGCCGCCGAGCTCGGGCTCCTTCTCGATGCAGACCGTCTTGGCGCCCAGCTGGGCCGCGCGGATCGCTGCGGTGTAGCCACCCGGGCCGCCTCCGAGGACGGCGACGTCACATTCCATGTCCTGCTCTCCTCCCCTCGCTTCGGGCCGATCCTAGCGGGGGTGCCCCGGCCGCCGCGCCGCTCGATCTGTGGGCCCGTTGGCACGGTTCCGGCACGAAGCCGTCACACACGCGTGACGGTTTCCTCGCTAGCCTCAAGAGCGGGGGTTAGGGGCCGAAGGCCCCCGGGGGAAAATGGTTTCTCGCGCGCGCGTGATGCGTTTGGCGCGGCCGAGGGTCAGCTCAGGTCGGCGCGCATGGTCACGCCGCCGTCGTCGTCGCCGACGCGCGTGAAGCCGTGCCGTTCGTAGAGCCCGATCGCCGGGCTGCCGGCCTCGACGCTGAGGCTGATCGAGTCATGGCCGTCCGCGCGAGCCCGCGCGAGCAGCGCGTCCAAGAGCTCCGAGCCGAGCCCGCCGCCGCGTCGGCTCGGGACGATCGCGATCGACAGCTCCGGCGTCTCCTCGTCGACGAAGCCGTAGCCCGGGTTGTCCTCGGTGAAGAGCCGGTACCACGCGGCCCCCACCCGCTGGAAGTCCTGGATCGCGATCAGCGCCAAGTCACCCGGCCGCCCCCAGCGCTCGACGTAGCGCCGCACCGGCGGCTCGCCGGACTCGGAGACGCGGTCGACGCGCCAGTAGTACGCGTGCCGGAGCATGTCGCGCATGAAGGGCACGTCCTGCGGGCCGCCGGGGCGGATCACGACAGGTCCTCGGCGAGCTGGATCCGGTTGCCGTCGGGATCGAAGACGTCGACCAGCCGCATCGCGCCGTGGAGCTCGAGCACCGTCCCGACCTCGACGCCGGCCTCCGCGAGCCGTTCGCGCTCGGCCTTTACATCCTCGACGTCGATCGTCGCGACCGGCCCTTCCTCCTCAGGCGATTCTGCCGTCTCGCCGACGGCGATCTCGGTCTCGCCGCGGTCGAGCGAGGCCCAGCGCTCCTCCTGGTCGACGAACGTCTCGGTGAAGCCGAGCAGGTCGCGGTAGAACGCCCGCGCGGCGTCCAGATCCGCGACGCGAAACCAGATCCTCATGGCCGCGGGTCCTGACGCCTCACAGCATCAGCGCCGGCTCCTCCAGCAGCTCCTTGACCGTCTGGAGGAAGTCCGCAGCCGGTGCGCCGTCGACGGCGCGGTGGTCGAAGGTGCCGGTGATCGTCATCGTCGGCCGCACGACGACCTGGCCGTCGAGCGCGACGGCCCGCTCCTCGGTCGCGCCGATCGCGACGATCGCGGCCTGCGGCGGGTTCAGCACCGCGGTGAAACGCTCGACGCGGTACATGCCGAGGTTCGAGATCGTGAAGGTGCCGTTCTCGAGGTCGCGGCGCTCGAGCCTCCCCTCGCGCGCGCGAGAGACGATGTCGGCACGCGCGGTCGCGATCTCGGCCAGCCGCAGGCGGTCGGCGCCGTGGATCACCGGCACGACGAGGCCCTGCGGCGCGGCGACGGCGATGCCGACGTTCGCGGTCGGGAAGAGCAGGATCGCCTCGTCGGTGTACTGCGCGTTCACCTCGCGGTGGCGCAGCAGGCCGGCCGCGCAGACCTTCGTGAGCACGTCTGTCACCGTCGCCTTCGGGCCCTCCTCGTGCTCGCGCACTCGAACCGTGAGATAGCGCAACACATCCTCGCTCAGGCGCTGCTGCCGCTCGATCTCGTTGAGAGCGGCCGGCGGCCCGTCGATGTTGAACATGGTGAAATGCGCTTTGCGGTTTTTGCGCAGCCGGTAGGAGAGGGATTTCACGCCCCACTGTTCGGTCTTGGCGACTTTGCCGCCCAACTGCTCGATGACGGCTTTGAACTGGGCGGTCAGGTCTTCGACCTGTTGTGCGCTCGCGTCCTGACGCGTGAGAAAGACGTGTTCGTAGAGCGGCATCGATGCCTTTCCTCGTTTGGCGCTCCTCCTGGCGCAAAGCCCTTCGAGACTTTCCGGGAAAGGCTCGAATGCTCAGAAGGCGGGAACACCGGACGCCGGACCATCGGGTCCTGCCGCACCGCACTTGGCCATGCAGCCGTCCGTTCAGTTCCCAGCCGGGAGCGAGCGGAAGCGGCGGTTATACGGAGTTCGGACGAAAAGGCAAGGCGGACGGCGCGATTGCAAGACCGGCAGCCGTGCCGTCGCCGCTTGACAGCGCGGGTATCGCGGTGTCTTAGGGCCGATCTCTTCAAGGCGAGGGAATGTCGTTCGCTTTCGTTTTTCCGGGGCAGGGCAGCCAGGCGGTTGGGATGGGCAAGGCCCTCGCCGATGCCTTTGCGCCGGCACGTTCGGTGTTCGAGGAGGTCGATGCGGCGCTCGGCGAGAAGCTCACGCGCACCATGTGGGAGGGCCCGTCCGAGGCGCTGATGCTGACCGAGAACGCACAGCCCGCGCTGATGGCGGTCTCGCTGGCGGCCATGCGCGTGCTGGAAACCCATGCCGGCGTCGATTTGGCGCGCGATGCGCGGTTCGTCGCCGGGCATTCGCTCGGAGAATATTCGGCGCTCGCGGCGGCCGGTGCCCTCACGATTGCCGACACTGCGCGGCTCGTGCGCCTGCGCGGCCGCGCGATGCAAAAGGCGGTTCCGGTCGGCACCGGCGCCATGGCCGCACTGCTCGGGCTCGACTTCGAACAAGCTGCGGCGGTCGCGGCCGAAGCCGCGCAGGGCCAAGTCTGCCAGGCGGCGAACGACAACGGCGGTGGACAGGTGGTTGTTACGGGCGACAAGGCGGCCGTCGAACACGCGGTCGAGATCGCCAGGGAAAAAGGTGCGCGGCGCGCGATGATGCTGCCCGTCTCTGCTCCCTTCCACTGCGCGCTGATGCAGCCCGCCGCCGAGGCCATGGCCGCGGCGCTGGCGACCGTGACGGTGAAGCCGCCGCTGGTTCCGGTCGTCGCCAACGCGCTCGTGCGACCGATCCGCGAGCCGGCCGACATCGTGGGCGCGCTGGTCGCGCAAGTCACCGGGACGGTGCGCTGGCGCGAGTCGATCGCCTTCATGGCAGCGGCCGGCGTCACGACGTTCTATGAGGTCGGTGCCGGCAAAGTCTTGAGCGGGCTTGTCAGGCGCATCGCCGATAGCGCGCGCAGCGTTTCGATCGGAACGCCGGACGATGTCGCGGTATTCAGGCTCGCCGAGGCGTGACGTCGAGGAGCGATCGATGTTCGATCTGACTGGCAAGACCGCCCTCGTCACCGGGGCGAGCGGCGGGATCGGCGGCGCGATTGCCCGCGCGTTTCACCAGCAAGGCGCCACCGTGGCGCTGTCCGGCACGCGGCGGGACGTGCTCGATCGGCTCGCCGGCGAGCTCGAGGGTCGCACCCATGTCCTGCCCTGCAACCTCGGAAACAAGGACGAGGTCGAGGCGCTGGTGCCCAAGTGCGAGGAAGTCATGGGCAAGCTCGACGTCTTGGTGGCCAATGCCGGGATCAACAAGGACAATCTTTTGGTTCAGCTGCGAGACGAGGACTGGGACGAGGTGGTTGCGATCAATCTGACGGCGACGTTCCGGCTCGCCCGCGCGGCGTTGCGCGGCATGATGCGCCGCCGCTTTGGCCGCATCATCGGCATCGGCTCGGTGGTCGGCATCACCGGCAACCCCGGCCAAAGCAATTACACGGCGACCAAGGCCGGCATGATCGGCATGATCAAGTCGATCGCCGCCGAATACGCCAAGCGCGGCGTCACGGCGAACTGCATCGCGCCGGGCTTGATCGCCACGGCCATGACCGACAAGCTCAACGACAAACAGCGGGAGGCGATCCTCGCCCGAGTCCCGGCGGGCCACCTGGGCGGGGGGGCGGATGTAGCTGCGGCTGCGGTCTATCTCGCTTCGGAAGAGGCCGCTTATGTGACCGGCCAAACGCTGCACGTGAACGGTGGGATGGCGATGATTTGAGCGTCGTCGCGACAGCGAGACCCTGTCCCGGTGCGACGCGGCCGTGCTGGTCAAGGCATTTGAAGTATGGTAACCGGACGTCGGTTTGGCTGGGGCGGCATAACGGTTCCAATCGTCACCAGGGGTCCGCTCGCGACCCGATGATCCGACGCCGGATACAAGCCCATACCGCAATGGCTCGGGGGCGCTGACCGACGAGCCCAATTCGAAGGACGCGAGGTTGCAGCGATGAGTGATATTGGCGAGCGGGTGAAAAAGATCGTGGTGGAACATTTGGGCGTCGAAGCCGAAAAGGTGACCGAGAACGCAAGCTTCATCGACGACCTCGGCGCCGACAGCCTCGACACGGTCGAACTCGTGATGGCATTCGAGGAAGAATTCGGTTGCGAGATCCCCGACGATGCCGCCGAGACCATATTGACGGTCGGCGACGCCATTAAATTCCTAGAAAAGAACGCAAAGAGCTAACCCCCGCCCCGACTTCAGGGCCCCTCGCGATTTGTGATCGGATATCGCCTTGGCGCCTCGCGGCGCCGGGGGAATATGATATTGGCTGGGGGGATGAAGGAATCGAAGATGAGACGCGTCGTCGTCACGGGGCTCGGCATGGTGACGCCGCTTGCCTGCGGCGTCGAGCCGACCTGGCGGCGGCTCATCAGCGGCGACAGCGGCGCGCGGCGTATCGAGACTTTCGACGTCTCCGATTTGGCGGCGAAGATCGCTTGCCAGGTTCCGCGCGGCGACGGCTCGAACGGCAGCTTCAATCCCGACCATTGGATGGAGCCGAAGGAGCAGCGCAAGGTCGACGATTTCATCATCTTCGCCATGTGTGCCGCGCGCCAAGCGCTCGATGACGCAGGCTGGAAGCCCGCCAGCTATGACGATCAGATCAAGACGGGTGTGATGATCGGCTCGGGCATCGGCGGACTTACCGGCATCGCCGACACGGCGATCACGCTCAAGGAGAGAGGGCCGCGGCGGGTATCGCCGTTCTTCATTCCCGGCCGCCTGATCAACCTCGCGTCGGGATACGTCTCGATAGCGCACGGCCTGAAGGGGCCCAACCACGCGGTCGTCACCGCATGCTCGACCGGAGCGCACGCCATTGGAGATGCCGCGCGACTCGTCGCGCTCGGTGACGCCGAGGTGATGCTGGCCGGCGGCGCGGAATCGCCGATCTCGCGCATCGGGATGGCAGGATTCGTCGCTTGTCGCGCACTGTCCACTTCATTCAATGATATGCCGGAACGCGCCTCCCGCCCCTACGACCGCGATCGGGATGGCTTCGTGATGGGCGAAGGGGCGGGCATCGTGGTGCTCGAAACCTACGAGCACGCCAAGAGCCGGGGAGCCAGAATCTATGCCGAACTGATCGGCTATGGGCTCTCGGGAGATGCCTATCACATCACCGCGCCCGCCGAGGACGGCGACGGCGCCCTGCGCTGCATGCGGGCGGCGATCGATCGTGCCGGCATCTCGGCGGCGGAGATCGATTATATCAATGCCCACGGTACGTCGACGCCGATGGGTGACGAGATCGAGCTCGGCGCGGTGCACCGCCTGGTCGGCAACGCTGCCGCACGCATGTGCATGTCCTCGACCAAATCCTCGATCGGGCACCTGTTGGGCGCCGCAGGCGCGGTCGAGGCGATCTTCTCGATTCTTGCCATGCGCGACGGGGTCGCGCCGCCCACGATCAATCTCGACAACCCGTCGGTGGAAACGGCGATCGACCTCGTGCCGCATCAGTCGAAACGGCGCAGCATCGAAGTGGTGCTATCCAATTCTTTCGGCTTCGGCGGAACGAATGCCTCGCTGGTCTTCCGCCGGCCCACGGCTTGACGCACGGCTGGCGCAGAAAGGCGGACGCCTTCGGCTTTGCTCCCGTTAGCGGTATCGAATTTGCTCCTGCAAGCGATAACCGAAATGTGTTAACGCGATTGTCGCTTGCGGGGTGAAAACCGCCGCCCGTTACCAACGCATGTGATTCGCGGTTCCTACCTTTGGCCATATTCGCCTTTAATGTGATCGGCGCGGTCCTCCGCCTTGGACGCGCGATCGCAGGGCGAAAACGACTGCCGACGTTTTGCGGGATGCGGCGATCGAGGGCAGAATTGGAAGTGATGGTAGCGGCCATGGCGGGCCTTAACGTGGGGGACGGGCGGTGAACTCGCAGAGCGCACCGCCGGCGGGCGACGGCCGCGATCCTGCACGTCGGGATGCCCAGGCGCAGTCCGAGCCCTCGGCTGCGCGCCATCGGGTGGCTGCGGGCTTGCCGCCGCAGCCCTCGCCCGCCGGCTCGGGCCCGCCACCGCCGGCCGATCGGTCCCGCGCCGACCCGCCGAAAGGCATCCTCGGCCTTGCCGCCGAAATATCGCGCCTGGCAACGCTGCAGGCGAATACCCCGGCAGCAGCGGCCGCCAAAAACGCCATCAAGAGCGATGCCGCCGCGTCGGCAGCCGACCCCGGTGATTTGCCGCTGCCTGGACGGCCCACTTCGGCTAAGGTCGTTGCGGCCGCGCCGACGTCGGCAACACCGTCGTCCCGTATGCCCCCCTCGGCATCGCCCGGGCGGGGCGTGCTTGGCGCGGGTGAGCCGGAACCGCCGATGTCCGCGCGGCCGGATGGAGCTGCCGGGTCTTACATGGAGTCAAAACGCATCGCGCCGCGCAGCCCACGTGTCGCCCTGGAGCCCGACCATGTGCCGGCACCCAGCCGGCCATCAAGACGCGCGCGCAATCCGCTGGTGATTGTCGGCAACGCCGTATTCACGGCGTTGGTGCTCGTCCTGATCGTCGCCGGCGCAGCCGTCGTCTTCGGCAAGAGCCAGTTCGAAGCGCCGGGGCCGTTGCAAGAGGACAAGATCGTCACGATCCCGCCGCGCTTGGGCATGCTGGAGATTGCCGATCTGCTCAAGCACGAAGGGGTGGTCGACGCGCACCGTCTCATCTTCGTCGGCGGCGTATTCGCGCTCAAGGCGCGTTCCGAACTCAAGGCCGGCGAATATCTCTTCCCCAAACGGGCCAGCATGAAGGACGTGGTGGAAACCATCGTCGAAGGCAAGGTGGTGCAACATCAGCTCACCGTTCCCGAAGGCCTGACATCAGAGCAAATCGTCGCGCGGCTTCTCGACAACGACATCCTCGCCGGCAACATCAAGGACGTCCCGAGGGAAGGCAGTCTTCTACCAGACAGCTACCATTTCAATCGCGGCTTCACGCGCGAGCAAATGATCCAGCGCATGCGCCAATCGCAAGAGCGGCTCGTGCGCGACGTCTGGGAGCGCCGCAGTCCCGATCTGCCGCTCAAGAGCACCGAGCAACTCGTTATCCTCGCATCCATCATCGAGAAAGAGACCGGCAAGGCCGAGGAGCGCACGCGCATAGCGGCCGTGCTCACCAATCGGTTGAAGCAGAAGATGAAGCTGCAATCGGACCCGACGATCATTTACGGGCTGGTCTTCGGCAAGGGCGCACTCGGGCATCCGCTTACCAAAAGCGAGATCGCCCAGCCGACGCCCTACAATACGTACGTCATCGACGGCTTGCCGCCCGGGCCGATTGCGAACCCCGGTCGCGGCTCGATCGAGGCCGCCGCCAATCCGGCTCGCACGAAGGAGCTCTACTTCGTGGCCGACGGCACCGGTGGACACGCCTTCGCCGAGAACTACGAGCAGCACATGAAAAACGTCGCCCGTCTGCGTGCGATCGAGCACGAACAGAAGGCAGAGCCGCCGGCGGCGGATGCGCAACCGCCGGCTTCGCCGCCGCGTCCGGCGCCCGCGCTCACGCCGCTCCAGCGCGCCAAGCGCAGCGCAAACGGCGCCTCGAAGGGGACGGCCGCTCCCGCGCAGTAGCGCGGTTGGATCGCGACTTCCGGCCTTGTGACCGCGCTTTCTCGCCGCTAAGGTCCCGGCGCGATTCACGCAAGATTTTCCGTGGGCAAGAGGCCGATGGCGCTGTCGAGCATGACCGGCTTCGCGCGAGGCCATGGCGTGAGCGGTGCCTACAGCTGGGCTTGGGAGCTGAAATCGGTCAATGCCAAGGGGCTCGATTTGCGCCTGCGCCTGCCGCCGGGGTGGGACGTGGTCGACGCGCCGGCGCGCCAGAGCGCGGCTCAGGTTCTGGCGCGCGGCACCGTGCATGGCACGCTCACGGTCGAACGGTCGGGCGTCGCGCCGGTCGTGCGCGTCAACGAGCCCGTACTCGCCGCCGTGCTGGCGACCGTCAAGGGACTGGCCGGGCGTGTAGACGCCGCCGCGCCGCGGCTCGATGGCATCTTGGCGCTCAAAGGAGTGATCGAGGTGATCGATGAGGACGAGCGCGAAGCGGATCGACAGGCCGCCGAGACAGCGGTCATCGCCGGCTTCGATGTCACCATCGCGGAGCTCGCGACGATGCGTCGGCACGAAGGCGAAGCTTTGCGACAGGTCTTGACCCAGCGGGTCAGGGAAATCGCGGCGCTTGCCGAACGAGCGGAAGCCGCGCCCGGGCGCCGTCCCGAGGCGATCAAGGCGCGCATCGCCGAGCAGGTGGCAATGTTGATCGACTCGTCCGAGCGTTTCGATCCCGATCGGCTGCATCAAGAGGCCATCCTCATTGCCAGCAAAGCCGACGTTCGGGAGGAGCTCGATCGGCTCGCCTCGCACGTCGCCCAGATCGAGCATCTGATCGCCGCCGGCGGAGCGATCGGGCGGCGGTTGGACTTCTTGGCGCAGGAGCTCAATCGCGAAACCAATACGTTATGCTCGAAATCGAACGACGTGGAACTGACCAACATCGGTCTCGAGCTCAAGAGCGTTGTCGAGCAGTTCCGCGAGCAGGTGCAGAATCTGGAATGAGCGATGACGGCCGAGCGGGCTCAGCAACATGCCATCGCCCGCCGCGGGCTCATGCTGGTGTTGTCTTCGCCTTCCGGCGCCGGCAAGACCACCCTGTCGCGCAAGCTGCTCGAAGCCGATCCGGCGGTCGAGCTTTCGGTCTCGGTAACGACGCGCAAGCAAAGACCGGGCGAGATCGATGGCCGTGACTATCATTTCATCGACGCAGCGCGTTTCGAGGCCATGGTCAAACAAGGCGAGCTTCTGGAATCGGCGCAGGTGTTCGGTCATCGCTATGGGACACCGCGGGCGCCAGTGGAGGCCGCGTTGGCGAACGGCCACGACGTCTTGTTCGACATCGACTGGCAAGGGACACAGCAGCTTCGCGACAAGGCCGCCCCCAATCTCGTCAGCGTTTTCGTGCTGCCGCCGTCGATGTCGGACCTCGAGCGGCGGCTGCGGCGCCGGGCACAGGATCCCGATGACGTGATCCGCGCCCGCATGGCCACCGCCGCCGACGAGATGAGTCACTGGGCGGAGTACAATTACATCGTCATCAACACGGATATCGATCGCGCGTTCAAAGAGGTGCAGACCATTCTGGCGGCTGAGCGGCTCAGGCGCGAACGGCAGACGGGACTCTCGGATTTCGTGCGGCGGTTGCAGGCGCAGCTGTGACGCTCGGGCCGGCGTGAAGATGCACCGGCTAACGCGCGGCAAACGCCCGCGCCAGCGCGACGAAGCCTTCGACCGGAACATCCTCGGCCCTGGCCGTCGGCTCGAGGTTCGCCGCCTCGAGCAAGGTCATCGCATCCGGTCCAAGCGACTTGAGGCTTTGGCGCAGCATCTTTCGCCGTTGGCCGAACGCGGCTTCGGTGACTCGCTCAAGCGCGCGGCGCTCGCAGGGAAGCGGATTTTGGCGCGGCACAAGCTCGACCAGCGATGAGGTGACCCTGGGCGGCGGTACAAAAGCCGTACCCGCGACGTCGAACCGAATGCGCGCCTGGCAGCGCCAGCCGGCAAGGACGGAAAGGCGGCCGTAGCTCTTGGAGCCGGGGGCGGCCACGATGCGCTCGGCGACTTCGCGCTGGAACATCAGCGCCAGGCGGTCGTACCAAGGCGGCCAGGGCTCGAGCGTCAGCCAGCCGACGAGCAGGGCGGTGGCAATATTGTAGGGCAGATTCGCCACGACGCGCGCGGGCGCCGCACCGAGGAGC
>Ga0081540_1004840_pt1 | contig 10147 bp, 8 predicted proteins | sample TabmetS2T1R1_FD_71024 | JGI IMG/M metagenome (GOLD analysis project Ga0081540, IMG submission 71024) | Tabebuia heterophylla rhizosphere microbial communities from the University of Puerto Rico - S2T1R1 | ecosystem: Host-associated > Plants > Roots > Rhizosphere ... | reverse complement strand
GGCGTAATGGGCGGACTGTGAGTGGTCGGCGACGCCGAGATAGGCATACCCGCGCTCGCGCGCGGCCTCGGCCATGTCTTCCAGCGAATTTGCGCCGTCGGAGAAGTCGGTGTGCAGGTGAAGCACGCCGCGCAGGTCTTGCATCGCGACCAGCCGCGGAAGGGCATGTTTGCTGGCGCGCGCGATCTCGTCAGCGCCCTCGCGCAGCTCGGGTGGGATGCAGGCAAGCCCGAGGGCTTTGTAAATGTCGTCTTCGCGTCGCGCGCTCAGCGCCCGTGCACCGCGCCGCAGGGCGTTCGCTGTCAGCGTCAGGCCCTGCTTGCTGGCAAGCGCTTGGAGCTGCGCAAAATGGGCCTCGCTGCCGGTTGCGTGCAAGAGCACAGCGCCGAAGCGATTGGCCGGGCAGGTGTGGAGCGTGACGGTGCCGAAACGTTCTTCGCTTGCTTGCGCGGCGTTCGGATCGATGGCGACCAGCCGCAGATCCGACACCAGTTCGCAAGCCCGGCGAAGGTCGCCGGCAACAGTGATGCGTCCCAGAGCGGGCCGCAGGCGTCTCAGCTCGGCGATGGTCTCATCGAGTATCGCCTGGGCCTCGCTCATGCGAAGGCGCCCCTGCCCCTCGCTGGCGATTTTGAGGCCTTGCAGAATCTTGCGCTCGAGCGCGCTGCCTAGCCCCTTAGTTTTCGCAACCTTTCCCTCCAGGCAGGCTGCCGCGAGTGCATCGGGCGAATGGACACCGAGCAGTTGATGCAGCTTGAGAATGGCGGCGGGCCGAAGACCGGGGATGGCGAGCAGGCCGAGCAGGCTTTTGGGAAGCTTTGCGCGCATGCGCTCCAGCGCTGCGTCGCTCTCACCGCGGTGCAGGGCCTCGATGCGTTTGGCGATGGCCGCGCCGACGCCCGGCACGGTCTTGAGCGCGCCGTCGCCGACGAGCTCGTCAAGCGGGCGCACGAGACGGCGCAGACTTGCAGCGGCGCGCACGTAAGCCTTGGCCTTGTAGGGGTTGCCGGCTTCGAAGGCGGCGCGTTGGCCGATTTCTTCCAGGAGGTCGGCGACCTCGGCTGCATTGCGTGGCGACATGCAAGACAAACGCCTGAAACCCGGGAGTCTCACCAACTGGGAAGCCATTGAAAGGGCGGCCAATTCAGGAACCGGGGGCCGTGTACAGAGTTCACGACGATCTGAACCCATTGCCCGAAAGGACGCCTGCTATGGGCCTTTTCAGCAAAGAAGTTGAGAACATGGACGACCTGCTCCTGCACGGCCTGCAGGACATCTACTACGCCGAGAACCAGATCGTGAAGGCGCTGCCGAAACTGATCGACAAGGCGACGAACCGGGACCTGACCAAGGGCCTCAAGGACCATCTGGAAGGGACCAAAAAGCAGGTCGAGCGTCTCGACCAGGCCTTTAAGAAACTCGGCAAGCAGCCGCAAGGCGTGAAGTGCCCGGCCATCGAGGGGCTGATCGAGGAAGGCGATGAGATCGCCGGCGAGATCGCCGACAGGGACGTTCTCGACGCGGCCATAGTGGGGGCCGCACAGGCCGTTGAGCACTATGAGATAGCCCGCTACGGTACGCTGATCGCCTGGGCGGAATCGCTCGGGCACGATGACATCGTGCGTTTTCTTAACACCAATCTGAAGGAGGAGAAGGCGGCGGACAAGAAGCTCTCGACCGTGGCGCTGCGCAAGGGCGTAAATCGCAAGGCGGCGAGCTAGGCTTATGGCTCGTTAATGCGAGCTGGTCGAACCCGCAAAAGCTGACAAGCGCGACATCCGGCGCGCCGAGCGCGGCCGCAGCGAGGGAAGCGACGATGCCGGCCGGACGCGCCGGCACAAGCGGGCAAAGAGCTGCCAGGCGCGGTCAGGGCTGTCGCCAAGTACTCTAAGACCATCACCGAAGGCGCGAGGGCTCATCGGAACTTTGAGACGCGCTCGGCCTGTTCCAGGATGACCCTGGCATTGTCGGCATCGGCCGAGCCGGCCGTCTCGCCCCGGATCTTGATGGTCGGATTTGACCAATAGGGCACGCGCGGACAGCCATTACAACTCTGCCTGTAACTCATGATGTCTCGCCACTTCGTGCCATTCACGTAGCCATGACCGTATGGAAAAGGCGTGCTGCTCGCATCCATTGCCTTCTCGTGACGCGCGCCGATGATGTGACCGATCTCATGCGCAATCGAATAGGTAAGGACCGCGCATGTGTTGTGAACGACGCTAAAAGCCTCATCGGCCCCGGCGGCGACACGCGTCGACAATCCGCAACCCGACGCGTCATCTACGATCAGCACCACAACATCGGCCCGCTTTTCATCGCGCAAGGCCTGCACGCTTTCGAATGGACCTTCGCCGTCGACCATCCGGTAGAGGTGTTCGAAGTGCCCGCCCTTGCTCTCGTCGTAGTCGATCTGCTGATGATGGGCGAGCCGAAGCTGGATGTTGCCAATGCCGCTGGCTGCGAACGACTGATTGGCCTGCTCGATTGAGAGCGCAATCAGGTCGGTGTCAATGTCCAGATATCTTTTGGCGACCTTGGGCGTGTAAAGGATCATGACATCGATGGTTATGCTTTTAGCGGCCAGTTGACGGCGCTTCGCCGCGGCAAGCGGTACGATCCTGTCGCTGGCCAGGCCGCTGCCCTGGCCGCTGGCAAGGTCACCGGAAGCGGGCCTGGTTGCCGCGGTACGTAGCCAAGACTTGCTCTCGCTTGCGCCGTCCTTCTGAGCCTGCAGGTCACGCACGGCTGCACCCTCGCCGCGTGAGAACAAGGGATCATCCTTCAGCGCTATTTTTTGGTCCGATGCTTGTGACGCCATCGGGCCGTGATCGGGGGGCAGCTTAGACGGCTCGGTCTCAAGGATGGCAACCACATCTCCGCCAATGTTTCTGAGCGTGTAGATATGGCCTCGGTAACTAAAGACCCCGGTGAACTTGCCACCTTTCCACCACATGAGCATGACCGGCTCACCGGTGCCCTCGATTTCCCCATGCCACGTCCAACCCTGAGTTTTCTTTTCGATGCTCTTGCGGACGGCGGTCACTTGCTGCTTGTCACTAAAGGGGATGATCACCCTTACGCCGGGACGCGTCGCAGTGATTTTGCCTTGCGCGTCGCGCGTCAGGGCGTATTCGGCGGGGGCATCGGCGAGGGAGGCCATAACGCCGACAACCAGTGCCTCGTTCGAGGCTTTGAGCGCCTCAAGAACCAGCTCTTGGCCGCTCGTCATCTTCAGCCCGGCGCCCGGCGGCTTCACTAGCCGGTTCCAATCGATATCGACTACGGTCGGTGTAATCCCAAGCTTTTGCAGTCGGCGCCTCACGTCTTTCAGACGCGACCGGGGCAGTGACCAGGTCTCCGAAGAGCTGGTGGCAAGCACGTGGACGCGGGCGTTGCGACCGGCAGCACGCAGCAGATCGGTATAATCCTTGGATGTTCGCGGCGGCAGGTCTGAAAGGATCAGTTCGACCTGGGCTGCTGGCGAGGCGGTCTGAGCAAGCCCAACGTGCGCGCCAAGGGCCACGGCGGCAACCGAAAAAACAAACCTCGCCATTAAACCAGCACGGCGTCTGGCGCACAGCCAACACCTGGCAGCCGCTGTCATGCCCGACCCCAACGAAAGTTCCCGGCTGTGCCGCTATGAAACAGCCAATCCAAGTTCGTCCAACATGAGATCGCGCTTGCCCTTTGCCGCCGCAAGCCGCTCCAGTATATCGAGCAGGTCGCAACGCGCGCGGGCGGCGTCCGCGCTCAGGCGTTGTATGTGACGGAGATGGATAAGAAGCTGCTCCGAGCGCAGCTCAAGAAGGCTAATTTCGTCTTCGAGTTCGCGCATGAGTGCAACCTTCGCCTTTGCTAGGCAGTGAACGTCCTAAAATAGCAATGGTTCCGGCGCAGACTATTTTCCAACCTCCCACACTCGGTGGCCAGGCCGGCGCAAAGGTCGAGTGGCCGGAGAGGCCGACGCGGCGGATGCAAACCCGCCGCGCCTTCGCAAGCGCAGCCCGTTCCCGGCCTTCGCGCCCGTCATCGACCAGCGCCCTATGATCATAAGCGATTGAGAATCAACGCCCGTGCTCGGAACCGTTAGCCCGCAAGCTCGTTGAGTGTTGATGAATTCCAGCCGGGGAGCGCAGTACAGCTGTCCAACAAGACCAACACTACTGAAGACGCCAGAGAAGACGCCAGACGTTTGCAGCTGCTGATCGACGCGGTCGTCGACTACGCGATCTACATGATTGGTCTTGATGGCCTCATCCTGTCCTGGAACGCAGGCGCGCGGCGGTTGAAAGGCTACGAAAACCACGAAATCATCGGCCAGCCGTTTGCACGGTTCTTCACCCCCGAGGATAGGGCTGCTGGCTTACCCCAGCGCGCGCTTGCGACCGCGGCCCGAGACGGCAAGTTCGAAGCCGAGGGATGGCGGCTTCGCAAAGATGGCAGTCGGTTCTGGGCCCTTGCCGTTGTCGATGCAATGAAGGATGAGGACGGCAAACTCATCGGCTTCGTCAAGATCACGCGCGATTTGACCGAACGACAACTCTCGCACCAGCGGTTGCTAGAGGGTGAGCAGCGCTATCGTCGGTTGATAGAAGCGGTTACCGACTATGCGATCTTTCAGCTCGATCTTGAAGGTAAGGTCGCGACCTGGAATCCGGGCGCACAGCGGATCAAGGGTTACACGGCCGATGAAATCATTGGGAAGCACTTCAGCCGCTTCTATACGCCAGAAGATCGCGATGCCGGCGTTCCACAGAGAGCGCTGCAGACGGCGGCAAAGGAGGGAAGGTATGAGGCTGAAGGGCGTCGTTGTCGAAAGGATGGCACGCAGTTTTATGCGTCCGTGGTAATCGACCCGATTCGCGATGAGAACGGCAAGCTTATCGGTTACGCCAAGGTCACGCGCGACGTTACTGAACGGATTGAAGCGCAGAATGCCTTGCGGGAGACGCTCGCGCAATTGGCGGTCTCCCAGAAGATGGAGGCCGTCGGGCAGCTCAGTGGCGGCATCGCCCACGACTTCAATAATCTTATGATGATCGTCCTTGGCAATCTGGAAACCGTGCAACGGCACATCAAAGATATTACCAACACCACCCTGCACCGTGCAGCCAACAATGCAATGCGAGGTGCGCAACGCGCGGCTGCGCTCACCAGCCGACTGCTGGCATTTTCGAGGCGGCAAGCGCTTGCCCCCAAACCGGTAGACATCAATAAGTTTCTCAATGGTGCCGTCGAATTTCTGCAGCGTTCACTTGGCGAAAAGATCGAAATTGAGGCGGTTGGCGCTGCCGGACTGTGGCAGGTCGAGGTCGACCCCAATCATCTCGAAACGGCGCTTGTCAATCTCGCCATCAACGCCCGCGACGCCATGCCCAACGGCGGCAAGCTCACCCTCGAAGCTGCTAACGTCTTCCTGGACGAGGAGTACGCCCGCGCCAACCCGGAGACCTCGCCTGGGCAGTTCGTCGCGATTTGCGTTAGCGACACGGGTACAGGCATGTCGCCTGAGGTGATGGGCCGAGCCTTCGAACCCTTCTTCACCACCAAGGAGATCGGCCAGGGGACAGGCCTCGGCTTGAGCCAAGTCTACGGTTTTGTGAAGCAGTCGGGCGGTCACATCAAGATCTACAGCGAGCCGGGCCAGGGCACGACCATAAAGATTTATCTTCACAGGCTGGCGAGGCGGATCGCCGAGCCGGAAATGGAAACCGCCGAAAGCGGTGCCGAGGCCGAACAGGGCGAGACAATCCTGGTCGTCGAAGATGATACGGACCTGCGCGCCTACATCACCGAGGTGCTACGCGAACTCGAGTATCACGTGGTGAGTGCCGCTGATCCGCACGCAGCTTTAACCATACTCAAACAGAATCGACGCCTGGATTTGCTGCTCACCGACATTGTGATGCCGGGGAAGAATGGTCGCGAACTCGCAATTGCGGCTCAGGCTCTACGGCCCAACCTGCCCGTGCTGTTCATGACGGGCTATTCGCGCAACGCCGTCGTGCACCAGGGACGCCTTGATGAGGGAGTAGATTTTTTGCAGAAGCCGGTTAGCCAAGCCGATCTGGCGCTGCGCGTGCGTGAGATCCTGGATCGGAGGCGCTGACCCAGAGGCTCGGATAAGCGAGTGGATGCCAGGCAAATCTTGGCCCGAGCCTAACGGAAGCCAATTTCAGTGCACTCTCCGCCGCCATTCGCTCAAGGCACCGGACCAAAAGCTTATTAGAACGGCAAGCAACCGGGAGTGCAGGTGGCCCTCGCCAGCCTCGCGCGATGCCAGTTTGACTGCGTGCGTCTCACGGACCTTCCACCTCGGGACCTACACGAGTATCGGTCCCGTGTCCGATGCCGTCACGACGTGCGTGGGGCATATACCGGGGGTGGCGGATTTGCCCCCGCTGGCGTTGGGAACTGGGCTAGATCGCGCAAGCCGTCGTCTATGTCGTCGTGCCCCAGGTTTGCGCCTCCGCCTGCATGCTGGCCCGGGTTATGCCGCCCGTTGCAATGAGATCGATGGCCTTGACGATCCTGCCTGGGTCGAGGTGATGGATCATATGCCCAGCGCCCGAGAACACGTCGAGGCGGCTGCCCGGGATGGTCCCGTGCAGTCGCTGGGCCTGCCGCTCTATGTCGACGATACGATCTGCATCGCCCGCCATGATGACCGTTGGACACTTTATCGACGCATATCGCGGCGACAGCTGCTGCGCCGCAGCAAGCATGTGGGCAGTATCTTGCGAGAAGGCTTTGATCTGCGACGGCCGCAACGCCAGGGCCATGGGAAATTCCCGCTGGAACTTCGGCGAGACGGACTGCGGTGCGAACATCTTCGCTATCAAAGGCCAGCCGATAAACTCGCCGATAATGGGAGCCACCGTGTAGCTGATGACGTCACCGAGCAACGGGATCGAGGGCGGCGAGAAGATAGCGACATCCGTCCGCGCGGTGGGAAAGTAATAGCCCGATGCCAGCACGAGACCGCTAACAGAGCCAGGATGGTTCAGCGCGAGTGTCAGCGCCACCAAGGTGCCCCAGGAATGACCGACCACAATCGGACTGCCGATTCCCAGCTGGGCGAAGGTCCTGGCGAAGAGGGCCGCCTGCGCGGCAGCCGTCCAGGAGCGTTGCTGCGGACGCTCGCTATGTCCGAACCCAGGCCGGTCAAAAGAGATGGCACGGTACGCTGCCGCGGCCTGGTGCATGACGCCGCTGATCAGCATGTCCTCTACCATAGACCCATTGCCGTGCAGGAAGATCACGGGCGGTCCCTTGCCCATTTCCATATAGTGCAATCTGACCCCGTCGGCGGTGATGAACCGGCCCCTGGGGAGGTAGTCGTGCTCCGCCCGAGCGGCGCGTCTGTTGACCAGTGCGGCCGATGCCGCGAGTGCGACCGCGGCGACGCCGAGAATGCTACTCGCGCGCCTCGAGGGGCGTGACCATCTCAAACTTCTTTGCATGTCAGGCTCGCGGCTGCTGGATCCGGGGGACGCAGAATTTTGGCTCTTTTTGCGATCGCGACGGCGCCGCGGCCTTGCGCTGGGTGGATTTGAAACGGTGCCGCCCGTCGCCGGTTCCCACTGCTCAATCCACTAGAACCGCGAAGCAGAGGCTCGGCTTTGTTGCTGGCGAACCTGCAGACTGTGTATGGCATTATGAGTTACTGCCCATCGGCAGGCCGCACTTTCTAGTCATCGTTGAAGCGGGCGAACACCGTTTCCTTAAGGAGTGCCGTCGCCAACGTCCTGCCCATCGTGTCAGTCGTGGCCACCCGACCTTAAGCGCTTAGTTGCTCTCTGGATTAGTTTCGCTGCCGCCCAGCAAGAGAAACGCAAGAGACCATCCAAGCTTGCGAATGATGACGGCCTACTTCAGCTCGACGTTCGCGACCTTGTCTTTGTAACTCTGCTTGGGATCAGCACCCAAGAGTAGCTTAAGGCCCGCCACCAGGCTGGATGCGTCGAGCCAAATTTCGGCACGTTCCGCATCCAGGCGCAGCAATGCGAGCTTTGGATCATCTTTGCCGCCTTCATACCACGCTGCGACATAGCGGTTCCAAAGGCGGTCGATGACGTCACGGTCGTTATCGAGGCTCAGCCTGCCGTGCACGGTCGCGAACAAATCGTGGCCCTTGGAGGCGAAAGTTCCAATGGCGCGATTTCCTGTTCCTAACTTTTGCACCAGCGCGGTGTCTCGAGACGTGAAGAACCAGATCGGTCCGCGATCGCCTTCGACCTGCGCCGTCATCGGCCTTGTGTGGCCGTCCTCGACCCCATCAAGGCCGAGCATCATGGTCATGTCTGATTTGAGGGATTTCCAGAACTTTGCTTCAAGTTCTTGCGGTGTCGGCATCTTCCAGCTCCACGGGGGTTCAGCTCATGAAACTGGATGCCGTGCAAGGAGTTCCCGTCGATCTGAAGGATGCCCTCGACGCTAATGCGGGAGCGCGTGAGTTGGTAGTGCTCGACCGTTTGGCTAGCGGCAATGACATTGCTCAGTGCCTGGCGCTGGGGCCGCGCGGGTGCTTAAGCAGACGTTTAACGAGAGAGGTTTTGAATTCGGGCGATGGTCAAACTTTTCGCCATCGGAACGCTAAAGCGGAGCTTCGCACTCAATGGCGCACTGGAGGGGGGTCGGTATCTTGGCCGCTACCGGTCCGTGCAGCCATTTCCGCTGCTCATTGCCGGACCATGGTATGCGCCGATGCTGCTTAACCAACCCGGGCACGGTCGGCATATATTCGGTGAGCTCTATCAGATCGACGATGCAATGCTGGCTCACATTGATCAGCTTGAATCCATCGGCAAACCAGGAAATTTACGTATCAACACCCGCGTGGCTTCGCTTGCGGTCGGAGCACCTTGTGCAGCATTGGCCTATGCAAAGTCTCCCGAACTCGCCACCCCCGTCCATAGCGGTTATCTCGACGACTATCAGGATCGCCGTTTCATTCCGCCATGGCGGCGTTGCGGGCGTTGAACTTCGCCGCCGATAAATAGGGTGTGACTGCAGCGACGATCAGGCCGAGAACTTGGCGTGAGATCCCTTAGTCGAGGGGGCGGTAACTACTTGGGAATGATCGATCAGCTGGTCAGCACCACCGAATGGACAGCCCTTGATATTCAGGCGGCCGGAGCGGTTCTCCGCGTCGCAGCTGGAACGCTCCCGCATCGAGATCGGCCAGGGCGGGCCACGATGCTCAGGCGGCCTTGCGGCGACCTGCAGCAGGCTTGCGGCTAGAGGACTGCTTCGAGGCGCGCCGTGAACGCGCATGGCCGACGGCTTTGCTGTTCACCCGTCCCTCCGCAATGGCCGACAGCCTCTTGTCGGCGGCCGTCTCCTCATCGAGATTTTTCTGCAGGATTGCCGCGAAATCGCCGCGCCCGATTTTTTGTGCCCATGCGATCAGCGCTCCATAGCGCGTAATCTCGTAGTGTTCGACCGCTTGGGCCGACGTGATGATGGCGGCATCAAGTATGGCCTTATCGCCCACCTGCCCAAGAAGATCCTCGCCTTCAGTGATGAGACCGTTGATGCCGGAGCAACGCGTGCCTTTTGGCCTTTGCTGGCGCATCTCAAAGATCTGGTCGAGGCGAGAGACCTGTTCCGCCGTTTCTTTGAGATGATCCTTGAGACCCTTTTTGAGCCGTGGATTGGTCACGTGCTCGATCAACCGTGGTAGCGCCTTGAGGATCTGGTTCTCGGCGTAATACATCGCCTTTAAGCCGTGGACAAAGAGCTCCTCGAGCGTCTTGATGTCCTTTGAAAACAGTCCCATTTCTTTCTCCTTGGGCGTCATTTCGACGGATGAGGGTTCGACTTTCTCGAGGGGCGAGCCGCCCCGTTCGGGGCTGGGCGGGGCGGAGCAAACTGAGAGCCGTGACGATGACAGTCCCGGTAGCCCTGGAAGCTGTTCCAGGGCACATGACAGCCAAGATGCGGGGCAGTGCGCTGAACGCGGAAATAGCTTGCCGGCGGCCGGCGCATGGAAGCGATGACCATCAAGGCGGCGGACGTCGCAGTTGATCGAAAGATCTTTCTGATTGGTTTCGATCCGGTCAATCATGCCGCTTGGCTCTCATACCAAGGCTCGCGATCGCGCGAGGCAGCCGACGATCACAACATCGGCTGTCTCGGCTTT
>Ga0081540_1004839_pt1 | contig 10148 bp, 9 predicted proteins | sample TabmetS2T1R1_FD_71024 | JGI IMG/M metagenome (GOLD analysis project Ga0081540, IMG submission 71024) | Tabebuia heterophylla rhizosphere microbial communities from the University of Puerto Rico - S2T1R1 | ecosystem: Host-associated > Plants > Roots > Rhizosphere ... | reverse complement strand
GGATCATGCCTAAACAGATAACTGCCTGATTTCCCCGTCTCGCGAATATGCGCTAGAAGCGGCGCATGCTCGGACGCATCTTCACCGTCGGCGGTTACACGCTGCTCTCGCGGCTGACCGGATTCGCGCGCGACATCATGCTCGCCGCCATTCTCGGCGCCGGTCCCGTCGCGGATGCGTTTTTCGTGGCGCTGCGGCTGCCCAATCATTTTCGCGCGATCTTCGCCGAGGGCGCCTTCAACGCCGCCTTCGTGCCGGCCTATGCGCATCTGCACGGCAAGGGCGAAGCGCCGGCAAAACTGTTCGCCGACCGCATCTTCACGCTGCTGTTTGCGGCCCAGGTGGTCCTGCTCGTCGTGGCGTGGTGGTTCATGCCGGAGGTGATCGCCATCCTCGCGCCGGGGTTCAAGGACGATCCGGCGCGCGGCGAACTCGCGATTTCGCTGACGCGGATCACCTTTCCGTATTTGCTGCTGATCACGCTGGTGACGCTGTACGGCGGCATGCTCAACGTGATGCATCGCTTTGCCAGCGCCGCCGCCGCGCCGATCTTTCTCAACTTGTCGATGATGGCGACGCTGGCCCTGGCCGCGTTCTTCCCGGGCGCGGGTTACGCCGCCGCATGGGGCGTCCTGCTCGCCGGCGTCCTTGAATTCCTGCTGCTGGCTGGCGATGCGGCCAGGACCGGCATCCTGCCGAAATTCGCTTCCATCAAATTCGATGAAGACGTGCGCGCGTTCTTTCGGGCGCTGGGCCCGGCGACCATCGGCTCGATGGGAACGCAGATCGCGTTGTTCGCCGACACCATCATCGCGACCTTTCTGCCGGCAGGCGCGCTTTCGGCGCTGTATTACGCCGACCGTCTCAACCAGTTGCCGATCGGCGTGATCGGGATCGCGATCGGTACCGTGCTGTTGCCGGAAATGTCGCGGCGCCTGACTGCGAGCGATGTCACCGGTGCATCAGCCGCGCAGCGGCGCGCGTTCGAATTCTCGCTGTTGTTTTCGGTGCCGTTCGTCGCCGCCTTCCTGACCGTGCCTGACGTCATCATGCGCGCGATGTTTGCGCGCGGAGCGTTCTCGAAGGCGGATGCCGCAGCCGCGGGCGCCACGCTGGCCGCCTACGCGATCGGCCTCGTTCCGTTCGTGACCATCCGCAGCGCGGTCGCGACCTTCTACGCCCGCCACGACACCGCGACGCCGGTCAAGGCGGCGCTGACCGGCGTTGCCGTCAACGTGGCGCTGAAGGTCGCGTTGATGGGCGCGCTGGCGCAAATCGGCCTGGCGCTCGCCACCGCCATCGGGGCCTGGGTCAATCTGTTGCTGGTGCTGTTCTTCGCGGTGCGGGCCGGCTATCTCGAACTCGACCGCGCCTGGATGACGTCGCTCGCCAAGTTCGCGGCGGCCGGTGTGCTGCTCGCCGCCGCACTTTGGGCCACCGCGCGATTCGCCGGCGTCTATTTCGCGCAAATGCACACCTTCCGGGACGAGACCGTGTTGCTGCTACTGATCGCGGCCGGCGCCTTTGCGTACGGGGTCTTGATTCTGCTGCTGTTTGGCCGGGGGTGGTTATTCTCGCTGGTCCGCGACCGCCAATCCCGGGGCTAAACTTCTGTGAATAAAGGAAATTTCTAGACGTCGGGCGGTGGGCCGCATTGACGCAGTTCGCGTCTGCCGCTGGAAAAATGCCGGCATTGTGAGCCGGGCATCATCAAGTTTTCTTGTTGTGCAGGTGCGGAAAATCCGGCCGCTGGCATAGCGGTCGCCGCCGAAAGCGGGTTTGCGCTGGCTCGCGAACCGCTGCAATATAGAACGCTTCCAGGTGCGTGATCCGGAAACGCGGCTATCGGGTTCTCCGAAAGGATCATGCTCAAAGACAAAAATGAGTGCGGTGACGTTTTCAGGAAAACTCATCACGCGCTAATGGAATTGGAGATACGATGGCAGCTCCCATCAAATTCGGCGTCGGTCAAAGCGTGCTCCGCAAGGAAGACGACGCGCTGATTCGCGGCAAGGGCCGCTACACCGACGACCATTCGCCACAGCCTGCGATGCACGCGCTGATGCTGCGCTCGCCGCATGCGCACGCGAAATTCACCCTCAACGTCACCAAGGCCCGCGGGATGCCGGGCGTGTCGTTGATTCTGACCGCGACCGAGGTCGGCGATCTCGGCGATCTGCCGTGCCTGTTCAACCTGGAAGTCGATCCGTTCACCGGCCCGCCATACCCCATCCTCGCCAAGGACGAGGTGCGCCATGTCGGCGACGCCGTGGCCTTCGTGGTCGCCGATTCCATCGACCAGGCCCGCGACGCGATCGAGGCGATCGACGTCAAATGGACGCCGCTGCCCGCGGTGGCCGGCGTCGTCAACGCCGTCAAGCCGGGTGCGCCACAGGTCTGGCCCGACAAGCCCGGCAACGTGCTGTTCGACGTGCCGGTCGGCGACAAGAAGGCGGCTGAGGCCGCCTTTGCCAAGGCGCACGCGGTCGCCGAAGTAACGATCGTCAATCCGCGCGTCATCACCAACTTCATGGAAACGCGCGCGGCGGTTGCCGAATACGACGCCAAGCGCGATCACCTGACGCTGACCATCGGCAGCCAGGGCAGCCATCGCCTGCGCGAAATCCTGTGCGGCATGGTGCTGAAGATGCCGATGGAGAAGATGCGCGTGATCTGCCCCGACGTCGGCGGCGGCTTCGGCACCAAACTGTTTCCCTATCGCGAATACGCACTGATTTCGGTGGCGGCGCGCAAGCTGCGCAAGACCATCAAATGGACCGCCGACCGCTCCGATCACTTCATGGGCGACGCGCAGGGCCGCGACAATGTCACGACCGCGAAGATGGCGCTGGCCGAGGACGGCAAGTTCTTAGGCATGGACGTCGACCTGATGGGCGACATGGGCGCCTATCTCTCGACCTTCGGGCCCTACATCCCGCACGGCGGCGCCGGCATGCTGCCCGGGCTCTACGACATCCAGGCCTTTCATTGCCGCGTCCGCACCGTGTTCACCAACACCGTGCCGGTCGATGCCTATCGCGGCGCCGGGCGTCCTGAAGCGGCCTATGTGGTCGAACGTCTGGTCGATGCGGCCGCGCGAAAACTTGGGCTGACGCCCGATGCGATCCGGCGCAAGAACTTCATTCCGCCGAAGGCGATGCCCTACAAGACCGCGACCGGAAAGGTCTACGATTCCGGCGACTTCACCGCGCATATGAAGCGCGCGATGGAAGTCGCCAACTGGAAGGAATTTCCCAAGCGCGCCAAGGCGGCGAAGAAGGCTGGCCTCGTGCGCGGCATCGGCATGGCCTGCTATGTCGAAGTCTGCGGCACCATGGGCGAGGAGACCGCCAATGTCGCGCTCGATCCCAATGGCGACATCTCCATCCTGATCGGCACCCAGTCGAGCGGGCAGGGCCACCAGACGGCTTATGCGCAACTCGTCGCCGAGCAGTTCGGTGTGCCGCCGGAGCGCGTCCACGTCCTGCAGGGCGACACCGACAAGATCGCCACCGGTCTCGGCACCGGCGGCTCGGCTTCGATCCCGACCGGCGGCGTCAGCGTCGAGCGCGCGACGCGCGACCTCGGCGGCAAGTTGAAGGAGATCGCCGCCGAAGCGCTGGAGACCAGCGCGGGTGACCTCGAGATCAGCAATGGCCTCGTGCGCATCGCCGGCACCGACCGCTCGATCAGCTTCGCCGACCTTGCGAAACGGCCCGGCGTCGATCCCTCGAAATTGAATGCGAGTGCGACCTTCGCGCAGGCCGACGGCACCTATCCGAACGGCACGCATCTCGCCGAAGTCGAGATCGATCCCGCCACCGGCATCATCAAGATCGTCAACTATGTCATCGTCGATGATTTCGGCGTGACGCTCAATCCGCTGCTGCTCGCCGGCCAGGTGCATGGCGGCGCGATGCAGGGAATCGGCCAGGCCTTGATGGAGCAGGCGGTCTACAGCGCAACCGACGGCCAGCTAGTCACCGGCACCTTCATGGACTATGCGGTGCCGCGCGCTTCCGATGGCCCGTCATTCCATTTCGAAACCCACAACGTGCCGTGCACGACCAACCCGCTCGGCGTCAAGGGCGCGGGCGAGGCCGGCGCGATCGGCTCCTGCCCCGCGGTGGTCAATGCGATCATCGAGGGTCTGTGGCGTGAGTACAAGATCGATCACATCGACATGCCGGCCACGGCCGAACGGGTCTGGATCGCGATCCGCGAGGCACAAAAGCAGCATAATCTCTGATATTTTGTCGCAGATGGAATGAAGCGCCGCGTGCGGTGTTGGCAAAACAGGCGGGCTCGCGGCAGGCGTGAGTCCGCGCGCGTCATAGCCAAAAAAGGGGTCTAGCCAATGAAGCGTGTTTTGGTGGTAGCGGGAGCCTTATTGCTGAGCGTCGGCGCGGGCATCGCCCAACAGGATGTGGCCAACCACACTCAGGCTACCATGAAGGCGACCGGAAAGAGCCTGGGCGCGGTTCTCAGTCCAATGGTCAAGGGCGAAAAACCCTATGACCAGGCTGCCGTCAACACGGCGCTTGCGCAGTTGGAGGAGACGGCAAAGAAGCTGCCGACCCTTTTTCCAGAGAGCATCAAGGGCATAAAGATCGAAGGCGACTACAGCTCGTCGCCGAAGATCTGGGAAGACAAGGCTGACTTCGCCGCCAAGATCGATAACTTCGCCAAGGTCATGACCGAAGCCAAGGCCAAGATCAAGGATCTCGATTCGCTGAAGGCGACCGTGCCTGTCATCGGCAAGGCATGTGGCGGCTGCCATGAGACGTTCCGCCTCAAGATCTGATTGAATCCGAACCGTGCCAATGAAAGAGGGCGGATGCTTTGGGCATCCGCCCTCTTTTCGTTCAGCCTTCTTTGTTCAGCTCTTCGATGAAGTTACTACATCGAAACTACTTCATGACCTGGCCGCGGATTTCGCCGCCCGGATTGGCTGCGGTGTGAATGTTGACATAGTACTTGCCCGAGGTGAGGTCGGCGGCTTGCGCATCGGTCAGCGTTGCGCTGCCTTCGACCGGGCTGGACGTCGCATTGGGGATCGCAACTGCTACGCCGGCGTTCTTGCCGGCTTCGGCGGGACCGTGGAAATGCGCGGCGGTGGCCGGACCGGACAGGCCGGAATAGGTGACCTTCCAGCTCAGCTTCTTGCTGGCGGGATCATAGTCGATATCGGCGGTACCGGTGGCGGCGCTGGTGTTCGGCGGCACCTCGGCCTTGCCGTTGAGCGCCGCTTTCATCTTGTCGGCGAAGGCGGGGCCGGCAACAGCCATCGCTGCTCCGAGCGTGAGCGTGACAAGCATGGTCTTGTTCATGGTGTTTCTCCCTGTTGACGTCAGACGGCGATGCCAGCCTCAAAACAACGACTTGCCGGATTTATTCCCGAAATCAATTCAAGCGCCTGAAATTTCGTGGAAGCCTTTGGCGCAAGGTGCGGCCATACTGGACGTTGGGTGGAGGCTCCCCTGATAACGGACCGTTGAATGCTTCGACGAATTTTCCTTGTCTTGATCCTGGCTGGCGCTGCCGGCGCCGGCACCTTCTGGTGGCTGACGGTCCCGGCGGTCGTTGCGCCGGCTTCGCTTGCTCCCCGCACGCCGAACCTCGCCAACGGCGTCACAACGTTCAATGCCGGCGGCTGTTCCTCCTGCCACGCCGTTCCCAACCAGCCCGATCGGCTGAAGCTCGGCGGCGGGCTTGCAATGCCGTCGCCGTTCGGGACGTTTTACGTTCCCAATATTTCGTCGGATCCCACTTACGGTATTGGGCGGTGGAGCGAGGCGGATTTCGTCACCGCGGTGCTCAAGGGGACTTCGCCGGACGGCCAGCATTATTTCCCGGCCTTTCCGTATGCGTCCTACCAGCATGCGACCGTCGACGACGTCCGCGACCTCTTTGCCTATCTGAAGACGCTTGCGCCGGTGGCCGGCAAGCCGCGCGACCACGAGGTGCCGTTTCCATTCAATATCCGCCGCAATGCCGGCATCTGGAAATGGCTGTTCGTGGACGGCAAGCCTTACACGGCGGACGCCTCGCATTCGGCGTCATGGAATCGCGGTGCCTATCTCGTCAACGGCCTTGGCCATTGCGCCGAGTGCCACAGCCCGCGCAACTTCCTCGGCGGTATCGTCGATGCGCAACGCTTCGCAGGCGGGCCCAATCCGGAGGGCGAGGGCTGGGTGCCCAATATCACCCAGAAGGGATTGGCCGAGTGGAGCGCGAAGGATATCGCCTACTTCCTCGAAACCGGGCAAACGCCTGACGGTGACAGCGCGGGCGGATCGATGGCGCGGGTGATCAGGAACACGTCGCAACTGCCGCCGGAGGATCGCGCCGCCATCGCGGAATATGTGAAGTCGCTGCCGCCGGCGGAGGGACCGCCGCGGCCGAAGAAGGCAAAGGAGGCCGAGAAGTCGTGATCGGCGCGTTGCGTCTGCGCTCAGGGCGTCAAGGCCGCGGCGATCGGCGTTCGCCTCTCTGGCGGCGCAGTGGACGCAATAGGAGGCAGGATCGGCAGTGGCTTGCGCGGCACAGGCGTGGCGATCTTGGCCCGCCTCGTCTCCGTGCTAGGCTTCGGTGGAGCGAGGCCGGCGAACGGACGGTCGAAATTGCCGACGGGATACAGAACGATGCCGCGGTCGAAATTGGCGGTTGCGAAGCGCGGGTAATATTGAATCGCCAGATTGTATGAGACGAATCCCGGGACCGGTTCGAACCGGCCGATGGCCGTGGCGTTTGCCTCTTTCGCTGCGGGCGCAACCGCCGATGTCACGATGGCGCCGACGGTCGATACGTCGTCCTCGCGCTGGACGCGCGGTTCGTTCGAAGCGGTGATGTCAGGATGCAGCGCGGCGACGACTTGCGCTTCGCCGACGATCCCGTCGGGCGCGATTTCCGCTGCGCCAGGGGGTTTTGAAAACATTCCGAACAGGGTGTAGCCGCCCACCAGCACCGCCGAAATGATCGTTGCCGCCATCGTGTTGGAGGCGACCTTGCCGATAACCTCATATTTACGCACGGCCTTCGTGGCCGGTAGTGGCTGAAGCGCAATGGCGAGCAGTTCATCGTAGGTCGCGCGCTGCTCGGCATCGGTCAGGATGTCATAGGCGCGCACCAGCTCCCTGAACCTCAGCGCAGCGTCGGGATTGTCAGGGTTGATGTCGGGATGCGTTGCCTTAGCGGCCTTGCGGAATGCAGTCCGCAGCCCCTCGGCGTCATCGCTCGGAAGCGCCCCGAGCAAATCGTACAGCGTCCCCATGGTGGTACTCGCGACTATTTCCCCCTCGGAACGTCCTCCGCCACGGAGCTTCCGATTGACGACGTCTTAGCTAATCAAAAATATATAGGCGGTAGAATGATGCTCTTATGGCAAAAGCGTGCCATGGTTAACGTCGTTAACCATGTGTTGCCCTGAAAACCCGTGCGATTTGGGGGTGGCAGGCGGCCGCGGAGCCTCCAGCGACGGTCTCTCCCATCAGGACGCGGCTTAACTCACCAGCCTCGGTATCCCCAACTCGTCGGCCACCTGGTCCAGTCCGCGCATCAGTGCGGGTGCGACCGGAATGCCAAGGCTCGTCCGCCTGACCCGCGTTTCATGGCTGCGTTCGCCGGGCACCCAGATGCGATCGACGCCCGGCATGCGCTGGCTGTTGCGGAAATCGCGCACCAGCGCATCGACGCTTCGCTTGAAGATGGCGACGTCGCCGAAGGCTGCGATGTTGATCGCGGCGATCGCCTGTCCGGTGTTGGTGACGCTGTCGTCATCGTGATTGAAGTCGATCACGTCGCGGCCCATCGCAGCGCCGCCGAGCGTTCCTGCGAGCAGGCCAATGATCATCGCAAGGCCGTAGCCTTTGTAGCCGGCCTCCATGCCGCCGAGCGGCAGCAGCATGCCTTCGTCGGCGCGTTTCGGATCGGTCAGCGGCCTGCCTTCGCGGTCGATCATCCAGCCCTCCGGCATGGTCTCGCCGCGCAACGCCTTGGTCTTTACCTTCCCGTAGGCGGCGACCGTCGTCGCCATGTCGAGCACGATCGGATTTTCGTCGCCGGCCGGAATGGCCGCCGCGATCGGGTTGGTCGACAGCAGCATGTCGAGGCCGCCCCAGGGCGGGAGGTGGTTGGCGTTGCCGACCGCAAAGTAGAGCCCGATCATGTCATGGGCGAGCGGCATCGTGGCGTAGAGCGAGGCGGGGCCGGCATGGTTTGAGAACTGCGAGTTGACCCAGCCTATTCCGGTGCTGCGCGCCTTTTCGATCGCCATCCCGGCCGCGCGTTTCATCACGAGGTGGCCCATAGCGTTGTCGCCGTTCAGGACGGCCGTGCCGGCGTGCTCGTGCACGACATGGATGTTCGGCCGGACATTGAAGCCGCCGGCCTTGATCCGCCTGACATATTGCGGCAACCGGCTGACGCCGTGCCCGTCCGACCCCTGCAGGTCGGCCTCCGCCATCAGGCCCGCGACCGTTGCAGCATCGGTCTCCGGCAAGCCGACCGCGGCGAGCGCTTGCTGAATGAAGGCCTTCAGCCGGCCAAAAGTGACTGATGTCTCGGACAGGACGGGCACTCCCAGAAGCCCGCGGGCATGGCCGCGCGCGGGGCGAAGTCGACGACGGGCAGGCGGGGCCTGCCATTGCTAGCCCGAGCCGAACGCCTTGAAGGTGATGATGGTGTGGGTGTCCTGGATGCCCGGAATCACCTGCACCTTCTCGTTGACGAAATGGCCGATATCGGTGTCGTTATCGACGTAGAACTTCACCAGCAAATCGTAATCGCCTGCGGTGGAATAGATCTCCGAGGCGATCTCGGCCTCCGCGAGCGCATTGGCGACGGCGTAGGACTGGCCGAGCTTGCATTTGAACTGGACGAAGAAGGGAACCATCGCTGTCGTCTCCGAATAGGTTGGCCCCAATAGGCCAAAAACCGCTGATAATGGCAAGCCAGCTTGCCGCCTGTGCCGTGCCGCGGTAGGACAAATTCATGACCCTCACCACACGATTTGCGCGAGGCTTGCGATGACGACGCCGATCGCGCTGACCATCGCCGGCTCCGATTCCTCTGGCGGTGCCGGCATCCAGGCCGACCTGAAGACGTTTGCCGCGTTTGGCGTCTACGGCGCCTCCGTGATCACGGCGCTGACTGCGCAGAACACCACAGGCGTCAGTGGCATCCATCAGGTGCCGGCGGAGTTCGTGACCGCGCAGATCGACGCGGTGTTTTCCGATCTGGCGGTAGGCGCGATCAAGATCGGCATGGTGGCGCAGCCACCGGTTATCGACGCCATCGTCGCGGGGCTGACGCGCTGGTCGCCGAAGCATGTCGTGCTCGACCCCGTGATGGTCGCAACCTCGGGCGACCGGCTGCTTGCGACTGAGGCCGTCGACGCGCTGCGGACCAGGCTCATTCCGTTGGCGTCGGTGATCACGCCCAATTTGCCAGAAGCCGCAGCGCTGCTCGACGAAGGCGTGGTGGCGGACGAAGTCGCCATCGAGAAACAGGGCAGGCGATTGCTGGCCCTGGGATGCAAGGCGGTGCTGATCAAGGGCGGCCACGGGGAGGGCGCCGAGAGCATCGACTATCTAATCGACTCCTCTGGTGTCATCGCACTTGCCGCGCCGCGCATCGCCACAAAAAATACCCACGGCACCGGCTGCTCGCTCTCCTCGGCGATTGCCGCGGGACTCGCAAAGGGCGAGGGCATGGAGAGCGCCGTGCGCAGGGCCAAGGCCTTCGTCAGCGCTGCCATTGCTGCTGCAGATCGCTTCAGCGTCGGGCATGGCCACGGCCCCATCCATCATTTTCATAAGTTTTATTGAAGCTTCCTCGTCGTATCTGCCTGATGCGCAATTGGGCACGGGCGCGGAGAACCCTTACGCTGCGGCTCATCCGTTGAGGCAAGCCGGCGTTAACCATTTCAGAGCCATTGACGCCGGTGGTTCCCTGCGTTCGCAGCAATGACGCTGCGATGTTGCCGCGGTCATGTCGCTTGTCTGTCGTATCGCGCTGTTATCCGCAATCAACGGGGCGCGGCATTGATTCTCGTGGGGCTATGGGTCGCGTGAACTAGTCATCGCCCTGTCACAAGAATCTGTCAGGGGACAGGCATGGGTAGTGACTCCTTGAGTGAAGAGAGCCCG
>Ga0081540_1004838_pt1 | contig 10148 bp, 8 predicted proteins | sample TabmetS2T1R1_FD_71024 | JGI IMG/M metagenome (GOLD analysis project Ga0081540, IMG submission 71024) | Tabebuia heterophylla rhizosphere microbial communities from the University of Puerto Rico - S2T1R1 | ecosystem: Host-associated > Plants > Roots > Rhizosphere ... | reverse complement strand
GCGGCCACGATCTCTACAACCTGCGCAGCTACCGCCCGGGCGACGACCCGCGCCACATCCACTGGCGGACGAGCGCCAAGCTCCGTTCCTTGCTCGTGCGAGAGATGGAGGCCGAGACCACCGAGGATACGCGCATCGTCCTCACAGGCACGGGCGCTCGCAATCCCGCGCGACTGGAGGAGGCTCTGTCGGAGGCGGCCTCGCTCACCGCTCACCTGGCGCGCACGGGCGCCGGCATCGAGCTGGTGGGCCCGGGACTCTTCGTGCGGGTGGGGCGCGGGCCCAGCCAGGCGCGGCGCATCCTCACCGCGCTCGCCCTCTACGAGCCCGGCTGGGCGCCGCGCGGTCATGACGAGAGCGCAGGAGGCGCGAGGGGCGCCCTCCGGGAAATTCAGGTGGACCTCGACTGATGTCTGCCCTTCTCGCGCTGCGCCTCGTCACCTATCTGCTCGTGGGCGTCGGCGTGGTCGCCCTCTTCCTCGCGGGGTTGCTCGATTCACTGGGCGGCGTCATCCTCACTCTCGCCCTGATCGGCAGCTGGGCCATCGACCAGGTCCGTGATCGCATGCCCGTGCGCTCCGTGTTCGGCTGGGCCCTCGTCACCACCGCGGCCTTCGCCATCGGCATCGATCTCCTCTACCTCGCCCGCAACCTGCTGGACGGGATGGTCCATCTTCTCCTCTTCCTCATTCTCCTCCGCCTCTTCCGGCGGCGGTCCCTCAAGGATCTCCGGGATGCGGGCTTCCTTTCCTTCTTCACGCTGGTGGCGGCCTCCGCCGTCACCTTCAACGTGAGCTTCCTCTTCGTCTTCATCGCCTTCCTCGTGCTCGGCACGTGGATGCTCATCCTGCATCACCTCGTGGCGGAGTCGGAGCGGGCGAGGACGGGGGCGGAGCTGGCGGGAGGCATCGGGCCACGCAGCCCGCTCTTCCGCATGTCGCTCGGGGCTGCCGCCGCCACCTTCGCTCTTGCCGGCCTCATGTTCTTCGTCATCCCGCGGGTGGGGCAGGCGACCTTGCCCTTCCGCGCCGAGCTTGGCCGCCGCATCTCGGGCTTCAGCGAGCGGGTGGAGCTGGGAGCGTACGGTGAGATCGAGTCGGACCAGACGGTGGTGATGCGCGTGCGCTTCCCCGACAGCATCAAGGAGCCGCAGCTCCTGCCGAATCTCCGCTGGCGCGGGGTCGCCTTCGATCGCTTCGACGGGCGGTTGTGGGAAGCCGGGCCGCGCCAGCGCGTGCTCCTACGCCGCGGATCCACGGGCGAGTTCGCCCTCGCCACTCCGCAGGGCAACGGCCCCATCGTGCGCCAGGAGATCTTTCTCGATCCCATCGGGGCCGACGCGGTGTTCGTGGCCCCGCGCGCCCTCCGCCTCGAGATGGGCACGGGCGCGGTGGCCATGGACGACATGGGCAGCATCGTCCTCCCCGCGATCTCGGCGCGGCTCCAGTATTCCGCGGAATCCGAGCTGGAGCTGACCCCTCCGCGCGCCCTCCGGCCGAGCGCGTGGCCGGTGGAGGCGGCGCCGCGGGGACTCGGCCGGTTCCTCCAGCTCCCGCCCCTGCCGCCGCGCATTCGCGACCTCGCGCGCGAAGTGACGGCGGAGAGCCGCAGCCCCTACGAGGCGGCCCTCCGCCTCAACCAGTACCTCTCCTCCGAGCGCTTCACCTACACCCTCGTGCTCAGGCAGCAGACCTCACTCGATCCCCTGGAGGAGTTCCTCTTCGTGCGCCGCTCCGGCAACTGCGAGTACTTCGCGGCCTCCCTCGCCGTGATGCTGCGCAGCGTGGGGGTGCCCTCACGCGTGGTGGCGGGATTTCAGCGCGGCGAATGGAATCCCTATGGCCGCTACTTCATGGTGCGCATGAAAGACGCGCATTCCTGGGTCGAGGCGTACTTCGAGGGCGCGGGCTGGGTTACCCTCGATCCCTCACCCCGCGCTGCCCTCGACGAGGCGCTCAGCCATCCCTCCGTCTGGACCCTCTCCGTCGATGCCGTGCGCATGCGCTGGTACCGCTACGTCGTCAACTGGAGCCTCAAGGATCAGGTCAGCGTGGCCGCCTCCATGCATCGGGGCGCCGTCGAGTGGCACGGTGGACCTCGCGGCTGGCTCGAGTCGGCGCGCCGACTGCCGCCGGCCGCCACGGCCGTGGCGGTGGCCGCGCTCGTCGTCGCGGGTTGGCTGCTCTGGCGTCGCTCGCCCGGGCCCGCGGGGCGCGTCACGCCGGCTAGGGTGCCGCGCTTTTATGCGCGAGCCCTGCGCCTCCTCGCCCGGCGCGGCTACCGTCGCGGTCCCACCGAGACGGCGCGGGAATTCTCGTTCCGCGTGGAGGCGGCGGTTCCCACCGCGGCTGCCGCGGTGGCTCGCCTCACCGCCGCCTACGAGCGCTGCCGCTTCGGCGCCGTCGCGCTCACCGACGAGGAGTCCGCGATCCTCGAAGCCTCTCTCGCCGCGCTCCGCTCCCGCTGATCGTCGCGCGCTCCGCTCGATTCGTGGTAGATAGGGGGAGCCTTCTGGCCCGTCAGCGCTGTCGTCGACCAGCCGGCTGATCCCGCGACGTTCACGCCCCGTGAGCCCAGAGGAGGACGCGCGATGTGGAGTCGAGGCTGGTGTCTCACGTCGTTCCTGATGGCCCTGGCTCTGCTCGCCGAGCCCACGGCAGCGGAGGCGCAGGCCGCCAAGTATCCGACGTCGCCCGTGGTGACGCCGCCCGCGGTGGTGCGACCCGGCAAGCTCGTGGTCGCCACCAACGCCACCCTGCCGCCCGTCCAGTACATCGACGAGAAGGGCAATCTCCAGGGGATGCGCATCGAGCTCGGCAACGAGATCGCCAAGCGGCTCGGCCTCGAGATGAACTGGGTCAACATCCAGTTCGACGCTCAGATTCCCGGGCTGCAGGGCGGTCGCTGGGACCTCATCGTGACCGGTCTCTTCTTCACCCCCGAGCGCGCCAAGATCATGTATCTCATCCCCTACGAGCTGCAGGCGATCAGCGTCTCAGTGTCCAAGGGCAATCCCAAGAAGATCACGCAGCCCACGGATCTCGCCGGGCGTCCGGTGGCCGTGGAGATCGGCGGCTACGAGGAGCGGCAGATCCGGCGCATCAACGACGAGCAGGTCAAGGCCGGGGCCAAGCCCATGGACATCAAGACCTTCAACACCTTCGCGGAGTCCTACCAGGCCCTGCGGGCGGGCCAGGTGGAGGCGGTGGTGAGCGTGGACGCGGTGGCGAAGTTCTACCAGGACAAGGGCGAGTTCGAGCGCGCCCTGTCCGGCATCGCCGGCTCTCCCGCCACCGTGGCCGCCAAGTCGAAGGATCTCGCTCAGGCCGTGCTCAAGGTGATGAACGACATGAAGGCCGACGGAACCTACGACGCGCTCTTCGACCGCTACGGAGTGGCCAAGGTGGCGGGCAAGACGCTGGAGCTGAAGGGCCCCGATCTGCCGTAGGCGGAGCCACCACGCGCGATGGCCGGCTGGGATTGGGCGGCGTTCAAGAAGTACCTGCTCAATCCGTATCTACTCGAAGGCGCGTGGACCACGGTGTGGCTTTCCGTGGCCGTGATGGCCATCGGGCTCGGCCTCGGGCTGGTCGCCGCCCTCATGCGCCTCTCGCGGCATCGCGTGCCCCGGGACGTCGCCCGCTTCTACATCTGGCTCATGCGCGGCACGCCGCTCCTCGTCCAGCTCATCATCATCTACACCGGGCTGCCCCAGCTCGGCCTCCGGCTCACCGTGATCCAGTCCGCCCTCATCGGCCTCGGCCTCAACGAAGGCGCGTACCTGGCGGAAATCATCCGCGCGGGCATCCTCTCCGTGCCGCGCGGGCAATTCGACGCCGCTCGCGCGGTGGGGATGCCGTACTGGACCATGCTCCGCGTGGTCATCCTGCCCCAGGCCGCGCGGGTGATCATTCCCCCACTCGGCAACAACTTCAACGGGCTCCTCAAGACCACCTCGCTCGCCTCCGTGATCTCGCTGGAGGAGCTCCTGCGGCGCTCGCAGATGCTGATCCAGCTCGAGTTCAAGGTGCTGGAGATCTTCCTCGTCGCCGCGTGCTACTACCTCGCCATGACCACGCTGTGGGGACTCGTCCAGCGCCGGCTCGAGGCGCACTTCGGGCGTCCGTACGGCGCCGCCCCCGGCCGGCCGGCCCGTGCCATCGAGGGAACGCTCCTCGAGCAGGACGCACGCTGATGGCCGTCGGTGACCTCGCCGTCCAGGCCGTGGGCGTCCACAAGTTCTACGGTGCCCTGCACGTGCTGCGCGGGATCGACCTGGACGTGCGCCGCGGTCAGGTCGTGGTGGTGGCGGGGCCGAGCGGCTCCGGCAAGAGCACGCTGCTTCGGTGCCTCAATCACCTCGAGGCGGTCCAGCGCGGGACGGTGCGCGTGTGCGGAGAGCTGATCGGCTATCGCGAGACCGCGCGAGGGCTCGTCGAGCTGCGCGACGCCGAGGTGGCACGGCATCGGCGGCGCATCGGCATGGTCTTCCAGCAGTTCAATCTGTTCCCGCATCTCACGGCCGAGGGCAACATCACCGCGGGGCCCGTGCACGTGCTCGGCGAGCCTCGCGAGCGCGCGGTCGAGGAGGCGCGGCGGCTCCTCGCCCTCGTCGGCCTTCCCGAGAAGTCACAGGCCTACCCCGCGCAGCTCTCGGGCGGGCAGCAGCAGCGTGTGGCCATTGCTCGGGCACTCGCCATGCGGCCCGAGGTCATGCTCTTCGACGAGCCGACCTCGGCCCTCGATCCCGAGATGATCAGCGAGGTACTCGACGTCATGACGGCGCTCTCCCGGCAGGGCATGACCATGCTCGTGGTCACTCACGAGATGGGCTTCGCGCGGGCCGTGGCCGACCGCGTCGTCTTCGTGGACGAGGGCCACGTGATCGAGGACGCGCCCCCCGCGGAGTTCTTCCACCGGCCGCGGACGGAGCGCGGCCGCGCCTTCCTCGACAAGATCCTCCACTGAAGGAGCTGGCACGGTGACGAACGGCGAGATCGGATTCGGGCTGGTGGGCACGGGCATGGCGGGCGGCTTTCACGCCAAGGAGTTGCGTCACGTGCGCGGAGGCCGGCTGGTCGCCGCCTGCTCGCGCGAGCCTTCGCGGCTGCAGGCCTTCGCCCGCGAGTGGTCGGTCCCGCGCGTCTACACGCATTTCCGTGAGCTCTGCCGCGATCCTGCGGTGGACGTGGTCTGCGTGCTCACTCCCACGGGCACGCACCTCGAGGTGGCGCGAGCTGCGGTGGCGGCGGGCAAGCACCTCCTGGTGGAGAAGCCGCTCGACGTCGATCTCGCCCGCGCCGACGAGATGATCCGCCTCTGCCGCGCCCATCGCATCAAGCTCGGGGTGATCTTCCAGATGCGCTTTGGCACCGTGGCCGCGCGGCTCAAGGAGGCCGTGCAGTCGGGGGCCCTCGGGCGCGTCTTCCTCGCCGACGCCGTGGACAAGTCGAGCCGCACGCCGGCGTACTACGATTCCGCGGAGTGGCGGGGGACCAAGGCCCTGGAAGGCGGCGGCTGCCTCATGACGCAGTCCATCCACATCGTGGATCTCCTCCAGCACGTGGTGGGGCCGGTGCGGTCGGTGATCGGGCGCGTGGCCACCAAGCAGCACGCCATCGAGGTGGAGGACACCGCCACCGCCCTGGTGTCCTTCGAGAACGGCGCCATGGGCGTCATCGAGAGCACCTCCTCCATCAAGCCCGCTCTCAAGTCGCGGCTCGAGCTCCACGGCGATCACGGCACTATCGTGGCCAACGCGCAGTACGACCAGATCCTGTTCTGGAACGTGGGCGGACAGACGGTGCCGGACGTGGCGAAGCAGGTCGCCATCGGTGACATCGACGATCCCTGGTCGTACCCGCAGGTGCGCCACCGCATCCAGCTCCAGGACATGGTCGACGCGATCCGCGAGGACCGCGATCCTGTCCTCACCGGAGAGGACGCGCGCGTCTCGCTGGCCATCAACATGGCCATCTACGAGTCGTCGCGCACGGGCAAGGAGGTCTTCCTGAAGGACCTCGCCCCGTCCGCCTGACCGCGAGTGATTCAGTCAGGCCTGCTCAGCTCCTCAGGACCGACGCCGTCCCCGGAAGGCGAGCATGCCGAGCCCCGTGAGGAAGAGCGGCCACGTGGCGGGGAGCGGGACGGGACCCACGTAGTCGGCCAGATCCGTCCCCACGCTCTTGAACGCGTAGAGCACTCCGGGAATGAGGGCGAAGCCGCTGGTGGATCCGAGGAAGGCGCTGCCCAGCGAGCCGTCGCTGTTGATGGAGAAGCAGTTGTTGAGGGTGCCGAGATCGCACTGGATGCGGCCGCCCGTGGCGGGGTTGTAGTAGACGTCGAACTGGATGCCGTTGGCGTTCTGGGTCACCGAGAAGTCATTGTCGGTGCCGGCGAGGATCACGAACTGGCCGTCGCTCAGGCGCGGGCCGATGGTGAGCCCCTCCCACTTCTCCGGCACGCGACCGCCGAAGGCGGCGATGGTGTTGGCGTCGATGGTGATGAACGGCGTAGACGACTTGGTCACCGGGGTGAACGCGTCCGTGGTGAGGTTGAGCCCGGTCACGTCGGTCGCCCCCGTGAGGTCGATCTTGAATACCTTCTTGTTGGGCGAGGACATGTCGGAGCTCACGCCCACCCCGCGATTGTTGCGCTCGAGGACGAGGAACTCGTGATCGTTGAGAGCCACCAGGGCTGAGATGCCGCGCCCCTGGTTCGAGCCCTCCATCTTGTAGGCATACTGCGCCACGGCCTGGCCGGTGGCGTAGTCGAACTTGACGATGCGATTGAAGACGCCGTTGCCGGCGCCCTCGTCGAGCATCGCGCTCTGGAGCATGGCGTAGACGAACTTTCCGTCCGGGCTGATGGCCAGACCCTCGAACCCTCGGTTGGTCACTCGGCCCTTGGTGTTGGGAGGGGAGCCAGTGTCGGTGGCGAAGTTCGGCACGTTGGTGTCGCTGCGCGGAATCAGATTGGCCGGCGTGGTGAAGGTCCGGGCCAGCGTGCCGTCGCGATTGAACTCGTAGAGGGACGGTCCGTACTCGTCCGAGACGAGGAACTTGCCGGTGGTCGGACTGACCACGAAGCCCTCGGGGTCGAGCGCGCGCCCGAGGACGTTGGAGGGCGAGGGGGCGAGCCCGTTGAAATTCTGGCCGCCCGTGGTGAACTCCACCGTCTGGACCACGTGGAAGTTCGAGATGGCGCCCGTGGTCGGATTGATGTCGATGGTGAACTGCTGCACACGGGTGTCGTACGGCAAGGTACCGCCCCCCGCTCCGCGATCGGCCAGCCCCCAAAACTGGTTGCGATTGGGATCGTAGTAGAGATCGGAGAACATGCCCAGGCGCTGGTTCAGGGCGATGGGATCGTTGGAGAGATCGGTGGTGTCGGCGGGCACGGTGATGCCGTTGACGAAAGCCGGCGCGGCGAACGCCGGGATGCTCCCGCCCAGAACGAAGGCGACGATGGCGGCCACGAGTCGAAAGGTCACGAGTTCCTCCGCGAATGGTGAGGGGTGCGCTGCGCGCGTCCCCTTCTACCAGCCGGGCGTGACAGGGTTGCGAAGGCGCTGTTGCGGTTCGGCTACGACGCGAACTCGAGCGCTTCCAGCCGTCGCACCACATCGGGAGGAGGGCGCGCTGGCCGTCGATCGATGCGGAGGGTGACGCGCAGGCGACCGGGGTCGGCGTCAGCGCTAGAGGAAGAAGGGGAGCGTCACCGTCCTTTGATGGTGACCACGGCGGTGGCGCCCATGCGGAAGGGCCGCTTGGGGTCGCGCTCCTCGAGGAGAATCCGCACGGGGAAGCGGCTGGCCAGGCGCACCCAGTTGAGGGTGCGAGGCACGTTGGGCAGCACGCCCACCGTCGGGCCCTCCTCGGGATAATTGGCCCAGCCGATGCCCTGGACCACCCCACGGAAGCGCCGGTTCGGGTAGCTGATCAAGAACACCTCGGCGGTCATCCCCGGCTTGATCACGTCGACATAGGTCTCGCGGAAGTTCGCGATCACGTACCACGCGCGGTCGTCGACGAGGGCGAACACCTGCTGGCTCTGCCGCGCATACTCGCCCACCGCGATGTTGAGGTTGGTCACGTAGGCGTCGAAGGGCGCGCGCACCCGGCAGTAGCCCACGTCGAGCTCGGCGCTCTCCACCGCCGCCTGTGCCGCGGCGAGGCGCGCGTTGCGGTCGGCGTACTGGGCGAGGAGGGCCTGCGCCCGCGAGCGATCTTCCCGCGCCTGGTCGATGCCGACGGCGGCGCCCCCGCGAGCCGCGCGTGCCTGGGTGACGCCGGCGACCGCGGCCTGCTTCCGCTTCTGGGCCTCGACGACCGCCGCCTCCGCCGCCACCCGCTTGCGCTGCGCCTCGCGCACCGCGGCCGCCGCGGCGTCACGCTTGCTGCGCGCCTCGCTCACCCGGTCGGCGGTGACGTACTGCTTGGCGAGGAGCGGCTCCACCCGCTTGAGATAGTCTTCCGCGTAGTCCCGCTCTGCCTCGAGACGCACCACCGAGGCCTCGACAGCCGTGCGCTCCGCTTCGAGGCGCGCGATCTCGGCGTCGACGGCCGGGGGCATGGTCTCCTTCCCCGCCAGGTCGGCCTCGGCCACCTTGAGCCCCGCCTCGCGCCGCGCGATCTCCGCCCTCGCCGAGCCCACCGCGCTCTCCAGCGCCTCGACCTCCTTTTGGGTCAGGGCGAGCTCCGCCCGCACGCGGGTGAGCCGCGCCTCGTAGGGACGGGGATCGACGACGAAGAGGAGATCTCCCGCCTTCACCCGCTGGTTGTCGACCACGTGGAGCTCGACGATGGGGCCGCTCACGTGCGGCGCGATGCCCACCACATTGGCGCGCACCGCGGCATCGTCGGTGCGCGGGTGCACGTAGGTGAGCCACCAGGTCAACGCACTAGCCAAAAGCGCGCCCACTACGATGCCGATGCCCACCACGCGGCCGACGAGGGGGAGAGGGAACCGCCGCGGGGCGGGATCGGGGGCGGAGCCGGCGGGCGGTAGGGGCTCGCTCACGTCACGTCCGGTAGAAGATGAGCCAGGTGAGCAGCGTCGCGAAGAGCCAGAGGCTCGGATAGATCAGGATGAGCGGGCCCAGATGCGGCTCGAGCCCCGCCACGGCGAAAAGTTGGCGGCACGCTATGGTGAGGACGACGCCCACCGCCATGCAGACGATCCAGGCGGGGAAGAAGGATCCCTGGATGTTGATGATGGGATCACAGCCGGCGGCGGGGATGCACGCGGCGGCGACGAGCGAGCAGCGCAACCACCGACCTCGTCGCGCGATCAGTGTCGCGATCACGATGAGCGAGCATAGCGCCGGGCCCACGCATGCCGCAAGCTCCGCCGGCGATAGGCTATACTGCGCTCGACGAGAGCGGAGACCTGACCACGTCGATCGGACCTGACACGCTGCCGCGGCGGCTCGTCGTTCGGGCCGCCCGTCATCCGGCTCGCGGCCTCCTCGCCGCGCTGGCCCTCGGCTGTGTCGTCGGCGCTACCGGCTGCAGCCGGCTGCCCTTCTCGGCGGCTTGGGATCCCTGGGCGGCCGCCCCGCCCACGCCCGTCGCGCCCTGGCGCGCCTCCGATGGTAACAAGCAGCCGCGCCTCGCCGTGCTCATCGACCGTCTCAACAAGGAAGTTCAGATAGATCCCGACAAGGAGCACGCCCTCGCCGATCTCATCGATCTCGCCCAGCGCCTCAATCCCGACACGTGGCGCGCCTGGGAGGAAGCGCGCGCGGCCGCCGCACGGCTCGGCCGCTCCGAGAGCGCGTGGTTTCCCGCCCTCGCCGCTTCGGCAGCTGCCGGCACCTCCCGCGTGGTGGAGAAGGCGGGGGCCGCGACTGGGGGCGCGGTGCCGGTAACGGGGCCGGAAGCGACCCCCACCCTGCAGCTCTCGTGGATCCTGCTCGACTTCGGGCGACGCAGCGCCGCCAGCGAGCAGGCGGGCTGGGAGGTGGTGACGGCCAATCTCAACTTCAATCGCAAACATCAGGACGTGGCCTTCAGCGTATCCGAGAGCTTCTTCGCCCTCGACGCGAGCCGGGCCCGCCTCACCTCGGCGCGGGTGACCCTGGAGCAGGCGAGCGCGGTGGCCGACGCGGTACAGGCTCGATTCGAGCAGGGGCTAGCCACGCGCCC
>Ga0081540_1004837_pt1 | contig 10149 bp, 14 predicted proteins | sample TabmetS2T1R1_FD_71024 | JGI IMG/M metagenome (GOLD analysis project Ga0081540, IMG submission 71024) | Tabebuia heterophylla rhizosphere microbial communities from the University of Puerto Rico - S2T1R1 | ecosystem: Host-associated > Plants > Roots > Rhizosphere ... | reverse complement strand
ATCCCGCCGGAGGCGCCGGTCACCAGCACACGCTTCCCCGCCAACCCGGTCTCCACGACGTGAGAGGCTACAAGGGTGAACGTCTTCATCATCAGCGACCTCGAAGGCGTCGCGGGGGTCGTCAAGGGCGAGCAGACAGGCTCGGGGGAGCCGCTCTACGAGGAAGCGCGGAAGCTCTACACGCACGAGATCAACGCGGCGGTGCGCGGCGCCAAAGCCGCAGGCGGGACGGAGATCGTCGTGATGGACTGCCACGGCGCCGGGAAGGGCCACACCTTCAACTCGCTGCTCCCGGAGGAGCTCGACCCCGACTGCGAGTTCGTCGTCCAGGACGAGTGGACGGAGTACACGGAGTTCCTGGAGCAGGGCGTCGACGCCGCGCTCTTCGTCGGCATGCACGCGCGGGCGGGCACCACCGAGGGCGTGCTCAACCACACGGTCTCCGGACGTGACTACCAGAACCTCTGGTTCAACGACACGCTCGTCGGCGAGACGGGGATCAACGCGGCGCTCTGCGGCACCTGGGGCTGCCCGGTGCTGCTGGTGACCGGCGACCAGGCCGCCTGCCAGGAGGGGAAGGAGCTGCTCGGCGACGGCCTGACGACGGTGCAGGTCAAGCGCGGCACCGGCGTGCAGAGCGCGCGCAACCTCGTGCCCTCCCGCGCCCGCGAGGCGATCGAGAACGGGACGAAGCAGGCGCTGTCGGACCTGAACGCCGTCCAGCCGTACGACCCGGGCAAGCCGTCCGAGATCAAGGTCGAGTTCAAGTGGACCGGTCCCGTCGACAAGCTCCGCCACCGCGTCGGCGTGGAGAAGCTCGACGACCGCACGATCGTCTCCCGCGCCGACGACTGGTGGACGGCGTGGCGCCAGTTCTTCTTCTGAGCCTCCCGTGGACGTACGCGAGCTAGCGGAACTGATCTCGTCGCCCGAAGCGGTGCCGGGCTCCGGGTGGGTCGCCGGGGTCACCGGCGCGTTTGCGGCCGCACTGGTCGCCAAGGCCGCCGCCCGCTCGGAGGGCTGGAGCGGAGCGGGAGGCGCGCGCTCGCAGGCGGCCGACCTTCGCGATCGCCTGCTCGAGCTCTCCACGAAGAACGCGCTCGTCTACGAGTCGGCGCTGGATGCGCTCGAGCAGCCCGGCTCCGACCTCGCCGGCGCGCTGGGGGAGGCGGCCGACGTGCCGCTCGCGCTCGCAGAGGCCTCGGCGGACGTCGCGCTGCTGGCCGCCTCCGCCGCCGAGTGCGCCGACGGCGCCTCGCGTCCGGATGCCGCGGCGGCCGCCGCGCTCGCCGCAGGTGCCGCACGCGCGGCCGCCAGGCTCATCTCGGTGAATCTCGCGACGATGCCGGGGGACGAGCGGATCGCCGCCGCGCAGCGGGCCGTCGAGGCCGCGGACCACGCAGCACGCGCCGCCTTCATGTCCGAGATCTAGCGGCGGCCCGGTCGTCTACGCTCGCCAGCCGTGAGCGAGATCACCCACTTCGGTCTCGCGGTCCTGATCGTCGCCGGGATCGTCGTGGTTGCGGTCCTGTCGAACAAGGTGAGCGAGCGGGCGCCGATCCCGGCGCCGGCGATCTTCCTGCTCGCCGCCGCGGCCACGGTTCACTTCTGGCCGAGCATCGGTCGCCATGTATCGATCCTCGAGGTGGAGCGGATCGCAGTCGTCGCCCTGATCCTGATCCTCTTCGACGGCGGCGTGCGGATCGGCTGGGCGCGCTTCCGCGCCGCCTGGATCCCGATCTCGCTGCTCGGCGTGTTCGGCACCTTCACGACGGCGGCCCTGGTCGCGCTCGCCGGCCATTACTTCTTCGACTTCGCCTGGACGACGGCTGGCATCCTCGGCGCCGCGCTCGCGCCGACAGACCCGGCGGTCATGTTCTCCGTGCTCGGCAAGCGAGAGGTGAGCGGTCGCACCGGGACGATTCTCGAAGGCGAGTCAGGCGTGAACGACCCCGTCGGGATCGCATTGATGATCGGGATGATCGAGTTCGCCACCCACGCGAATGCGACGTTCTGGATCGTCGTGCGCGAGTTCGTGGTGGAGATGTCAGTCGGGCTCGCGATCGGCGTCGCCGGCGCTTGGTTGCTCGTGGAGTCGCTCCGCCGCATCCAACTCGCCAACCCGGCGCTCTACCCACTGGGCACGCTCGCCGCCGCGGGGGTGATCTACGGGGCCGCGGCGGTAGCCCACGGCTCCGGGTTCCTCGCCGTTTTCGTGGCGGGAATCCTGATCGGCGACGCCCATTACCCGGGTCGGAAGGACGTCGAGCGCTTCCATACGTCCCTGGCCAGCCTTGCCGAAGTGGTCGTGTTCGTCGCTCTCGGCTTGAGCGTCAACAAGGTGAACCTCGAGCCGGTGTGGACGGACGGCCTCCTGATCGCGCTGATCCTTGCCTTCCTTGCGCGGCCGCTCGGTATCGCCCCATTCGTGGCGCCGCTGCGGCTCCGCCACGGCGAACGGGTTTTCGTGATGTGGAGCGGGCTGAAGGGCGCCGTCCCGATCCTGCTCGCCGCCTTCGCGCTGCTCCAGGAGGTTCCGGGCTCGGAGCGGATCTACGGAATCGTCTTCGTCGTCGTCGCGTTCTCGGTGATCGTGCAGGGCGGCAGCGTGCCGTTCGTGGCGAAGCGGCTCGGGATCCCGATCCGCCTGGTGCACCGGGGTCAGGCGTGATCGTCGCGCACCTCGACCTCGACGCCTTTTTCGCGGCAGTGGAGGAGCTCGAGGACCCCGGCCTGCGCCGGCGGCCGCTGGTCGTGGGCGGCGACCCGCACGGCCGCGGCGTCGTCGCGACGGCGAACTACGTCGCGCGCAGCTACGGCATCCATTCGGCGATGTCGTGTGCCGAGGCGCTGCGCCGCTGCCCGCAGGCGGTCTTCCTCCAGCCGCGGAAGCGCCTCTACTCCGAGTACTCGAAGGCGGTGTGGGCGGCGGTGCGCGAGGTGGTGCCGACCGTGGAGCGGACCGGCATGGACGAGGGCTACCTGGACGTGGGGGAGGTGGCGGCCGACTTCGGCCGGGCGAGGGCCGTCGCGGAGGCGGTGCAGGCCGCCGTGCGCGGCGCGACCAGCCTCTCGTGCTCGCTCGGGGTCTCGAGCTGCAAGGTGGTCTCGAAGATCGCGAGCGACCGCCGCAAGCCCGGCGGGATCACGGTCGTGCCCGCGGGGCGGGAGGCCGCCTTCCTGGCGCCGTTCGACGTGCGCCGCCTACCCGGAGTCGGGCCGCGCGCCGAGGAGCGGCTGCGTCGGACGGGGGTCGAGACGATCGGCGACCTCGCCGCGCTCGATGACCCGATACTGCGCGGGCTGCTCCCAGGCAAGCTCGGGCCACTGTTGCGCGACCGCGCGCGGGGAATCGACCCGCGGCCACTCGAGCTGAGCGTCGAGACCGTCTCGATCAGCGCCGAGGAGACGTTTCCGCGCGACGTCGCGGAGGTCGAGCGGCTCCAGGACGAGTTGCGCCGCCTCGCAGGCCACGTCGCCGAGCGCCTGGAGGCGAGCGGTCAAGTCGGGCGCACGGTGACCACGAAGGTGCGCTACCCGGACTTCTCGATCCGCTCGCGCTCGACGTCGCTGCCGGTGGGCACCGATGATGCGGAGCGGATCTGGGAGCTGGCCTGCTCCTGTCTCGACCGCGCGCTCGCCGACCGACCGGGCGCGCTACGGCTGGTGGGCGTCGGTGTCTCCGGCCTGGACGCGCACCGCCAGCTCGAGCTGGTCTAGCCCTCCTCGGTGCTCCAGCGGGCGACGTCGCGGATCGAGACGATTCCGACCGCGCGGCCCTCGTCGACGATCGGCACGTGGCGGAAGCCGTTGTCGAGCATGATCTTCGCGGCCTCGTCGGCGCTGGCGTCCGGCCCGAGCGTGATCGGGTCGGAGGTCATCCACTCGCGCACGCGCGCCTCGCTGGTGTGCACGCGGCCCGCCACCGCGCGGGTCAGGTCGCGCTCGGTGACGATCCCGATCAGCGTGCCGTAGTCGGACACGACGGCCGAGCTGACGCCCCGCTCGACCATCTTCTGCGCGGTCTCCCCGATCGTGTCGGACGGGTCGACCGTGAGGACATCGCTGGTCATGATCTCGCCCACCGTGCTCACGCGTTGCTCACGCGGCGAGCGTAACACCGCCGGCGACGCGAACGAGAGTGTCGAGGAGCTCGGCCAGCTCCGCGCGGATGCCGGGGTCGACGAGCTCACAGTGCTCGTCGAAGCACACGAACGCCTCGGGCACGAGCACTTCGGGCTGTTCCAGTACGTTGGCGCGCGAGAACTCCAAGGCGGCACGGAGCTGCTCCTGGGCGCGCGCGGTACCGCCGCGGCCGGTGCAGGCGCCCATGATCGCGATCGGCTTGCCCGTCAGCGGCGAGCCGATCGGCGGCCGCGAGGCCCAGTCGATCGCGTTCTTGAGGACCCCCGGGACGCCGCGGTTGTACTCCGGCGTGGCGATCAGGAGCGCGTCGGCGTCGCGGATCGCCTGCTTGAGCTGGACGACGGACTCGGGATCGCCGGCTGCCTCGACGTCACCGTCGTAGAAGGGCAGCGTGCCGATCTCGTACTCGACGAGCTCGGCGCCTTCGGGCAGAAGCTCGCGTGCCGCGCGCAGGAGCGAGCGGTTGTACGAGCCCTCGCGGAGGCTGCCGGCGATTCCGAGAATCCTCATCAGACCTGCTTCGTGGCCGAGACACCTGCGGTGATCTCGACGGTGGTCGTGCCCCAGTCGAAGGAGCCGTTGACGTCGAGCAGCAGGCGCTCGTCACCGAGCTTGCCCGTGCCCTGGCCGCGAAGACGGCCCTGAAGGTCGACCTCGAACGGCTGATCCTTCACGAACAGCCGGCCGCGGAGCGCGAACCGGGCGTCGCCGACCGGCTCGACGGACGTGGACTCGAAGCGAATCTCCGGGTGCTTCGCCGCCTCGAGGAAGTCGGGCGAGATCAGGTGTGCGTCGCGCTGCTCGTTGTCGGTGCGAAGGCTGTCGACGCGGATCGTGCCCTCGATCGACGGCTGTCCGTCGCCGAGGATCCGACCCTCGAACTCGGTGAAGCGGCCGTTGACCGAGCTGACGAGGTCGCTCGTGTCGGTGACCTGGAAGCCGATCGTCGTATGAACGGGATCGACGATCCAGGTTCCGGCGGGGATGACCTCCGCGGCGGTGATGGTGCTTGTGGACACGGCTCTCCTTTCCTGTTTCAATGAGCTATACTTGAGCCATCAACAATCGTAGCAAAGAAAGTTGAGTCGTCAAGTAGTGAGCACGCAAGTACCTAGGCGAACGACTCCGGAGATCACGGCGTGGGTCGCGCTTCTGCGTGTCCATGCGACGACCACGCGGCGCTTCAACGCGCAGCTGGTCGCCGATCACGGGCTGACGCTCAACGACTACGAGGTGCTGCTCCACCTCGCGCGCGCGGACGGCCGCCGGCTGCGCCGCGTCGACCTGGCCCAGAGCGTGCTGCTCACGCCGTCGGGGATCACCCGACTGCTCGAGGGGCTCGAGCGCGCCGGCTACGTCGAGCGTGCCACCTGCGAGTCCGACGCCCGCGTGACCTACGCGCAGTTGACCGAGGACGGGCTGTCCAAGCTCCGCGAGGCGTCCGACACGCACGTGTCGGACATCACCGAGCTCTTCCGCGGGCGCTTCTCCAAGGAGGAGCTCGAGGTGCTGGGCAGCTTGCTCGAGCGGCTGCCCCAGGACCCCTCGGATGACGTGGATTGCGTCCCCGAATAAAAACCTCGCAAAGAGCGGGGATGCGTCTTTTCGGGGCCTTGTACGGACCTGTCCCCATCGTTAGGTTGCCGCTTGCGCCGAGCACGGAGCGCGAGTAGGACGAAGCCTCGCCGGAGGGCACTACGCGGAAGCGGAAGGTCAGTCGGATGAGGTGGACAAAAGCGTCACCGGCTCGGCGAACTATTTTTGGACCGGCAGGAATACCACGGCCCCTGTGGCCGTTTTAGGTGTTGGTGGCGGACGCCCTCGTTCGCCTGACACCCCCGAATGTGAAGGATGTGTGAAGAAAACTGAGCACCGTGCTTGAACTTGCAGTCCCCGCGTTCCTCGAGGAGGCAGAGGAGAACGCGTCGATCGAGGAGACCGCCCTGGAGGCGTTCGCGCTCGAGCATGATCTCGACGAGGAAGAGCTCGCCGAGGTCCGTGCCGAGCTCGAGGCCCGGGAGGTCGAGATCGTCGCGCCGCCCCCGGCTCCGGAGCAGGTCGTGACCCACGTCACGGCGCCGAACCCCTCGGACGCGCTCTCGCTCTTCATGCACCGGGCCGGCCGGTATCCGCTGCTGACCGCGGCGGAGGAGGTCGCCCTGGCGAAGCGTGTCGAGCGCGGCGACGCCGAGGCCAAGGAGCGCATGATCAACTCCAACCTGCGCCTGGTGATCTCGATCGCCAAGCGCTACCAGCGCAAGGACCTGCCGCTGCTGGATCTCGTCCAGGAGGGCGTGATCGGGCTGAACCGTGCCGTCGAGAAGTTCGACTGGCGCAAGGGGTTCAAGTTCTCGACCTACGCCACCTGGTGGATTCGCCAGGCGTGCCAGCGGGCGATCTCGAACCAGTCGGCGACGATCCGCATCCCGACGCACGTGAACGAGCGTCGCGTCAAGCTCGCGCGGGCGCAGACCCGGCTCGAGACCCAGCTCGGCCGCAAGCCGACGCGCGAGGAGCTGGCCGAGGAGGCCGAGCTCGAGCTCGTGCACGTGCAGGAGGCGCTCGACGCCGTCGAGGCGAACGTCTCGCTGAACCGGCCGATCGGCTCGGAGGAGGACGGGGAGCTCGGCGACCTGTTCGACGACGAGAACGCCCCGAGCCCGGAGGACGAGGCCGTCGACTCGCTCCGCCGGCGCGAGGTGCGGGAGGCCATCGCGTCGCTGCCCGAGCGCGAGCGGCGGATCATCGAGCTGCGCTTCGGCATCGGCGGCGACCCGATGGCGCTCGAGGCGATCGGCAAGGAGCTCGGCATCACGCGGGAGCGCGTGCGCCAGCTCGAGGCCGAGGCGCTGGCCCGGCTCCAGGACGAGCTGGCCGAAGCGGCCTAAGACCCACGGCAGGACACCGGGCGCGGCCATTCGACCGCGCCCGGTGTCGCCGTCCTAGGAGGCCGGAACCGGCGGAGCCTCGACCGGGCGGTGCCCCTCGCCCGCGTCGATGCTCGGCTCGAGTCGCGGCAGCCACTCGAGCCACCTCGGCAGGTACCAGTTCCAGTCGCCGAGCAGCTTCATCGATGCCGGCAGCAGCACGGCCCGGACGATGTACGCGACGAAGGGCGCCGCCGGCGAGGACAACACTCCCGACTACTACGAGGCGACGCCTGCGCCGAAGCAGATCTGGAAGATCGACACCTCGCACACCCACGGTCTCTCGGCGCGGCCCGTTGAGTACGAGCGGCGGATCGTCGGCTTCTTCGATCGCACGCTACGCGGCTGACCGCCGGGCAAGCCGGCTACCACTTCGAACGGCGCCGGCGACGGCTCGTGTAGACGAGCTTCGCGGGAGCCGACTTCATTCCGGCCTCTTCGAACTGCTCGCGGTGGCCGAGCCTGTGGGCGACGCGGCTGGTGTCGGCCTGCTGCTCGGGCAATACGAAGGTGATCGCGGTTCCGCTGCGGCCTGCGCGCCCCGTCCGGCCGGTGCGGTGCACGTACCCCTTGTCCTCCTCGGGCGGGTCGAAGTTGATCACGTGCGTAACCCCCTCGAGGTCGAGCCCGCGCGCCGCGACGTCGGTCGCAACGAGCGTCTGGGCCTTGCCGCTCTCGAACCGGTCGAGCGCGCGCTCGCGGGCATTCTGTGACATGTCGCCGTGCATCGCGACCGCTCCGAGTCCACGCCTGGAGAGTTTCTGGACGAGGCGGTCGGCGCCGCGCTTGGTGCGGACGAAGACGAGCGTCGAGCCGGACTCGCGAATGTGCTCGACGAGCGTCTCGACCTTCGTGTCCGCGGACACGGAGACGAAGCGGTGCTCGATCTCGCCGGGCTGCCGGCTTGAGGGCAGTGACCCCTCGATGCGCGAAGGACTGTTCGTGTACCTGCGCGCGAGTGCTCCGACCTCGCCGTCGAGCGTTGCCGAGAAGAACATGGTCTGGCGGTTGCGCGGCAACCGGCGCACGAGCTTGTCGACCTGCGGCTGAAAGCCCATGTCGAGCATGCGGTCGGCCTCGTCCAGCACGAAGGTGCGGACTCGGGACAGATCGACGAGCCGGCGCCGCGCGAGGTCTTCGAGCCGGCCGGGCGTCGCCACGAGCACGTGTGCACCCTTGACCCGTCTTGCCTGCGAGCGCAGCGGCACGCCGCCGTAGGCGGCAGCGACTGAGAGGCCGCGTGCCCGCGCGAGCGGGCCGATCTCCTCCGTCAGCTGGGCCGCCAGCTCGCGCGTCGGCACGAGCACGAGCGCCGATGGCCGGCCGTCGGCGGGCTCCGTGCGTTCGACGATGGGCAGTGCGAAGGCCAGCGTCTTGCCCGACCCGGTTGGCGAGCGGACAAGGACGTCCAGGCCGCTCAGTGCGTCGGGCAATACGCGCTCCTGGATGTCGAAGGGCTGGGTGATGTTGCGCGCGGCAAGCGCCTCCACGACGGGCGCGGACACGCCTAGCCGCCTGAACGACTGCTGTGACATTCGGTTCGACTCCTTTACGGGCTCGAGAATTGCCGACCTCGAAACGCCCGAAGGAGGACCGAGAAGCTCATCTCACCGGGGGGCCGGATTGCCACCCGTACCCAAACCGTAGCAGCCGGTGGCTACCCTGCCGCGATGCCCGGCGAGAAGGCAGAGCCCCTGACGCAGGCCCAGAAGGAGCAGCTCGAGGAGGAGCTCGCGGAGCTCGAAGGCCCTCGCCGGGCCGCGATCGTCGAGGCGATCAAGACGGCCCGCTCCTTCGGCGACCTCTCCGAGAACTTCGAGTACCACGCGGCGAAGAACGAGCAAGGCCTGCTCGAGCGGCGGATCCGTGTCCTGCGCGACCGGCTCACGCGGTCGGTGGTCGTCGTCGACGAAGCAGCTTCCGACGGCAGCGTCACCGTCGGCTCCAGGGTCGAGCTCGAGGACGAGCAGGGCGGGCGCCTCTCGGTCGAGATCTCGAGCGTCGGCGGTGTCTCGCCCGACTCGCCGGTCGGCCGCGCCCTGATGGGCGCGAAAGAGGGAGACGAGGTCGAGATCGACGCGCCGAGCGGCTCGTGGCGCGCCAGGATCCTCTCCGTCGGTCGCTAGCGGCTTTTTGACCCATGGGGGTCAAGCGCGAGGCCGCCTCGTCGTGGGATCGTGCTCGACATGGACACCGGTCGTGCGCTGACGAGTTCCTCCCCCGAGCTCGAGACCGCTTCCCGCCGCTCGCAACTCGTTCGGGCGCTGCGCTCAGTCGACCAGGCGATCGCAAAGGTCGGCGAGCGCGGTGAGGTAACGGGCCTCCAACGCCTGCGCGAAGACCTCTGCGCGGCGCTGCGGTTGCAGGACGGGTATCCGATGGCGCAGCCGCTGGTTCACGCCTGAACCGGCCGGCTGCCGTTCCTCCAGGCTCGCGGCTTCCGTACAGGGACGGGAGCCGCTGGGCTTGACCGCGCGGTTGTGCGGAAGGCACACTCGTCGCATGTCCGACCTGCGCTCCATGGGTGGGGACGTCGAGAACGCGCTGGAACGGGTGGGCGTTCCGAGCTACGTGATCGACCGCCACGGCATCATCCGCTGGGTCAATCCAGCCGCCGAGCGCCTGGTCGGCGACGTCCGTGGACGGCAGTTCACCTCGGTCGTCTCCGCCGAGGAGACGCGTCGGGCGAAGGAGGCGTTCGCGCGGAAGATCTCCGGGATCGAGAAGAAGAGCGACGTCGAAGTCGTGCTGGTGGGTGCCGACGGCGACCGCGTCGCCGTCGAGATCAGCTCCGTCTCGCTCTACAGCGGCGACCGCATCGTCGGCGTCTTCGGCCAGGTCGTCGACGTCGAGGAGAACGAACCGCCGCTGATGCACCCCCATCTCACGCCGCGGCAGACCGAGGTCCTGCGGCTCCTCGAGCGAGGACACTCGACTAACCAGATCGCGCGCGAGCTCCACCTCAGCACCGAGACGGTTCGCAACCACGTCCGGCACCTGCTGCGGGCGCTCGGCGTGCACTCCCGGCTCGAGGCCGTCGCGGCCGCGCGCCGCGCACACCTGATCCGGGCCTGAC
>Ga0081540_1004836_pt1 | contig 10149 bp, 10 predicted proteins | sample TabmetS2T1R1_FD_71024 | JGI IMG/M metagenome (GOLD analysis project Ga0081540, IMG submission 71024) | Tabebuia heterophylla rhizosphere microbial communities from the University of Puerto Rico - S2T1R1 | ecosystem: Host-associated > Plants > Roots > Rhizosphere ... | reverse complement strand
GAAAAGATAAAGATCGGAGGCGCGAATATGAGGACGAACGAAAAAGAAAATCCGGAGCGTGGAATTAGGCTATGGTGCGAGAAAGACAAGGAGGAAGTAAAGAGGATTCAGTGGGACTGGTCCAGGAAGCAACTGAAGCGCATAGATGATGACGAAGAGGAAAAGTCTTCGGAAAAAGTATCGCCAGACACAGCAGCCCACCAGGGACGTGCGCTGGCTAATGTGACAAATGTGGGGAGGAAAGAAAATGAAAGGAAGGAGAAGGAGAAGGCGCTAGAATTGAGCAACAAGCAGGAATTTCTTAACCTGTGTCCTTTATGAAGTCCTGTGGGGGCTGAATCTTCGTTTCATGAAAGCAAATGTTTTTCATAAGTTACTATCTTGAAAACAACCTGGGAATGGGACGGGATGCAATTTGAGAGGTGGCATTTTGATAGGAATGAAAGAGAAGTGCCGAGAGGCTTGCAGAATCGGCGGTACAACCGCACCCTGCCTAAGGCAAAGTGAGTAAACTGCCCATGCTACGGCTGCCCCACCTAGGACATAATGAATTAAATAGTCTAGTGTTAGAGGTCGGCTCTAATTTTTGTTAGGCCACGATACCGCGTCGCAAGACCTTGCTACCGGCTCTCTCTAAGGTAATTACGGTTCACTTCTGTCCCAAGATGGTAGAGCCCAATATCCTTCAAAGGGTATGTCTATTGAAGTCGTGAGCCCCTGCGCCCGCTTCAGCCTTTGGATATTGTAGAGATGTGTAATGTGCTCGAAATACCGGTGACGAAAAGTCGCTTCAAGGCTCATATACACTTTGGGCCGGGTCGTCGTGCTCTCCCCACTTGCCGCTTCGATCTCACGTCGGAGGCCCGTAGGATGGGCAGCAAAGAACCAAGGCCACCGCGCGTCATGATCGAAGACAACCTCCTTGGCACGTAATGAGCCCACCGTTTCTTTAGACAGGATGCACTGAGCCAAGGCCAGCCCCTGATGCAGCTTGTCCAGAATGACGTCGAGTTCCCAGGACAGGTCTTCGTCTAACCGCCGCTCGTAGGGAGATGTGACAAGCTGGTCAAGCTCTTGCGCGTTTGGCAATCCCTCAGGGAAAAGCTGCTGGCCCCATCTGCGCCAAAACCAGCGGAAGTTTCCTGATGCCACGTGGCTTAAGTTCCGCCGAATGCTCCACTCGCTCCATTTCCACCGATCAGATTCAAAATCCAGCTGTTCCTCCGTCAGACCTGCTATCTCGGTGGTGATCATGTTATACAGAGCTGATTCGAACTGGGGGAAAAGCATCGTTGCTGGGGCGTCGTCGGATAACTGGCTTTGGGCCATGCTGGACCTCCCGATTGGATTCTCAAGTCAACCTTGACATGTCGTTGCAGAGTGCTGCTGCTTGCTTCAGCAAGGATCGCCTCTCCGATAGCATTTGATTGCACCGCCTAACAACGGTTTAACCGGACTTTTTTCCTGGATAAATGCCTATAGAAGGCAAATTTTCCTACGAAACCTCCCTGCAAGGGGTTTATACGGAAGTTTTTCCTGATAAAACCTCCCCTCAAGACGCACGGGAGTTTATCAGGAATAGACCCTGTAACTGTCACCGCCCAGCCATGGTGCTTATCATAGCATAGGCCGCCAGACGAATGTGGAGGGGGTTGTTTGTGACTAGACAATTGAAACCCAAAAGTCTCAGCGCGAAAAATGCCCCTTAGTAACAGCGCGGGTTTCCGCATCTCTCGGGCATGCGAACATGGGACAAAAGGATGGACTTCCATCCGTCGGGAACCGGCCATCGGGATATGAAAGACAACACCCCAGAGGGTTGCAGGGGCGAAAATGGATAATGCCGCACTCCTTAATGGACGGCACGTGAGACGATGGCTCCCCCATCTAAGGCCATCTCCATACGGCTCAGCGACGCTGCCGCTTCAGGAAACTCCTTCCGAAAAGCGATGCTGCCTAGCGCCATGGCGCGTTGCAAGTAGACTTTGCCTCCCTCCATATCTCCTTGCAGTTGCAAGGCTCGCCCGAGGTGCATGATCGCAAGCACCAGGGCATCGCTTGCGCGGCCAGGGTGCGTTTCCGCCAGAGCGATAGCTTTCCGATAGTGTGCCATCGCCCCGCTCAGGTCTCCGACATGTTCGAGGATTTTCCCCAGGCCGCAAAGTGTCGCAACCACGGTGGAGGCAGTGGGGTCAACGGTCAAGGCACGCTCGTATAGGGCCTTTGCGTCTGCCCATACGCCGAGTGCACGCAGCACGTCAGCGAGGTCAATGCAGATCGGAATCAGCGCCACATGGTGCGCCCCGTAGAATGCTTCCGCCGCTGCCAACGCACGTTCCAGGTGCGTGCGTGCGCCGCTGATATCGTGCAACTCGCGGAGACACTGGCCGGTGAGGTGGTCGATCCTGGCGACGTCTTCCCCGTCGAGTTCGTTGGTACCTTGCGCGAGGGCCAGCGCTTGCTGAAACGATTGCGCTGCCTCCGCGAAACGTTTCGCACGTAACCGGGCGAATCCAGCCCGCACGTGCCGATGGGAAGGCTGGACAGCCGTGCTGGTTTTGGCTTTTTTCCGCTGTGCCATACGTCAGTCATACCATAGGGCGGCAGGCTGTCTAGGGCACAATTCCCACCATGCAGCTTATGAAAGAAAACACTTCAGAGGGTTTCAAAATAGGGCTTTGCCGGAGTGTGAGCGCTCGCGCGAACCGTAGGCAAGGCAGCCACCGGCAGGGAAAAATCAAGACTGACTTAAAATTTAACTGGTTGCGAGTTTTAGACCCCGCAGAACGCTCGCAGGTTGATCAACGTATACGCCAATAACTTCATCCCATAGTGCCGCTGCTGGATGCGTTCAAATCGGAGCAACAACCGCTTGAATTTGTCCTCCCACGCAAAGGTCCGCTCGACCCGCATGCGTAACGCGTGGATGGCGACGTTGAACAACCGCTTCCGTCCGCGCTTGGGGTGCTTGCGATTGCGGGGGTTCTCTTTGATGTTGGGGATCATCCCCGCATTGAAAATGCACGTGCGATTCGCTCTGGAGTCAAAGCCGCCGTCAAGATTGACATAAGCGCCTCTGAGGTTCAATCCGACCTCTGTGGCCACGCGTTTCAAGGCTTTCAGACCATCAGGGAACAGCACCATATCCGTTTCATGCACGGGAGCCACGGGAACGGGAGCCAACACATAGCCATGGTTGTCGGTCATGGCGATGACCTTTTCTCCTTTCTCGTGTTTGTGGCCCGAGTAGCCAATGCCATCGCCCCTTTTTTGGCCACGGTGTTGGTCCCGTCGCCATGGAGGATACGAAGATCGAGGTGCTTCTCTGTCGCCAGATGCCGCACACTGGCCACAAACGCCTGCCACAGCGACCCATCATCCGCCCATTTGGCACTGGATAGGCCGCGAGCGAGGTCCATTGCTGGCCTTTTCTCCCGGCCCTCCTCCGAACCGGACGTGATACTTATCGCATCATCCGGCTCTCTGGTTTCCTTGTCTCTTTGACTTTGGCCGATTATGATGGACGTCATCATGACATCCCTTGCACAATGGGATGCTCTTGCGCTTTCGCATGATCATGACTTTCATCCAGAGCGGCATCTCCCTTTTGCCCTTTTTGTTTAGGTCTCGTAAGTGTCGAACGTGATGCATCTGTACGTTCTTCTTTTCTCCACATACTTCGCATGTGTCGTTGAGGAGTCTTTCGACTATCTCTGATCTTAATTGGACATATGGAAATATGACCCGGTCTTCCATGATGGGATCTTTACGTCGCTTGAGTGACAATCCGCCAAATATGGCGATGAGAGGTTTCTTTTTCTCTCGTTGGATTGTCAGTTTCAGGCATTTTCGTGGGCCGTCTGACGTCTTTGTGGTTGCTTTGAGACGTTTCGACTCTTTTGTTACACTGGTTTGGTTCTTGCTTGCTAGGGTTTTCAGGAGCGATGTTTCCATCGTCCATTTTACATATCCTAGCTGAGCCAGGTTATGTGCCAAACCATAGTATTGGACCAGGCCCCGGTATTCCCCCTGGTAGCGGATAATAATGTCATATTCGCTATCGTTTTGGAGTTCGGGTCGGTGTATTGGTTTTCCGTCCCTGAGATACCGTTTACGTTTTGCTTGAATTACGTCTTCGGGTATGTACATACCAACGACTCCGTTGACGCCTCGGGTTCCGAGTCTATTCAGTTTCGTTGAGCTGTACATAATGCCGATTTCGTACCCAAGGAATCGCGCTCTGCCTGTTTGGGCATGCGTAATCAGCGTTTTTTCTGCTGATAAGGTGAGTTTTAGCTCCGTTTGTAGAAACGAGGCTACTTTATCTTTAATCTGGTGGGCTTCTTCAAAAGGGCCAGCGAATCCGAAGAGAAAATCATCCGCATATCGGATATATCTCAACCTTCTATACCCTGGGTCGTCTGGGGTTTTGGAAGGGTATTTTCTCAGTTCCTTTTTTAGGGTTCTGACCCTTTCTAAGTCCCCTTGACGTCTTGCGGTTTGTAGTTGGTTTGCCACCTGTCCATATGCAGGGTTTCTTCCCCTCTTGTCGCCTTTGGTATATTCTGGAATGAGTGTACTTTCGACAAACTTGTCTAGCTTATCCAGATAGATGTTGGATAGTACGGGGCTTACTGTCCCACCTTGAGGAGTACCGCTTAGAGATGGGTGGAAGTTCCAGTCTTCGCAGTATCCTGCCTTCAGGGCTCCTTCGATCAGCCGCAGGAAGCGGTTGTCGCGGATATTTTCTTGAAGGATGTCCATCAGGATGTGGGGGTCGATGTTATCGAAACAACCCTTGATGTCTCCTTCAATGAACCATTTGGTCCCGTTCCATGTATTATGGATTTTTGTCAGGGCCGATTGGCATCCCCTTCTCGGTCTGAACCCGTGACTGTGCTCGGAAAATTGTGGTTCATAGTATGCCTCCAGGATGGATCGTACTATATCTTGAACCACCTTTGGCGACCAGTCTGGCATGCCGAGTGGTCGTTTTCCACCTTTAGGCTTGTCTATATAGACGCGCCTTGCTGGAGGCCACTTCCACCGTTCGTAGCGCATGGCTTCGATCACTCGGTCGATCTTATTGAGTGACATGCCATCGACGGTTTCTCCCGTAGTTCCTGGGGTCATGGCGCCATTGTTTTGATACATCTTGGCGTACGATCGCAGGTAAAAATCTGGGTTATAGAGTTGTCGATAGACGTCATCCAGTGGGAGCTGACGTTTACCTCGGTCTTGGATAATGTTCAGGATCGTGTCGGCTGTTCGCATCTCGCGTACCTTTTCGTCCCTTACATGGGAAACCTGCCTCACTTCGCCGTTGGGCTTCTTTGACTCCTCTGTGCCCGTGTAGACGGTTACTTGTTCCCGTCCGCAGACTACTATTGAGGCTCTGTCACCTTAGGGCTCGCGCCCCTTAGGCAATCCCGTACTTCGCTGACTGCACATGTTGTAGCACGATATTAGGTGGCCTTTTCGTTCCGTTCTGAGGGTTCGTTACCCCCTGTCCCGATTGCGGAGGTGCGTCCTACCTTGCGCGTAGGTACTTGCAACGTCTTTGCAGTTGCTTCGCACTATCGGCCTCTCTCGTCTGGTCGCCAATCTGAGGGGTTTACAAGGTACCGACTGGGAACTGGGCTTCAGGCAATGCAGCTTTCACCACATCGTGCAGGTCTTGCGGGTCTGCGATTGTACGCCCTTTCTTCGCCTCCCGCTTTGCTGCCATGCTATTGTCCCTTGAGCTTTCGCATCCGGTAAGGCAGTTGACCTATAGGATATCCTCCGAATCCTATCCTGGTAGCCAGGGGTGTGTAGTTAGTTATTACGGCGCAGAAAGACTTTGTAGACTGTCGTGTAATGAATCGCTGGTTTCCCATCGGGGTCTTGCGGCACGGGCAGGCACTTCCACTGCATCCCCGTGTAGAGGAGCCACAGGATGAGATTAAAGACGCGATAATAGCCCAGTTTGCACTTTGGCCCGCGCTTGGGCATCGAGAGGTGCGGCAAGATAAATGCGGTGAACTCCGGTTCGGAGAGCTGGACAGGAATCGGCGTCGTTACAGGCTGTGGTGCCATGGTGCTCATTATGCAATAAGCAGAACCCTCAAAGTGCGAGGCGGAATAATTTCCCAGGCGAACAGATATCTTGGCGGTTTCTGCTCCTCTCAGGGAATCTTTCCGCCTCAAATTATCCAGGTCCTGCTCTAAGACGGCCTGCGACGAACATGGCGCAAGCCCAACACTGCAACCCTGAGTCGTAAACGGGGTTGCCTTGTAAATTCGATTTTCATGGGTCGTGGTGCTCCCGGGGAGCATGAGAGTTCTGTCGCAAATTACCGAAAACAGGAAAGTTTTGAGTCGCAAGTCCTTGATTTTCCAATACACAATTTTCGGATTTTGCCTCGAAAAGGCAATTTTGCGGCAGAGCCAATCAGGGCGGCGCACACAAGGCTTTCACAGCTCAGGAGAGAACCATGGTACGAAAAATATGGGTGTTCAGCCTGCTGGCCATGGTGCTTGCGGCACCCAGCACCTATGCACAGACGCCGCCGGCAGGGGCCGCCGCGGCAGCAGCGAGCGCGGTCGATCAAGCGTCGATACAGGCCCTCAAGGACATGGGCGCGTTCTTGCAAACCCTGAAGCGTTTTGGGGTATCCACCGAACTGACTGGCGAGCGCGTGCTGGCCGATGGCCAGAAGCTGCAGCATACGGCAACGGCGGATATGGATGTCGAGCGTCCAAACAAGCTGCACGCCCAGATGCAGAGCGCCCGTTCCGAGCGCGAGCTCATCTACGACGGCAAGATAGTGACCCTGTATACACCAGCGCAAAAGTACTACTCGACGGTCGAATTCGTCGACACGATCGGCGGACTGATCAACCGGCTGGAAGAAAGGTTCGGGGTGGAACTCCCGTTGTCAGATCTCTTCCTGTGGGGCACGCCGGCGGCGCCCCTTGACAAGATCGAGTCGGCAATGAATGCCGGCCAGGATTTTGTCGACGACGATCTTTGCGATCACTACGCCTTTCGCCAGGGCAAGATCGACTGGCAGGTCTGGATCACCACCGGGGACAAGCCGCTGCCGCGCAAGATCGTGATCACCAATCGGGCCGACGAAGCACACCCGCAGTCGGTCTCGATGATCAGCTGGGATTTGCAACCGACCTTCGAGGACTCGGTCTTCAGGTTCACGCCGCCCGAGGGCGCTACGAAGATCGAGATTGTGCCACGGAAGACCCGGTAGAGGAGCACCAACATGCAGAGAGTATGCGGGAAGTTGCTTCGGGCCGCGTTGGCCGCCTTCGTGGTGGCGAGCTTCGCGCTGGCCCCCTTCGCTGAGGCCATCGGTGGCGGCGGTCGGGGTGGCGGTGGTGGTGGCGGTGCGCGCGGTGGCGCTGGCGGTGGTGGTGGCGGTGCGCGCGCTGGCGCTGGTGGTGGTGCCCGGCAAGACGTACAGGTGAACAACAGCAGGGCCGATGCGCGCACCAACGAGGTCCGCAACACCAGCGTCAACAACGTCGAAAAAAACGTCAACGTCGATAGAAACGTCAACGTGAATGTCGAAGGTCATGGCGGTTGCTGTGGCGGCTGGGACAATGACTACCATCCGGTCGCGAGGGCAGCAGCGGTGACCGGCGCGGTGGCCGTGACTGCCGCCGCCGTCGGCTCGGTAGTGCAGAGCGTGCCGCCCAGCTGCGCGCCGATAAACTACGGTGGCATGGTGTATCAGCAATGCGGCAGTACCTGGTATCAGCCCCAGGGGTCCCAGTATGTCGTGGTCAATCCACCCTATTGATGTCTGGCCAAACGGGCCGATGATTACCATGGTCACGGCTATGGCTATAGAGGGTATTATCCCGGTGCCGGGGCGGTCGCTGGCGCGGTCGTTGGTGCGACGATCACGGCTGCCGCGTTCAGTGCCATGGCGGTCCCCCCAACCCCTGTGGTCGTGAGCGGCGTCACCTATTATCAATCCGACTCGACCTGGTACCAACCCGTGTATCAAGGGGATCAGGTGACCTATGTGGTCGTGAATCCACCCCAATAAGGGACCACGATCATTGTGAAGTACATCTCTGACCATTGTGCCATCAGGAGACGCACGCCGGCACTTTACCTGTGACCGTTGAGTGGGCTGCAGAGAGGAGGCGAGCCATGGAGCATGGGGTCGATGTCACAGAGCAACAACGCTTACACGAGGCGCGCGAGGCGCACATCCCCTGGAAGAAATGGGGACCCTACCTCAGCGAGCGCCAGTGGGGCACCGTGCGCGAGGACTATAGCGCAGGGGGAGATGCCTGGGATTACTTCAGCCACGAGCAGGCCCGCTCGCGCGCCTATCGCTGGGGCGAGGATGGCCTGGCCGGCATCTCCGATGACCAACAACAGCTCTGTTTCGCGCTGGCCCTGTGGAATGGGACAGATCCCATCCTGAAGGAGCGCTTGTTCGGGCTGACGAACAGCGAGAGCAATCACGGCGAGGATGTCAAGGAGTATTACTTCTACCTCGACAGCACGCCGACCCATTCGTACATGAAGTACCTCTACAAGTATCCGCAGCGGGCGTTCCCATACGCCGATCTCGTCAATGCCAGCCGCGGTCGTAGCCGGCAGGAGTTCGAGTACGAATTGCTTGATACCGGGGTCTTCGACGACAACCGCTACTTCGACGTCTTCGTCGAATACGCCAAGGCGACGCCGGAAGAGCTGCTGATCCAGATCTCGGTCCACAATCGCGGGCCGGAAGCCGCGGAGGTGCACGTCTTGCCGACGCTGTGGTTCCGCAACACGTGGTCCTGGAGCGACGGCGCCGACAAGCCGAGCCTGGAGCGGGTCGGCAACGCGATCAAGGCGATGCATCCCACACTTGGGGAACGGTTCCTGTCCTGTGACGGCAACGCGACGCTGCTGTTTACGGACAATGAAACCAACACCCAACGCCTCTTCGGCGAGTCCAACCGCAGCCCCTATGTCAAGGACAGTATCAACGACTACGTCGTCCACGGCCAGCAGGATGCGGTCAACCCGGAGCACAAGGGCACGAAGGCCGCCCCACACTATCACCTGACGATCCCGCCCGGCGAATGTCAGGTGGTGCGTCTGCGCTTATCCGACGTCGCGCCCCGCAGGAACAGTGCCTTCCGCGATTTCGACGCGGTGCTGGCGAGGCGTCACCAGGAGGCCGACCAGTTCTACGCCACCGTCATTCCGCCCTCACTCACCGCCGACCAGGCCAATGTCATGCGCCAGGCCCTGGCCGGGATGATGTGGACCAAGCAATTCTATCACTACGACGTGCACACATGGCTCGCAGAACGCGGCTCGGACATTTTCAAACCCGACCGCCAGCCCGCGCCGCGGAACGACCTCTGGCACCACATGTACAACGGCGACGTCATCTCGATGCCGGACAAGTGGGAGTACCCGTGGTATGCCGTCTGGGACCTGGCGTTCCACGTCCTCGCCTTGACGCTGGTGGATCCGGACTTCGGCAAAGAGCAATTAAGCCTGGTGCTGAGCGATCGCTACTTGCACCCTAACGGACAGATCCCGGCCTACGAATGGAACTTCGGTGACGTCAACCCGCCGGTGCACGCCTGGGCCACCATCTTCACCTATCGCCTGGAGCAAGCCCAGAAAGGGGACGGCGATGTGGCGTGGCTCAAACGGTGCTTCCCGAAACTGCTGCTCAACCATTCCTGGTGGGTCAATCGCAAGGATCGCGACGGCCGGAACGTTTTCGAGGGCGGCTTCCTGGGGCTCGACAACATTGGCGTCTTCGATCGCAGCGCGCCGCTGCCGACCGGGGGCTATCTGGAGCAGGCCGACGGCACCGCGTGGATGGCGCTTTTTACCCAGAACATGCTGGAGATCGCCGTCGAACTGGCCCTGGCCGATCCTGAATACGTCGATATGACCCTCAAGTTTCTTGAACACTTCCTGTGGATCGCCGCCTCCATGGCACACTGTGGTGACACGGGCATGTGGGATGAGGAAGACGGGTTCTTCTACGACGTCCTGCGGCGGCCCGATGGAGGCGCCGAGCGGCTCAAGGTGCGGTCGATGGTGGGGTTGTTGCCGTTGTGTGCGGCGACGGTGTTCGAGGGCCAAGTGTTCGCGCAATACCCCGAGTCGCGAGAGCGCAT
>Ga0081540_1004835_pt1 | contig 10149 bp, 9 predicted proteins | sample TabmetS2T1R1_FD_71024 | JGI IMG/M metagenome (GOLD analysis project Ga0081540, IMG submission 71024) | Tabebuia heterophylla rhizosphere microbial communities from the University of Puerto Rico - S2T1R1 | ecosystem: Host-associated > Plants > Roots > Rhizosphere ... | reverse complement strand
CCCTGGGGGGCGATTTCGGTGGTCTGTTCCTGCTCGATGCGATCACCCCCGCCATGCCGCATCGCATCTGTAATCGACACCGCCAGCGACGCATCCCGCTTGCTCACGAGCGTGCCGTCAGCCAGCACAACGTCCTCCGGCACGGCTCGCGCGAGGGGTGAACCCGGCATCAGCTTTGCCAGCCGCAGCAGTTCCTCGCGGATGGCATCGGATGTCGTCACGATCCCGTTCGCCACCGAGGCTGCAATCCACGATCCGCCTTCGACTGGCGACTGTGGCAGCGTCGAATCGCCGAGCTTGATGCTGATGCTTTCGATCGGCAGGCCAAGCACATCGGCCGCGACCTGCGCCATGATCGTATAGGTGCCGGTACCGATATCGGAGGTCGCGCAGGAAACCTCCGCGTGCCCGTTGGCGGTGAGGACGATACGCACCGCGATGGTCATCTGCAGCGCCTCCCAGATGCCGGTCGCCATGCCCCAACCCACCAGCTCGGTTCCGTCGCGCATTGAGCGCGGCTCCGGGTTGCGTTCGGCCCAACCGAATGCTTCAGCGCCTTGGCTGTAGCATTCGCGCAGGCTCTTGCTGCTGTACGGCCGGTCCGTGGTCTGGTCCCGCTCCGAGTAGCACCGCAAGCGCAGTTCCACCGGATCGAGCTTCAGCGCGACGGCCAGCTCGTCCATCGCGCATTCGAGCGCATAGACGCCGGTCGTGGCGCTCGGGGCGCGCATGTCGCACGAGGTGGGAAGGTCGAGCTGCGCGAGCTTGTGCGTGTACCGCGCGTTGGCGCTCTTGTAGAGCAAGCCGGACCAGCCGGTCTCCTGCCGGTGGAAGTTTTCATATTGCGACGTCACCGTGACCGCGTCGTGCGTGATCGCGTTGAGGGTCCCGTCGCCGTTTGCGCCCAGCTCGATCTGCTGGATCATGGCGGGCCGGTAGCCGAGCGCGTACATCTGTTGGCGCGTCAGCACGACGCGTACCGACCGCTCCAGCGCGCGCGCCGCCAAAACCGCGAGCACGACCTGATATTGCGGTCGCAGCCCTGAGCCGAAACCGCCGCCCATGAAAGGCGACATGACGCGCACGTCGTCCGGCTTCATGTCGAATACGCCGCACAGGTAGCGCTGCACGTTCTGCACACCCTGCGTCTTATCGTAGACCGTGAGCTTGCCGCCGCCCTCCCACACGGCCGTCGAGGCAAATAGTTCCATGGGATTATGATGCTCGATCGGGACATAGTACTCGGCGGCGTGCCGCACCGCGGCGGCAGCCAACGCGGCTTCGGGCTTGCCGCGCGGCTTCGGTGGTCCGAACATCTGGCCGAGCTCCAATGCAACGCCTTCGTCGCGCTGGCGATGCAGATCCGTGACGTGCGCTTCCTTCTCGTACTCCACCCGCACCAGCGACGCGGCGAAACGCGCGATTTCCCACTCGTCGGCGACAACCAGCGCGATCGGCTGGCCGCTGAACAGAATCTCGTCGTCGTAAAGGGGCCGGAACGGAGATCCTTCCGGGGCGACGTCGTCGTGATAGGCGCTGTCGTTGTCCGGCAGCGGAGGCCGATTCTGGTGCGTGAGGACGTCGATCACACCCGCCACCCGCAGCGCGTCGCTGGTGTCGATCCGCAGGATCCGGCCTTTGGCGACGGTCGATGCGACGACGCTGCCGTGAGCGAGGCCGGACACATTGAACTCGGCCGCATATTTGGCTGCGCCGGTGACCTTGGCACGGCCGTCGATACGAGATGTGGGGGTGCCGATGTAGGACTTCATTGATTTGCTCGCTCGATTGTCTTCTTGCGCGATGGTCGGGTGCCGGACGTCGTCTGCCTGCTCACAGGACTTTCTTGTTGGACTGTGATTGCGGCGTGCCCCGAGCGGCCTGGGTCAACGCTCGAACGATACCGCGGCGGGCCAGTTCGATCTTGAAGGAATTGTGCGCGTGGCTCTTGGCCTCACGCAGCAGCACGTCCGCCGCACGCGTGAACGCCGCCTGGTCGGCCGCCTGCCCGCGCAGCGCCGCTTCTGCCTCCGCATCGCGCCACGGCTTGTGTGCAACGCCGCCCAGCGCCAGGCGAGCTTCCTTGATCTTTGCTCCGTCGAGTTCCAGCGCCGCCGCAATCGAAACGATAGCGAACGCATAAGAGAGCCGATCACGGATTTTCAGATAGGTGTAGTTGGCCGCGAAGCCTTTCGCCGGGAGCTCGACCGCCGTGACGATCTCGTTCGGATTGACATTCGTGTCGAGATGCGGCGTGTTCCCCGGCAGCCGGTGGAAATCCGCAAATGCGATCGCGCGCTCCCCCGCCGGCCCCATCACATGGACTTTGGCTTCGAGCGCGGCGAGAGCCACGCACATGTCCGAAGGATGTGTTGCAATGCAGGCCTCGCTCGCGCCGAGGATCGCATGTCCCCGGTTGAGACCATTGATGGCTGAACAGCCGCTGCCGGGCTGGCGTTTGTTGCAGGGCGTTGCGGTGTCGTAGAAGTAAGCGCAGCGCGTGCGTTGCAGGAGATTGCCGCCGGTCGATGCCATATTGCGCAGCTGCGCCGAGGCGCCCGCCCGGATCGCGCTCCCGACAATCGGATAGCGTTGCTCGATCAGTGGATGATAGGCGAGGTCGGAATTCGGCACGAGCGCCCCGATCCGCAAACCACCGTTCGCCGTCTCCTCTACGGTCTTGAGCGGCAAGCGCGAGATGTCGATCAGCCGCGACGGGCGTTCGACGTCCTCCTTCATCAGGTCGATCAGGTTGGTGCCGCCCGCGATGAATTTTGCGTTGGGATCGGCGGCGATCTGACGCACCGCGTCGGCGACGTCGCTGGCGCGTACGTACTGGAAATTGATCATGACCGCCCCATCGTCTGCTTGATTGCCGCCAGGATGTTGGGATACGCCCCGCAGCGACAGATGTTGCCGCTCATGAGTTCGCGGATATCGTCGTCGCTCGTCGCCCTTCCCTCAGTAAGCAGGCCCACGCCCGAGCAGATCTGCCCGGACGTGCAGTAGCCGCATTGAAACGCGTCGTGGTCGATGAACGCCTGCTGCAAGGGATGCAGCGCGCCATCCTTCGCCAGACCTTCGATGGTGGTCACCTCTGCGCCGTCCTTCATGACGGCAAGCGTGAGGCAGGAATTGATCCGCCGCCCGTCCACCAGCACGGTGCAGGCCCCGCATTGGCCGTGATCGCAACCCTTCTTGGTACCGGTCAGGTTGAGGTGATCGCGCAGCGCGTCGAGGAGGGTCGTCCACGGCGCGACATCGAGTTGGACCGCCATGCCATTGACCACCATCGCTACCCGAATCTTGTCTGGCACCGGGATCGCATCGCGGGTTTGCCGCGCCGCGCTTGTTCGCGCCATTCGCCTTCTCCGTTTGAGTGGGAAATTTGCGTGAGTGGGGGATTTGCGCTCTCCGCCTATTGTTGCATGTCCCTGCGGGCTGCTCTTGTCCGTCGCTAGGGGCTTTTATTCGATCTTGCTCGATTCTGGAGGCCATCCGCGCACAACATCGGTGTCGGGACGATTGTTCCATGGCGACGGCTCATCGGGCAGTAGCCTTCTTGTCTCACGGGAAGCGCCGTCGTCTCTCTCGGCGACCCGGCGAAAGTCTGGCCGCCAAGATCGCCGACGCGGTGCGCGCCACCTCGCCGGTTCCGCTGTCGGATTGAACCCGGCCGGGCCTCAGGCCGTTGACCCAGAAGGGCCGGATCGACCCGCCCCGTCAGGAGACGCCGATGACGAAATTCGCCCTATACGTTCCGCTGCAAGCAAAGCCCGGCAAGGAGAAGGAGGTGGCGGATTTTCTGCGTTCGGCGGTGCCCCTGGTGAACGCCGAGCCGGGCACGATCACCTGGTTCGCCATTCAGGAAGGACCGTCCAACTTCGCCATCTTCGATACGTTCGATGACGAGAGCGGGCGCGACGCGCACCTCAACGGCAAGGTCGCGGCGGCCCTGATGGAAAAAGCCAAGGCCGGCGATCTCTTCGCCAAGCAGCCGGAGATCTACAAGCTCGAGATTCTTGCCGACAAGCTGCCGAAATAGGATCGCGCTAATCGCGGCGCGGAACGGCACGCCGTGCAATGCCGTTCGGCCTCTGACGCGCATCAAGGCCTGCGCACTTCCGACAGTTCGATGCCGGTGTGCTGGATGATGTATTCGGGGCTGATGGGCGGCCGGTCCGGGGCATAATCGGCGCGGCGGTGGCCGGTATCGTTCATCTGGAAGTACGACCCGAGATAAGCCGCCCATTCGACCGCCGCCTTCCCGGCCTTGGCCCGTTCCGCCGAGAACGCCGCGATGGCGTCGTCGATCCGCTCGTTTGCCCCCAAGGCTGCCGCCAGGCTCGCCGCATCGTCCGCGGCCTTGGAGACGCCCGCGCCGCAATGAGGCCGCGCCACGAAGGCGGCATCGCCGATGACGGCGACGCGACCGCGGCCCATGGTGTCGGATTCGAGGTCATAGATGGCCTGTACGAACATCCCCTCCATGCCGACGATGACCTCGGCCATCGCCGGCGGAAGCAGCCGCTGGGCATCCTGCTTCATGGAGGCGATCAGTTCCGGCCGCACCAGGCTTGGCGGAATGCCCGTCTGATGGTGTACGCCGTCGGTGCCGGTGAACATGTCGCGCAGCGCGCCCCCGGGCGCCACCGGCCGGTACCACATGATGTTGAAGCGCCGCCGGCCGGGATCGATGCTGCTGTCGGGGCCGGCGACCGGATAGCCGATCAGCTCCTCGCCGTCCGGAAAGCTGAAATTCAGCGCCGAGAAGCAACGTGCGACGAAGTCGGGCGCCGCATGGCGCTCGTCGAGCATGCCGCGCCATGACAGGTAGCCGGCATAGCGCGGCTGCACTTCGGGGAACAGCGCGCCGCGAACAACCGAACGCATGCCGTCACAGCCGACCACCAGGTCACCCTCGACCCTGGTCCCGTCGTCAAGCACAGCCGCGGCGCGGTCGCTGCCCTGCTCGATGCCGACCACGTTGCGTCCACCGTGGAAGTGTTCGCGCGGAAAGGCGTCGCGCAGGAGGTTGTAGAGCAGCCCCCACGAGGTGCTGTACTGGTCGTAGAAATGGGTCGCGAAGGCGTTGCCGGCGCGATCGTAGGCAACGCGCTTGGTGATGCGGATGCCGATGTCGTCGCGAATGTTGACGCCGGCGCGCGCCAGGGCGGCGAGCAGGGACCGCTGCGGCACGATGCCGGCGCCCCGGGCCTCCAGGTTTCCTTTGGTGCGCTCCAGAATGTCGACGGCCCAGCCCTGACGGATCAGCATGTTGCCGATCAGGAGACCGGCCATGGAACCACCGATGACGACCGCCTTCTTCATCGCCCGCCTCTCGCGTGGTGCGGATGACGCCGTCCGCATCCGCACGGACTATGACGCCTGGCGCTCCTGATTGCACAGGTCCATCGCAATGGCGACGTAGAGGCGGCTGCCATTCACCAGGTTCTCGATCGGCATGCGGAACACGCCGCCGCCGACGCTCACGCCCGGGCCGCAGCACAGCGACGGGATGCGCATCTCGTTGAAGCAGTTGAGATCGCGCCACATGCTGGAGGCCGGGACTTGCGCCGGCTTCGGCTCGCCGCCGAGAATCTTGCGATGGGCGTGCGTGATCGCCTTGCGCAGCGGCGCGGCCTTCTTCTCGTCCGCCTCGAAGCCCGGCCGGAACACGTAGAGCTCGACTTCGCCGGCAAGGCCCGCTTTGGCCATCAGGTCGCGCAACTCCTCGCGCACATCCATCGGCTCCTGCGCCGGCGTGATGCGCACGTCCACATAAATGGCGCATTGCTGCACGGTCTTGGTGATCTTCCACGGAACGCCGCCGCGGATCGCGCCGATATTCACCTTCGGCTCCACGATGCCGCCGGCGCACTCGTATCGGTTCCGCTTTTGGTAATCGACGGCCCACTCCTCGACCGACTGGATCATGATCGACATCCGGGAGATCGCGCTCGGATTTTGCGCGAGCGGCACCGGGCGCTTGATGTAGGGCGTGTAGATCGGCAGGTCTTCGCCGAAGACGGTGATCTTGAAGAAGGCCTTGCCGGCCTCCACGCCGATGATGCTGAAATCGGTCCCTTCCGACACCAGCGCATAGTCCGCGACGCCGCCGTGGGTGGTGGCGTAGCGGGTGCCCGCCTCCTTGGCGAGGAATTGCGGCGGCTGGAACTCGTCGACCGGCTCGAGCCCGATCTCGCCCACCACCGACTGCAGCACCAGGTCGCCCTTGAGCTTGACCCCGGAGTCGCGCAACGCCTTGGCGGCGATCAGCCAGGTCGCCATCGGCCCCTTGCAGTTGCACACGCCATTGCCGACCAGCGCATCGCCATCGCGCCAACCGCTGTGAAAGATCGGATCGGCGGCCTTGCGCGAGGTCCACCACTCGTCCTTGTGGATGGTCGTGTCCAGGTGGCTGTTGAAGCACAGGCTCTTGCCGCCGCCGGTACCCGGAACCGTCGCCACGATGTTGGGCCGGTCCGGATAGAGCGCGACCCGGCGCGGTTCGAAGCCCTGGCGGGTCAGCCAGTCGAACACGTATTGGGCGGCGGGGCCCTCTTCGCCGGTCGGGCTGTCGATGTTGGCGAGATCCAGCGTCAGCTTGATCAGCTCGTCGGTGTCGATGCGCTCGGTCACGGATTTCACGTCGACGCTCATTTAGTTCTGCTCCGGTCTGCGAGAGGGCGAATTGGTCTGCAGCATTTCCTGGATCTCGCCGCGCAAGGTCGCGAGCCGCGCCGGCGGGCAATTGGCGATATCGATGTCGGCGAGGATGTGCCCGGGCCGCCCGAACACCAGAATGCGTCCGCCCAGCTCGATCGCCTCTTCCAGCTGGTGCGTGACCAGCACCGCGGTGCTGCCTTGCCCGCGGGCGAGATCAATGAAGGTCTTGCGCAGCGCGGCCGCCGTCACCTCGTCGAGATGGCCGAACGCCTCGTCGGCCAGCAGCAGCTTCGGCTCGACCACGAAGGCCCGCGCCAGCGCCACCCGCTGGCGCATGCCGCCCGACAGCTCGTGCGGATACGCGCCCTCGAAACCGTTCAACCCGAGCCGCTCGAGCCAGCTGGCGGCACGAAGCGTTTGCTCCGCGGCGGCGAGACCCAGCAGCTCCAGCGGCAGCTTCACGTTGTCCATGGCGCTGCGCCACGGCAGCAGCCGATCCTGCTGGAACACGGTCGCAAGCACGCCGCGGAAATGGTCGAACTCGGCATAGGGCTCGCGGCCGCCGATGGTGATGCGGCCGCCGGTCGGCCGCTCGAGCCCGATCAGGATGTTGAGGAACGTCGACTTGCCGCAGCCGGTCTGGCCCACGATTGCAACCATCTCGCCGGCGCCGATGCGGAAGTCGAGCTGCCGGATCGCCACCACCTCGTCCCCGGTGATGGTCTGCTGGAAGCGCATGCTCAGCCGGCTGACCTCGATGTCGGCAGAATCGGTCTTCATGTCCGCCAGCGGAGCATGCGCGTCTCGACCCGGTTGAGCAGCGCCTCCAGTGCAAAAAGGATGACCACCAGAACCACGGTCCAGGCGAACACGTCCGCCACCGAAAACAGCTCCTGCGCCAGCACGAGCCCGTAGCCGACGCCGGAAACGGCGCCGACCAGCTCGGCCATGGTGACCACACGGATGGCGAGGCTGAGATTGATCTTCCAGCTGGTGAGGATGGCGGGCAGCGTCGCCGGCAGCAGGAGCTTGGTGAAGAACTGCATTCGACTGGGGCGGAAGGACCGCAGCATGGCGCGCAGCTCCTGCGGCACTCCCTTCATGCCATCGAGGAAATCGACGACGAAGACCGGCGCGCAGACGACGATCAGCACGAACGCGATGCGGAACTCGACCCACTTGAACCAGAGCACCGAAAACAGGATCCAGCAGACCACCGGCACCGCCATCAACAGCCGCACCAGCGGCCGCCCGTAGCGCTCGACAGCCGGCCAGAGATACATCGTCACCGCCACCGCGATGCCGAGCACGAACGAGATGATCAGCGCCGCGATAACGCGGGCGAGCGTCACCAGTACGAAGTCGTAGCGGAGCGAGACCAGGCTCTTCCAGATGCGGTCGAGGCCCGGAACGACGAACGGCGGCACGAAGAACGAAATGATCTGCCACACCACGGCGAGCGCGAGCAGGACCAGCACCGCCTCGCGCGGAAAGCGGAACGGCATCCGCGCTTCGACCGCGCCCGCCGCCTCGCTGGTCGCCAAGGTCTTCTTGTCCACGACACGCTGCTCCTGCCGGACGAGACGGACGCGGCGTGGCCGCCGCGCCGGCACGCGCTCACGGCCGAACGGGCGATAGGTCCCGCCCGAGCCGCCGGGCGTCTAATTCATTTCGGACTGTAGATCGCGTCCTCGTTGGGAAGTTTCGGCAGATAGTTCGAGTCTACCGCCACCTTGAACATATCCCAGATCACGGTGCGTTCGGCGCCCGCGGCAGGCTTGACATCGAACGAGAGGCGTCCGGACTGCACGCCATCCTTGAACACGCCGGCCGGCAGCTTGACCGTCTTGGTCTGGATCGCGTCCGCCTCCTCGACATTGTCCTTCATGAACTTCTGCGCATCCTGAAAGACCGCGATCAGCTTCGGAACGAGCGCAGCGCGGCGGGCGAGAAAATCGTCGCGCGCCGCCATGACCAGATCCCAGCCGCGCGCATTGGCGATCGCCTTCCAGGCCGCGTCCCCGCTCATGATTACGCGGAACTGAGAGTTCTCGCGCAGCGCCAGCGTGGTGGTCGGCTCCCACAGCATGGCGGCATCGACGCGCTTGGCCTCGAGCTGCGTGCGCGCCAATGCAGGCGGCGCACTCACCACGGTGACGTCGGTGCCGAAATTGAGCCCGAGCTTGCGGCCGTACATCGCGGTGATCTGATACTCGGAGGAGCCGACAGCGGCGGCGAGCGACTTGCCTTTGAGATCGGCGAGCGACTTTATCGCCGGATCGGCAGTGATCACCGCGAGCACGTCGAGCGGCGCCCAGGTGGCGACCACCTTCATCGGCACCCCTTCCAGAATCATCTTCTGGAACACGTGCGGTCCGCCGACGATCACCTCGGCGTCGCCGTTGGCGACCGTGGCATAGTAAACCGGCACCTGGGCCTGGGAGACCAGCTCGAGCTCGATGCCGTGCTTCTTGTCGAAACCCTTTTCGGTCGCGACGTCGAGCATCATCGAGCTCAGCGACGGGAAGGCAAGCCGCGCGAACCGGACCTTTTCCAACTGCTGGCCGACGGCGACGTTCGTGGATGCGGCTGTGAGAAAGCCGGCACAGACGGCCGGCAGAAACCTTGTGAGCTTCACGGCATCTCTCCCTCTGGCGATACCCGGCCCGGCAATGGCGGTCAGTGTCACATGGGTCATCCGGGTTTTCAAGCAAGCCGTTCGATGGCAAACTAACTCGTTCGCCATCGAACGATCTTCGATCGCGATCACGCAGGATGGTGCCGCGATGGCCGAAACCTCGTCGCCGGGACGGAAATCTTCCGCACGACCGGATGCAATCCGCGAGGTGCTCGCGCAGTGGTCGCGTGTGCACCCGGGGCTCGATCTCGGGCCGCTGGGCGCTTTTGTCGCGCTCGCGCATGTGTACTGGCTGACGACGCCGCGCATCGAGCGGCTGATGGCCGAGCACGGCATCAATCGCGGGCTGTTCGACGTGCTCACCGTGCTGCGCCGGACCGACAGCGCCGACGGGGTGGCGCCGCGCCAGATCGCACGATCGCTGATGCTCAGCGGCGCCGGTCTCACCAGCCGGCTGGACCGGCTCGAGGCCGACGGCTTGGTGGTGCGGCACCCTGATCCGCACGACGGACGCGGCCTGCAGGTGCGCCTGACGCCGAACGGGCGGCGCCTGGTGGACCGCATCCTGCCGCGGCTGATCCGGCTCGAGGCAGGGCTCGCCAAGGCGTTGAGCAGCGAGCAGCTCACACGGCTCACGAAACTTCTCGATCTGTGGGCTGCGTCCGTGCAGCCCGCAAGCCGGAGCATCGCGGCGCGCACGCGCGGCATGACCCGATCCGCGCCAACGAAGCGACGTCGATCATGATCCTCGATGTTCACGCCCACGCCCTCGACCAGGCTTTCCTGCACGATCTGTGCCGCACGTCGCGGTTCGGTCTCACCGGAGGGCGCGACGACGCCGG
>Ga0081540_1004834_pt1 | contig 10149 bp, 8 predicted proteins | sample TabmetS2T1R1_FD_71024 | JGI IMG/M metagenome (GOLD analysis project Ga0081540, IMG submission 71024) | Tabebuia heterophylla rhizosphere microbial communities from the University of Puerto Rico - S2T1R1 | ecosystem: Host-associated > Plants > Roots > Rhizosphere ... | reverse complement strand
CTGTGTTGCCGGCGCAGGCCGCGCCGCCGCCGAGCCAGCCCGGTCGCATGGCCCGGACGATGCCCGGTGCCATTGACGTCTTCAACCCGTCGCTGATGAGCTTCGCGCCGGCCGCGAAGACCGATCCCGCGCCGCTCACCGCCACACCGGACGCCATGGCCGTTGCGAACGTGCCGCTGCCGCGGCCCCGACCGAAGTTCGCGGTCGCCGCCAGGGCCAATGGCGCCGCCGCCGCTGCCGCCACCTCAACGCGGCGCTAGTTCACCAGTTGGTTCCAGGCGTCTGGTGCCTCGCCTTCACCGCGGCTTGGACCTTTACGTCCTCAGCTGTGTGCAGCGCACACGTGTGCGGTAAAGCACCGGTGAGGGTTGTTCAACTCTTTGATGCTAAAACGTCTGAAAGTCGCGGCGATTCGCTGTCGAATCGCTGCTTAACTTGCTCCGGCCCGCATGACCTTCCTTGATCGGCTGAAGGACGACATCGTCTTTGCGAAGAGCGCGTATCGCGCGCTCAAGATGACGACGCCGATCGCCAAGAATCCGACCCGGGTATTTCCGCAAGTCGTCCTCGAGCTCGCCGACAAATACGGCGACGCGCCCGCGCTCCTGTCCGACCGCGAACGCTTCAGCTATCGGCAACTTGCCGAGCGCTCCAACCGCTACGCCCGCTGGGCGCTGACGCAAGGCATCCGCAAGGGCGATACGGTCTGTCTGATGATGCCGGGGCGGCCGGAATTCCTGGCAGCATGGATCGGCATCACGCGGGTCGGCGGCGTGGTTGCGCTCGTCAACACCCACCTCACCGGAATGGCGCTTGCCTATTGCATCAATGTGGTGAGCCCAAAGCACATCATCGTGGCCGCCGAATTGTTCGAATCGTTTCAGAGCGCGCGCACACACGTCACCGGCGATGCCAAGGTATGGCTTCATGGTGACGCCGACGCCAACTTCCCGCGCATCGATCGCGAGGTCGACAATCTTTCTGGCGATGAGCTCGCGGCCGCGGACCGCCCCATGCTCACCATCGAGGATCGCGCGCTTTACATTTATACCTCGGGCACGACCGGCCTGCCGAAGGCCGCCAATATGAACCACTATCGCGTGATGCTCGCGAGCTACGCCTTCGCCGGCGTCATGGACACGCGCGCCAGCGATCGCATGTACGATTGCCTGCCGCTCTATCACACCGCCGGCGGCGTGGTCGCGACCGGTGCGCTTCTGGTCAAGGGCGGGTCGGTGGTGATCCGGGATAAGTTCTCCGCGCGCGAGTTCTGGGACGACGTCGTGCGCTGGGACTGCACGTGCTTTCAATATATCGGGGAACTTTGCCGGTATCTCGTCAACTCGCCGCCCAGTCCGAAAGAGCGGGAGCATCACTTGCGCCTGGCGTGCGGCAACGGCTTGCGTCCCGACGTGTGGCCGCAATTCAAGCGGCGGTTCCAAATCCCGCAGATCATCGAGTTCTATGCCGCGACCGAAGGCAACGTCTCGCTATTCAATTTCGACGGCAAGGAAGGCGCGGTGGGCCGGCTTCCCTGGTGGCTGGCTGCGCGCTTTCCCACCAAGATCGTCCGCTTCGATCCGGAATCCCAGCAGCCGGTGCGCGACGGGCGCGGCTTCTGCATCGAGTGCGATGTCGACGAGCCGGGCGAAGTCATCGGCAAGATCATGAAGGATGCATCGAGGCCCGGCCAACGGTTCGAAGGCTATGCCAACGAGACCGAAACCAACCGAAAGATCATGCACGACGTATTCAAAAAAGGCGACGTGTGGTTTCGCACCGGCGATCTGATGCGCAAGGACAAGCACGGCTACTTCTATTTCGTCGACCGCATCGGCGACACCTTCCGCTGGAAAGGCGAGAACGTATCGACCACCGAGGTCGAGGAGGCGGTGGGACGGTTCGACGGCGTTCTGGAGACCAACGTCTACGGCGTGCAAATTCCCGGCCATGAGGGCCGCGCCGGCATGGCCGCGATCGTCGCCAAGGACAACCTCAACTTGACCGCGTTGCACGATTACATCGCGCAGCAGCTGCCCGAATATGCGCGGCCGGTTTTCCTGCGCATTCGCAAGGACAACGACGTCACCAGCACATTCAAGCAGAAGAAGATCAACCTGGTGGAGGAAGGCTTCGATCCCGGCCGCGCGGCCGATCCGATCTACTTCAACGATCCGCAACGCAAGGCGTTCGTGCGTCTCGACCCCGCACTGTACGAGCGGATCAATTCCGGCGAGCTGCGCCTATGACCGGCGGCGTCGCGTCCGGCACAGCCGCGGCCGGCCCGGCCGACGTGCTGGCCTTCTGGCGCGCGGCCGGACCCGACAAATGGTTCGAGAAAAGCGTGGCCTTCGATCTCGAAGTGAGGCAGCGCTTTTTCTCGCTCTGGCACGCCGCCGGCGCGGGCGATCTGGCGCATTGGGAGGAGACGCCGGACGGCGCGCTCGCCCTGGTCATCGCGCTCGACCAGTTTCCGCGCAACATGTTTCGCGACGACCGGCGCACGTACGCGACCGACGAGCTCGCCCGCGGCGTCGCCGAGCGTGCAATCGGCCATGGTTTCGACCGGCAGGTCTCGCATCCCGAGCGCCAGTTCTTCTACCTGCCGTTCATGCACTCGGAAAACCTTGCCGACCAGGAACGCTGCCTGGAGCTTGCACGCCGCTACGGCGATGATGAATTCAGCGACTACGCTGAGCACCATGCCGATATCATTCGCCGCTTCGGGCGCTTCCCGCATCGCAACGCAGCGTTGGACCGCGCCGCGACGCCGGAGGAGCAAGCCTTTCTCGAGGACGGCGGATTTGCCGGCTGACGGCATGCCATTGCACGACCCCAACCGCGCGGCGCCTCGCTGAGCGCTTGCGCTTTTTGGCGCTATTGCCAGATCGCCCGCGCGGCATCGACGAGGAGCCGCAGCTTCGCGCGTTGGTCTACCTCGGTAAGCGGATTGCCGCCGGCGCTGCTGGCGAAGCCGCACTGCGGGCTGATCGCCAGCCGTTCGAACTCGATGTGCTTGGCCGCCTCGTCGACGCGGCGCCGCAAGCTGTCCATGGATTCGAGCGCGGGCGTCTTGCTGCTGATGATCCCCAGCACGACTCCCTTTCCTTTCGGCACGAAGCGCAGCGGCGTAAAATCGCCGGCGCGCGGCGTGTCATATTCGAGCAGGAAGTGGTTTGCCTTGACGCGCGCGAAAAAGCGCTCCGCCACCCAGTCGTATCCGCCGTCGGCGAGATGGCGGCCCCTGAAATTGCCGCGGCACATGTGGATGCCGATGACGACGTCCGCCGGGCAAGCCTCCACCGCGCCATTGATGGCATCGGTATAGCGCTCGACCAACGCCTCCGGATCGCCGCCGGCGCTCGTGATCCGGTCCCGGATCGAGGGATCGCACAACAAGGCAATCGCGATTTCGTCGATCTGCAGGTAACGGCAACCCGCCCGCGCCAGTTCGGCGATCTCCTGCCGGAACACCGCGACGAGATCGGCGAAGAACCGATCCACATCGGCATAGGCGGCGCGGTCGGCAAAGTCGGAAAAACGCAGAAAGTGCATGGTCGAAGGCGCGGGCAGCGTGATCTTCGCAGTGCCGGCGCTGACGGCGCGCAAGAACGCGAATTCGTCGACGGCGAGGGGATGCGTGCGGCGAATCTTCGCCGTCGCGTAGGGCGCGGTGAAATCGACCTCTTGCCCCTTCTCGTCGCGAAATTTGAGCAGCGCAGGGCGGACCTCCAGCCCTTCGGCTCGTTCCACGAACCGGCCCCAATAGGAGCCGCGGCGAAATTCGCCGTCCGTCGTCACCTCAAGGCCGATCTCTTCCTGCAGGCGCACGACGGCGCGGATGCAATCGTCCTGAATGCGCGCGAACTCGTCGTTTCCGATCTCGTTGGCGGCATGACGGCGAAACGCTTGCCGCAAGGCTTGCGGCCGCAGCAGGCTGCCGACGTGATCGGCGCGAAACGGCGGACAGCCATCCGGACGGATGCTCATGCGTCGATCTATACGCTCTTTCCGTTTATCTATAGTCCAATAGGTAGAATTTAGCCCGCCGGCATGGCACAACACAACCGCGGAGCCGCGCCGGCTCGTGATGGAGAATGCGGGCCATGACCGTCGTGCCGCTTCCCTCACGGCGCTTGCGAGCAAGCCCGCGGCGGCGCGCGCCCGAGATCATCGAGGCGGCGGCGCGTGTGTTCGCGCAACACGGCTTCCACGGCGCGACCACCCAGGACATCGCCGACGTGCTCGGCATCAGGCAGGCCTCTCTCTATTATTATTTTCCGTCCAAGGAGGGTGCACTCGAGCTCGTGTGCCTGCAGGGCGTGGCGGGATACTTCGAGGTGGCCAAGGCGATTGCCTCGGGACCGGGCACGGCCGCCGAGAAGCTCTCGCGCCTGATCAAATCGCACTTGGCTCCGTTGACGGATCGCAGCGATTTCGTGCGAGTGTTCTTGAACGAGCGGCAGCACCTGCCGAGCGAAAGCCGTCGGCGGATCGGAAAATGGTCGCGCGGGCTCGAGCGCGTGTTCGAAGACGTCGTCAAGGAAGGCGTGCGGCGCGGCGAATTCCGCGCCGACCTGGATACCCGTCTGACCGTCCTCGCGATCCTCGGCATGGCCAACGCGGCGGCGAACTGGTACCGCAACGAAGAGGTGGCGATCGAGCGGATCAGCGGCGAGTTCGCCCGCCTTGTCGGCGACGGAGTGAAGAAGCGGCGGACGCCGCGCTCGCGCGGTCGGAGGGCGCCGCGATCGGCGCGCTGACGCCGGCCGATGCCGCCAAGTTCTGATACATGCGCCGTAAACTGCGCCTGACGACGAGCAGATCTTGCGCCGGCACCCCGGCGATGGCTTTTCGTTCCAAGGCGATTGCGTGCGGGATCACGCGCGCGAGAATCGCCGCTCCCTTCGGCGCCAGGCGGACGACGACTTCGCGGTTATTGGTGGCGGAGCGGGTGCGGCTCACGAGGCCCATCTTCACCAGACGGGTAATCACGCGCGACAGGGTGGAAACGTCGATGCTGGTTCTGGCGGCGACGTCGACCTGACGCTGCCCGCCGTTGTTGGCCAGCACGGCGAGGATGCGCCACATCGCAATGCTCAATCGGTGACGGGCGAGGGTGTTCTGCCCGAAGTCGATCACCAGAAGCCAGCCGACACGGTTGATGAGATAGGGAAGGTATTCGCTGAAATCGAGGCGGGGACGGTCGGACACGAGATTGAAATTCCTGCCGATTCTTCGCTCGACGCTTTTATGAGCCGCCTTGCGCGTTGTTGCAAGCTTTGCCGCATCATACGCGGGCCGGCCCGCTGGGTTAAGTTGCATTTACAACAATTGCAAATGCATCTATAATGTCTTCAATAAAATCAGGGCTGCACGCCCGCAACCAATGGGAGGCGCGCTGTGGACTTCGGTTACTTCACCCTGAGCGACAATCATTACGAGAACAACACGCGGGGGGCGAACCAGTTCATCGCCGACATCGCCGAGGAAGCGCTCCATGCCGACAAGCTCGGCATGCACTCGGCGTGGATCGGCGAGCACCATTTCAACTCGCTGGGCGTGCTCTCCTGCCCGGATATGGTGCTCGCCTACATCGCAGCGCGAACGAAGCGTATCCGCCTCGCGCCGGCGGTGAACGTCTTGCCGCTGCATCATCCGATCCGCGTCGCCGAGCAATGGGCCACGCTCGATCTCATCAGCAACGGCCGTGTCGATTTCGCGGCCGGACGCGGTTATGACCGGCGGGAGTACCTGCCCTTCCACGTGTCGTTCGAAGACAACCAGAGCATCTTCGACGAGGGACTGGAAGTGGTACGCAAATTGTGGGCGGCGGACGAGCGCATCTCGCATCATGGCAAGCACTATTCCTTCGATGATGTGCGCATCACGCCCAAGCCGGTGCAAAGGCCGATCCCGACCTATGTCGGCTCCTTCTCCAAGCCGTCGATCGAACTGGCGGCGCGGCTCGATTGCGGGGTCATCGTCGCTCCCTTCGCGGCCGCCATGACCTTCGGCGGCTTGAAGCAGGTCGCCGACGTCTATCACGAGAGCTGCGCCAAATACGGCAACACGCCGCGGCGCCTCATGTGCAGCTATTTCACTCACTTTGCCGACAACCGCGCGCAGGAGGACGCGCAGCGCGCGCGCCAGATCCGCTATTACCGCGAATGCGTCATTCCCGCACTGCCCGGCGATCCGAAAACCGCGCCGCCGAGCTATCGCTATTTCGTCGACATGGTCGCGCGCTTGCAGACGGTCAAACCGGAAGACCTCACGGAGAACTCCGTGCTGCTCGGCTCGCCGCAGCGGATCATCGACACGCTGAAGAAGGTGGAGGCCGCGGGATTCTCGGAAGTGATTCTTTATTCCAACGTTGGCCTCAAGCCGCACCAGCAGGTGAAGGACGAGATGAATCGCTTCATGGAGGAAGTGGCGCCCGCCTTCGACGGTGCGCACAAGCAAAAGGCGGCCTAGCCAGCGATCGCATTGCCGGCTGGGCGAGATGCCTCACGCGAGTTGAGGGGGATATTCTGCGCGCGGCCGCGAGCGCTGCATTGCGGCAACAACGAATTCGGAGGAAACGGCGGTGACCATTCAACAAAACACCGATCACATCCAGACCACGCATATCGGCAGCTTGCCCCGGCCGCACAACCTGCTCGATGTGCTGAAAGCAAAATACGCCGGGCAGCCATATGACGAGAGCAAGCTGAATTCGGTCCTGGCGCGAGAGGTTGCTGAATGCGTGCGCAAGCAGGTCGAGTGCGGGATCGAAATCGTAACCGACGGAGAGTATTCCAAGCCGGGCTTTTTCACTTACATCCGCGAGCGCTTCGATGGGTTCGAATCCAGGCCCAATCAGAAGCTCATTTTGTTCCAGCAGGAAGTCTCGGCTTTTCCCGAATATTACGCACAGTATTTCAAAGAAGCGATGGGGGGCGGCGCCATCCTGCCGATCGTGCCGGTCGTCTGCACCGCTCCGGTCAAGTATAAGGGCGAGGCAAAACTGCAGATCGACATCGCCAACGTGAAAGCGGCCGCGAAGGCCGCGGGGGTGCCCGACCATCACGTGTTTCTACCGGCCACGGCGCCCGCGGGCGTCGGCATCAATGAGTACTACAAGAGCGAGGAAGAGTACTTTCACGCGCTCGCGGCCGAGCTGAACAAGGAATACCGGGCGATTGTGGCGGCCGGCATTCTGGTGCAGGTGGACGATCCATTCCTGCCGGATATCTTCGTTGAGCCGGGGCTCGACGACAAGCAGAAGAAACGCAAGGCGGAGATTTACGTCGAAGCGACCAATGCGGCGCTCGGCGGCATTCCGGCGGAGCGCGTCCGCTTTCATACCTGCTATGGCATCAATGAGGGGCCGCGTCTTTACGAATCCAACCTGCCCGAGATCGTCGAATACGTGCTCAAGATCAACGCCGGCTCGTTCAGCTTCGAGGCCGCGAACCCGCGCCACGAACACGAGTACCACCTGTTCGAACGGGTGAAGGTACCCGAAGGTAAAGTGCTGTGCCCCGGCGTCGTGACACATGCCAGCAACATCGTCGAGCATCCCGAATTAATCGCTGAACGGCTGATCCGCTTCGCGAAGCTGGTCGGACGCGAGAACGTGATGGCCGGGGGCGACTGCGGCTTCTCCTCGCAAGCGATGTATAAGACCGAAGTTCATCCGACGGTGGTGTGGGAGAAGTTCAAGGCGATGCGACAGGGTGCCGATCTGGCAACGAAACGGCTTTGGAATTGAACGAGCGCAGGCAGAGCGGAGGGACATCTCAATGCTCAAGCGAGTTCTTCTCGGATCGGTAATGCTCGCACTCGCCGTGCACTGCGCCAGCGCACAACAGCGGGACGTCAAGGTCGGCTTCGTGACCACGCTCAGCGGCGGGCCCGCCGCCGTCGGCAACGACATGCGCGATGGCTTCGAGCTCGCGCTCGACCACCTCGGGCGCAAGATGAGCGGGCTTCCGGTACAGGTCATCTATGAGGACGACGGCTTAAAGCCGGAGCTCGGGAAACAGAAGACCGACAGGTTGATCGAATCCGAGAACGTCAACTTCCTGACCGGATACATGATGTCGCACATCCTTTTGGCGTCGTTGAAGTCGGCAGTTGATTCGAGGACCTTCCTCATCAGCGCGAATGCCGGACCCTCGCAAATCGCGGGCGAACTCTGCTCGCCGTGGTTCTTTTCGTCGTCGTGGCAAGGCGACCAGGTGCCCCAGGCCATCGGCGAATACATGAACCAAAAGAACGTCAAGACGGCCTACCTGATCGCGCCCAATTATGCCGCCGGCAAGGACGTGATAGCCGGCCTCAAGGCCAACTTCCGCGGTCAAGTCCTCGGCGAGGACTACACGAGATGGCCGGACCAACTCGACTTCTCGCCGGAACTATCGAAAGCACGCGCGGCGAAACCCGACGCGATCTTCGCTTTCTATCCAGGTCCGGCCGGCATTCAGTTTCTCACCCAGTATTCGCAATTCGGTTTGCGAGAGCGGATCCCGCTCTACACCGCTTTCATCATCGATGCGCTGTCGTTGCCGCGGCTCGGCGAATCGGCGCTCGGCATACCGGGAGCGCAGCATTGGGTGGTCGATCTGCCGAACGAGGCCAACAAAAAATTCGTACCCGATTTCAAGAAGAAATACGGCCGTAATCCGTCCTTCTATGCAGCTCAGGCCTATGACGCGGCCATGCTCATCAACAGCGGCGTCGGCGCCGTCGGGGGAGACCTCACCAACAAGGACGGCATTCGAGACGCGCTACGTAAAGCCAACTATCAATCCGTGCGTGGCCCGTACAAATACGGGAACAACCACTTTCCAATCCAGAACTTCTATTTGCAGGAAGCCGTGAAAGACGAGGGCGGCTCGTATACCCTCAAGACGATAGGCCTTGCGCTGAAGGACCATCAAGATCGCTATCATGACAAGTGTGGAATGACCTGGTGACTTTGACCTGGGCCGCCGATCTCGCAACTAACGAGCGTTGGCGCTGAGCCATCCGTCTATCAGCCTATAGAATTCGCCTGCCGCCTGGGATATAGGAGTTCGATCGGAAGCCGCTCGCGGGCGCCGTATGGTCGCAACGCAATTGCTCGATCGCGAAGCGCTGCGGCGCAAATCCGCACCGTTGTTGCTGTGCGAGCGAACGCACACGGCACCGGAAGCGGTCGCATTCCGTTCCAAGCACCTGGGCCTCTACCGCGAACGAACCTGGCGCGATTATGCGGCGCTGGTCGCGCAGGCGGCACGCGCCTTTGCCGCGCTCGGACTTCGCCGCGGCGACCGGGTGGCGATCATGGGCGACGCCTGCGAGGAATGGGTGATCGGCGACCTCGCGGCGCAATCGCTCGGCGCCATCGTCTACGGCATCTATCCCACCGCGTCGGCATCCGAAGTCGAGTACCAGATGCGCGACGGCGGCGCCGCAATGTTCATTGCGGAAAATCAGGAATACCTCGACAAGCTCCTGCCGTTCGCGGATCGACTCCCGGCGTTGAGCTGGATCGTGGTGATCGACGACACGGCGACGTTCGGCTACCAGCACCCCAAGCTCCGCGGCTATCGTGCCCTGCTCGCGGCGGCCGGGGAGCCGGATCTTGCATGGCTCGAGCAGCAAGCGGCGCGACTCGATGCGGATGCGCCCGCGTTCATCGTCTACACCTCGGGCACGACCGGCGCGCCCAAGGGAGCGCTGGTGACCCACGGCAAGCATCTCGCGGCAGCCGCCAACCTCGTCGATCACTATCCCACCCTCGCGCAAAAGGAGCACCGCACGGTCGGCTATTTGCCGCTGTGCCACGTGCTCGGCCGTGACGTCGCCGTCACGCTGCCGCTGATATCTCGCCTGGTGCCGCATTTCGGCGAGCACCCGGAGGCTCTGCCGACAACCCTGTTTGAGACAGCGCCGACCGTTTTGTTCACCGTGCCGCGCTACCTGCAGCGGTTCGCCGCACAGGTGCTGCTCGGCGTCCGCAATGCGGGCGGCGTCAAGCGCGCAAGCGCGGAGATCGCCATGCAAATCGCACGCGCACACGCGCGGCGGCGCTGGAACGGCGCGGGGGGCTTCGCCGAACGCGCGCTCTATCGCGCCTGCCGCGCCGGCGCCTTCGTTCCGATCCTCAACAAGCTGGGG
>Ga0081540_1004833_pt1 | contig 10151 bp, 9 predicted proteins | sample TabmetS2T1R1_FD_71024 | JGI IMG/M metagenome (GOLD analysis project Ga0081540, IMG submission 71024) | Tabebuia heterophylla rhizosphere microbial communities from the University of Puerto Rico - S2T1R1 | ecosystem: Host-associated > Plants > Roots > Rhizosphere ... | reverse complement strand
GCCAGACGGCAATTTCCACACCCACAACGCCCTGGCTTTCGCCGATGCGGTCAAGAAGCAGACCGACGGCGCCGTCAACATCACGGTGAAGGCCGGCGGCCAGCTCGGCTTCAAGGGGCCTGAACATCTGCGCGCCGTGCGCGATGGTCTGGTTCCACTCGCCGATGTGCTCAATATCCAGCAGGTTGGCGACGAGCCCTTCATGGGCGTCGAGAGCATTCCGTTTCTTGCCGTCTCCATGGACGAGTTGAAGATCCTGCACAAATATGTGCGACCCGAATACGACAAGATTGCCGAGCGCAACAACCAGAAGATCCTCTATATCGTGCCCTGGCCGACACAATATCTTCACCTCAAGGTGAAGGTGGCGGGCGTCGAGGGGCTGAAGAACATCAAGATACGCGTGCCCGACAAGAACGCCGTCGACATGCTGAACGCGGTCGGCATGGCGCCGGTCATGATCCCCTGGGGCGAAACCATACCGGCGCTGGCGTCGGGCGCGGTCGCCGGGGTTTCGACCTCGGCGGTGTCCGGCGTCGACGGCAAGTTCTGGGAGTTCATGAAGTACGTCTATCCGACCAACCATGTGTGGTCGTCGCAGATGCTGACCGTCAATCTCGATTCCTGGAAGGCTTTGAGCGCGGATCAGCAAAAGTTGGTCGCCGGCATCGCCGCGAAGATGGAGCCGGATTTCTGGGCGAATTCGCTCAAGGCCGACGTCGACAGCCTCAACCGCCTCAAGGAGGGCGGCATGGAGGTGGTGCCGGTATCGGATGCGATGATGACGGATATTCGCGCCCGGACCGCGCCGCTGCTGGAGGGCTTCCTCAAGCGCGTGCCGGCGGCGGACAAGCCGGTGCGGGCCTATCTCGCCGAAATCAAGCGCTAGGAGCCAGCCGTGGTGAGCGTCTTGCCTGCTCCGCCGGAAAGCCTCAACGCAGCGGCGCCGGCGCCGCTGCGGATCCTGCTCGACACGATCGATCGCCTCGGCCGGCTCGACGGCTGGATCGGCGGCGGCTGCCTGTTGACGTTGACGCTGCTGATGCTTGCCGAGGTCGCGACCCGCTTGCTGTCGAATTTCCTGCCGTTTTTTCCTCCGACCATCTCGATCGCCTGGGAGTATTCCTCCTATCTGATGGCGGCCTCCTTCACCTTCGGTGCGGCCATGACGCTGCGTGTCGGCGGCCATATCCGCGTCGTGCTGCTGCTGAAGAACGTACCGACGCTGGTCCGGCGTGCGCTTGAGATCCTCTCGGCGTTCGCCGGCTTCGTCTTCATGGCGTTCCTGACCTCGGCGATGGTCAAGTTCGCCTGGGCATCCTTCACGCGCGGGCAGCTATCGACGTCGAGCGACACGCCGCTGTGGTTTCCGCAAGCCATCGTCACCTTCGGGATGCTGCTGCTGACGTTGCAATTCCTGGCGCGCGCCATCCAGGCGGTGCTTGGGCTGCCGCTCGAAGATCATCGCATGAAGGCTTCGCCCGTCGAATGACCCCGCGCGCAACGAGGGTTAGCGCGGCCGCTCCCGCCGTCGGAAAGCAAATTCAATGACCATTGAAGTCGTCAGCCTGTTTGCCATTCTGTTCGCGCTGCTGGCGGGGGGCCTCTGGATCGGGCTGACGCTGGCGCTCACCGCGACCTTGCTGCTCGCGATGTTTCGGTCGATCCCGCTCGACAAGCTGCTTCCGCAATATGCCTGGAACATCCTGACCACGCAGGAGCTCCTGGCTCTGCCGCTGTTCATCCTGATGGGCGAGCTGTTGTTTCGCACGCGGTTGTCGCGATCGCTGTTTCAGGGGCTGGCGCCGTGGGCCGGGCTGCTGCCGGGGCGTCTGCTGCATGTGAACGTGATCGGCTGCACGATCTTCGCGGCGATCTCGGGTTCATCGGCGGCGACGACGCAAGTGATTGGCCGCATGTCGCTCAACGAACTGCTGCGCCGGGGTTATTCCAGGGACATTGCGATCGGCTCGCTCGCTGGTGCCGGCACGCTGGGCTTTCTGATTCCGCCGTCGAACATCATGATCATCTATGGCGTGCTCGGCGACGTCTCGATCCTGAAGCTGTTCACCGCCGGAGTCCTGCCGGGCCTGCTGCTGGCAGGGACATTCATGGCCTGGGTGATGCTGCACACCACCCTGAACCGGACGCTGGTGCCGGAGGCCGAGGCGAAGCTTGCACTGGTTCCCTGGCGCGAACGCTTCGCCGCGCTGAAGGACCTTGCACCGGCCTTGTTTCTGATCGCATGCGTGCTCGGCTCGATGTATGGCGGCCTTGCGACGCCCTCGGAGGCGGCAGCGGTTGGCGTGCTCGGCGCCGCGCTGGTCGCCTGGGGCCAGGGATCGTTGTCGCAGCAGGTGATGCGCGATGTGATCATCGGGTCGGTGGTCACCTGCTCGATGATCGCACTGATCGTGCTCGGCGCGTCGATCCTCGGGAACGCCGCGGCATTCCTCGGCATTCCGCAAGCCGTGGCCGCGTTTGTGAAGGGACTTGGGCTGTCGCCCTTCATGCTGATCGTCGTGCTGATCGCCTTCTACCTTGTCCTCGGTTGTTTCCTCGATGGCTTTTCGATGATCGTGATGACGTTGCCGATCGTGCTGCCGATCGTGAAGGCCGCAGGCTTCGACGACATCTGGTTCGGAATCTTCCTCGTGCTTGCCGTCGAGATGGCGCAGATCACACCGCCTGTCGGCTTCAACCTGTTCGTTATCCAGGGCCTGACGGATGACGGGCTCGGCTATATCGCGCGCGTGACGTTACCCTACCTGATCATCATGGTCGGCTTCGTGCTGCTGTTGACACTTTGTCCGAGCATCGTCACGATCCTGCCCAGGCTTCTCTACGGGTGAACCACCCTCACGCTGTGGAAGCCGCCGCGACTGATCCCGATCGGCACACCGGCTTTCCTGGGTGAATACAGCAGAGATCGAGAATGCAGGTCCGGCCAGGCAACGATGATTTGCTGCTGATAATCGATGTGCAGAACGATTTCTGCCCCGGCGGCGCGCTTGCCGTTACCGATGGCGATGCCGTGGTGCCGGTTATCAATCGCCTCGCCGAACGCTTTGATCACATCGTGCTGACCCAGGACTGGCATCCGCCAGGCCACAGCTCTTTCGTCACATCGCATCCGGGAGCGAGCCCCTTCGAAAGCGTTGCTATGCCATATGGTCAGCAAACCCTTTGGCCTGATCATTGCGTCCAGGGCACCGCCGGGGCGGCGTTTCATCCGGAACTCGTGATCCATCGGGCACAGCTGATAATTCGGAAAGGCTTCCGCCCCGAAATCGATTCTTACTCGGCCTTTTTTGAGAACGACCGGCGGACAGCTACCGGTCTGGCGGGTTATTTGCGCGACCGCGGTTTGCGGCGAATCTTCCTGGCCGGACTCGCCACCGATTTTTGCGTGCACTATTCCGCCGTGGATGCACGCCAGCTCGGCTTCGACACTGTGCTTGTTGAAGCCGGATGCAGGGCCATCGATCTTGCGGGCTCGCTCGATGCTGCCTGGGAAGGGATGGCTGCAGTCGGCGTGCAGCGTGTCAACGATCTTTAGCGTCGCCGTCGCTTAAGCCCCCTCCCGGCTGGCCTCGATCCGGTTAAGCGCACCGGTAACCCGGACACGGACACGCAGTGCGGTCGATATTTTACTCGAGCTGTCGCGTGGCATCGGCGAGCGCGGCGGCGATCAGATCCTTCGAAATCGACGCCACGCGGGCGCGGTCGCCAACATCGAGCAGCCCGGCGGCGACCGCGATGTCGGTGGCGGTCAACTGTTCGCCGCCTTGCCCTATGACGTTCATGCCGGCGGCTACGATTTGGCGTCGCCGCTCACCAACGTCATGGTGGCGTTCAACTGCGTCGACTTCACCGGCTGGCAATGCGACGCGCGTATCACGCCGCTGCTGGATGCCTTTGCCAAGGCGCCCGCGGAGGAGGATCGCAGGAAGATCGCTGCCGAGATCCAGACTGTGATGTACGATCAGGCTCCTGGCATTCCGTGGGGGCAGGTCGCTCAGCCGGCTGCCTATCGCGCCAATCTGCGCGGTTTGATACCGTCGGCGATTCCGATCTTCTGGAACATCGAGAAGTAACGCCATGTATGACGTCATTGTAGTCGGCGGCGGCTCAGCCGGCGCCGCGGTTGCCGCCCGGCTCTCCGAGGATCCCGCCAGGCGCGTGCTGCTGCTGGAAGCGGGCCTCGACTGGCGCGCCGACGAGGCACCCTGGGAAGTCCGGACGCCGAACCCGATTCCGATCATTCACAAGCGCGAATATCAGGAGAAATGGCAGTGGCCGAATCTGTTGACCCGCCGGGTAGCAGGGCAGGAGGCCCGCTTCTACTGGCGCGGCAAGGGTCTTGGCGGAAGTTCGATGATGAATGGCCAGATCGCCATCCGCGGCGTTGCGGATGCGTTCGACGAATGGGCGGCCGGTGGTTGCACGGGCTGGTCTGCAAAGGAAGTCATGCCGCTGTTCTCGGTCATCGAGGATGATCTCGAGTTCGGCGACCGCGCAGGCCATGGCCGTGGCGGGCCGTTGCCGGTCTATCGCGCGCCGCCGGAGAAGTGGGGCCCGATCGATCGTGGGCTCCGCGACGCCGCGCTGGCATCGGGCTATCCGTGGTGTGCCGACCTCAACGGAACGGACGGTGAGGGCGTCGCCTGCTATCCGATCAACAGCCGCGACAGCCGCCGCATCACCACCAATGAAGCCTATCTGGAGCCGGCGCGCGGCCGCGCCAACCTGGAAATCCGGGGTCACGCGCTGGTCGACCGCGTCGTGATCAAGGACGGCCACGCCACCGGTGTACTGTTTCACATCGAAGGGCAGGGCAGTTCGGAAATCAGCGCGCGTGAGATCGTGCTGTGCGCCGGCGCAATACACAGCCCGGCGATATTGCTGCGCTCGGGCATCGGCCCCGCAGACGAGCTGAAGGCGATGGGCATCGCGGTCGAGCGCGATCTGCCGGTCGGCAAGCATTTCTTCGATCATCCGCTGTTTCGCGCCACCATAAAGCTGCGCGAAGAGTTTCGGCCGTCAGACCCGGATACGCGTCATACCAACTGCTGCGTCACCTATTCGTCAGGGCTTGTGGATGGCGGCAAGCGCGACATGATCCTGATCGCCTTCAACCACCGCGGCATCGGCAGTCCCGGCGCCATCGGTGCAGGTCTGTTCAATGCTTACTCGCGCGGTCATTTGAAGCTGGCGTCGACTGACGCTTCGATCGACCCGATCGTCGAAGAAAACATGCTCGCCGATGACCGCGACCTGCTGCGCATGGTCGATGCGGTGAAGCGACTGGCCGTGCTCACGACCCAGCCGGCGCTGGCTGAAATCAGCGAGTGGATTCGCCTGATTGATACCGACCTGACGCTGCCGCAGGCCGCGGCACTGCCGAATGGGGAGCTCGAAGCGCTGCTTCGCCGCGAAACCGGCGATATTCAGCATGCCGCAGGTTCCTGCCGCATGGCGGGCTTCAACGATGCCAATGGCGTGGTGAACCCGGACGGCACCGTGAAGGGCGTCGCCGCGCTGCGTGTAGCGGATGCTTCGATCATGCCGTCCGATTGTCGCGCCAATACCCATTTCACCACGGTGGTGATTGGCGAGGCGATTGCGCGGATGATGATGCGGAAGGCGGACGTGTCGGACAACGCTGCTGCCATGGCGCTGTAAGAGAAGCCCGAGGCATACTCATTTCGCGGGATGTCGAAGAGACAGCTCAGGCTGCTACGCTCCATAAGTTTCGGGACGAGCAGATCATCGTGCGCAAGTTGTGATTGAATTTTCGCCCGAGGAGAAAAGCATTACATCGGTAACATGCCGGAACCGCTCGCGGATATTTCTCCGGGCACGATGCCAGTTGTGGAAGAACAGACTTCACCGAACGACCGCATCCGACGCAAGGCGGACATTGCGCCGCCGCTGACCACGATCCACGTTGGGACCAGTCGGGCACGCCACGTGTGCTGGAGCGGGGCCCAGGCTTCCATGTTACGTTCGTAGGCCTTTCGCATCCCCACAACATCCACTCGTAATCTCACCTTCGCAAGGTGCGCATCTCGAACGACACGCCGGTTGCGTTGCACAGGGCAATGCGCCGGGATTTCGGGAGATGGAGATGCGCAACATGATCAAGATCGTAGCGATATTGGCTTTGCTCGGCAGCCGCGGGGCCTTCGCGCAGACGGTGGGAACGGCGAGATCATCCGCCGGATCCTCCAACACTGCGACCGCGCCATTTTCGTTGATGCAAGACACGCGATTGATCGGCGGGGCACCGGTAGGCCACCGCCAACCGCGTGCGCGCGACGTGCCGGCGCAGATTCCCAGCGAACTCGAGCGTCTCAATGCGGAGGATGCGGCCATCGATCGCAAGCTCATCATCTGCCGCGGCTGCTGAAATGATGACGGCAAACAGCGGCGCCTTTGCGGGTCGCAGGCCACTTGGAATGGCGGCAAAGAGCCTGGAATTGGCTCTTGCCCGTCCGCTCGGCCATTGCGAGAGATTCTTTTATCTCTATTCGCTGGCCTTTCCCGTGCATTTCTGCCTCGTCGCCCAAATCGAAGGCGCATTGGATTCCGCCAGGCTTGAAGCGGCGCTCGAGCAGGTTCGCAACCGGCATCCGGCGCTGAGGGTCTGCATCGTCGACGATGCAGAAACCGGGCCGGCGTTCTGTCGCACCGACAACCCGATCGAGCTCCACGCGGTTCCGGCCGAGACAGAAGCAGACTGGCGCGGGGTGGTTGAAAGGGAGCTAAGCCTGCCTTTCAGCCCTCTTCCGGGTCCGCTGATGCGAGCAACGGCCTTGTTAGCATCCGATGGCACGTCGCTTGTCTTGACGTTTCATCATGCGATCGTGGACGCATTGTCCGGAACGCGCATTCTCCATGATATCATGCGCGCGCTCGCCGGCGATTGTCTTGAGGTCTTGCCGCCGCTTCCTCCGGTTGAGGAGATGATCGCCGGTTTTGCCTCCAATCCGATCGTCGCCGGAGAGGGGATGTCCCGCTACGACATCTCGAAAGCCTGCGGCCGGGCTGCACAAGGGCCCGAAAAGTTCGCGGCGAATCTAGCGATCGCGGAATGGGACCAAGAAGAGACCGCTCGCCTCTTGCGATCCTGCCAGGTAAATGGAACGACCGTGCATGGCGCAATCTGCGCAGCTGCCTCACGCCACCTTCCAGCCTCCGATGCCGATACCATCAGGATACACAGTCCAATCGACCTGTCCGGGATCATGAGAATTGAAACCGCGGGCTGCGGAGTATTCATCGGTGCTGGCATCGTCGAGATCCCGGCCGTCGGCCAACAGCTCTGGGATGACGCACGCTGTATCATTGATAGCTTGCGGATGGCGCGGTCACCCGAGGCGGCGGCTGGAATGTTGCAGTGGATCGCAGCTCAGATGCCGCCGACCGCAGACAAAGACAGCGTGCCGGCGTTTTTTGCTTCCCTGCCACAAAGCTCCGCAGTCATTTCGAATCTGGGCGTCCTGCCGCTTGCTATTGAATATGGGTCGCTAAGGCTCAAGGCGGTCTGGGGGCCGGCGATGCTGACCAATCTTCCAGCCGAACGACAAACGATCGGCATCAGTACGTTCGCCGGCCAGCTTCGCATGGTTCACCAGAGTTACGAGCCGATATCGAGCCTTCTGGAATCGATCCGTGGGACTCTTCTCACTTCCTGCGCCTAGCATCCCGTCCGCGATAAATGGACCTGCTGGCAGAGTAAATTGGCAGTGAGGTTTCTCGAATGGCAAGCTCATGTTTACGGCTGGCTCGCCCCATCGAGCGCGCGGTCGTAGGGGTTCGCGCGCGGCTGCCTTCGCAAAGTCATCAGTCATTGCAGTCGTAACCATTTCGCGCAGCCTTCGAAGTCGCAGCGTAACCGCGAAGCATCAACCTGTGCCTGCTTGAGCCGACCCCTCGGACGCCTCCGAATGGGCGGCCGGTTTCACCAACGAAAGACAGGCCACATGAAAATCCTCATTGCTTCGACCCCTGCCACCGGCCATCTCAATCCGCTGCTGGCGATCGGCCGCTTCCTTATCGATGAAGGGCACGAGGTTGCGTTTTTGTCAGGCAGCGCCTTGCGCAGCCCCATCGAACGGATCGGCGCAAGGTTTTACGCCTTTCCGGCCGGCGCGGATTTCGATCTGCGCGACTTCGCAACCGTGGCTCCCGAATTGAAAACCATTCCGCCCGGGCTGGAATGGTTTCGCGTCGCCATGGAGCGGGTATTCGTCGATGCCATTCCCGCTCAGCACGAGGGCATGCAGCGGGTGCTGCAAGACTTCCCGGCCGACATTATCGTCGGCGACGACATGCTGTTCGGAGTCTTGCCGATGCTGCTCGGACCGCAAGCGGAACGGCCGCCGATCGCGCTGTGCGGCACGTCCTTCCTGCATTGGCGCCGCGACGATGGCGCGCCGAATTTTGCCGGTTTGCCGCCCGCAACCACGCAGGCGCAGCGTGACGACTACGCAGCCGTCTATCGTGAGCATGACGAGCACCTCTATCAGCCGGTGGGCGATCGGCTGAACAGATCGTTGCAGACCATGGGTGTCGGGCCGCTGTCGATGCCGATGTTCGATTCGGTCGTCGAACTCGCCGATGCCTATCTGCAGTTGACGGTGCCGAGTTTCGAGTTTCCGCGTGACTTCCCGCCGTCGGTGCGATTCGTCGGCAGACCCCCGATCATTCCGGATCAGGCGCCGCTGCCGCCCTGGGCAGGCGAACTCGACGGTTCGCACAGGGTGGTGCTGGTGACGCAGGGAACATTGGCCAATCACAATTTCGACCTGCTGATTGGGCCGACGCTGGCGGCGCTCGCCAACGAGCCTGATTTGCTCGTGGTTGCTACGGCAGGCGGCCGCCCGGTCGATGCCATCCCCGGCCCAATTCCTGCCAACGCGCGCCTCTCGCAATACCTGCCATTTGAATGGATACTGCCGAAAGTCGACGTGTTCGTTACCAATGGCGGTTACGGCAGTGTGAACCAGGCGATCAGCTTTGGCATTCCGCTTGTCACGGCAGGGCTGACCGAAGACAAGGCTGACGTGAACGCACGGGTCGCGTGGTCTCGCGTTGGGATAGATCTGGCAACCAATCAGCCGACGCCGCAGGCGCTACGCGAAGCCGTCCGTACCGTTCTCGATCGCCCGGCCTATCGCATGCGGGCGTCGTCGATCGCTGACGAATTCAGCGCGATCGACACGCGAGCCGCAATTCTTCGGATCATCGGCGAGCTTGCAGATGCATCGAAAGAAGCGGTCGTCACGACCGCGACCGCTCGGCGCCGACGCGCCGGCAGCCGTTAAGAGCCCGATGACGTTACGGCTGTAACGCAACAGGCGCCGTACCGTAACCGCTTCGCATTTTTCCAGCAGTAGGTCTTCGTTGGCGCGCTGGCGGGCGCGTCAACGATGACCGCGACCGATCCTTTTCAACCTTAGTCTGCTTGATACCTAAGGGGGATCTTCAATGCTGGAATTGCTTGCGGTGGCGATGTTGATCGTCATCGCCACACTGCTCGCCTGGTTGAGTCTTTTTGCCTGGTGGACAAAGAGTGGTCTCATCAAGTGGGGCTGCACGAGCCTGGCGGCGCTATCGTCGGCCGCTGTTGCCTTGATCAGCCTGATCACGGTCGTTGGGCTGTTCAAGCTGCAGTCCCGCAGTGCCCCGGCCCCCGTAACAAACGTAGCAGGCACATCTGAACAGATTAAGCGCGGAAAGGCGATCTCGGACGGCTTTTGCAGTGCGTGCCACTCAAAGACCGGCACCCTCACGGGAGGCCTCGACATGGGCGAGGACTTTCCCATGCACATCGGGTCGTTCGTATCTTCCAACCTCACGCCCGTCGGGCGGGTGAACCGCTGGTCCGACGGCGATATCTTTCGTGCCATTCGCAACAGCGTCGATCCGGAGGGCCGCTGGCTGATCGTCATGTCCTACACCAATGCCGGAAAATTGAGCGATGACGATATCCGCGCCGTCATCGCCTACATCCGCAGCCTGCCGGCGATCGGAAAGCCAACCGACAATCAGCCGGATCATCTCAATCTGTTGGGTATCATATTGCTCGGCGCCGGCATTCTGCCGACGGGAAACCCGGTATCGATCGGCCCTATCACCGCACC
>Ga0081540_1004832_pt1 | contig 10153 bp, 8 predicted proteins | sample TabmetS2T1R1_FD_71024 | JGI IMG/M metagenome (GOLD analysis project Ga0081540, IMG submission 71024) | Tabebuia heterophylla rhizosphere microbial communities from the University of Puerto Rico - S2T1R1 | ecosystem: Host-associated > Plants > Roots > Rhizosphere ... | reverse complement strand
CGAATCCACAAATTCTAGTAAACGGCCGGCACGTGCATTTCGCTTGGGACCGGATGGCGCACGTAGTCCGGCTTGTGCTCCCGCTCAGGCAGTATGATCGGATCGTGGTGCATGTCCTGATATGGTATCTGCGCCAGCAGATGGTGGATGCAGTTCAGTCGCGCCCTTTTCTTGTCGTTGCCTTCGACGACCCACCAGCGAGCCTCCGGGATGTGCGTGCGCTCCAACATCTCTTCCTTGGCCTTCGTGTAGCGCTCCCATCGACGACGCGACTCCAGATCCATCGGGCTCAGCTTCCATTGTTTGAGCGGATCGCGGATGCGCATCAAAAAGCGCAAGTGCTGCTCTTCGTCCGTAATCGAGAACCAATATTTGACGAGGACTATGCCGGATCGCACCAGCATTCGCTCAAACTCAGGCACGGTGCGGAAAAATTCTTCGCAGTCGGTTTCGGAGCAGAATCCCATCACCCGCTCGACCCCGGCGCGGTTGTACCAGCTGCGATCGAACAGCACGATTTCGCCGGCCGCAGGCAGGTGGGAAACGTAGCGCTGGAAGTACCACTGCGTGCGCTCGCGCTCGCTGGGTGCAGAGAGCGCCACCACCTTGCAGATTCGCGGGTTCAGCCGTTGCGTGATCCGCTTGATGACGCCGCCTTTGCCAGCGGCATCGCGCCCCTCGAACAACACCATGACCTTGAGCTTTTGATGCAGCACCCAATACTGCAGCTTGACCAGTTCGCGTTGTAGTCGCAGCAGCTCCTTGAAGTAAAAGTGACGGTCGATCGTCTCCGGCTGCAGCTTGTCGATGTGGTCCTTCAGCAGGCTCGCCAGCCTGTCGTCGTCAATCTCCATTTCCAATTCTTCATCGATGGTGTCAGCCATCTCCTCGCGGAGACGCTCGACCGGCAGGCTGAAATGCTTGGAGTTTTCGCTCATGAGCGCAGTCTACCCACTGTTAGTCCAGACGGTACAGTTTCGCACGATATAACCCCTCCTCACCAGCGGCTGCTCGATGGGCTCCAGGGGTTCCGGCAGATGCTCGCGAATGATGTCCGGGTCAGTCTCGTAGGTGATGACCAAAAATTCCCGGTCGACGAACCGGTAAGGGCCGGCCGGATAGCTGAGTCCCGCGGCGGGCATTGAAGGAAGCTAAGTACGTCGTCATGACGCATTGTGCCCTCCATCGGTCCAGCCAATGTCGGCTCTCCACGTCTTCCAGGAGTCAAATTTGACTACTTATATGACAAGCACGTGAAGTGCCTGCGACGAGCTGCGCCACTCGAGGCGATGCCAATGGCTCAAGCCTCTCATCGGGTCCTCATCCGCACGACTGTTGGAGCAGCCGGGCCGTTAGCCCCAACGAGAAGCTCGGCGGACGGCGGGATAGATCAGGGTCCGCCGATCCAGTTCGAAGCGATGAAGATCAGTAGTCCGGCCAGACCGCCCACAACCGTACCGTTGATGCGGATATATTGCAGGTCTTTTCCAACCTGCAACTCCAACCGGTTGACCAGCGTGGCGGCATCCCAATTCTGCACCACGTGAGTGACGTAGGCGCCGATCTCCGCGCGCCTCGGCAATAGCATGCGCAGCAGGAGCAGCCGTATCCAGCGGTTGAGTTGTCGCTGCCGATCAGGATCTTCACTCAACCAGTTGGCAAAACTCTGCATGCCGGATTCGAACGCCTGTGCGACCCCCTCCGCGCGCGCGTCCATGTCCGACTGCAGTCCGCGCTCGATCTCCGCCCATAGGCTTCTGGCTTGTTCGAGAAACACCGGGCTTGCCAGCAACTGCGCCTTCCAGCGCTCGCCCACCGCGTGCATGTCGGGATCGGTTGCGAGATCCGTGATGAGCTTTTCAACAGTCTGCGCCAGCTCGATACGCCAGGGGTGGTCTGGATTGCGCAACTCCTCCAAGGTGCTCAATACCCCGGCGAGAACACGGTCCGCGATGACTCGGTCCACCCATCTCGGGATCCAGCGCGAAGACTGCGCGGACACCATTTCGGTTATCGTCGACTTGTGGCGCTTGAGCGAGTCTTCCACGAAATCGAGCGCGCGCTCGATCGCGAGCTGGCCCGCGCCGCCGGCCCACAGTACCGCTACCATCTTCGAAGCAAGCGGCGCGACGGGCATCGACTCGAGCCCACGCTGTACAACATGGGCGAGAAATGCGCCGAGCTCGGGCCGGGAAGCCGATTTCAATATTCGAGGGACCGAAGTGCCGACATACTGCGCCAACTGCCTTGAGTTGTCTGGATTCTTCATCCATTGCGTGAGCCAACCGACGATGTCGACCTTGGCGAGCTGCTCGTCCGCCACCCTCGGGCTGAGGAAGTTGTTGGTGATGAAGCGGCCCAACGCGATCCCTATTCGATCCTTGTTGTTCGGCACGATTCCGGTATGCGGGATGGGCAGCCCGAACGGACGGCGGAACAACGCCACGACCGCGAACCAATCGGCGCAAGCGCCGATCATGCCGGCCTCGGCGAAAGCGCGCACGTAAGCCAGCCACGGCCAGCGCGCTTTGGCGAGGCTGGTGGCGACGAAAATGCCGGTCATAAGCACGAGCAGCGAGAGGGCGATCGCCCGCATACGCCGCAGGTCAGCGAGCTTGGCTTCCGCGCTCTTGATTTCGGCTTCGGCGGGTCGGGAAACCTTCGGCACTTTGACCGGCCTCCCTGGCGCCAGGGTCATGCCGCCCTTACCGAAGATTGCGCTGCCAGAGCCTCGTAATGGCGCCGTATGAGCGGCTGTCCATACCAACGCTCGAGCCGGCGAAGCGAGAAATGCGCCTGCGCAACGCACTGAAAGTGATGCATGAAAATCATGTTGACGGCAGCTCCGCCGATCGCGCCGACGATCGGCAGCGCACTGGCAGCAAATCGTTCGGACACGATGATGCCGAAGCGCGATGCGAGCTCGCTTACCAGGCTATTGACGACCGGCACCGATGCACTCGCCGCATTGCGTTCGATAAGATAGGCCGATGCTTGGCCGGCAAGTTTGCTCAGCAGCGCGCGCGAAGCGTAGTAGCCGATGTCCATTCGTTTTTGCACGTCGCCAGCGCCGAGCGCGAAGACCTCCATGCAGGCGAGGCGGGCCTCCAACCGCGATAGATCTTCGCCATGATGGCGCGCGATGTCGGCGATCGATCGCAGCATCAGGGTTGTCGTGAGCGGCAGCTCGATCGGCAGCGCCGCGAACCCGAAGAATCCGCTTATGCCGCCGTTGATGCCGGCCAACAGGGAAGCAAGCTCGGCTGCGGGCCGATGCTTCGACCTCGGCTCGATCGAGCTGATTGCCAGGTTGAGGCTTTTGAGGATGGCCGCTTCGATGGCGCGGTTGAGTCCGGCGCTTGCCGGCTTCGGCATCATGCGGAGCACTCGATCGACCGGCTGGCCGGCATAGTCCGCAAGCCGGGCGGCGAAGTTCCGGCGTTCGAGCAGGAAGAAGGCGCGTTGCAGAACTTTCTGATGCCGCGGCGGAAGCGCTTTCTCGGTTGCGAGCGCGGTCATTGATAACGCAATATCGGGCGCAGCCCATTGAGCGCTGCGAGAATTGCCGAGCCGTTGCTGATCAACGCCGTAGTCGTCGGGCTGATCAGGCCGCCCGGGAGCGCCAGTGCCAGCGCCAATGTGTTCATCACCACCACGATCGCGTAGTTCTGCTTGATCAGGTGAACCGCGTTCTGCGAGATCTCGATCGCTGTCACGAGTTTCCACAGCGAGTCCTCCATCAGCACCACATGCGCCGATTCATGCGTGACCTCGGCGCCGTGCTTCATGGCAATGCCTATGTCGGCATAGCTCAGCGCGGGCGAATCATTGATGCCGTCCCCGACCATTGCAACAACATTTCCCTGGCGCCGAAGTTCCTGGATGGCGTCGACTTTGTCCGCGGGCAGCATGTCGGCGAAATGGCGGGATAGACCGATCTGGCGGCCGACCGCACGCGCGACGACCGGATTGTCGCCGGTCAACATGACGCTGTTTTTCACCCCCATGGTACGCAGCCTCTCCAGCACGGACCGGCTTTCCGGACGGATCTTGTCCATATAGGGCACCATTCCGGCCACTGCGCCATCGACTGCGACGTAAACGCACGAGTAGCCCTGCTCATCGAGGGCGGCGCGATCGACCGCGGTCTTGCGCACGCAAATGTCGCTTTGGCGCATGAAACGCTCGTTGCCGACGTGCAAGTAATAACCGTTGACTTGGCCCTCCACGCCGAGCCCGATTCGATACTGTGTTTGCTCGCAAAATGGGACATTGACCGCGAGTTCCTTGGCCTTGGTGCGCAGCGCTTCCGCCACCGGATGTTGCAGCTTGGTCTCGGCGGCGGCCGCGAGCCCGAGCAGGTGGCCGGGCGTCACGTTGTCCTGATACGTCAAAATGTCGAGGACGGCCGGCACGCCGTAAGTCAGCGTGCCGGTCTTGTCGAAGACGACGGTGTCGACTTGGCCGAGGCTCTCCAGGTGGCGGCCGCTCTTGATGATGATGCCGGCGCGCGCGGCGTGAGTCATCGAGGCCAGGACGGCAGTTGGCGCCGCAACGCGAATGCCGGTGCCGTAGTCGACGATGACCAGCGAGAGGAAGCGATCAAAATCAGCCGATAAGACCGCCGCACCGGTCGCCAGCACCAATTCCGGCATGACCAGCCGATCGGCGAGCCGCTCGGCATGGTTCTGCATGCGGGTGTCGCCGATGGGCGCCGATTCGACGAGACGCACGATCTGTCCAGCGGTGGTATCGGCGCCGACGCGGGTTGCGCGAATCGTCAGCTGACCCTCGCGTATAACGGTTGCCGCGAACGCGGCTTCACCCTTGCCACGCGTCACCGGCAGGCCTTCGCCGGTGATCGTCTTTTGATCAATCACTGCTTCCCCGGCGATGATCTCGCCGTCGACCGGGATCATGCCACCGGGATAGACGACCACTTGATCCCCGACGGTGAGTTCGGCGCTCGGGATCGAGACGAGAGCGCCGTCGCGGACCACCCACGCGGTCTTGACCTGGAACTCCAACAGGTCGCGAATCGCCCGCCGCGAGCCGGCCGCCGTGAGGTCGCGGATCCAATCCCCAAGCTTGATCAGCCAAGTGACGATCGCTCCGGCCAGAGGATTGCCTTGCAACAGCGAAGCCGTTACCGCCAAGGTATCCAGGAAATCGACGTTGAGCCGCCCTTCGCGCCGCCAGACTCGCCATGCGCGCAGCGCGATGGGATAGGCGTTCCACAGCATTAAAGGGAGATTGATGGCGCGAACGATTGGATTAGCGCTAAACGCGAGCGCCAGCGACAGGGTCGGCAGAGCGAGCGGCATGCGCCGCAGCACCGATTGGCTCCCGTCGAGGCGGCCGACGGCGACTTCGGCCCGGCCGTTATCGGCAAGTGGAGCGGAGCTCACCAGGTTGCGGAGCTCGACGATGCTCATCAGCCGCAAGCGGCCGATCACGGCGCGCAATAGTCCTTCGTAGGCCACGTCGTATTCTACGATTACGCAGGCGCACTCGTAGTTGATGCGCGCGCTCGTAATCCCATCGCGCTCGCGCAGCCAAGTCAGGGAAGCCTCGGCCAGCGCCGGGCGCCGACAGAGCGAGGGAATGTGCAGTCGCACGCGACCTGCAATGAAATGGCGGACGGTCAATTCCATGGCGAGGGCCCTAGCGTTGATGGATCAACCCATCACCCCTTGACGACTACCGGGGCAGTAGCCGGGCCTTCGTTACCATGCACAGCATGCATTTCGATGACGTGGTTGAGCGCGAAAAGTGTGAGCGTGACCCATACCGGCGTCGCCGCCGCCGTGCCGACCTCGAAGATGGTGAACCCGATGATGCCTGCCGCCAGCAGGATCTTCAGGTCCACGTAATTGTCCGTGGCCGATCTGACCTCACGGTCGACGTGCTTGCAGAAATCGACGACCGTGCGGGCGGTCTGCGAATGTTGGGCCAGGAACTCGGCCTCTTGCTCGATCCTTGCCGCAAATTGGTCGATGTCCGTCGCTGGCGGTCGGTAGCCGCAGTCCTGCGGAACGTGGTCCTGGAAGCGGCCATGAAACTCGTCATGCCGGTCGACATCGTATTTCATCACCACGCTGCCCGTCGCCGGGTTGACGGTGATGCCCTCGATGCCAGGGATGGCCGCAAACGTCTCGGCGATCTGTTGCAGCAGTTCGGGATTGCCCTTCGCCCCCGGGACTTTCATGCGAATTCGTCCCGGCACTTGGTGTGCGACGTTGAATTTGAGCTTCGTCATGGCTCGTCAGTGGGCCAATGACCGTCGCAACGACACCATCACGCCGTGGGCATGGACGATCGTGCCGCCTGGGCTTTCGGTGGGGCGGCCTTCCTGTCGCCCTCGGCGTCCACCTCGGCGACGATGTCGTGAACCTGCTCCTGCACCTCGGCGACCATTTCGCGGGTTTTCTGTCCCATCTTGTAGGCGCTGCGGACAGTCGATCGAACCAGAGGGTTTATCGCGCCCCCGATCTGCGGCAGGTATTTCGGGACCAGCATCGTTGCGATGCCGAGCACTAGGCCGGGAAGGAGCGCAGCTTCGAAAACGATGACGCCGGCGCCCACCACGGCGACCGTGGCCGCAGTGGCAACCAGCTCGTCATGGCCTTCGGTTGGATCGTCGAAGCCGTCGACGGCTTCATCGACATGCTTGTCAGCCATTTTACCGTCATTCAAACCGTCGGATTTGTGCCGTTCCATGCAACTCCCCGCTTCAGGGCTCGAAGACGCCACGACGCGACGGCGCGCGATTTCCCAATCATAATAATGATTAGGGATTGTGACGGTTTGAACACATACATATGACGGCGCCGATGGAGGCAACGGGAGTATGGCCAAGCGGTTGTAGCGGGCGAGCGTGATAGTTGTAGTCGACCCCGTTTGGCGTCACCTCGTCCGGTGCGCTTCTTCAGGCGCACGGCTACCATTGCCGGTGGAATTCGCCGCGCAATTTGACTCGGACAAAGAGCAGCGTGACGGAGATCGACGCCATGTCCGCCTCGCAAAGTCGAGCGGCCAATTCAACCAGCGTGTCGAGCACCGCTTGCAGATCGAAGGCCGAGCGGCCCCCACTCCCCGCTTGAGGCCAGGAGAGGACCTATCGAGCCGATCTCCGCGACTCCGGCAGCTTGCAATGCTTCGAAAAAAAATTCTTTCGCAAGGGCGGCAGCAGCGCACGGCGATTTACGGCAAGCGATCCGCACCATCGAGCGCGGAATCGAGTTCCGTGCGGCAAAATGACCTTACATCTGCAACAAAATACCCGCATTTCACTCTCACGTACGAGCCGCGACGTCGTCATCGCGCGCAGAGCATGATCCTGAAAAGCCTGCCCCGGACTTGATCCAGCGGTGGCCACCGGTCTTCGGAAAAAAGATCACGCTAGCGCGGGATGACGATTCGAAGTCGAAGTCCGCACGCTCTCGTCAGCACACGCCGATCGGCACCCGGCGCGCTCAGTCATCCGCAATCACAAGGACTCTTTCGTGCTAAAGTCGACCCTGGCATTGCGCATTGGCGGCTGCCTTGCGGCTCTCGCGGGCGTTCTGCTTTCCGGCCCGCAGGCCTCTCCGGCCTTCGCTCAGCACGGCGAGAGCGCAGATCGCATGTTCGTCACTCGGGAAGATGATCACTCATTCAGGGTCGCCCGCCCCGAGTCGGCGGAGGCATTGGTGACGTTTCTATCCCCGACCACGCTGCGCGTGCGCATGCTTCCGCCGGAAGGCGCAACCTCGAGTCTTCCCGAGTATGTGACGACCAAATCCGATTCGTCCTACCCACCCGTCGACGTGCGCCTCGACGCGCAGCCGAACGAAGTGACCTTCAGCACGTCCGCGGCGATCTTGAAACTATCCCTCGAGGATGAGGTTCTTTCGCTGGAGCTGCGCAGTCGCGGCAAGGTCTTGATCGACAATTGGGAGATCGACGAGGGCGAACGCGTCGCGCGCGTCGAGTTGCAGAATGCCGAACGCATCTATGGGTTTGGTGACAAGCGCGCGGCCTTGGACCAGCGCGGGCGCAAGATCGACATCGTCAATCGCGACGCCTTCGCGAGCGAGACCAATCAGAGCTACAAGAGCGTGCCCTTCTACATGAGCAGCGCCGGCTATGGTTTGTTCTTCCACAACTACCGGCCTTCAACCTTCGACGTCGGCGCCTCGGTCAAGAGCCGGTTGCAGCTCAAGGCGACCGGCGGAGAGATGGATTTCTACGTATTCGTCGGCGCCATGAAGGAAGTTCTCTCGCAATACACCGAGCTGACCGGCCGTCCCGCCATGCTGCCGCTCTGGGCGTTCGGCTACCACCAGGGCAAGGCTAGCTATCGAGCGCAGGAAGGCTTGGAGGTCGCACGGCAGATGCGGCAACGCAAGCTGCCATTCGACGTCATCTATTACGACGCCTTCGACCAGGAGGCCACCAGCAGCGCTTTCATCGACGCGCTGTGGGAGCGCTACCGCGGCAGGCTGACGGTCGGATTTGGAATGCCGATGTTCGGGAGCTGGCACGGCCACGACGACTCCGCCTTGCTCAACGATCTTGCTGCGCGCGGCTTCCTGATGGTCGATCGCAACAATCGCCCGGCCATCGGCCGAGATGCGAGCGTCGAAGACGTCGAGGACAAGAGCTCGGTGGCGTATCTGGACTATTTCTCGACGCGTGCGGTGGACCATGTCTTTGCAGTCAAATGGAGCGACGCGCTCAAGAATGGCGCGGCCCTCGGCATGGTCGACTTCGGCGAGCTGGACCACGTCCGCAACGCGGATCAGAAATTCTGGCCTAGCATCGGCATGTCGGTGGCGGAGACGCGCAACCTGTTCGGCCTGGTTTATCCGCTCGCGATCGTGAACGGCATGCTCGATCGCGTCGGCGGACGGAGCACCGGAATGGTGCGACCCGGTTTCGCCGGAACGCAGCGGCTCGGCTGGACCACGACCGGGGATTCGGTTCCGACCTACGCCAATTTCCGCGCGCACACCCGCGCCATGCTGAACTTGACGCTTTCCGGTTTTTCCAATGTCGGGCAGGACATCGGCGGCTGGGATGGAAAGTCACCCGACATTCTCTACGCGCGCTGGTTTGCGGCGGCGACGTTCTATCCGTTCATGTGGTCGCACGGTAAGGACGATCATGAACCCTACTCCCACGGCGACGCGGTCGAGAGCGCGGCTCGCTCGTTCCTGAACCTGCGCTACCGCCTCATTCCCTATCTCTATTCGCTGCACGAGACGGCGCATCGAACGGGCACTCCGATGCTGCGCCCCTTCGCTTTGCAGGAGCCACAAGACCCAACCGGCGTTCGGATCGACGACCAGTTCTTCGTCGGCGACAACATCCTGGTGGCGCCGGTTTTCAACGAGGAAGGCAATCGCAAGCTCTATCTGCCCGAGGGCAGATGGTACGACTTCTTCGAGCTGCAGCCGGTTCAAGGAGGCGGGAAAATCGAGCGCGAGGCTGTTCCGCTCAATCGTCTGCCTGTCTACGTGCGCGCAGGCTCGGTGATCCCGCTCGGGCCGATGATGCAATATACCGGGCAGAAGCCGGTCGATCCGTTGTCCGTCCACGTCTACGGCTTTGCCCCCGGCGAGCTCGCCGGCGAAAAGAAGATGAGCGCATTTTCGCTCTATGAGGACGACGGGCTCAGCATCGCCTATCGGAGCGGCGAGTTCCAACGCACCGACATGCGCTTGAGCCAGAGCGAAGAGGCAGTCCGGTTCGACGTGGCCCCCGAAAGCGGCGACGGCGCCTTCCAGAGCGTCGCCCGGCGTGGCTATCGTCTGCACTTCCATGGCATCGCGGGCGCGGTGAATGTGGTCCGGCTCGACGGCCACGCGATCCCCGAGGCGGACGCCGACAGCGGCGCCGGCGCACGGGCGGCAAGGTCCATGAACGAATGGTCGGGCGACGTCTCGGTCTTCATTCCGCCGTCGGCGCCGCGTGCGTTCACCGTCGAATTCGCAACCGAGCGCCCGGGCAATCCGGCCCCATAACGACCGGTTCAATCTCGATTCGGACAATGGCGTGGGCGGCTCCAACGGGCAGGAGTCCTTGCTCTCGGCCTTATGCCGCACCGGCCAGGTGCGGGGGAAGCACGAGAAAAACAAATTAAATCAACGAAGAACATTATCGGTATTGG
>Ga0081540_1004831_pt1 | contig 10153 bp, 9 predicted proteins | sample TabmetS2T1R1_FD_71024 | JGI IMG/M metagenome (GOLD analysis project Ga0081540, IMG submission 71024) | Tabebuia heterophylla rhizosphere microbial communities from the University of Puerto Rico - S2T1R1 | ecosystem: Host-associated > Plants > Roots > Rhizosphere ... | reverse complement strand
CAATCGCTATTCGACTACAGGGTCATCAGTGCTGCGCAATGCGCAACCACTGTTGGTGGACTATGCTCGCGGCTCCCTGGCCATTGCCCACAATGGCAATCTCGTCAATGCCCAGCGGCTGCGTGCTGAGCTGGAAGCGCATGGCGCCATCTTTCGCTCCACCACTGACACAGAGGTGATCCTCCACCTGGTGGCGCAATCACGGCCTGAGGAGGTCCTCGACGGCGTCGTGGAGGCGCTGCAGCAGGTGCAAGGGGCCTATTCGTTGGTCCTGATGAACCACACCGAGATCATTGCGGCGCGCGACCCACGTGGTTTTCGGCCCCTGTGCCTGGGGCAGCTTGGCGACGGCTATGTGATCGCGTCAGAAACCTGTGCCCTGGATCTCATCGAAGCAACCTATGTGCGCGATGTCGCCCCAGGTGAGATCATTCGCATCTCAGCAGCCGGCTTGCAATCCTACTTTCCCTTTCCGCCAGCCCCATCCAGTCCGTGTATCTTCGAGCTGATCTATTTTGCACGTCCGGATAGCGATATCTTTGGCCACAACGTGCACTTGATCCGTAAGGCGTTTGGCCGACAGCTCGCCCGTGAAGCGCCCGTGGAGGCCGATGTGGTGATTCCTGTGCCAGACTCTGGCATTCCGGCGGCACTGGGGTATGCGGAGGAGGCAGGAATTCCCTTTGATACAGGGCTTATCCGCAATCACTATGTAGGGCGTACGTTTATTGAGCCACAGCAGGCCATCCGGCATTTTGGCGTGAAAATCAAACTCAACGCGATCAGGAGTTTTTTGCGAGACAAACGCGTCGTGGTGGTGGATGACTCGATTATCCGTGGGACCACCAGTCAGAAACTGGTGCACATGCTCAGACAGGCTGGGGCGAAAGAGGTCCATATGCGTATCAGCTCGCCACCAACAACACACCCGTGTGTCTATGGCATTGATACGCCAACCTGCGAGGAACTCATTGCTGCACGTCACACTCTGGACGAAATCCGTGATTATATCCAGGCCGATAGTCTCGCCTATCTCAGCCATGCAGGGATGATGCGTGTGGCGCACGCCGAGGCACAGTCCTATTGTAGCGCCTGCTTTACCGGCCAGTATCCTGTCCAGGTGCCCTGGCAAGACAACCTGATCCAGTTATCACTCTTCGACAAATAACGCTTCTGAGGTAGCGGTCTGAGGCATGGCGAACGCTACCCCCAGCACCTCTACATGCGGTGCTCGGTGCCACAGGCGTTCAAGACCGTAAAAACGTCGTGTGTCGTCGTCAAAAACATGCACGATCAGATCAGCACAATCCATCAGCACCCATGTGCCCTTCTGGTATCCCTCCATAGCCAGCAGTTTCTCGCCATGCTGCGCCAGTTCTTCGGCAATGGCGTCAGCAATGGCACGCACCTGACGGTCCGAGGAACCGCTGCAAATAAGAAAATAATCGGCCACTGAGGACAACTGCTGTACATCCATCACGACGATATCTTCGGCCTTTCTACTGTCTGCTGCGAGCGCACAGAGCTGCGTCTTTTCTGCAAGGGTTAACGCCATAGAATCTCCTCAGAGTGCTGCCTGGTCAGTGCTGGAAAAGACGACCAGGTTGTCACGATGAATAACCTCATCCGCCCCTTTGTAGCCCAGAAGCGTCTCGATATGCGACGTCTGTTGGCCGCTGATCGCCTGGAGTTCAGCAGCACTGTAATTGACGAGCCCCTGGGCAAAGTGGTTCGCTACCATATCAATACAGGCAACCGGGTCACCAAAGCGAAAATCACCGGATACTTTAACGATACCAGCCGGCAGGAGACTTTTGCCATGTGCCGTGAGCGCGATTTTCGCGCCGTCGTTCACGACGATTTCTCCCCGCGCTTTGAGCGCATAGCCAATCCAACGCTTGCGGCTTGACAGCCTGGTCGACGCTGGCGGATAGATATGCGTGCCTACCTGCTCTCCAGCGAGAATGCGCAGCACAGCGTCAGGGTGAGCACCGTTAGCGATGTAGGTATGAATGCCGTTGCTGCCAGCAATCTTGGCAGCCCGGATCTTGCTCGCTGCGCCGCCACGGCCCGTCAAGTGCGTGGCACCGCTGGCCATAGCTTCTACACGGGCGTCAATTTTTTCCACAACAGGAATAAGGGTTGCCTCCGGCTGCAGACGCGGATCGGCGGTGTAGAGGCCCTCTATATGGCTCAGGATAATCAGCATATTGGCGTCCACGAGGTTACACACCATGGCAGATAGCGTATCGTTGTCCCCGAAACGAATTTCCTCGACCGACACCGTATCATTTTCGTTAATGATGGGGATTACGCCGTACTGCAGCAGGGTCAGCAGGGTATTGCGAGCGTTGAGATAGCGCGTACGGGAGCGCAGGTCCTCGTGGGTCAGGAGAATCTGCGCGACCTTTTGATGAAAGGCGCCAAACAAACGCTCATACGTCCAGATGAGATGGCTCTGCCCAATCGCCGCTGCCGCCTGTTGATAGACAATCGTACGTGGGATACCCTGAGCGCCGAGCACCTGAATGCCGAGGGCGACGGCCCCTGACGAGACGAGCAAGACCTCGTGACCCTGCTGGCGTAGGGTGAAGAGCTGCTGTACGATATGCGCTATCACAGACTCCCGCAGCCCCCCCTGAGGATGGCGCAGCAACGCGCTGCCCACTTTCACTACCACTCGTTTCCGGTCGCGTGTGGATGTGGGCACGTCCTCTCCTCAGAGTTGGTTAAGATGCGTCGCCAGCCGAGCTAGAAGAGCCTTGAGGCCTGCACCAGTGGCCGCAGAAATAGGCAGGAGGTCGTAGCCGTGTGTGCTAAAGAGTTGCTGTAGCTCTGGCCAACGCTGCTGGGCGATGGGGAGATCCATCTTAGTGGCAACAACGATTTGTGGCCGCTGCGCTAAGGCAGGGCTGAAACAGGCGAGTTCGTGATTCAGTGCGGCAAAATCTGTCCAGGGGGTGCGCCCCTCTTCCTGCGTGCTCAGGTCGAGTAGATGCACCAGGAGACGCGTGCGTTCGACGTGTTTGAGAAAGTCGAGTCCTAACCCTTTCCCCTCGTGCGCCCCAGGAATCAGCCCTGGGATATCGGCGATCACACAGGTATCATAATCGCCTAATTGCACTACGCCCAGATGTGGGGTCAGAGTCGTAAACGGATAGTCGGCAATTTTGGGCTTGGCAGCGGATAGGCAGGACAGCAAGGTCGATTTCCCAGCATTAGGGAATCCCACTAATCCCACATCAGCCAGGAGTTTTAACTCTACCAGGAGCCAGCGTTCCTCACCAGGAGTGCCAGGGGTTGCTTGCCGTGGGGCGCGGTTGGTGGCCGTCGCAAAATGCGTATTACCCTTGCCTCCACGCCCGCCATGGGCCACCACAACGCGCTCATCCTCGTGCTGAAAATCCCACAGCACCTCGTCAGTGTCCGCGTCCTTACAGATCGTCCCAACTGGGACACGAATGACCAACTCCTTGCCACGTTTGCCATGCATGTCCTTGCCTTTGCCATGCGCACCGCGCTCGGCAAAGTTCAGGGGATGATAGTGGAGATCTAACAGGGTGCGCACAGAGGCAGTACTCTCGACGATAACGTTACCCCCATCGCCCCCATCACCGCCGTTTGGTCCCCCGCGCGGGACAAACTTCTCACGACGAAAGCTGACGCAACCATTTCCCCCGCCACCACCACGCACGAGAATTTTCGCTTGGTCAATGATACCAGAACCTTTCAGAAACCTCTCTCCTTTGCCACCTCGAACAAGCGGTACACCGGAGCATGTGCAGCTGGAGACAGGAACGAGGAAGGTACCGCCTCAGGCAATACTTACTAGGCAGCATGCACACTGATGCGCCGATTTTTTTTGCCTCTATTCTCAAATTGGACCACGCCATCAATCAGGGCAAAAAGCGTGTAGTCCCGCCCAACACCGACATTATGACCCGGTTTGAACGTCGTCCCACGTTGTCGCACGAGAATGCTACCGGCGCGTACCGTCTGCCCAGCAAAGCGCTTCACTCCAAGGCGTTTGCCGATGCTGTCGCGTCCATTGGTAGTGCTACCCTGCCCTTTTTTGTGTGCCATACTGTCGCTCCTACGCGATGCTCTCTCCGCTCAGAGGCGGTGACGCCTCGTGCGCGCTGCTCTGCTCGGGAGACGCATCATGCTCGATGCTCTGCTCGGGGGAGTAAATAGCTGTAATCTTCAGCGAGGTCAGGGATTGTCGATGTCCCTGCTTGCGACGATAACCTTTGCGTCGCCGGTGCTTGAAAATAATGATTTTTTTGCCCCGCTTCTGCGCCGTAATTTGGGCTTCGACCCGCACACCAGCAACGGCCGGCGCGCCAATCGTCACCTCTGCACCCTGTCCGACAAGTTGCACATTGGTCAATGCGACTGTGTCGCCAACGGTACCCGTGAGTTTTTCTACATCAATCGTGTCGCCTGGACTCACTCGATATTGCCGACCACCCGTCGTCACAACCGCATACATATCCTATCCTTTAGCCTCAAGAGCAAGTGTACCTTATCCTTCGCCGTGCCGTCGTTTGGAGGCGCTGTGTCAGACCAGGCGCTGCCTAAGCTATACAAAAGTGGGTGGTGAACGTACCACATGCAGGGGAGGGCTGTCAAGCGGGCTGCCTCCTGTCGCATATCGCTCCTGCACCTGGCGCACGGCCCACACAGCGTGTATAGTAACCTCTGAGGCATGGATCACCACCTCCACACCTCATGATGTGACGAGGCCACCATAACCATTATGGTACTATTTCGAGACACACAACGTTTTGAAATCACCGTAGAGGAGCAGGCTGGCCTCTGGGTGGCCAAACTCCAGGCATTTGTCCCCGGCCGTCTCTACCCCACGCTATACCTCCTGCAAACGTGGACGACACGCCAGGAAGCTATCGAAGCCTTGAGGCGTAAATGGCGCATCCTGTTCCCAGACGAAGAAACACTCGCCTGGCATGAGCCGGTGCCTGTGTTGTTGCCGAGCCCACCCCACCGACCGCGCCACTCGGAGGGGCGTGAAGGATGAGCCTGACAGGCGTGTTATACCTCGCGCTGGGGCTTGTCTTCGTGACCTTACTGCTGCTGGGTTTCTATACGCGGCGCTTTTGCCAGCGCTGTGATTATTGCGGGCGCTTTTACTGGTGGATTGGCTGGACCGCCTTTGAATGGACCTCACCAGACTGCGACTATTGGGCGATGCGCTGCAAGTCCTGCCGATGGCTCGCCCAGCAGTTGCCCACTGTCTCTGACCATTAGTGCGGCAATCCCTCCTGGAGCGCTGCCGCAGCGTGCCAGTGCTGGAGCAACGCTTCGCCCTCAGCCTGCACTTTGTGCACCAGAGCTGCGCTCACTACCCGCTGCCGCTGCAGGTCTTGCAGAGCCTCGAGACCCGTCAGTATCGGTGGCTGTAACGGGCTGTATTTCCCCGTGACGTGGAGATTCACCAGGTGCAGTTGATCGGAAAAAATGGCAATGGGCATGGTGATACTGGCGTAGTCGCCCTTCCAGGTGCCATCGCGACCATAGAACCGCGTGATATAGCTCCAACTGTCTTCCTGAAAGCGCGTCACGCTATAATCCCCCGGTTGTTGTTCCAGCTGCAGAGCCGGGGGATAGCTCTCTGGACGTCCTAAGGTCTCGCGCACGTCAACCCAGCCAGCATCCAGATCATAGGCCAAACGCTGGCCTTCGCCAGCCTCCGCGACCCGCCCATCCAGGTCCCGGATCAGAAAACGCAGTTGGTTATGGATCGGCAGCTGCATGGTATCGAGACTAGAGAGGACGTTCAAGCTGGCTGTGCGCATACGGAGAACTTCAGGCGGCAGCTCCTTTTCCAGCGCATCAACAATGGCACCGTAGACATCTCCCTGTGCTTTATACTTATGATGCCCCGGGAGCGTGGGCAGGATCTCCGCGCGGAAGGTGTCACAGACCGCTTTGCTCTGGCCTGGCAGCAACACGTGTGCGACCATCTCGCCGCCACAGATATAGCCAACTGCGGTGGTGGCGCTAATCCGGGCTTGGAGGTCGCGAGCGACCTCGGTCAGATGCGAAATCTCCTGAACCAGGACCTGTTCGTCGGCATGTTGGGCCGCAGTGCGCCAGAGGATGCCCCAGCCACCCGTGGATTGGGCCTCGCCCAGCTGCTGCAAACGCTCACGGGTTGCGGTATCGCTGATCTGCTTGCTCAATTTGACAGAGGGAGACGAGGTGAGCACGGCATACTGTCCAGGCACGGTGACGACAGTGCTGAGCTGGGGACGATCATCCCCGTCGATGGTCAGGGCTTCGATGCGCACCGGGAGATAGGAGCCGACGCGCAAATCGCGGTCGTCGTAACGCAGCGACAGAATGCCGGCGCGTTGCTCACCCATATACACCACGGCGCGGCGGCGAGCGTGGCTTACAACTCCCACTAGCCCCATGTAGGTTGCCCCAAGCTGAGAACTCTCACGGCGGATGAGACTGTCAAAACAGTGCTCCTGCAGGAGCTGTAATACCTGCTCAACGGCATCTGCAGGGCCAGCAACCCGTATGGTGTCGCGACAGCCGCGCGCATCAGGCTGGTCGTCAAGCGTGACATCAGGTGAATCCATGCGCCAGGCCTGGCGCAAACGCGCCTGGATCTCGTCATCGGGCTGCACCACCTCACACACGTGCGGGTATTGACGGAAGAGGGATGTCAAGGCCGCAGCGTAAAGACCTCGAATGCGTAGTGTGATCATGATCGATACAGTACCTACTAAAGGAGAGGGTTCACTCGTTGGCATGGGTCGTTTATGCTTCTATGATCATAGCACAAACTTGACCGCACGTCGGTAACGAGATGCCAGAGCATAAGCGAGCATCCCCCACAGTCTCTATCACACCCTCTGTACCTTGTACCAAACACTTCAGGACGAGGTGTAAGAGCTACCATAGGAAGCTCACCAATAGGGGTCATGAGAGAGAAGGCAGGGGAGACAGGACCGTCAGTAGCCCTAACGGGAATCGAACCCGTGTCTTCGGCGTGAGAGGCCGATATCCTAACCGCTAGACGATAGGGCCACACACTGACAGCAACTGGGGAGCCAGGATTCGAACCTAGATAGCCAGATCCAGAGTCTGGAGTCCTACCGTTGGACGACTCCCCATGTGGTCAGGAAACCCAAAAAACCTAACGCAATTGCCTCTTGTCAGTCAAGGGAAAAGTAGATGCGCTCAGAATTCGAGGCGCTCCAGGGCACGACAGCCGAGGCGGAGGGGCAGCAGGGTAGTGAGTAGACAGAGCCCCACAATCGCTCCATAGCACAGATACACTTCCACACCCCCTACCTGTTGGTACAGAAATTTACGATACAGATGGACGTAGAGCGGGCGGGCCGCCAGGAGCAGCATCATGCCGATAAACCCCAGGCTGAGGATCATGTAGATGATGCCGCCCGTACTCGCCGCCGTCTGGGCAATATTGTCATACTCAAACCGCGCATACATCGCTCCCAGGCCAACGCCAAGACCTGTCAAGGCACACGTGATGAGCAAGATGACGACTACCGCAAAGAGCGTCAGATAGGCATCGGCTTTGAGGAGCAGATTGGAGACCACGACCAGCGTTTCCGCCAGGACGAGTAGCGGCACAATGTACATGCAGAATTTTTCACGGAGAAAGCCCCGAAAGGCAATAGGGGAAGCCAGCACGATCCAAAAACTGCGACCTTCGAGACTGGTGCTGGTGAAGACAAAACGCACCGCCACCGCGGACAGCACAAAGCCGGCCAGCCCGAGGTTCAAGATGGAAATAAAATTTTTCAGAAACAGCGTGTGCAGTGGCAGGTGCCTGATATTGAACAGGTAAATGACCGCCAGGGCGCCCAGCAGCAACAGTTGCGACCACTGGGCCGGATCGCGAAAAAAGAGTTTGAGATCTTTGAGCACCAACCCACGGGTAGCTGAGGTACAGTGACGCAGCACGGGCAGAAGGACGCGTTCCATCCGCCAGATACGGCGGGGAGTGCTGCCGTGCATCGCCGTGTAGCCTCCAGACCAGCCAGTGTAGTACACTTGACTGGCCACCCAGACAGTGAGGGCAAAGATCACGAGGGCCCCCCCCCAGAGGAGTGCGACATGCCCAATGGCGTCACCAGGTGTTGCGTCACTACCAGCGAGCAAAGCCTTGGCGGCCCAGGTGCTAGGCAGCAAGGGCAGATCGGGCGTTTTGAGGCTGTCGAGAAACTGCATCAGGACTTCGTCAGACGCTTCGCGTACCAGGCGCTCTGGACGCAAGAAGCGGATCAACATCACCAGCGCTGCCATGAAACAGACGCTAAGCACAGTCAACGCCTTGTGGGTTTGCTGGGCTGGGAAATACCGCATCAGCAGCATGGTACCGAGCATGCCGAGGCCCGCGGGAACAACCAGGAATGGCAGCAGGGTAGGGAGGAGCCAGACATAGTAGGCAGGCGACGCCTGCTGCACCTGGCCAAACGCAATAAAAATAGGCAGGCCAAACAGTAGCACCATCCAAGAGCTATAGAGCAGGGTCTGAACAAACTTTGCGACAAAGACATTGGTCAAGCGCAGGGGAGACGACATCAACACGAGCAGGTCGGAAGAGAGATAGATGGTCGAGAGTGACGTCACAGTATTGGAGAAGATTAACATGGAGAAGAAGGTCAGAAAGATCATATGGAGAAGTTGCCCCGTCAAGAGCGGCCCGAGTTCCCCCGGCATGCTGGACATATGCCGCAACAAGCGAAAGAAAAAGGCATAATCGCCAATGAGAAAGAGTCCTGCCACCGTGGTGAGGAGCAGCAGACGCCAGCAGTGCTGACGGACCTGGGACATCAGGCTATTGCGGGCTAACTGCCACCGCAGACGGCCCAGCAGCCACAGTTCACGACGCACGCTCAAGCGGCGTGAAGGCAGACTGAGATTCATGGTCTCTCCTTATGAAACGCCTGATAGGCTACCTCCTGGCCGTGCCCGGGCAGGACTGGCCGGTAGGGGCGCACCGCACTGACGCGATAGCCAGTGCCATCGCTGGTGATCGTAATCGCGCCATGCTCGTCGGTGCGCCAGACCGCCACGCCCTGTTGCGCCAGGACGTCCAGTACCTGTTGGTGCGGATGGCCAAAAGGATTGCCGGCACCGGTCGAGATAATGCCAACCCGCGGCTGTACCTGCTGCACAAAGGCCAGTGATGTTGAGGTTTTGCTCCCGTGGTGTGGTACTTTGAGAATATCGGCACGCACGTCAGCCCCCTGCCCCAGGAGCCAGCGCTCAGTGGCCTGCTCAATATCCCCGGTCAGGAGCAGGCGCACCGCCCCATATTGCAGCCGCAGCACCAGCGAGCGGTCGTTTTCGTTACGCGGGGTCCAGGTGGGGTGTTGCTTCCCAGGCGTTTCTGGGGGCGCAAGTACGCTCATCTGTAAGCGCTCCCATTGCCAGTGGCGCGGGCCGTCCATGGCCGTATGCTGTTGAGTACCCCAGGGTTGGCCAGCCATGAGCAGGTCGCGCACATAATCCGAGGTGACCGCACTACCGTTCGTGAGCAGGTGCTGCGTCGGAAACAGGCGCAGAATACTCACCAGGCCACGGGCGTGGTCGGGGTGCATATGCGTCAGCGCCATGAGGTCCAGGCGGCGCACGTAGCGTTGCCAGAGAAACGGGGCAACCAGCTGCATGCCAGTGTCGAAGCGCCCGTCATAGGTGCCGCCCCCATCGATGAGGAGCGTATGATTCCCTGGTGCCTGGACGACAATGGCGTCCCCTGCACCAACATCCAGAAATGTGACGCGAAGTTGCTGTGCACGTGTCTCCAGATATTGCCAGCCAGCCCCGACCATCACCAAGGCGGTGCACAGCCCGGCACACGGTAGATGCCAGCGCCAACGGCGCCAGACGAGCAGGCTCCCCAACAGTCCATAATACCCAAGCAGCATCGGCACTGAGGGAGAGGCGATATAGAGTTGCGCTGCCGGCCACGCCGCGACAGTCTCAGCAATCGTCACGATCCAGGTGAGTAAAAGGGTAAAGGGAGCAAACACCCAGGGGGCGAGGGCTGGCCAGAGGACCAACACACCTAGGGCGGCGACTCCGGCTTGCGTCAGTAGGCCAGCCAGAGGCACCAGGGGCAGATTCGCCAAGATCGCAAACGTCTGCA
>Ga0081540_1004830_pt1 | contig 10155 bp, 7 predicted proteins | sample TabmetS2T1R1_FD_71024 | JGI IMG/M metagenome (GOLD analysis project Ga0081540, IMG submission 71024) | Tabebuia heterophylla rhizosphere microbial communities from the University of Puerto Rico - S2T1R1 | ecosystem: Host-associated > Plants > Roots > Rhizosphere ... | reverse complement strand
GCCGCCGACGGCCTGATTGGCGCGCTGACAAAGGGCGCGAAAGGCGTGGTGGTCGAGGTCAATTCCGAGACCGATTTCGTCGCGCGCAACGAGCAGTTCCAGGGCCTCGTCAAGATGATTGCGCAGGTCGCGCTCGACGTCGGCGCCGACGTCGAGAAGATCAAGGCCGCCAAGGTCGGCAGCGTCACGGTGGAGACCGCAATTTCGGATGCGATCGCCACCATCGGCGAGAACATGACGTTGCGCCGCGCCGCTTCGCTCGACGTCGGCAAGGGCGTGGTGTCGAGCTACATCCACAACGCCGTCATCGAGGGCGCGGGCAAGATCGGCGTGATCGTGGCGCTGGAATCCGCCGGCAAGGCCGACGAGCTCGCCGTGCTCGGCCGCCAGCTTGCGATGCACGTGGCCGCAGCCAAGCCGCTGGCGCTCGATCCGGCCGGCCTCGACCCGGAGCTGGTCAAGCGTGAGAAGGACGTGCTGGCCGACAAGTACCGCCAGCAGGGAAAACCGGAAAACGTGATCGAGAAGATCGTCGATTCGGGCCTGAAGACTTACTACAAGGAAGTCTGCCTGCTGGAGCAGGCCTTCATCCACGACAGCGGCAAGTCGGTCGCCCAGGCGCTGAAGGAAGCTGAGGGTAAGGTCGGCGCCCCGGTGAAAATTGCCGGCTATGTGAACTATGCTCTCGGCGAGGGAATCGAAAAGCAGGAAACCGACTTCGCGGCGGAGGTCGCAGCCGCCGGCGGCAAGAAGTAGCTGTCGGGGAGGGACTGCGATCGCCGACAAGCCGGGATGGCGCCGGAAGGACAACGAAACAACATGGCTGAACCGGTCTATCGTCGCGTCGTGATCAAGCTGTCCGGCGAATATCTCGCCGGCAGCCAATCCTTCGGCCTCGACCAGGCCACGATCGACCGGATCGCCGGCGATCTGATCGCAGCAAAGAAGCTCGGCAGCGAAATCGCGGTCGTGGTCGGCGGCGGCAACATGATCCGCGGCGTGGAAGTCTCGTCACGCGGGGTGTCCCGTCCGACCGGCGATACCATGGGCATGCTCGCCACCGTCATGAACTGCCTGGCCCTCGAAGCCGCGATCGAGCGCAAGGGAACGCCGGCCCGGACCCTGTCGGCGTTCGTCATGCCCGAGATATGCGAGCTGTTCACGCGTGCTGCGGCGCACAAATACCTGGCCGAGGGGCGCATCGTGCTGCTCGGCGGCGGAACCGGCAATCCCTTCTTCACCACCGATACGACCGCGGTTCTGCGCGCGGCGGAGATCGATGCGCAGGCCGTCCTGAAGGCCACCAATGTCGACGGGGTCTACAGCGCCGATCCAAAGAAAGATGCCTCCGCCAAGCGCTTCGACCGGCTGACCCATGCGCAGGCGCTCGAAGGCGGCTATAAGGTCATGGACGCGACCGCGTTCGCGCTTGCCCGCGAGACGTCGCTGCCTATCATCGTGTTTTCGATCGCCGAGCCGGGTTCGATCGGCGCGATCCTGCGCGGAGCGGGGCGCGGGACCGTGGTTGCCGGCTGACCGGACGTTTCGTCGCGCGGTTTAAGTCACTTGGTTGAATAACTTGTGGTTGAACAACTTTTGGTTGAATAACTTGGCGAGACGTCGGCTAGACAAGGGAGAGCGTTATGTCCACCGGGAAGTTCGACATCAACGAGTTGAAGCGCCGGATGCAGGGCGCGACCCAGTCGCTCAAGCATGAATTGGGCGGTTTGCGCACCGGACGCGCCGCGGCTTCGATGCTGGAGCCCGTGCAGGTCGATGCCTATGGCAGCCACATGCCGCTGAACCAGCTTGCGACCATCAGCGTGCCGGAGCCGCGGATGCTGTCGGTACAGGTCTGGGACAAGTCGATGGTCAAGGCCGTGGAAAAGGCGATCGTCGATTCCAATCTCGGCCTGTCGCCTGCCACCGAAGGGCAGGTGCTCCGGCTGCGCATTCCGGAGCTGAACGAAGAGCGCCGCAAGGAGCTCGTGAAGGTTGCGCACAAATATGCCGAGGCTGCGCGGGTGGCCGTCCGCCACGTGCGCCGCGACGGTCTCGATACCGTCAAGAAGCTCGAAAAGAACCACGAGATCTCCGAGGACGACCAGGAGCGTCTGGCCACCGACGTGCAGAAGGCGACCGACGGCACCATCTCGGAGATCGATCAGCTGCTCGCGGCCAAGGAAAAAGAAATCCTCACCGTCTGAGAGAGTCGACCGATGTCGAACGCCGCCGCGACCGTCAAGGGAGGCTCGGGCCGATCCGGAATCCCATTGCATGTCGCCATCATCATGGATGGCAACGGACGCTGGGCGGCGGCGCGCGGCCTGCCGCGGGCCGAGGGACATCGTCGCGGGGTCGAGGCCTTGCGGCGCGTGGTGCGTGCGGCGAATGAGCTCGGCATTCTCTATCTGACGATCTTTTCGTTCAGCTCGGAGAACTGGTCGCGGCCGGCGACCGAGATCGGCGACCTCTTCGGATTGCTCCGCCGCTTCATCCGCAACGATCTGGCGACGCTGCATCGCGACGGTGTTCGCGTACGTGTGATCGGCGAGCGGCAGGGACTGGAGCCGGACATCTGCGCGCTCCTGAGCGAAGCCGAGGAACTCACCAGGGCGAACACCAAGCTCAATCTCGTAGTCGCGTTCAACTACGGATCACGCCAGGAAATCGCCGGCGCCGCGCAGCGGCTTGCGCGCGAAGTCGCGGAGGGTAAGCGCGATCCGGCGTCGATCGACGCCGATGCGCTTGGCCAGTATCTCGATACGCCCGACATTCCCGATCCCGATCTCATCATCCGCACCAGCGGCGAGCAGCGGCTGTCGAACTTCCTGATGTGGCAGGCGGCCTACAGCGAACTCGTGTTCGTGCCGATCCACTGGCCCGATTTCGACAAGGCCGCGCTGGAAAGCGCGATTGCCGAATATGCCCGGCGGGAACGCCGTTTCGGCGGCCTGGCCGCGAAAACCGGATCGTGACCGAGGACAGGGCCGCGCCGGCGGCAGCGAGCGAATCCAATTCGGGCAATAGCGAAACCGATTCACGGAACCCGGAATCCGCTTCGCACAATCTCTTTATGCGCATCGTCGCAGCCGTCGTGCTGATACCGCTGGCGATTGGGATTGCCTATGCGGGTGGCTGGTTGTGGGCCGCCCTGGTGACGCTGGCGGCGAGCGGCCTGTTCGTGGAATGGCTTGTTGTCGTCGGTCTCGCCGATGCAAAGCGCGTGACGGCGGTTGGCGTCGGCGCGTTGGCGATCGGCGGGCTCTGCCTTGCATTCGGTCGTCCCGATGTCGCGTTGATTGTGCTGGCCAACGGCCTGATAGCGGTCGCGTGGATCGCGCCGGAGGAGGGGCGCGGGTGGGCTGCGGCCGGGTTTTTCTATGCGGCGGCGGCCGAGATGGCCTCGGTTCTGGTGCGTCTCGATTCGGTAAAAGGTTTCGCCGCGCTGATGTTCGTGCTGCTGGTCGTATGGGTGACCGACAGCGGCGGCTATTTCGCCGGCCGCAGCATTGGCGGCCCGAAATTGTGGCCGCGCGTGAGCCCGAAAAAGACTTGGGCGGGGGCCGCCGGCGGCTTTGCCGCCAGCCTGGCCGTGGCGGCGGGCTTTGCCGTGTTCGGTCTGGGAAAGACCTTGCCGCTCCTGGTACTTAGCGCTGTTCTTTCGGTGGTTTCGCAGCTCGGCGATCTCTTCGAATCCGCCGTGAAGCGGCGTTTTGGCGTAAAGGACTCAGGTCACATCATTCCCGGCCATGGCGGGCTAATGGACCGCCTGGACGGATTTGTCGCAGCCGTCGTCGTGGCGGCACTTTTCGGCTTTCTGCGGGGCGGCGCCGATGGCGTCGGCCGCGGTCTTATGGTTTGGTGAAGGAATGAGCGCAGTTCCATTGCGTAACAACAAGGCCGCCCTGTCGGACGTGCGCACCGTTACGGTGCTCGGCGCCACCGGATCCATCGGTGACAGCACGATGGATCTGCTGCGCGGCGCGCGCGACCGCTATCAGGTCGACGCGCTGACGGCGAATTCCAACGTCGCAGCACTGGCCAACCTCGCAAAGGAGTTCGGGGCGCGATTTGCCGCGATCGCCGATCCCGCGCGCCTCGGCGAATTGAGGGCCGCACTTGTCGGCACCGGCATCGAATGCGGCGCCGGCGAAAGCGCCGTTATCGAAGCCGCTGCGCGTCCCGCTGACTGGGTGATGGCTGCGGTCAGCGGTGCGGCGGGGCTGAAGCCCGCGCTCGCCGCGGTCGATCGCGGCGCAACCGTCGCGCTCGCCAACAAGGAGTGTCTGGTTTGCGCAGGCGATTTCTTCATGCAGCGCGCCGCCAAGGCAGGGGCCTGCATCCTGCCCGCCGATTCCGAGCACAACGCGCTGTTTCAGGCGCTGTCCTCGGGCAATCGCGAGGAACTTGAGCGCGTGATCATCACGGCGTCCGGCGGCCCGTTCCGCACCTGGGCCGCCGCCGACATCGAGCAGGCGACGCTGGCGCAGGCGCTGAAACATCCGAACTGGAGCATGGGCCAGAAGATCACGATCGATTCGGCCTCGATGATGAACAAGGGCCTCGAAGTCATCGAGGCGTCCTATTTGTTCGCGCTCTCGCCAGACGAAATCGACGTCCTGGTGCATCCGCAGTCGATCGTCCACGGCATGGTCGAATTCTCCGATCGTTCGGTGGTCGCCCAGCTCGGCACACCGGACATGCGCATCCCGATCGCGCATTGCCTCGGATGGCCGGACCGAATCGTCGGCCCGTCGGCGAAGCTCGATCTCGCCAAGATCGGGCAGCTCACCTTCGAGGCGCCGGATTTCGCGCGGTTCCCGGGACTGCGGCTGGCCTATGATGCGCTGCGCGCCGGTGGCGGTGCGACTACGGTGTTCAACGCCGCCAATGAGATTGCGGTCGCCGCGTTCATCGCCGGGAACATCAAGTTCGGGGCGATCGCGCGCCTTGTCGAAGCGACGATGAATGACTGGATCAAATCCAGCAATCTCGCGCCCTTGGGCTCGGCCGACGACGCGATTTCAGTTGACCATACCGCTAGAAATATGGCCGCCTCCCTCTTGCCTCAAATTGCCTTAAAGGCATCTTAGAGAGGGGTGGGGGCGGAGCCGTTGGCTCTCGTCGAGGGAATATGATGTCAGAGTTTTTTCTACATAGTTTCAATACGTTGGGCCATGGGCTCATCGGCTACATCATCCCCTTTCTGTTCGTGCTGACGATCGTCGTCTTCTTCCACGAACTGGGCCACTTCCTGGTCGCCCGCTGGGCTGGCGTGAAGGTGCTGACGTTCTCGCTCGGGTTCGGGCCGGAACTCGCCGGCTTCAACGACCGCCACGGCACGCGCTGGAAGATCTCGGCGATTCCGCTTGGCGGCTATGTGAAGTTCTTCGGCGACGAATCGGAGGCCTCGACGCCTGCGTCGTCGGAGACGCTCGCCAGCATGACCGAAGAGGAGCGGGCAGGCAGCTTCCATCACAAGAAGGTCGGCCCGCGTGCGGCGATCGTTGCCGCCGGTCCGATCGCGAATTTCATCCTGGCGATCGTCATTTTCACCTGCCTGTTCACGTTCTTCGGCAAGCCGAGCACCACGGCGCGCGTCGACAAGATCGAAGCCAGCAGCGCCGCCGAGCGCGCGGGTTTTCAGGTCGGCGACGTCGTCCTGGCCATCGACGGCAAGAAGATCGGCAGTTTCTCCGACATGCAGCGCTTCGTCAGCGTCCGCGCCGGCGATACCCTGACCTTCACCGTCAAGCGCGGTGATTCCACGCTGCAATTGAAGGGCACGCCGGAGTTGCGCGAAGTAAAGGATCCGTTCGGAAACGCGCAACGGCTCGGGATTCTGGGCATTACCCGCGCGACGACGCCGGGCGAGGCGACCACGGAGAAGGTCGATCCGGCCACCGCGCTTTGGCTGGGTGTCAAGGAAACCTGGTTCGTCATCGACCAGACGCTCGCCTATATCGGCAACATCTTTACCGGCCGGGCGAGCGCCGACCAGATCGGCGGGCCGATTCGAATCGCCCAGATTTCAGGCCAGGTCGCCACCTTGGGAATCATTCCGCTGCTTCACCTTGCGGCGGTGCTCTCGATTTCGATCGGGCTGCTGAATCTGTTCCCGGTTCCGTTGCTGGATGGCGGTCACCTTCTGTTCTACGCGGCGGAGGTGCTTCGAGGCCGTCCTTTGTCGGAAAAATCCCAGGAATACGGGTTCCGCGTGGGGCTGGTGCTGGTCCTGATGCTGATGGTGTTCGCTTTCTATAATGATTTCCATCAGGTGCCCTGGCTGAAGGGCCTGTTCGGGAAATCCTAGTAGCGGCTTTTTTGTGACGTTGCCCATTGGCAACGTCTTGGAATGAAATTGGAATCGCAGGGCGATGTCCGGTTTGCCCCCCCTCCGAAATTAGCTACAAGCAATGCAACTTGGGAATCTGCCGGTTCGTAGGGGGTACGTACGGGCCGGCATCGGAATGACGAGGGCGCGTTGCGCATGATGTTTGGAATGCGATTGCGGGGGGGCTTGCTGGCCGCTCTGATCATGATCGGCGCGCCTTTGGGGGGCGTTCTCTTGCCTGTGCCTGCTGCGGCCCAGACCTTGGCGTCGATCAGCGTTGAGGGGAACCGGCGCGTCGAAGTCGAGACCATCCGCTCCTATTTCAAACCGGGCCCCGGTGGCAGCCTGGGCCAGGCCCAGATTGACGACGGCCTGAAGGCGTTGATCGAAACCGGCCTGTTCCAGGACGTCCGAATCAACCAGGTCGGCGGCCGGCTCGTGGTGACCGTGGTCGAAAACCCCGTGATCGGCCGCATCGCCTTCGAAGGTAACAAGAAGGTCAAGGACGATCAGCTTACGGCTGAAATCCAGTCCAAGCCGCGTGGAACGCTGTCGCGTCCCATGGTGCAGTCGGACGCCCAGCGAATCGCCGAAATCTACCGCCGCACGGGCCGTTATGACGTACGCGTCACGCCTGAGATCATCGAGCAGCCGAACAACCGCGTCGATTTGATCTTCACCATCAACGAAGGCGGCAAGACCGGCGTCAAGTCGATCGAATTCGTCGGTAACGTCGCCTATTCGACCTATCGCCTGAAGGACGTCATCAAGACCCGCGAATCGAACCTGCTGAGCTTCCTCGGCGGCGCCGACGTCTATGACCCTGACCGGGTCGAGGCCGACCGCGACCTGATTCGCCGTTTCTATCTCAAGAACGGCTTCGCCGACGTCCAGGTGGTGGCCGCGCTGACCGAATACGACCCTGACAAGAAGGGCTTCCTCGTCACCTTCAAGATCGACGAAGGCCAGCAGTACCGCGTCGCATCGGTCGATTTCCAGACTTCCATCGGCACGCTCGATGCCGCCTCGCTGCGCAGCTTCTCACGCGTCAGCGTCGGCTCGCTCTACAATGCCGAGGCGCTGGAGAAATCCGTCGAGGAAATGCAGATCGAGGCTTCGCGCCGCGGCTATGCATTCGCGATCGTGCGCCCGCGCGGCGACCGCAATTTCGAGAATCACACCGTCTCGATCGTGTTCGCCATCGATGAAGGCCCGCGAACCTATATCGAACGCATCAACGTCCGCGGCAACACCCGTACCCGCGACTACGTGATTCGCCGCGAGTTCGACCTTTCCGAGGGTGACGCCTACAACCGCGCGCTGGTCGATCGCGCCGAGCGCCGGCTGAAGAACCTCGACTTCTTCAAGACCGTGAAGATCCTGACCGAGCCGGGTTCATCGACCGACCGCGTCATCCTGATCGTCGACCTCGAGGAAAAATCGACCGGCGACTTCTCGGTATCGGGTGGCTATTCGACCACCGACGGTGCGCTTGCCGAAGTCAGCATTTCCGAGCGTAACTTCCTCGGCCGCGGCCTCTATGCGAAGGCGGCCGTGACCTACGGTCAGTACGCACGCGGCGGGTCGCTGTCGTTCGTCGATCCCTATCTGCTGGACTATCGCGTCGCGCTCGGCCTCGACCTGTTCTATCGCGAGCAACTGGCCAACAGCTACATCTCCTATGGCACCAAGACGCTGGGCTTCAGTCCGCGGCTCGGTTTCACCCTGCGCGAAGACCTCTCGCTGCAGCTCCGCTATTCGATCTATCAGCAGCAAATCTCGCTGCCGAGCCAGCTGGCGAACTGCAATAACAATCCGAATAACGGGCTGCTCGCCTTCAACCCGTCGCCGGCATTCGCGAATATTGCCGGCGTCGGCCCCGGCGGATCGATCACGGCGCCCGATGGCCAGGTCGCCACCGACACTTCGGGTATCGGCCTGTGGTGCTACAGCGATGGCGAAGCTTCGCTGCCGGTCCGCAAGGAACTGCAGAGCGGCAAGACGCTGACGTCGTCGGTCGGCTATTCGCTGAACTACAATACGCTGGACAACAACAAGAACCCGACTGACGGTTTGCTGATCGACTGGAAACAGGACTTTGCCGGCGTTGGCGGCGACGTGAAGTACATCAAGTCCGCGATCGACGCGAAGTACTACACCCCGCTGGTCGCCGATATCGTCGGCCTGATCCATCTCCAGGGCGGCATGCTGAACCAGTTCGGCGGCAGCGAGCTGCGCATGCTCGATCACTTCCAGATGGGCCCGAACCTGGTTCGCGGTTTTGCGCCGAACGGTATCGGTCCGCGCGACATCAACCCGTACGGCACGCGTGACGCGCTCGGCGGCACCAAGTACTGGGGCGCTTCGTTCGAATTGCAGATGCCGTTCTGGTTCCTGCCGAAGGAAGTCGGGCTCAAGGGCTCGGTCTATGCCGACGCCGGCGGACTTTGGGACTACAAAGGCCCGACGTCGTGGGCGGCGACGGGTGAGGTCAACGTGCCCGGTTGCATCAAGCCGACGCAGGTCACGGCAACGACTGCGGCCGCTCCCGGAACCTGCTTGGGATTGCAGTATGACGACGGCAACGTGGTTCGCACCTCGGTGGGCGTCGGCATCATCTGGGCTTCGCCGTTCGGTCCGCTGCGCTTCGACTATGCGGTGCCGCTTACGAAGGGTCAGTTTGACCGCGTGCAGCAATTCAAGTTTGGCGGTGGCACATCGTTCTAAGGTAGCTTGAAGCGAACGGACGTCAGGTCCGCGTGACGAGAACGCCTCGGAACTACAGAGGGGCCGGCTCCGTTTCTTCGGAGCCGGCGCTCTGATGTGAAGGTCGGCCGAACTGCGACGGGTGGAATGGCGCAGCCGATATTCTTCAAGCAACCTCCTTCCTCGACGCTGGCCGAACTGGCCCCGTTGACGGGAGCGGTATTGGTCGACCCCGCGCGCGGCGGTCAGGTGATCAGGGGCCTCGCTTCGCTCGACGAAGCCGGTCCCATGCATCTGGCGTTTTTCGACAACCTCAAATACGCCGATCAGCTCAAGGCAACCAAGGCCGGCGCCTGCCTGGTCAGCCCGCGTTTCGAGGCCCAGGTGCCTGCCCATGTGGCGGTGCTGCGGGCCACGCAGCCGTTCCGGGCCTTCGTGAAGCTGGCACGCGAATGGCACGCCGATGCGCTTCGCCCGCAATCCTGGTTCGACAATGACGGCATCGCGCCATCGGCGATCATCGATCCATCGGCCCATCTGGAAGACGGCGTCATCGTCGATCCGCTCGCGGTGATCGGCCCCAGGGTCGAGATCGGCGCCGGCACCGTGATCGGCGCGGGCGCGGTGATCGGCGCCGACGTCAAGATCGGCCGCGACTGCAATGTCGGCGCCCGCACGGCGATCCAGTTCGCCCTGATCGGCAACAACGTCCTGATTCATCCGGCCTGCAGCATCGGCCAGGACGGTTATGGCTTCATCTTCTTCGGCCCCGAGGGCCATCTGAAGGTGCCGCAGACCGGCCGGGTCCTGATCCAGAACGATGTCGAGGTCGGCGCCGGCACCACCATCGACCGCGGCAGCCTGCGGGATACGGTGATCGGCGAGGGCACCAAAATCGACAATCAGGTCCAGATCGGCCACAATGTGACCATTGGCAGGCACTGCCTGCTCGCCGCCCAGATCGGGCTCGCGGGCAGCCTGACGATCGGCGACAACGTCGCGCTGGGGGCGAAGGTGGGCATCAACAACCACCTCAAGATCGGCGACGGTGCCCAGGTGACGGCCATGAGTGCGGTCAAGGACGACATTCCGCCCAATGGCCGCTGGGGCGG
>Ga0081540_1004829_pt1 | contig 10155 bp, 6 predicted proteins | sample TabmetS2T1R1_FD_71024 | JGI IMG/M metagenome (GOLD analysis project Ga0081540, IMG submission 71024) | Tabebuia heterophylla rhizosphere microbial communities from the University of Puerto Rico - S2T1R1 | ecosystem: Host-associated > Plants > Roots > Rhizosphere ... | reverse complement strand
CCGACGAGGCGCGCGACCTCGCGGCCCTCGCGATCGAGAATCAGCGTCGCAGGCAGGCCGATAGCGCCAACTTTCCCAGCCAGGCCGCCCGTCGCGTCGAGCAGTAACGGCAGATTGACAAGCTTGTTGTCTGCGAGGAATTTTCTTGGGGCATCGGCGCTGCCGCGGTCGAGGCTGACGGGCACCACAGCGAAATCAGCTCCGCCGAGCTGCGCCTGCAGGCGGTCGAGACTGGGCATTTCCTGCTTGCACGGCGCACACCAGGTGGCCCACAGATTGAGCAGCACCACCTTGCCCTTCCAGTCGGCGAGGCCGCGCGCCTGGCCGGCCTCGTCGGAGAAGCTGATCTCGGGCAAGGCCGTGGGAGCGTCGGCATAAACCAGCTTGGTCATGCCGCCTTTGCCGTCCTGCGCCGAGGCAGCGGAGAGATTGCCGCCGGTGTTCTGCGTCTCCGCTGGCCGTTCGGCCGTCACCGGCATCTGCCTGGAGAGGAAATCGCCGAGCGTGATCGCCGCGAACCCCGCGATTGCGGCAAAGGCCGCCGCGAGGATATACAGCACAGGACTGACCTCCGGCCGTTTCTGCGGGGCGGGCGGGGTTTTGGTCTGATCGGTCATTCCGTTATCCGGCAGTTGAGATGCTATGACGAACAAAATGTGGGGCGGCCGCTTCGCCACGGGTCCCGCCGAAATTATGGAGGAGATCAACGCCTCCATCGGTTTCGACCGGCGGCTCTACGCCCAAGACATAAAAGCTTCGCTGGCTCACGCCAAGATGCTCTGCGCACAAGGCATTATCTCCGCCACCGATCTCCAGGCGATTACGGACGGCCTCACCACCATTCTCGCCGAAATCGAGGAGGGGCGGTTCACATTTTCGCGCGCGCTGGAGGATATCCATCTCAACATCGAGAGTCGGCTGAAGGAGATGATCGGCGATGCGGCGGGAAGGCTGCATACCGCGCGCTCGCGCAATGATCAGGTCGCGGTCGATTTCCGGCTTTATATCCGCGAGGCAGCCGCTCATCTGGACGTCCAGCTCCGCGAACTGCAGAGCGGGCTCATCACCAAAGCCGAAGCCCATGCCGCGACGGTGATGCCGGGCCTCACACATCTGCAGACCGCCCAGCCGATCACGTTCGGTCATCACTGCCTTGCTTATGTTGAAATGCTGGCCCGTGACCGCGGACGTCTGGCGGATGCCAGAGCGCGGCTCAACGTTTCCCCGCTCGGCGCGGCGGCTTTGGCCGGCACATCCTTTCCGATCGATCGCGAGATGACCGCGCGCGAGCTCGGCTTCGACGCCCCGATGGCCAATTCGCTCGATGCCGTCTCCGCCCGCGATTTCGTGCTAGAGGTGCTCTCCGCCGCCGCGATCTGCGCCACGCATCTGTCGCGCCTCGCCGAGGAGATCGTCATCTGGTGCTCGGCGGAGTTCGGCTTCGTGCGGCTCAGCGACAAATTCACCACCGGCTCCTCGATCATGCCGCAGAAGCGCAATCCGGATGCCGCTGAACTGGTGCGGGCCAAGACCGGCCGGGTGGCTGCGAGCTTCCAGTCGCTGCTGATGGTGATGAAAGGGCTGCCGCTGGCTTATTCCAAGGACATGCAGGAGGACAAGGAGACGACCTTCGATGCCCTCGACAACCTGTCGCTGATGATCGCGGCCATGACCGGCATGGTCGCTGACCTCGAGCCGCAGCCCGAGCGCATGAAGGCGGCGGCAGGGCGGGGTTACTCCACCGCCACGGACCTCGCCGACTGGCTGGTGCGGGCGCTCGGCATGCCGTTCCGTGATGCACACCATGTGACGGGGCGCATCGTCAGGCTCGCCGAGGAGAAAGGCGTCGCGCTGGACAGCCTTAGTCTTGCCGACATGCAGGCGGTCGAACCGGCTATCACCGAGGCCGCTCTGGCGGTGCTCAGCGTCGAAAATTCCGTTGCGAGCCGGCGCAGCTTTGGGGGCACAGCGCCCGAAAATGTGCGCGAACAGGCCGCTCTCTGGCGGAAACGGCTGGAAGGCGAAGCACAATCGCGCTAAGAAAAGCCAGATTTCGCCTTTAAACACCGGCATTAGAGGCGAGACGGGGGATTCAATGCGCCGTGGTTTGATAATCGTTGTTATGCTGAGCTTTGCCGCGCTGACGCTGGCCGCGTGCGGCAAGCGCGGCGTGCTCGAGGCCCCGCCGAGCGAGCCAACCGAGAAATCCGTCGAGCCAAAGTCGAACGAGAAGCCGCATCGGCCTTTCGTGCTGGATCCGCTGCTGCGGTAGCGCGTAATCGGTCAGGTTGAGTGCGTTCTCAACATGCACGACCGTCATCCCCTGCGAAAGCGGGGACCCAGTACTCCGCAGCGCCGCTGAAAGGCACTAGCCCAGCAGATCGCGCGGCCTTGTTACACCCGAAAACGTCCGCGTTTACTGGATCCCCGCTTTCGCGGGGATGACGTTGGAGGAGCGACGACGACGGTGGAGGGAAGGTGCTGCGAACCGCCCACGGTTGCCGCGCGTGCGTTTGGCCATCGGGAACTTGGCGAAGCACTGCCTATTCCAACGCCCTTAGGACAAAGTCGGCACGTTCTTCCACCGTGACCTTCGGCAGGACCACAACTTCATAGCCGAGCGACGGATAGACCTTCAGCATGCGGAAATAGTCGTCGATCGCGCTCTCCATGCTGTGGCGGCGTTCTCGATCATTCACATAGATCTCAGGCCATGGCGGTGTGAGAAATGCCCGGCGATGATAGCGATGGGATGTGGCGAGCGCCGACATAACCGGCTCGCCGGTGAGGTGCTGAAGGCCGGCAGCCGCGTCAATCAGGCCTCTGTCAAAGAATACCCAGCCTGCCTGTGCGCTTGCGAAGGCTCTGTCTTCGAGAGACATTGCGATCGCTCGGCGCAGGAACGCGTCCGCATCGCCCCACGGCAACGCCGAGCCGCCGCTTTCCAGCTCCTGCCGGACGATCCGTCTGCCGGGTTCCTCGACGATAGCCAACCCACGTCGGCCAAGCTCGGCAAGCAATGTGGACTTGCCGCCGCCTGAACATCCGGAGATGACGATGAACCGATCCATCCGAAAGCTTCACTAAACCATCATGCAGTCACTATAGCGGCCAGAACCGGCCTCCTTGGTCATCGGTTCGACACGCCAATCCGACGAACCGCTTGACCTGACAAGGTTTCGGCCGCTAAGCCAGCGTTGAGTTCGTTTTGCGCGTCCCGGGCCTACACCATGCATCATTTCTCCTATCATCGCGGCATTCTCCACGCCGAGAACGTCAGTTTGCCCGCGCTCGCGGACGAAGTCGGCACGCCCCTCTATTGCTATTCCACCGCGACGCTCGAGCGGCACTACAACGTGTTCGCGGAGGCTTTCTCCCCCAGCCAGGCGCTGATCTGCTATTCGATCAAGGCCAATTCCAATATCGCGGTGCTGCGTACGCTCGGCCAGTTGGGCGCGGGGATGGATGTCGTCTCCGAAGGCGAATTGCGCCGCGCCCGTGCCGCGGGCATTCCCGGCGAGCGGATCGTATTCTCCGGCGTCGCCAAGACCAAATCCGAGATGGCCTACGCACTGGACGAAGGTATCTTTGCCTTCAACGTGGAATCAGAGGCTGAGTTGCGCGCACTCTCCGAGGTTGCGACTGCCAAAGGCAGGACAGCGCGCATTGCGTTCCGCGTCAACCCGGATGTCGATGCCAAGACCCACCACAAGATCTCGACCGGCCGCGCCGAGCACAAATTCGGCGTGCCCTGGGAGGCGGCGCCTGGCCTTTACGATCTCGCGGCCAAGCTGCCCCGCGTCGAGGCGGAGGGGGTGCATATGCATATCGGCAGCCAGATCACCGATCTGGAGCCATTCGCCAACGCTTTCAGCGTGCTGGCCGAGCTGGTCGGCGCGCTTCGTGGCGCCGGCCATACCATCCGCTTCGTCAATGTCGGCGGCGGTCTCGGCGTTCCCTATCGCGAGGAGCAGGCGCCGCCGCGCCCTGAGCCCTATGCTGCCATCGTGCAGGAAAGGCTGGGTGGCCTCGGCTGCAAGCTGTTGTTCGAGCCCGGACGGCTCATCTCCGGCAATGCGGGTATCCTCCTCACCCGAGTCATCTATGCCAAAGTGACGGGTACCAAGCGTTTCGTCATTGTCGATGCAGCAATGAACGACCTGATCCGCCCGACCCTCTACGACGCCTATCACGCGATCTGGCCGGTCTCTGAAGCACAGGCGCAGGAGTATGCCGTCAAGCAGGATGTGGTGGGGCCGGTGTGCGAGACCGGCGATTTCCTCGCCAAGGACAGGCCCTTGCCGCCGCTCGGCGAGGGAGATCTCGTCGCCTTCATGACAGCCGGCGCTTACGGTGCAGTCCAGGCTTCGACGTATAACAGCCGCCTGCTCGTGCCTGAAGTCCTGGTCAAGGGCAGCGAATGGGCGCTGATCCGCCCGAGACCGAGCTATGATGACATGCTGCGCGCCGAAAATATGCCGCCATGGCTCTGAAAAAATAGAATTTTATTCTACTTCCGTGGCGCTTTGCCCTTTGGCTCATCAAGCCGTGATCCGAAAACGCGCCTCTTAGGCTTGTTGCAATGCAATACTATGTTATCCTCATCTCATGAGTTCTCCTTTTGATCAGCCCTCACCCGCGAGCGGCTCTAAAGCGACGAACCTGGCACAGCGGCTCGAGCGGAAGGTTCGGCGCGCCCGTTTCGTCATCGCCCTGAACAGGTTCTGGCCCGCAGTCTGGCTGCCTCTTGGAGTTGCCGGCCTTTTCCTCGCCCTCTCACTCTTCGGGGTCTGGCAATATCTGCCTTATGAGATCCACAAAGGCGCGCTCTGGGCCTTTGGCGCCTGCTTCGTCATTGCCTTCATTCCGTTGATCCGGGTGCGCTGGCCGAGCCGGCTCCAAGCGCTGCGTCATCTGGAGACGATGGCGGGCCTGCCACATCGCCCTGCAACCTCCTATCACGACGCGCTATCCGAGGCGCCTTCGCCTGCAACACGCCGCCTCTGGGCCGCTCACCTCGAGCGCACGGCGCGGCTGTTTGCACAGTTGCGCTCCGGCTGGCCGCATCCGCGCATCGACATGCGCGACCCCTACGCGTTGCGGGTCCTTCTGCTGCTCGTGCTGGCAACCGCCTATCTCGCCAATCGGGACGACGCCTATGATCGCGTCAAGGCTGCTTTCATCCTGAAGCCGACATTGGCGAGCGCGACGGCCCGCCTTGATGCCTGGGTCACGCCGCCGGTCTATACCGGCAAGCCGCCGGTCATGCTGGCCGACGGTGCAAGGCAGCTCATTACCGAAATCAAAGCGCCGGAAAATGTCAGCGTACCCTTCAAGAGCGAGCTGACGGTGCGCGTGAACCATCCAGAGGCCGCCCGCTTCCAGCTGCGCGTCACCCCGGTCGGCAGCGAAGCCGAGAGCCTGCAACCGGCCTTCGCCAAGGGCAGGGAAGGCACCGCCGAGTTCAAAAAGCCGCTCACGGCCGACAGCAAAGTCGAGCTGCTCGAGGATGGGGTGTCCGCGGCCCACTGGGCGATCGGCGTTGTTCCGGACCAGCCGCCTCGCATCGCCTTCAGCGGGCCGATTTCCGAGGCCAATCGCGGCTCGATGAAGCTGCGCTACAAGGTCGAGGACGATTATGGCGTGCTCTCGGCGGAAGCGCTGATCGGGCGGAGCGATGATCCCGATGATGACAGCGCCAAGGACCGGCCAGCCAATGTAGACCGGCTCGGCAAGGCGCCGACCGTCCCCCTGACGCTGCCGCGCGCTAACGTCAAGGAAGGCCAGGGCCAGACCTATCGCGACCTCACCTCACATTTCTGGGCCGGCCTGCCCGTCAGCGTGACGCTCGAAGCCCGCGATCAGGCGGGGCAGCGTGGTCAAAGCGAACCGCAGACCGTCATTCTGCCGGAGCGCCAGTTCACCAAGCCGCTTGCGCGCGCCATCATTGAGCAGCGCAAGCTCCTGGTTGATCGCCCCGATAAGAAGGATCTTGTCGCGCGCGCCTTGGAGACGCTCACCATCGCGCCCGAAGTCTTCATTCAGGATACCGGCAACTATCTCGCGATGCGCACGGCCTATTGGGGGCTGCGCGACCATAGCGAGCGCGAGGAGCTTGAACGCGTGGCCGATCTGATGTGGTCGGTCGCGGTGCATATCGAGGATGGCGACCTCACCGATGCCGAGCGCCAGCTGCGGCAGGCGCAGGATGATCTCATGAAGGCGCTTGAGGAGGGCGCATCCGACGAGGAGATCAAGCGGCTCATGGATGAGCTGCGCACCGCGCTGAACAATTTCCTCCAAAGCATGACCAAGCAGGCCATGCAGAACCCGAATTTCGATCCGCGCAACCCGATTTCGCCAAACCGGGTGGTCACGTCCCAGGACCTGGAGCGGATGTTAAAGAAGATCGAGGACCTTGCCCGCACCGGATCGAAGGATGCGGCCCGGCAGATGCTGAGCGAGCTGCGCGACATTCTGGAGAATGCCCAGAACGGCCGCCAGCAGGCTCAGGGCCAGGAAGGCCAAGAGATGATGAACATGCTCGATGGCCTCTCCGACATGATCCAGAAGCAGCAGCAGCTTCTTGACGAGACCTATCGCGCCCAGCAGCAGCAGGAGCGTGGTGACCTCGGCGATAATGACGAGGATGGCCAGCAGCAGATGCAGCCCGGTCAGCGCGGCGGTCGTCAGGGCCAGCAGGGTCAACAAGGGCAGCAGGGTCAGCAAGGTCAACGCGGCGGCCGCCAGGCTCAGAAAGGTCAGAAGGGTCAGCAAGGCCAGGGTCAGCAAGGGCAGCCGGGCCAGGGCCAGAACCCGTTCCCCGGCCTAGGACAGCGTCAGGCTGATCTGGAGAAGCAGCTTCGCGAGATGATGGACAAGCTGCGCGGCATGGGCGCCGCCCCGCCCGATCAACTCGATGGCGCCGGCCAGGCGATGGGCAAGGCAGGCGAGGCGCTCGGCCAGGAGAATGGTGGCCGCGCGACCGAGCAGCAGACCCTCGCGCTCGACAAGCTGCGCCAGGGCGCCAAGTCCATGGCCGAGCAGATGATGAACTCGATGGGCTCGCAAGGCCGCGCCAACGCCAATGGTTCACGCGATCCCTTGGGACGGCCTCTGCCCACGCAGCAGACGGACAATGGCGACAGCGTCAAGGTGCCGGATGAGGCGGACGTCCAGCGCGCCAGGGAGATCCTGGACGAGCTGCGCCGCCGCCTTGGCGAAGCCACCCGTCCACCGGCGGAGCTGGATTATATCGACCGGTTGATCGAGCGGTTTTGAGGCACAGAAATACGTATATGGGGTCGCCTGCTACCTGGCGGCCCCTTTCCGTTTGTTGAGAGCGCAAGCGCCTGAATTTAGGATGTATGGATCTTCAGGCTACCGGTGATGGCGTCCGGCCCGCAAAAGCTTGATCGCTTATGAGGGAAGCGGTTGCGCGGCATCAGCTTCCCCCCGGCGTCGTCCCCGCACCCTCCATCGTCATCCCCTGCGAAAGCCGAGACCCAGTATGCCGCAGTGGGGTGCGAAAGGCACTGAGCCCTGCATTTTTTGCACCCGTCTCGGTTATACCGGAACCCCTGCGTTTACTGGGTCCCCGCTTTCGCGGGGATGACAGCGGCGCATGTTAAGCCGCCTCTCAAGCTGAGCCGATCACGCATGAATTCGATTGGACAGCCTTCAAGCCCGCGGCGATCAACACAAAAGCCCGCCGGGGAGCGGGCTTACAGCAAACCGTTGGCGCCGCCGGGCAAGCGGCGCCGGGTTTTAACGGAACTTGATATCCAAAATCTCGTAAGCCTTATGCCCGCGCGGCGTGGCAACCTCGACCGTCTCGCCGACGCGCTTGCCGATCAGGGCCCGCGCGATCGGTGAATTGATGGCGATCCTGCCGCTCTTCACGTCAGCCTCGAAATCGCCGACGATCTGGTATTTCAGCTGCTCGTCGGTGTCTTCATCGACGATCTTTATCGTCGCACCGAATTTCACCGTGTCGCCGGACAGTTTGGAAACGTCGATCACGTCGGCGCGAGAGAGCTTATCTTCCAGATCGGCCACGCGCGCTTCGTTCATGCCCTGAGCTTCCTTGGCGGCGTGATATTCGGCATTCTCCGAGAGGTCGCCATGGGCGCGCGCTTCCGCGATCGCCTTGATGATTCGCGGCCGCTCCACCGATTTCAATTGTTTGATCTCGGCTTCCAGCGCTGCGTATCCGGCAGCCGTCATCGGAACTTTTTCCAAAGACATTCCAATTCTCCCTTGGCCCTTTGAAACTTGTCAGGCCGTATCCTTTCGAACGGATTTTGAGGAATGGGGTGGGTCGCTAGGAGGGTACGTCAGTGCCGCTCGGCTTGACCACCTTGGCCGATATATTTTTGTAAGGGCGCGACTTCAAGTATACCTGCCCTCATTGCCGCGATCGCCTTCGTTACTGCTAGTGCGCCCGACACAGTCGTATAACACGGTATATGGTAGAGCAAGGCGGTCCGCCGGATCTCCGTGCTGTCCGCCAAAGCCTTTGCGCCCTCAGTGGTATTGAATACCAGGGCCACCTCACCGTTCTTCATAGCATCGACAATATTTGGCCGACCTTCAAGCACTTTATTAATGCGCTCGCAGGGAATACCATTTGCCTCAAAATGGCGCTTGGTGCCGCGGGTCGCGAGCACCTTGAACCCCATGGCGACGAGGTCGCGGATCGGGGCGAGAACGCGCTCCTTGTCGGCGTCTTTGACCGAGACAAAAACTGTCCCAGAGGTTGGCACCTTGCTTCCGCTTGCAATCTGGCTTTTCGCAAAAGCGACGGCATAGTCGGTATCGATGCCCATGACCTCGCCGGTGGAGCGCATTTCCGGCCCGAGCACTGGATCGACCTCGGGGAAGCGCGCAAAGGGGAATACCGCCTCCTTGACCGCGATATGCGTATAGCTGGGATCGCTCAGATTAAAGCTGTGCAGCTTTGCGCCGGCCATGACTTTGGCGGCAATGCCCGCGACCGGCAGGCCAATGGTCTTGGCGACGAAGGGCACGGTGCGGCTCGCCCGCGGGTTCACCTCCAAAACGTAGATGTCACCATTCTGGATGGCGAACTGGACGTTCATCAGGCCGACGACTTTGAGCGCCAGGGCCAGCTTGATCGTCTGAGTCTTGAGCGCAGTGATCGTCTCCGGCGACAAGGAATAGGGCGGCAAGGAGCAAGCTGAATCACCAGAATGAACGCCGGCCTCTTCGATATGCTCCATGATACCGCAGATGAACACCTGTTCGCCGTCGGCGATCGCGTCGACATCCACTTCGATGGCGTCGCGCAGATAGCTGTCGAACAGCAGAGCATTCTTGGCGAGCACCGCGTTGATTTGCGCAATCGGCCGGCCTGCATAGCGGTGACGGATGTCCGGCGGGACGAAGGACGTGAGTGTGTTTTCGAAATAATCCTTCAGCGCCGCCTCGTCGTGGATGATGGCCATCGCCCGGCCACCCAGCACATAAGAGGGGCGCACGACCAGCGGATAGCCGATGCCCTCCACAACGAGCGAAGCCTGCTCGGCACTGTAGGCGATGCCGTTGCGCGGCTGGCGCAGGCCCAGTTTCTCGATCTGCACCTTGAACCGGTCGCGGTCCTCGGCAAGGTCGATGGCATCGGGCGAGGTGCCAAGGATCGGTACTTGCGCCGCTTCCAGCGCCTGAGCCAGTTTCAGCGGCGTCTGGCCGCCGAACTGCACGATGACGCCCTTCACCCGGCCGTTCTGACTTTCCCGGCGGACGATCTCCAGCACGTCCTCTGCCGTCAGAGGCTCGAAATAGAGCCGGTCAGAGGTGTCGTAATCGGTCGAGACGGTTTCCGGATTGCAGTTGACCATGATGGTCTCATAGCCGGCCTTGGACAGCGCAAAGGCGGCATGACAGCAGCAATAGTCGAACTCGATGCCCTGGCCGATGCGGTTCGGCCCTGAGCCAAGGATGATGATCTTCTCGCGGTCGGAGGGATTGGCCTCGCAGCCGCCGCCCTCGGCGAAGCTGCTCTCATAGGTCGAATACATATAGGGCGTCGGCGAGGTGAATTCGGCGGCGCAGGTGTCGATGCGCTTGTAGACCGGGTGCACGCCGAGCGACCGCCTGCGTGCGGCCACCTCCGCCTCGGTGAGGCTTGCCAGA
>Ga0081540_1004828_pt1 | contig 10156 bp, 7 predicted proteins | sample TabmetS2T1R1_FD_71024 | JGI IMG/M metagenome (GOLD analysis project Ga0081540, IMG submission 71024) | Tabebuia heterophylla rhizosphere microbial communities from the University of Puerto Rico - S2T1R1 | ecosystem: Host-associated > Plants > Roots > Rhizosphere ... | reverse complement strand
AGCACAAAATTCTCGGCCTCGGCGCCAATGTGCCGATCGAGACCGGCAACCAGTCGGATTCGCTACACGCGCTGGTCGGCGGCCAGATCGTGCAGCTGCGCGTGCCCTATCCGATGGGGTTTTTCACCAAGGGGCTCGAAGGCCGCATCGACGATCCGAATGCCGGCTGGAAGGGGCGCGCCTTATGGGCCACCTCGGGCAACCGCACACCACAGCACATCGAGGGCATCGATGCGCCGGCTCCCGGCGCACCAGGCGCCACCCCGGAAACAATCTCAAGCCCCCTGGTCGTCGAATTCCAACTACGCCCCGACCCGCTTGCACGCTAACCCCATGCGACACCTTGTGATGAGGTCGAGTTCGCAGCGGACTCTCCGCCGGAGGGAGATGGACTCGAACTTTAAGTTCCGCGCCAAATAGGCAACGTCTTGCATCGTTCGAGGATGAGGTCCGATCGATCGTTGGCACTGTCGTCCGAGCACATAACGTTCCCGCGCTGGATCCGAGAATATTCGCTCAGCGCTTTTCGGCACTGAGCCCAGCCTCAGCGAAACATCCCTGCCACCCATTGCTCGTGAGTTGCGCCTGGCTGCAGAAGGCGCCTTCGGGCACATAACTGCCCGTCGCGGTAAAGCCGTTCTCCGGAAGAATATTCCTGAAAATCAGAGTTATCGGAAAGGTTATCGGGCCCCACGGCAGCCAGGTCACGCCCGAAGGCAGCCAGGATGGCGGCGCCGGATCAGTGGAGATCACATAGGTATAGAACTCTCCCTGGTCGCGTTCGGTCATCGCGTCTGCCGCGCAGGCGATAACCGGGTTGGGAAGCACCCCGACATTGTTGCACATCGACCAATAGCGTAGCTGGATCTGCCCATCGAAGGCCGGTTGAAAGACGGAACCGCCGAGCGGAGGAAGCGGATACGTATTCGGAAAAACTGGGGCTTTGCCCCGGATCACCAGGATTTGGTTCGGCCGGAAGCAGAGGTTGGCGGTCTGGAGGTAGGTCGTCTGCGGGTTCGGAAAAAAGTCGACGCCGGGGACCGCGGTGCTGAAGGGTACGGCTGCCGGACCCGCCTGGCCTGGGCTACACCCACCCAGGGGAGACTGGTTCGCAAGCGCAAGGATCTGGCCGAGGAACCTGGCCGCGTCCGACATTCCCGCAGCTTCGAGCAAAAGGACTAAATTTCCGAGGCTCGTCTCTGCGTCCGCAAAGGGGCAGGGCCTCAGCGTGCGCGAATTCCCGCTGAAATCGGTCAGTGAGACCGCGGGGACACCGACACCGCCGGTTTTGTCACGGCCTTGGTCGGGCAGATAAATGCGGTATACGACAAATGCGAAGCGGCTGCCCCCGCCGTTAAGGAAGTTGCCCGATCCCGGATTGGCGCCAATCGTCACGGTATAGTCGCCAGCTAGCTCGGGGCCGGGCTCCGCAAACGGGTTTGCGCTCCCAGCATCGGGAGCGATTTGCCCGTCGAAGATGGTATCGACTAAAGCGCCGGTCGCCGTGTAGGTGGTGAAATTAAAAAAGCGGGCATCCGGATACTGCCCGTGGATGACCATCGCCTGCCAGCGGCTCAAATCCAGCGGCATCACCCAATAAGTGGCGTTGGTATCCGGCGTAGCGACGTTGGTGATGCCTTGGCCGGTCACTTCGAAAGGCCAACTACACACCGGCAAAATTGGCGTGGCAGCGTGGGCGACGGCAGCCCCGAACCCAAAAAATAAAACCGCCCCGCAGAGACGCGTTAAGAGCCGATTCACGTCATCCCCCTGACTTTTTCCATGGCGGTTTCCGAAACATGATGCGCGTCAACCCTGAATGCGGCAACTGGGAAACACTTTCATGGCGAGGCATTGTTCCGAAGCAGAACAAAATTACCGGCGAACAGCGCGACGTCTGGTGCCGGCTCCTGGGCCGGGCTAGGATCGATACTTGCGCGTATAGGGATAAGGGCAACGGCCGCGCGTATAGCTTCGATCAGCGCATCGACATCCGCCCGGGCCGGTTGAGAATGGTATGTGGTCGCGCACCAAACCAATGATTACAGGGGCCCATCGCGTCAATGCCGACGCGGGCGCCGTTGGCCACGCCAAAGCCGAGCACTTCGTAGGGCGTATAGCGCGGTGCTCGGGTCGGCTTCACCGCGATCCAGGAGCGGGAGGGTTCTACGGCACCGCCGGCGCCTTACCTGTCGCCGCGGAGTCAAGGCGTACGGGAGTTCCGAGAGAGACAGGTTCGCTCCTGACACGCCGTGGAGGAAAGCGGATTCGAACATTCGGTCCCTTCTGTAAACGAGTTGGTCTCTCAGGCCGAAATGCGACACGAGCCAGGCGATGATAATGGTCTCGCTCGCATCGCCTAGAAGCGGGGACCAAGGGCTCGCTGCTCTAAAAAAGCTGAAGCTCCTGGAAGGGAGGCCCGAATGTGGCTACCACTTATTTGTCGAGCGATATTGGGCCTTCGCTGAGTCGCGAGCGCACGCAGACCGAAGACGGAGTGTCGCCCGAGCGCTGCTGCAATGCCTGCCACCTGCCACTTACGGAGCAGTTTCGCGAACGTGCTCATGCCGAGGCCGTGCCAAGACGCTCGAGCAACATCGCGGGATGGTGTTTCGACTAAGATCCGGATCATGACTGTCTCGGCCCGGGGCCCGCATTGGCACTGGTCACGCTGCTTGGAACCGGACGTCCTGCGCAGTTGCTGTGCCCGTAAGCAACATGAACGCCGCGTCGGCGACACCGTCATTGCGAAAATAGCGGACCCGGTGGGCCGGATTGAAGATCACGTCTTTTGGGCCAAGGCGCTGCTCGACAGTATGACCGGCCTCCTCCCAGCCCACAGTGATGCAACCCTCCAGCACGAAGTAAGCGTCTTCTACTGAACGCTCATACTCGCGTACGGCAATGCCCTTCGGCAGGCAGATCATGTCCATGCGGTACTGGTCAGGTGGCGCACCGCCTTCGCCGATATAAGCCAAGCGGGCGAAGCCGGCAACCCACACCGGCCGTCGCTCAGTGTAGCGCACAATGTGCCGGGCGAACTCCCGCTGACGCGGATCGTCGCTGGCGGGATCGAAGGCGTAAGTCTTCCCCGGTGCCGCACCGAAGCGGCGGGCAACTGACGGATCGCTGTCCCGCGGATGGCAGACGTAGACGGGCGGTTTCGGCGCACCGCTCCCGACGCTGATCGACATCAGCACGGGCTCGACCCCGTCGTTACGAAAACCGTGTGGCCGGCCGACCTGGTTCAGCACCATGTCCTTCGGACCCAAGCGCGCCTCGATCACCTCGTCGTCCCAAGCCCAGCCGACAGTCAGCACGCCCTTGAGCACCAGAAAGTGTTCGACAACCTCATGGAAATGGCAAGCGGCGTATGTGCCGACCGGCTGGTGCACCAAGCTCAAGCTGAATTGCCCTGGTTTGAGCGTGCCCGGATCGTCGGTTTTGGGGGAGCCGCCGGCACCGATGTAGCGCATCTGGGCGCGCTCTAATTCTGGGAAGCCGCGGCTTCCGGGAAAGGCGTCCCAGTCGAAACTCTTATCTGTATGCCGACCGATGAACGTCTGCATCTCGTTCGTCAGGTCGAGCGGCTTGGCTTGTACAACGATTGCCATGTTAGGCTCCTGATGAGCGGTTCGCCAATCTCAGGCTGCCGCCGTTGCCAGCCAAGGAATCGCACGGCGGGTAAGCCCGGTCTGTAGAGATAGGCCCGAGGAACTCGGTCGGAAAGCAGTCATTCCCACTCAATTGGGTAGCGGAAGCGGCCGCGCACGATCACACCCTCGGCGGGAGCACCACATCCTCTCGCGTCGACGATCGACAATCAGCCATGGTCGTTAGGCGGTGTTTTAATCCGACCGGAGCGGGTGATTGGGCACGAACAACCCACGAGCGCTCCATCGAAGTGCCGTCCCCTGCGTTACGGACGGATTCCCGAACATTCCCATGATGAAACCGTTATGATGTTCGCAGCGGACATCGTAGGCTTGCTGTTGCGCGAACTGACGGAGGTTTTCTCGACTGCACGGCGACCGCGGCAAAGCTCCTCTGGTATTAATAATCGCCCCAGAGCGCGTCGCGAGAGCGTTGAAGAGGCGGTGCCTGCAATTTCTCGCCAAGTGTACTTGCCAAGTGTAACAGTGCCCGCACGGACGCGCGAGGCACGCGGCTCCGGTGCGATCAATACCACACTGCTGCCTTAACTCGATCGACGGATCAGCGCAAAATCGAGTGTAGGTCGGTATCGGAAGACCGTACGGCGTCGTGCTGATTCCCGATGAAAGCGGGGGAGCTATCGGTTAGAGTCCCTGCGACGCGCGAAGCAGCCAAGCTGCGACCGCCTGCGCTTGCACCACCGATGTAGGGGAGGCGCTTGATGCACAAGAGCACCGATCGAATACTGACGACGCATGCCGGCAGCATCCCACGCGGTGAGCCCCTCGGCGCGATGTTGATCGATGAGGAGGCGGGCAAGCCTGTCGATAAGAGCACGCTGCAGTCGAACATCGACTTGCGCGTCTCGCACGTGCTGGAGAAGCAGGCGGGCGTCGGCGTCGATATTGTCAATGATGGCGAACAGGGACGCGTCGGGTTCCAGACCTACGTCACTCAGCGGATGAGCGGCTTCGGCGGCGTCTCGAAGCGGCGCTATGCTAAGGAATTCGTCGAGTATCCCCAATTCACCGAGCGGATGATGGAGCGCCTTGGCAAGATTAGCAAAGTGTTCGATGCGCCTGAGGCAATCGGCGATATTAAGTACCGGGACACCGCGCTGATCAATGGCGAGATCGACCGATTGACGCGCCATAGTGTGGCCGTGAGGCCGCGCGTTACCGAGTTCTTCATGAACGCGCCCTCGCCCGGGATCGTTGCCACGACCATGCTCAATGCCCACTACGCGTCACACGAGGCCTATCTCGACGCTGTCGCGCGGGAGATTCGGACCGAATATCTCGCCGTGACCAAATCGGGTTTCGTGCTGCAGATCGACGCGCCCGATCTGGCAATGGAGCGCGTACTGCTGTTCCAGGACATCTCCGACAAGGAATACGCAAAGCTCGTCGAGCAGCATGTCGCAGCTCTGAACAAAGCGCTCGAGGGCATACCAGCAGACCGCGTGCGGCTGCACGTCTGCTGGGGAAACTGGGAAGGCCCGCATGTGCACGACGTGGCGATGGAGGTCATCTTGCCGGCGCTCTACGAGGCGAATGTGGGCGCGTTGGGTCTCGAATTCGCCAATCCGCGCCGACAGCACGAAGTGACAGCGTTGCGCAAGCACAAGCTGCCCGACAGGATGGTCCTGATCCCCGGTGTGATCGATCCGAAGAGCAATTTCGTCGAACATCCCGAGGTGGTAGCGCAACGCATCGAGGCTGTGGTCGCCGCGGTAGGCGACCGCGAACGCGTGATCGCTGGCGTCGATTGCGGCTTCGGCACCTTCGTCGGTTGGGAATGGGTCACCGAGGATGTGGTGTGGGCCAAGCTGGCGACATTGCGCGCTGGGGCGGACATCGCCTCAAAACGGCTATGGAGCAGGACGGCGGGCTGAAGTCCTCCATGTGCAGAAGGTCGATCGTCACTCGTCCATCCGCCGATTGGTCGGGGAGGTGTCGCTCGGCCGACGAGACATCATCATCCTAATGCCTCAGGCCGAGCCTGACAAACTCGCGACATGGCGCCACCGTATTGGGGCGACGGTCAAGACCGGCGAGCCCGCAACCGCGGGCGGCTGACGCGGGGACTATAGTCCATAAGCGCGCAATGCGCCACGGGATCCCTGCTCACAGTGACGCTGCAAGTGGCGCCGGGGGAATCTCTTTCCCCCGCCACGCCCATTACGTCAACGAAGAAGCGATCTATGTCCTCTCCGGTTCCGGAGAGGCGCGGATCGGCGATGCACGGGTTCCGGTTCGGCCGGGCGACTGGATTGCGTTGCCGACCGGTCCCGAGCACGCGCATCAGATGGTCAACGTCTCGACCGCCGAACCGCTCGTCTATCTCTGTATCTCGACGATGCGGGGGGCAGAGATTGTCGAATATCCCGATTCCGGCAAAGTCGGCGCTGGTGTCGCCGATCCGACAAGCCCGGTCGGCTTCCGCCGCATTGGCATGTTTCGGGCCGGCAGCGGCACGCTCGATTACTGGGAGAGCGAGCCCGAGGCGGGCTGAGTTTGGTCCAGCCGGGTGATTCGCCCGGCGACGGCGCTGTGCCGGCGACGCTGAATGAGCCTAGTGACCCAGGGCCAGGGAGCACGGATCGGCGCCGCCGTCGGGTGGGCCGATCCGCACCAAGAGCTGTCCATGCAGCCCGCACCAGCCGGTGGCGGGACCGAATAGGCAGCCCTCGAAAGCTTGCAGGGTCGTATCGCGGAAGATGGCGCTGATGACCGCGCCGTCGTATGCCCACCTCTCCTCGGCGGCTGCCTGGTATCCGCCTGCTGGAAGCACCGGGATGACGCAAGTTTGATCGGGTTTGCCAAAGTCAGCGTGCAGCGCCGCCGCTATCGCGCGGAAGGAAGGCGGGTTGACAGCGTGTCGCGGCCGCTCGAGCTGAATGCGTTTGAGACCGTGCCTCGCCTTGTCCATTTGGAAGAAAACCACCATCGGAACCCCACCCAGAGTTTGCCGGGTTAGGACGATGTCAGCGTAGCTGTCGCCAAAGTCCAGGGCTCGGGGCAACCGCCTTGCTTTATCCCCGAATTGACCGAGCAGCTCGCCCGACGATTCGCCCCAATGGGTTTCCCGCAATAGCTCTTCTATCCCGTCCGCCGCAAACGAAAGCCGGGCCAGCACTAAAACGGCTAATGCAGCTGCAGTCCGTAGCAACCGGAGGCGAGAACGTCGCGGCACCGCGGCAGGATCCTGAAACGACCGAACTCGAAGTTCGGCGACGCTTCGGATACGGGATCCATGGTTGGCGATTGTAGCGGACCTTTTCACCCGAATTCGGACCTTTTCTCGCGGAGATGCCGGGTCGCGCGCCAACCTGTAAGGGAGAACTTAACGCGCTTCGAAAGCAAACGGGCCGCAGTCGGCCTTGATCCTAGAGGATTATCTGTGACCGCTTTTCAGCCCCACCTGAAAGGGCACCCGGTGTCCCTTCAGCTGCCGCATCCGAGACAGGATTTTGTTCAGAGCTTTGTCGACTACGGGCTCACTCAAGCCTCGAACTTATACACCCGGCGTAAGTTAGCGGACCCAGCCATCAATTGCTCGCGGGTCAGCGGCGCGATGAAGGCGGGGATCGCGCGAGAGGTGACGGCAGCTCGGCGGTTCGAGACAGGAACCTTGGCTTTCTCTCCGCCCGTCCTTCGGTCCGTAATCGTCGCGACCTGCTTCGGCTTCTGCATGGTGCCTGCTCCTCCCAGAGTTGTCTCACCGCATCGTAGTGAGGCTCTTCCGGAGCGAAGTGTGAGTTGGCTCACATTGGGCTGCGCGGGCGGCCGTTTTCGCTTTAACGGGCGCCCGATCGCGAAAGCGGGGATGGCGCCAAGCGCGCGGTGCGTACAATGGCGCGGAGCTTGGTTAATTGTCTCCTTGTCCCCAAGCTCATCTCCCTGGAGGGGGCAGTCCCGGATAGCAGGGACGCGCTGCCATCCTAGGCGGATTTCCCGTTCCGTGCGACGATCCACACCCTGAATTCAGCAGTCGAGAGTGACGCACGCCGATCGTGCGGAGCAGAGGGTCTCGGAGATTCGGGGACGAGGAAAGGAGCGAGGAACATGTTGATGGCGCGCTTCGGTTTACGCGCTGCTTTCGCAGTGGCGCTCGTGGTTTTTGCGGACCCGGCATCCGCCGAGCAGAAATTTGTCACCATCGGCACTGGCGGCGTGACGGGCGTGTATTACGCGGTCGGTGGGGCGGTTTGCCGCCTGATGAACAAGGAGCGGCAGAAAACCGGCATCCGCTGTTCCGTCGAATCGACCGGCGGCTCGGTGTTCAACGTCAACGCCATCAAAGGCGGCGAGCTCGATTTCGGGATGGCGCAGTCGGATATCCAGTACAATGCAGCAAAGGGGACGGGTCAGTTCAAAGACGGAGCCGTCGCCGAGCTGCGTGCGGTCTTCTCGGTCCATCCGGAGCCCTTTACTGTGCTAGCGCGCAGAGAATCCGGCGTCACCAAATTCGAGGACTTTAAAGGCAAGCGCTTCAATGTCGGCAATCCCGGCTCCGGCACACGGGCGTCGATGGAAGAACTCCTGAAGCAGATGGGCTGGATGCTCGCTGACTTCTCGCTCCCCGCCGAGCTCAAGGCCGACGAGCAGGGAACCGCGCTCTGCGACAACAAGATCGACGGTTTCTTCTACGGCGTCGGGCACCCGTCGGCGGCGATCCAAGATCCGACCACCGCCTGCGGCGCCAAGCTCATTCCATTGACCGGCCCAGCCCCCGAGGCGCTGATCAAGACCTATCCCTACTATGCCAAGGCGGTGATCCCCGGGGGCATGTACGCCAACAATCCAAATCCGACGGAGACCTACGGGGTGCTCGCGACCATGGTGACCTCGAGCAAGGTCCCGGACGACGTCGTCTATGCGATGGTGAAGGCCGTGTTCGAGAATTTCGACGAGTTCAAGAAGCTCCACCCGGCCTTCACAAACCTTGACCCAAAGCACATGGTCACCGACGGGCTGTCGGCGCCGCTGCATCCCGGTGCGGCCAAGTATTACAAGGAAAAATCCTGGATGTGACAGAACGGCAGGGCGGGCAGCCGAGACGGCCATGACCGAAATAGCCGGCGCCGCGCCACCGCGTGAGGTGCTCGAAACCATGGTGGCGGAGGCCGATACCGGCGGCCGCAAGCCCGTCGGTGTCGCCCGGCGCATCGTCTTCGCGATCGCGCTTGCCTGGTCGCTCTTCCAGCTATGGTACGCGGCGCCCCTCTCCTACGCTCTCAATTTCGGCATCTTCAACGACGGCCAGGCGCGCATCATCCATCTTTCCTTCGCCTTCCTGCTCGCCTTTACGACGTTTCCCGCGCGCAAATCCTCGCCGCGCGGGCGCATTCCACTGAGCGACTGGGTTTTGGCGCTGCTCGGCCTCGCCGCCGCGATGTATCTGCTGGTGTTTTACCAGCAGATCTCGTTGCGGCCGGGGCTGCCGACCACTGCCGACATCGTCATCTCCGTCATCGGCGTGCTGTTGCTGCTCGAGGCGGCGCGGCGTGCCGTCGGGCCGGCGCTCGCCGTCATCGCGAGTTTGATGGTCGTCTATATCTTCGCGGGCCCCTGGCTGCCGGGACTGCTGGCGCATAAGGGCGCCTCGCTGGCGCGTGTCGCGTCCCAGATGTGGCTCACCTCGGAAGGGATTTTTGGCGTCGCACTCGGCGTCTCCACCAGCCTCGTCTTCCTGTTCGTGCTGTTCGGCAGCCTGCTCGAGAAGGCTGGCGCCGGGAACTATTTCATCCAGCTCGCCTTTGCAATGCTCGGCCAGTTCCGCGGCGGGCCGGCCAAGGCCGGGGTCGTCGCCTCCGGCATGACCGGGATGATCTCCGGGTCGTCGATCGCCAATACGGTGACGACGGGGACCTTCACCATCCCGCTAATGAAGCGCGTCGGCTATCCCGCCGTGAAGGCCGGGGCGATCGAGTGCGCCGCCGGCGTAAACGGGCAGCTGATGCCGCCGGTGATGGGCGCGGCCGCTTTTCTGATCGCCGAATATGTCGGCATCACCTACGCGGAAGTGGTCAAGCACGCGTTTGTGCCGGCGTTCCTCACTTACGGCGCCTTGTTCTACATCGTCGACATCGAGGCGGCGAAGATGGGGATGCGCGGCCTGCCTCGAGCAGGCTCGACGCCTTTGGTTCAGTCGCTGCTTAGCGCGCTGATGACGATCTGCGGCATCATCATTCTGAGCGGCGTCGTCTATTGGGGTATTGGCTGGACCAAAGCGATATTCGGCGGCACGGCCAGCGCCGTCCTCGGCGCCGCGCTCGTTGTCATTTATCTGGCTTTGATGCGCTATAAGGCGGCCTACCCTGATCTGCCGCTCGACGATCCGTCGCAGGCGAAGATCGAGGTGCCGGACTTCTTTGCTACCGCACGGACCGGGCTGCACTTCCTGCTGCCGGTGATTGTGCTGATCTGGTGCCTGATGGTGGAGGAGTTGTCACCCGGCCTCTCCGCTTTCTGGGGCACCGCCTTCCTCATTGCCATTG